>Ga0209023_10002493_pt1 | contig 22929 bp, 16 predicted proteins | sample LakOneMetagenome_FD_187468 | JGI IMG/M metagenome (GOLD analysis project Ga0209023, IMG submission 187468) | Freshwater and sediment microbial communities from Lake Erie, Canada (SPAdes) (version 2) | ecosystem: Environmental > Aquatic > Freshwater > Lentic | place: Lake Erie, Canada...
AACCGCCGTTGGCCGGCCCTGCTGCCCGCACTGCTGCTCGCGCTGGGCCTGGCTGCGGGTCCGGCCATGGCCGCCGACCCGGCGCCTGTGCCGGCCAGCGTCGCTGCGCCCACCGCAGCGCCCACTACCGCACCGGCAAGCGCCGAGTCCGCCGCCGCCGCGCCCTCGGCGCCGGCCGCCACCGTGGCCACCGATGCGACCGCGGCACCCGCCGCGGCTCCTGCTGCCGCCACCGCCGCGCCGGCCGACGCGAGTACGCGTGCGCTCGACGAGCAGATCCAGGACCTGAAGCAATCGGTCGTCGACCTGAACAAGGACCTGTTCGTTCTCGAGGAGGAACTGCTGTTCCCCGCGAACACGCAGGTCGCCGTGTTCGTCTCGATGGATGTCGGCGAATTCTTCGGCCTCGATGCGGTCACGTTGAAGATCGACAATCGCGAGGTCAGCAATTACCTGTACACGCCGCGCGAAGTCGCCGCGCTGTTGAAGGGCGGCGTGCAGCGCCTGTATGTCGGCAACCTCAAGGCCGGCAGCCATGAGCTCGTCGCGCTGTTCAGCGGCAAGGGTCCGAACGAGCGCGACTACCGCCGCGGCGCCTCGATCAAGTTCGAGAAAGGCGTCGGCGCGAAATACCTGGAGCTGAAGATTTCCGACCGCGCGCGCCGCCAGCAGCCGGAATTCGAGATCAAGGACTGGGAGTAGCGGCCCGATGCGGCGGCTCGAAGCGCTGATCCTGCTGCTGCTCGGCGGCGCGCTGGCGAGTTCCGCCGCGTGGTCGGCGCATCGCGCGCCCGATACATTGCCCAAGCAGAAGGTGCAGGACTTGCACTACGGCGACGTGCTGTTCCGGTTCTATTCCGGCGACACCTGGGGCGCGCTCACCTCGCTCGAGGCCTACGAGCATTGGCAGCGCATGCCGCACAACGAACAGGATGCGCAGCTGCTCGCCGGGAGTCTCTACCTGACGCTCGGCATGCACAACGAGGCCGGGCGGCGTTTCGCGGGCCTGCTCACCGACAAAGTGCCGGCGGCGATCCGGAATCGCGCCTGGTTCTACCTCGCCAAGGTCTGGTACGCGCGCGGCTATTTCGATCGCGCGGAAGAATCGCTTTCGCACATCAGCGGCGAACTCCAGCCTGAAATGGAAGCCGAGCGGCAGCACCTGCTCGTCAATGTGCTGATGCGCGAGCAGCGATTCGACGAGGCGAGCGCGCGGCTCGCGCACTGGCAGGGGCCGCCGGACTGGATGGCCTACGCGCGCTTCAATCTCGGCGTCGCGCTGGTGCGGCAGAATCGGCTCGCGGAGGCTGACCCGGTATTGACGCAGGTCGGCACGATGGATGCGCCGGGCAGCGAGATGGCTTCGCTGCGCGACAAGGCCAATCTTGCGCTCGGTTACGCCTGGTTGCAGGCGAACAATCCGGCTGCGGCGCGCACGGCGCTCGAGCGCGTGCTCCTGACCGGTCCTTACTCCACGCGCGCGCTGCTCGGCATGGGCTGGGCCGAGGCCGCGCAGGGCCAGTATCGCGAAGCGTTGACGCCATGGACCGAATTGCACAACCGAAACCTGCTCGACGCGGCGGTGCAGGAATCGTATCTCGCGGTGCCGTTTGCCTACGGCAAGCTCAACGCCAACGCACAGGCCGCCGAGTACTACGAGTCCGCGATCAAATCGTTCGACAGTGAATCACAGCAGATCGACACCGCCGTGGCGCGAATCGGCGAAGGCCACCTGACCGACGACCTGCTGCTGACCGACGCCCAGGCCGACCAGCAGGGCTGGTTCTGGCAATTGAAGCAGCTGCCCGATGCGCCGCAGTCCCGTTACCTCTACAGCCTGCTGGCCGACAACGATTTCCAGGAAGGACTGAAGAACTACCGTGACCTGTCCTACCTCGGCGGCACGCTGAAGGGTTGGGATGACAGCATGGACGCGTTCCGCGCGATGATCGACACGCGCGAAAAGGCGCACGCGGAACGGCTGCCCCGCGCCGACGCGCTGTTGGCCAGCGATGCGCCGACGAAGCTGCTGGAGGCGCGCGCGGCGGTCGACTCGCGGCTCACCGCGATCGAGACCGGCGCCGACGTCGCCGCGCTGGGCACCGCCGAGGAGCGCGCGCAGTGGGCCAAGGTTCGCGCGCTCGAGACCGCGCTCGCCGACGCCACCGGCATGGACGCGGACGAACTGCAAGCCGATCGCGACAAGCTGCGCCTGATGAAGGGCGTGCTGTACTGGAAGCTCGACGCGCAGTTCAAGGAGCGCAGCTACGCCGAGCGGCGCGAACTGCGCGCGCTCGACGCGCTGCTGAACGAGGCGCAGAACCGTTGGGTGCGCGTGCAGCACGCGCGCACCAGCGTGCCCACCAACACCGGCGAATTCCAGGCCCGCATTGCCGCGCTGGCGCAGCGCATCGCGGACCTGAACCTGAAGCTGGGCCAATCGGCGCAGATGCAGAACCAGTACCTCGAGCACATGGCCAGCAGTGCGCTGATCGAGCAGAAAGACCGGCTCGCGGCCTACGAAGTACAGGCGCGCTTCGCGCTGGCCGATATCTACGATCGCGCCTCGGCGCCGCCCGCCGCGCCGGCAGCGTCCGCGCCCGAAGCGCCCGCAGCGTCCGACTCATCGGCGCCGCCGGCTGACACCGGAGCGACGCCGCAATGAGCCCACGGCAGGCAGTCGTGCTGGCGCTCGCTGCGCTGCTGGCTTGCGGCAGCGAGGGCGCGCTCGCGGCAAAGAAGAAGCCGCCTGCGGCGACGCAGAAGGCGGGAACCATCGGCGACCTCGCGAAACAGCAGGTGGAGGTGCATCCCGATGGGACCGTCAACGGCGGTCCAGCGAAGGCGATGCAGAGCTATCGCGAATTCCTGAAGTTGCAGAATACCGACCCGAAGCTGCGAGCCGAAGCCATGCGGCGCCTGGCCGACCTGAACGTCGAATCCGGCGAGCTCGAGCGCATGTCGAGCGAAGTGACGGCCGTCGACTTGCAGGGCGCCGAGGCGATCACGCTGTACGGCACGCTGCTGAAGGCCTATCCCGATTACGCGCGCAACGACCAGGTGCTCTACCAGCTCGCGCGCGCCTACGAAACCACGGGCCAGCCCGAGCTGGCGCTCGCAACGCTCGATCGCATCGTCAGTTCCTATCCGCACACGCGCGAGATCGCCGAAGTGCATTTCCGGCGCGGCGAGTTGCTGTTCTCCGCCAAGCGCTATAGCGAGGCCGATGCGAGTTACCAGCAGGTCATCACGCGTGGCGCGGCAGGTTCCACCTTCTACGACCAGAGCCTCTACAAGGATGGCTGGGCGCTGTTCAAGCAATCGGAACACGAGGAATGCCTGAAGCCGTTCATGATGCTGCTCGACCGCACGCTGCTCGATCGCAAGAGCGGTGCACCGCGCCGTTGGGACAGCCTGTCGCGCGCCGACCGTGAATTGAGCGACGACACGCTGCGCGTCATGAGCATTGCCTTCTCGTACCTGGAGGGGGCGCAATCGCTCGATCACGTGCTGGGCAGCCGCGGCAAGACACCGTACGCCTGGCTGCTGTATTCGCGGCTCGGCGACCTGTACGTGACGAAGCAGCGTTACCAGGACGCGGCGACCACCTATCGCGCCTTCGTCGCGCGCGACCCGGTCGACGAGCATGCGCCGACCCTGTCGAACCAGGCGATCGATGCCTACGCCAAGGGTGGATTCGCCGACCTCGTCGTCGAGGGCAAGGCCGAATATGTGCGCAGCTACGGATTCAAGGCGCCGTTCTGGCAGCGGCGCGAACACAGCGCCTTTCCTGAGGTCGTCGCGGAGCTGAAGACCAACCTGAAGGACCTCGCGCAGTTCTATCACGCCACCGCTCAGAAATCGAAGCGCGCCGAGGACTACACGGTCGCGGCGGGCTGGTATCGCGACCTGCTGGCATCGTTCCCCGATGATCCGGACAGCGCGGAGAACAACTACCTGTTGGGCGATGCGTTGTTCGAGAGCCACCAGTACTCGGAGGCCGCGACGGAATACGAGCGCACCGCGTACGCGTATCCGATCGGCGCGCGTTCGTCGACCGCGGGCTACGCGGCGCTGGTCGCGCTGCAGAAAGAGGAAGACCTGGCCGCGCCGGCCGCGCGCGCCGCGGTGCACACGCGCGCGATGGAGTCGGGCGTGCATTTCGCGCAGGTCTTCCCGGCGCATCCGGAGGCGGCCAGCGTGCTGACGCGCGCGGCGCAGGATGTCTACGCGGCGCATGACCTGCCGCGCGCAATCAAGTTGGCGCAGACGCTGCTGGCCCGCGATCCGCCGGTCGAAGCCGCCAAGCAACGCATCGGTTGGACGATCATCGGCCAGTCGCAGTTCGACCAGGCGGACTATGCGCAGGCCGAACCTGCCTTCCAGCGCGCGCTGCAATTGACGCCCGCTGCGGCGCCGGAGCACGCCGACCTGACCGAACGGCTGGCCGCGGCGGTATATCGCCAGGGCGAAGCGAAGCGCAAGGCCGGCGACGAGATGGGCGCCGCCAACGATTTCCTGCGCGTCGCGAGTGTTGCGCCGGCCTCGAAGGTCGTGCCGACGGCGCAGTACGACGCCGCCGCCTCGCTGATCAACGCGAAGCAATGGGACAAGGCGATCGGCGTGCTCGAGGCCTATCGGCGCGACTATCCGAAATCGGAATACGGCGCAGACATCACGCGCAAGCTCGCCGTCGCATACGTCGAAGCCGGTCGCGGTGGACAAGCCGCCGTCGAATTCGAACGCATCGCCAGCGCGCCGGGTGAAGATCCGGCGGTGGCGCGCGAGGCGATGCTGCGCGCGGCCGACCTGTACGAGAAATCGGGCAATCCGTCGCGCACCGTGGCGATGCTCGAACAGTTCGTGCAGCGCTATCCACAGCCATTGGTCGATGCCGAGGAGGCACGTGCGCGCCTCGTCGACCTCGCGGTGAAATCCGGAGACAGCGTGGCCGTGGGCAAGTGGCGCAACGAGCTCATCAAGGCGGATGCCACCGCCGGGGCGCAGCGCACCGATCGCACGCGTTTCCTCGCCGCCACGGCGCGGCTCGCGCTCGCCGAGCCGGCGCGCGACGCGTTCCGCGCGATCCGGCTGACGGCGCCGCTGAAGAAATCGCTCATCGCCAAGAAGGCGGCGATGGAAAACGCGCTCGCCGGCTACAAGGCGGTCGTCGCATACGATGTCGCCACGACGACGACCGCCGCCACGTACGAGATGGCCGAGCTGTATCGCACGCTCGGACGCGACCTGCTGGCGTCCGAGCGGCCGAAGAAACTCAGCGCCGAGGAACGCGAGCAGTTCGACGCGTTGCTCGAGGAACAGGCGAATCCGTTCGAGGAACAGGCCATCGCGATCCATGAAGTCAACGCCAAGCGCACCGTCGACGGCATCTACGACGAGTCGGTGCGCAAGAGCTTTGCCGCGCTCGCCGAGCTGAGCCCGGCGCGCTACGCGAAGACGGAGCAGTGGGGCGAACTCGTGCGCACGCTGAGCCCGCCGGTTGCGCCGGCGGCCCTGCCGCCAGAACCCGTGCCGGCGCCGGCCGCCAAGCCGACAAAGGGCAAGGGCGCTGCGGCAACGGCGCCCGCCACGCCGCCGCCGGCCACCGCGCCCGTCGTCATGGAACTCCCTGCGGGCGCCAGCGCGGATTTCTCGCGGGCGCTGACGGCCGCGCTGTCGGGCAAGGCGACGGATGCCGAGCTCGGCTTCAAGCAGATGGAACTGCAATATCCGCAATTGCCCGAGGCTTCGCTCGACCTCGGTATCGTGTTGCAGGGCGAGGGCAAGCTCGCCGAAGCCGCCGAAGCCCTGCAGCGCGCGACCGAGCGCGCGCCGGGCAGCGCGCCGGCCTGGACGGAACTGGGCCTGGTTCGGCGTGCACTCGGAAAATTCCCGGAAGCGAAGGCCGCCTACGTGCAGGCAATCGCAGCAGACGAGAACTATGCGCCGGCGCATCGCAATCTCGGCGTGCTGCTCGACCTTTACCTGGCCGACCCGGCCGCGGCGCTTGCCGAGATGGAGAAATACCACCAGCTCAGCGGCGAGGAAAAGCCGGTGAATGGATGGATCGCCGAATTGCGACACCGCACCGGCATCAAGGCGCCGGCGCCACCGCCTGCACCGGCGCCCGCGCCGGCGGCCGTGGAACAGCCGGATGCGCCGGCCGCGGCGGTGAATGGAGGCGCGCAATGAGAACCCAGGCAGTCCTGTTCATGCTCGTGTTTGCCGCCGAAACGTACGCGGATGAACTCGAGCCTGCTGTAAAGACCTCTGACGCTGCTGTGACGACTGTAGTGCCGAGCAGCGCGAAGGCACCCCCGCAGCAGGCCGCCGTGCCTGCGCGGCCCACAACGCCTGCCAAGGCGCCTGCCGCGACCAAGCCGCACGCCATGGACGAGATCGATCTCGGTGCGACGCAGGTCACGGGCAATCGCGAATTGCCGAATGTGATGTACGTCGTACCCTGGAAAAGACCCGATCTCGGAGAATTCGCCGGACGGCCCCCAAAAAGCCTGCTCGACGAACTGCTCGCGCCAGTGGACCGCGACGTATTCCGCCGGCAAAACCGCTATTTCGCGGCCCTGCACCCGGATGCGGCGACGCCGCCTGCGGCGGTGCCCACGGCGCCGGCCGCGATTCCGGCAACCGGCGCGGCGGCGACGCCGCCGACCGGGGATGAGAAGTAGGTCTTTGGCATAACTCGACGCATGGTCTTTAATTCAACGGATTGATTCAGGCATGGGAGTCTGATGATGAATTTCTTCAGCATGATTATCCGGTTCTTCCAGGGCGGCGGCGCGATGATGTACCCCATCGCGGTGGTGCTCGTCATCGGTGCAGCCATCGCGTTCGAGCGCTATGTCGTGCTCACGGCCACCGCGGTCAAGAACCGCAGCCTGTGGAACGAGATTGCGCCACTGCTCGCGCAGGGCAATTTCAAGGGCGCGGTGCAGATCACCGGCCGCTCGGATTCGGCCGTCGGCCAGATCCTCAGCTACGGCCTCGCACGCATCAGCTCGGCGCGGTCGCGCGATGACATCGAGAAGGCGATGGAAGAAAGCCTGATGGATGTCGTGCCGCGGCTCGAGAAGCGCACGCACTACCTGGCGACGTTCGCGAACCTGGCGACGCTGCTGGGATTGCTCGGCACCGTGGTCGGCCTGATCAACGCCTTCGCCGCGGTGGCGACCGTGAATCCGGCCGACAAGGCCAACCTGCTGTCGGCGAGCATCTCGGTGGCGATGAACTGCACCGCGTTCGGCCTGATGACGGCGGTGCCGCTGCTGGTCATCCACGCGGTATTGCAAACCAAGACAACGGAGCTGATCGACAGCCTCGAGATGGCGTCGGTGAAATTCCTGAATGCCGTGACCGAACGCACCGCTGCCGCCTGAGCCTGATCCAGGCCCCAAGCGAGAACGCGCATGCGCCGCTCCCAAGCCCTCAGGAAATTGATGCGCCGGCAACGCCGGCCATCCGAACTGCAGCTGGTGTCGATGATCGACATCTTCACCGTGCTGGTGACCTTCCTGCTGATGACCGCGATCTTTTCGCGAACCGTCGTGCTCGACCTGCGTTTGCCCTCGAACAACGCCAGCTTCCCTGAACTCCCCAAGGGCCTGAACCTCGAGGTGATCGTGCACGATGATTCACTCGTCATCGCCGATCGCGGCACGGGACCGTTGCACACGCTGCCCAATACCGCCAAGGGCTATGACCTCGACGGGCTCACCGAATACCTGAAGTTCGTCAAGTCGCGCTATCCGGACAAGACCGAAGCGACGATTCTGCTTGAGCCGCAGACGCCGTACGACACGCTGGTGCAGGTCATGGACCGCACGCGCATCGTCGAAGTCAACGCAGGCTTGAGCACCGTGCAGGCCGAGCTGTTCCCGCAGGTGTCGATCGGCGATGCGCCGGTGGCTGTCGGGGCGGGGGGCGCGCCATGAGCATGTCCAGCCGCGCGCGCCGCATGCTGCAGCACCAGATCCGCAACAAGGCCGACGCGGAGCTGAACCTGATCCCGATGATCGACATCCTGAGCGTCATGGTGTCGTTCCTGCTCGTGTATTCGACCGAAGTCGAGGTCGTGCAGAACTCCAAGAGCATCGACATCCCGCAGTCGATCTCGCAGCAGCGCCCGCGGCAGACCGTGGTCGTCATGCTGACCAAGGAAGACCTGTTCGTGCAGGGCGAGCGCGTCGCCAGCATCGCCGACGTGCGCAACAGCCCGGACGCGATCATCGCGCCGCTCCGCACGGCGCTGAAGCGACCGATGCTGGTCGGCGACGCGATGACCGAGAAGGACATCGCCGATCGCGAGATCACCGTGATGGCCGACAAGCAGATTCCCTATGAGGTGCTCAAGAAAGTGATGAGCACCTGCACCGATGCCGATTATGGGCGGCTCTCCTTCGCGCTCGTCGAGAAGGAAAAGGCGGTCGACATGGATCAACTGCGGAAGAAACTCTAGGTTCGCAGCATGCAGGCGCAACTGACACAGTACTACCGCAACTTCGCGCTGGCCTGGGAGCCGGATCCGGACGACCAACGACGGTTCCGCAGGCTCCTGGTCTGGGGCCTCGCGCTCGTGCTGCTGTTCGGCGTGATCCTGCCGTTCGTGCACCTGGCGAAGCCGACGGCTGCCGAGGAACCCGTGCCCCCACGGCTCGCGAAGCTGATGGAACAGGAAAAGCCCAAGCCGCCGCCGAAGCCGGTCGAGCAGCCCAAGGAAAAGCCGAAGCCCGAGGCTAGCCCTAAGCCCAAGCCGGTCGATACGCGCAAGAAGATGGAGAACTCCAAGGAGATGCGCGCGATCAAGGACGAACTCGCCGACCTGCGTGACCAGCTCGACACCAGGGATTTGCAGAACAAGCAGCTCAAGGCTGACGTCGGCAAGGACCCGCGCTCGGAGCGTTCGCTGATTTCATCGAAGGTGGGCACCGGCTCGAACGGCATCGTCACCGCGGCCTCCAGCCGTGGCTTCGGTTCGGGCGCCGGCGCGCTGTCGGACCACAATGCCACCGCCGTCAACTCGCGCATCGCCGCCGATGCGGCCGCCAGCCGCGTGACGCGCAATGGCACCAGCGGCAAGGCTGCGCGCAGCGAGGAAGAGATCGCGCTGGTATTCGATCGCAACAAGGGCGCCATCGACGCGCTGTACGCGCGCGCGCTGCGCGAACGCGCCGACCTGCAGGGCAAGATCGTGCTGCAGCTGACCATTTCCCCGTCCGGCGAGGTCACCGATTGCCGGCTGCTGAGCAGCGAGTTGAATGACGACGATCTGGAGCGCAAGATCGTCGCGCGCGTCAAGCTGTTCCGGTTCGAAGCGAAGGACGTGGAATCGATCACGGCACGCAAGACGCTCGAGTTCTTCCCCACCTAGCGGCAACTGGCTGCGGAGCGTGGCACGGCCGTGAACCTGCAGTCGGAAATCGAATATTTCAGCGAGCTTGCGCTCATCGACCAGGCACGCCTGCTGGCCGTGTTCCTGCACGAGTTGAGCGTCGAGGCGCGCGCTACCTACGGGCCCGATCCCGACAAGGTGCAGGACGGCGCCCGGCTGCGCTTCGTCAACGAAATCACCTCGCGCCTGGCGCGTTTCATCGAGCAGGTGCTGGTCGATGAACGCGAGCGGCCAGCCGATGACGTGCTGCTGCGCATGCTGCTCACGCCGCGCGTCGACAAGGCGGCCGAGCGCCTGGTCGTCAACGCCTACCGGCGCGCCATCCAGAGCTTCGATGACAACGACGCGACCGTGACGATGCAAACGCCGCGCTAGGCGTCCCACGCGCGTTGGACAAGCGAGCAGCGAGCGCTTAAGTTCGGGCTCATGTCGGCGCAACCCCTGACCCAGGTGCTGATCCTGCTCGCGGCCTCGGTCGTGGTCGTGGCGATCGCGCGCCGCCAGGGCCTGCCGCCGATCCTCGGCTACCTGGTCGTCGGCATGATGCTCGGGCCGCTGGCCCTCGGCGTATTGCCCAATGGCGAAGCGACGCACGCACTCGCCGAAATCGGCGTCGTGTTCCTGCTGTTCACGCTGGGCCTCGATTTCCTGTGGGCGCGCATGCTGGCAATGCGGCGCGAGGTGTTCGGGCTCGGCGCCGCGCAGGTGCTGGGCGTGGGCGCGGCCGTCGTCGGCATCCTGTACGCGCTTGGCGTGCGCGGCGCGCCGGCCGTCGTCGTCGGCGGCGCGGTCGCGATGAGCTCGACCGCGATCGTGCTGCAGCAGCTCACCGATCAATCCGAGCTCAACCGGACGCATGGACGTCTCGCCTTTGCGGTGCTGCTGTTCCAGGACCTGGCCTTCGTGCCGCTGCTGGCGCTGGCCACGGCGCTCGCGAGCGGCGACGGCCAGTTCACGAGCCTCAACCTGGCGCGGCTCGCGGTCGAAGGCCTGCTGGCGTTGTTCGTCGTGCTGGCCATCGGCCGCTGGGTGTTGCGGCCGCTGTTCTACGAGATCGCGCACAGCCGCCTGCGCGAGCTGTTCACGCTGACGGTGCTGCTGGTCGTGTTGAGCTGCGCCTGGATCACGCAACTGGTCGGCCTGTCGATGGCCCTCGGCGCCTTCCTGGCCGGCATGATGCTGGCCGAGACCGAATACCGGCACCAGGTCGAGTCGGCGGTGCGGCCGTTCCGCGAGTTGCTGCTGGGGCTCTTCTTCATTTCGGTCGGCATGCTGCTCGACGTGCACCTGCTGTACAGGCAGTTCCCGCTGGTGACCGGACTGCTGCTGGCGCTGCTGGTGCTGAAGAGCCTGCTGATCTCGCTGGTCACGCGCGCCTACGTCGACAGCACGTTCAGGGCGGTGCGCACCAGCATCGTGCTCGCGGGCGGCGGCGAATTCGGCGTCGCGCTGCTGACCCTGCTCGTGCGGAAAGACGACTTGCTGCCGACGCGCGTCAGCCAGCCCCTGCTCGCGGCGCTGGTGCTCAGCATGGTGCTGAGCCCGCTGGTGATCCGCTTCAACCGACGCATCGCGCGCGCGCTGCTCGGGGAGCGAGGGCCGCCGGCGACCGCGATGGAGCGCGAGGCGACGGCCACCGGCGCGGTCGCGAAGCGCGAGCACGTGATCCTGTGCGGGTTCGGCCGCGTCGGCCAGAACATCGCGCGGGTGCTCGAGTCGCAGGGGTTCGAGTACCTGGCGCTCGACCTCGATCCGGCCCGTATCCGCCTCGCCCGGCAGGCCGGCGATGCCGTGCTGTATGGCGACAGCGCCGACGAGGAACTGCTGCGCGAGGCGGGCATCGACAATGCCAGCGCGGTCATCATCACGTTTGCCAAGCCTTCCGTGTCGGTTGGCATCGTTCGCTCGGTTCGGCGCCTGCGCGAGGACGTGCCGGTGCTGGTGCGAACGCAGGACGACGTGGGTCTCGCCGAGCTGACGGAGGCCGGCGCGACCGACGTCGTGCCCGAAACCTTCGAGGCCAGCCTGATGCTGGTCTCGCAGGTGTTGCTGCTGCTGGACGTGCCGCCCTCGCGCGTGCTGCGCCTGGTGGGCGACACGCGCGCCAGCCGCTACGCCACGCTGCGCAACATATTCCGGCACGACGGCGCGCAGGTCGTCGACGACAGCCATGCCTTCCGCGAGGAGTTGCGCGCGATCGTGCTGCCGCCTGCTTCATGGGCGGTGGGGCGGCGGCTCGACGACGTGCGCGCGCGCGGCGCCGACGTCTCGTTCACGGCCGTGCGCCGCCACGGCATCACCGGCCGCCAGCCGGCGGGCGACACCGAGTTGCGCGATGGCGATGTCGTCGTCATCTACGGCACGCCCGAAGCGCTCGAACACGCCGAGGCCGTGCTGCTGGCGGGATAGGCGTTTCCGGGAACGCCCGGCGCAGCGGCGCAGCAGCCGTTGCGGGTACAATGCGCGGCCCGGCACAACGCACGCCCATGAATCGCGACGACATCCATTTTCCGCCCCACCACCGTCCGCTGCGCGAGGACATCCACACGCTCGGCGAGATCGTCGGCAGCGTGCTGCGCGAGCAGGGTGGCGACGAGCTGTACGAGCTCGCCGAGGGCGACCGGCAGGCGGCGATCCTGCGTCGCAACGCGAGCGATGGTGACACGAGCGCGTTGCGCGAGCGCATCGATGGTCGCCGTCCGCAGCTCGCGCGTGACCTGCTGCGGGCCTTTGCCGCGTACTTCCAGCTGGCCAACGTTGCCGAGAAGGTGCATCGCATCCGGCGGCGGCGCGAATACTTCCTCGCCGACAGCGAGCGGCCGCAACCGCGCGGCATGGTGGATACGCTCGCCGAACTGAAGGCACAAGGGCTGGGGCTCGCCGACGTGCTGCAATTGCTGCGGCAATTGCGCATCGAGCCGGTGCTGATCGCGCATCCGACCGAATCGGCGCGCCGCACCGGGTTGCGCCGCCAGCTGCACATCGCCGACCTGCTGCTCGAGCGCAGCAATCCGTTGCTGGCGCCGCAGGAGCAGCAGGCGTTGCTGGCGCGCATCCGCGCCGACGTCACGCTCGATTGGCAGACGGCCGAGCACCCGCGCGAGCGCCTGACTGTCGCCGACGAGCGCGAACACGCGGTGTTCTACCTCGCCGAGGTGCTGTATCGCATCGTGCCCGTGTTCTACGAGGAGCTCGCCGCGGGTCTCGCGCGATTGTACGGGGCCGACGCGGAATCGATCGAGCTGCCGTTGCTGGTTCGCTTCGGCACGTGGGTGGGCGGCGACATGGATGGCGCGGCCGACGTGCACGCCAAGAGCATCCGGGAAACGCTCGCGCGGCAACAGCAGGTCATCATCAACAACTACCACGCCGAGTGCCTTGCGCTCGCGCAGCAGTTGTCGCAGAGCGCCGGCCGAGTCGCGGTCAGCGCCGCGCTCGCGCGCCGCATCGGCGAATATCGCACGCTGCTGCCGGGAGCGGCCGGGCTTGCGCCCGCGCGCCACGACACGATGCCGTACCGCGGTTTTTTCGCGCAGGTTGCCGAACGGCTGCGCAATACGCTGGAAGGACGCCCGGCCGGCTACGAACGGCCGGCGCAGTTCCGCGGCGATGTCGCCCTCGTCGCCGAAAGCCTGCGCGCCAATCGCGGCGCGCACGCGGGGCTGTTCCTCGTGCGCCGGCTGCTCGCGCGCATCGACACGTTCGGCTTCCACCTGGCGACGCTCGACCTGCGGCAGCATGCGAGCGTGCACCATGCGGTGCTCGCGCAGGGCCTGGCTGATCCGCAATGGCATGCACGCAGCGCCGCGGAGCAGCACGCGCGCCTCGTCGACGTGCTGGCGCGCGATGCGGGGCCGGCGCAGTCATTCGATGCCCTGGGCAAGCGCACGATGGCCGTGTTCGAGGCGGTGATGCAGGGCCGCCACCGCTACGGGCCGGATGCGGTCGGGCTGTACATCGTCAGCGCCGCGGCCACCGCGGCGGATGTGCTCGCGCCGCTCGTCCTGGCGCACTGGGCCGGTGCGCGCGATCGCCGCAGCGGTGCAGCCGCCATCGACGTGGCGCCCCAATTCGACTCGGTCGCCACGCTGGAAGGTTGTGGCGTCGTCATGCGCGAATTGCTGGCGGACCAGGTCTACCAGCAACACCTCGCCGCGCGCGGCCGGCTGCAGACCGTGCTGATCGGCTACTCCGAGAGCAATCGCGAGAGCGGCATCGTCGCCTCGCGGCTCGCCGCGTACCGTGCCCAACGCAACCTCACCGCGGTGCTCGACCGTGCCAACGAGCGCCACGTGCTCTTCTACAGCCGTGGCGGCAGCATCCCGCGCGGCGGCGGGCGCATCGATGAATTGCTGCGCGCGGCGCCCGCCGAGTCCGTCAGCGGCGTGCTGCGCTTCACCGAGCAGGGTGAGAGCGTTGCACAGAATTTCGGGTTGCGCGCGAATGCGATGCGCACGCTCGAGCGCGCCTTCAACACGCTGGCGCTGGCGACGCTGGCCGTGCGGCGCGGCGTGGCCGTGCAGGAGAGCGGCGCGTTCGCGGAGGCCGCCGCGCAGGCCGCCACCGCGAGCCGCGATGCCTGGCGCCGGCTCCTCGACGGCCCGGGGTTCTTCGAATTCTTTCGTGCGGTGACGCCGATCGACGTGATCGAGCGCATGCGCATCGGCGCGGCGCAGCGGCGCGAATGGCCGGCGGCGACGGGCGTCGAGACGGTGCCGGCCGCGGCCTGGGTCTACGCCTGGTCGCAATCGCGGCACATGCTGCCGGGGTGGTATGGCGCAGGTTCCGGCTTCGAGGCGGTGCGCGCCGATCGCGGCATCGAGTTGCTGCGACGCGCCTACGCCGGCTGGCCTTTCTTCCGGAGCCTGGTCGATGACATCGAGGCGATGCTGGGCCGCGCCGACCTGGGCATCAGCGCCTGCTACGACGCACTGGCTGAGCCCGAGCACGCGGATATCGCTGCGACGATCCGCGCGGAATTCACGCTGACCTGCAAGCTGGTCGCCGACATCAAGTCCAGCGCGGGGCTGCTCGATGCCGACCGCACGCTCCAGCGCAGCATCGCCTTGCGCAACCCGTACGTCGATCCGATGAACCTGATGCAGATCGACCTGCTGCGGCGGTGGCGCGCGGGCGGACGCGTGGATCCGGAGCTGTTCGAGGCGCTGCTGGCGAGCGTCAGCGGAATCGGCGCGGGGCTGCAGACGACGGGCTGAGTCGCGATCGCTGATAACCCGGACGATCATTCCAGATAACAGCCTTTTGGCTGTTCCGGCATAAGGGCCCCTGTAGAGTGGGCTCGTGTACCAATACGATGAATTCGACCGCACTTTCGTCGCCGAACGGGTGGCGGAATTCCGTGACCAGACGCGGCGTTACCTCGCCGGCGAGCTGGGCGAGGATGAATTCCGCCCGCTCCGCCTGCGCAACGGGCTGTACATCCAGACCCATGCGCCGATGCTGCGCGTCGCGATTCCGTACGGACTCCTGGGCAGCGCCCAGCTGCGCATGCTGGCGCACATCGCGCGCCGCTACGATCGCGGCTACGGGCACTTCAGCACGCGCCAGAACATCCAGTACAACTGGCCGAAGCTGGCCGAGGTGCCCGATATCCTCGCGGAGCTCGCCACCGTCGACATGCACGCGATCCAGACCAGCGGCAACTGCATCCGCAACGTCACCAGCGATCACCTGGCCGGTGTCGCCAGCGATGAGCTCGAGGATCCGCGGCCATGGTGCGAGCTGATCCGGCAGTGGTCGACGCTGCACCCTGAATTCAACTACCTGCCGCGCAAGTTCAAGATCGCCGTCTCCGGCGCGGCCCACGACCGTGCCGTGACGGCGGTGCACGACATCGGGCTGCGGCTGGTGCGCGGACCGGATGGCGAGACTGGTTTCGAGGTGTTGGTGGGCGGCGGCCTCGGGCGCATGCCGATCATCGGCAAGAAGATCCGCGAGTGGCTGCCACAGCAGGAGCTGTTGGCGTACCTGGATGCGATCCTGCGCGTCTACAACCGCCACGGCCGGCGCGACAACATTCACCGCGCCCGCATCAAGGTGCTGGTGAAATCGCTCGGCATCGAGGAATTCACGCGCCAGGTCGAGGCGGAATTCGCGGCCAACGCCGCCGTCGCGCCGCGAGTGGACCCGGCGAAGATCGCGCGGTTGCGGCAGAGTTTCGCGCCGCCGCCGTACCAGTCGCTGCCCGACACGAATGCCTGTGCGGATGCGCCGGCCGCCTTCGTCGCCTGGTACCGACACAATACGCGCGCGCACAAGGTCAGCGGCTATCGCGTCGTGTTCGTTTCACTGAAGAAGCACGGCGAGGCGCCGGGCGATGCGACCGCCGCGCAGATGGACCTGCTGGCCGACCTGGCCGACCGCCATGGCTTCGGCGAAGTGCGCGTCACGCACGACCAGAACCTCGTGCTGGCCGATGTGCCGCAGCGTGACCTGCGTACGCTGCATGCCGCGTTGGCGGCAAGCGGCCTGGCGACACCGAACATCGGCACGCTGACCGACATGATCTGTTGCCCGGGCCTCGATTTCTGCAGCCTGGCCAATGCCGGATCGATCGGCATCGCCAAGCAGATCCACGAGCAGTTCGATGACCTCGATTACCTGTACGACCTCGGCGAGATCCAGGTGAAGATGTCCGGATGCATGAACGCCTGCGGGCACCACCACGTGGGCCACATCGGCATCCTCGGCGTCGACAAGCACGGAGAGGAGTGGTACCAGATTACGCTCGGCGGTTCGGCCAGCGGCGAAGTGTCGCTCGGCGAAGTGATCGGTCCTTCGGTGCCGAAGCCCGAAGTCGCCGCGACGATCGCGCGCATCGTCGATGTCTATGTCGAGCAGCGCGAGGGCGAGGGCGAAACCTTCCTGCAGGTCGTGCGGCGCGTGGGCCTGGCCCCGTTCAAGGAGCGAGTGTATGCGCCCGATTCTGTCGCGGCGTGAGGTGCGCGCCGATCGCTGGCGTTATCCCGGCGAGGCGGCCGACACGGACGAGGCGGGCGCCGGGCCGAGGGTCTGGACGCTGGCCGAACTGCTGGCGAATCCCAAGCCGGGGAACGGTGACCTGGGTGTCAGGCTGGGGCCTGCCGACGATCCCGCGCAGCTCGAGGCCCATGTCGATCGGCTGGCGCTGGTCGTGCTGCAGTTCGAGGCGAGTGGCGATGGCCGCGCCTATTCCCAGGCGCAATTGCTGCGCACGCGCCTCGGGTACACCGGCGAATTGCGCGCGGCCGGCGCGGTGAAGCGCGACCAACTCTACCTGCTGGCGCGCTGCGGTTTCGACAGCTTCGATCTTGCGCCGGGCGAGGATGCGCACGCGGCGCTTGCGCACCTGGATCGCTACAGCGTCGCGTACCAGGCATCGTCCGGCACGCTCGTTCAACCGCAGCTACGCGAATAGCTGCGCCCGCGCGTGCGCGTGGCGCGTACGCGTGGCGTCCATCTATTGCAGGCAGACGATCAGGCGTGCGTGATAGTTGCGCCACTCGATCGGGATGACGATCGGCCGTCCCTGCTCGGGATAGGGAATCTTGCTGCCGCGCCCCGCAACGACTTCGGGCACGGAAATCTGGAACTGGTGGCCGAAATCGCGCCGTGCGTTGCCCGAGAGCGTGTTGGCGATCTCGCCGACAAGGTCGCACAGGTTCTCGTGGCTCATGTCGGTTTCCTGCATGCGCATCAGCATCACGCTCAGCATGCTCTTCGGCGCAGTGAATGCCACCAGGCCGTTGCGCTTGCCGCTGACCTGGATGACGCCGGTGTAGTCGGAGATCTCCGGGCTGTCGGTGAGCGCCAGGTGCGGCGTGCCGCATTGCGCAGCCTGCTGCACCGTCGTGCCGAAATAGCTCAGCACGCCGGACACGAACACACCGACTTCCGACTCCAGTGTCATCGCAGCGCCATGGCCACTATTTTTCCGCACCGATCAGCTTGCGCAGTGCGTCGTTCAGCTGGCGGTCGGTGAATGGCTTGCACAGGAAACCACTGGCGCCTTTTTCGAGGGCATCGATTGCGGTCAGCTTGTCGGCCAGTGCCGAGATCACCAGTATGCGGATCTGCGGATCGCGCTGCACGAGTTTCGACACGCACTCGGCGCCGTCCATCTCGGGCATCGTCAGGTCCATCGTCACGAGCGTGGGCCGCAGCAGCGAGTACAGTTCGAGCGCCTCGCGGCCGTTGCGCGCCGAGCCGACGAACTCGATCTCCGGCAACTCGTTGGCGCGCTCGATGCGCTTGCGGATCACGTTCGAATCGTCGACGACGAGCAGGCGATGTAGCGGCGCGTCCACCGGTGCGAACTCCCCGGGTCGCTCAGGCCGCGGACGAACGCGAGGCCGCGCCGGCGTCGCGGCGCGGCAGCAGCATCTTGAAACGCGTGTACTTGCCCGGCTGCGTCGAGATGCCGATGCGCCCGCCGCATTCGCGGATCGTTGCGCTGACGACATCGAGACCGACGCCGCGTCCGGCATGCTCGGTGACTTCGACCGCGGTCGAGAATCCCGGCTGGAAGATCATGCGGTAGGCGCCGCTCTGGTTCAGTGCGGCCGCCTGCTCGGCGTCGAGCAGGCCTCGCTCACGCGCGCGTTCGCGGATGCGGTCCGTATCGAGGCCCTGGCCGTCGTCTTCGACCAGCAACGAGAACTCCTGCGGGTTCGCCTCGGCGAAGCGCACGCGGATCGCGCCGGTCGGCGGCTTGCCCGCGGCGGCGCGCTGTTCGCGTCCCTCGATGCCGTGCATGATGGCGTTGCGCACCATCTGGATGCAGATGTCGCGCACGACGGTCGCGTAGTCCGGCGGCACCAGTTCGAGTCCTTCGCAGGAGAGCCGCACCTGGCTCCCGGACTGCGAGCCCACCTCGCGGGCCAGGCGCTGCAGTGACTGCTCGAGTCCCGCCGGGCGTTCCGCCGGCGCGGCCTGCGGCGTCGCGCGAGTCGAGATGATCGCGGTATCGCCGTGCTTTTCCGGCGGAATATCCTCGGCGGAGGCGGCGGTCGAACGCGCATTGTCGACGCGCTCCTGCATCGCCGTGATCAATTGCTTGTGGCCGAGCAGTTCGTCGAGCTTGACGACCACCGGCACGAAGTCGTCGCCCGCCAGCTTCGGGCGATCGCGCAGCGCGGCGAGCAGTTCCTCGATCGCGTGCGTGCGCTCGACGAAGCTGTCCATGCCGAGCGAGGCGGCCTCGCCCTTGAGCAGGTGCATCTCGCGGAACACGCCCTGCTGTTTGCCCTGCAGTTCGGCGTTCGAGATGCCGGGGCTGCGCAGCAGCGCATTGCTGCGGCGCACGCCGACCTCGACGTTGTTGAGGAAGCTCTGCAACTGCAGCGGCTCGGCCTGCAGCAGCTGCAGCAGCAGTGCCGAGTTCGAATCGCTGTTGGCGCGCAGCTGTTCGAGCTCGAGCTGCAGCAGCACGCGATCGGTGACGTCGGACACGACGCCGAGCACGAAATCGGTGGACGTGCCGGTCGCGCGAGCGCGGCGGAACGAGAACGACAGGAAGCGCTGCTCCGGCGGCGCGCCCGCGGTCTTCTGGAACTTGACCTCGATCTGGTTCAGCGGATTCACCGAGTCGATCAACTCCTCGTTGACCTTGTCCTTCCACAGCAGGCCGAGGAACTTGCCCGCGGCCAGCAACGTCTTCTCGTCGACCAGCGGGCGCAGCAGGTCTTCGAATGTCTGGCCGGCGGGAACGGGCGCGTGCAGCAGCGCGACCAGCGAATCGGAGTGCGCGGCGCCAATGCGTCCATCGGGCGCGATCAGGAACAGTCCTTCGCGCACGGTGCCCAGGATGTTGCCGATCTGGCGTTGCGCTTCGCCGGCGGCGCGCGCGGCTTTGCCGGCGCGCAGCGCGAAATACAGCATCATCGCCAGCAGCAGCGAAGCGAGTCCGGCGCCGCCGAGCAGCATCGTGCGCAGCGACTGGCCATCATCGACGACCGCCGCGCGCAGCAGCGCCGCGAGATCGCCCAGTTCGCCCGCCAGCGCCGAGGTGTTGCGCGACTGGCTCGCCAGCAATTCGTCGACAGAGCGCTTCAGCGCCGTGCCGGAAGCGGTCAGCGCCGATCCGCCGCTGGAATCGGCATAGAGCTCGCCGGTCCGCGATTTCTCGAGGCCGGCGAGTCCACGGTCGAGCGGCTGCCAGCTCGCGCGGGCCTGTGCATACAGTGCGGCGGCATCGCTGCGTCCGCTCAGGCCCGCCTCGCGCATGGCGATCGCGAGCCGCGCATAGGCATCGTTGCTGGAGGCTCGCCCTCGGCCCAGTGAACGCAGCGAGTCGCCGACGTAGGTCTGCGTCTCGAGGCCGCGCTGGATCAACGTCAATTCGGAGCGCAGCAGCTGCGGCTGGGAACCCAGGCTCGAGGCGAGCTGCAGCGCAGAGGATGCCGACTGCAATCGCGCGGCCAGGCGCACGCCGGTGAACAGCAACAGTGCGAGCGCCGTCGTACACAGCGCCGTGACGAGCAGTGGCAGCCATTGCACTCGGGGATTCACTGACAGGCGGGCCATGCGCTACTCCGCGATTGGAACCGTGGCGTTACTTGAAGCTGATGCGTATGCGCGCGCGCTGCGCCGTGGCCGGATCCGCGAGCGCACTCGTGTCGTAGCGGCCGCTGCGCACGGCCTCGAGCGCGGCGGCATCGAAGATCTTGACGGGATCCGCCTCGACGACATGCGCATCGATGGGCTTGCCCTTCGGGCTCAGCATGAATTCAACGATCACGTAGCCATGGATGTGCGCATCGTACGCCTGCTGCGGATACGCGGCGGACAGCGGCTTGAGCGGCTTGGCGCGGATGTAGTCGACGGGCGCGGTATCCGGGGCATCGGTCTGCTGCTGCGCCTGGTGGGCCGCGTTTGCTGCCGCGGCGGCGCGGCCCTGCGCGGCCAGCGCATCGTCCGCCAGCTGCTTGCGGACGGCGGTGAGTTCGGCGCTGTTGCCGAATTCCGCGGCGCTGGCGAGCAGTTGCTGTGCCTGCGCGGCCTGGCCGGCGGCCGAAGCGCTGCGTACGCGCGCGAGCAGCGCCGCCTGCAGTTCGCGTTGGGCGGACACGGTCAGCGGATCGGTGCGCGCAGCCTGCTGCATGGCCTGCAGCCGTGACTGCGCACTGTCGGGATCAGGATTCAACAGCACACCCGCGACGATCGCGGCATGCACGCGCGCGGCCATGTCGGCCAGCGTGCGGTGCGCATTGGCCGCATCGAATTGCCGATGCAGGTCGGCCAGCACCGCGCGGTCGCTGTTGCCGGCCGCGAGCTGGGTCATCAATTGCGTGGCGGTGGCCATGTCGCCGCTGGCGATGGCGGTGCGCGCCTGCGCGACCAGCCAGCGCGGACGTGCCGCCGCGATCGCCGAATCCTGCGCCGCCAGCTCCTCGGGGGCGATGCCGGCGTTGCGGAAGGCCGCCAGCAGGTGGCTGGCTTCATCGAGCCTGCCGGCGTTCAGGTCGGCCTGGATGCGCGCGCGCGCCACGGTGAACAGCCGGTGCAGGCCGTCGTGCGCTTCTTCATTCTGCGGATCCAGCGCGAGGGCCTGCGTGTACAACTCCAGGGCGCTGTCGCCGCGCGGCGCTTCGTCGCTCCTCGGCAGCAGCGACTTACCCTCGCGGAACGCGACGCGCGCGTCCGACAGCAACTCCAACAAGGTGCGCTTCGGCGCTGCAGCGGCCGGAGCGGCGAGCGGCGCCGCGACGCCTTGCGCGCCCGCGGTCGTGGCCGGACGTTCGCCGGTCTTGTCCGGCGCCGTGGGTGCGGCGGCGCGGTTCGATGCGGGCGCACCGGCCTCCAGGGTTGCCCGATGCGCGCTGCCGGAAAAATGCTGGATGATGAACCAGGCCACCGCCGCCGTGCCCAGCAATGCCACGGCAATGATCGCCCAGCGCTTCGCGCCGCCGCCGCTCGCCGTGGTTCCACGCTGCGCCGTACCGTTCATCGTCGTGGCGAGCGAATCCGAGTCCAGCTGCCGGTCCATGGTGGCCAGCGCTTCGCTGAAGGCGCCGGATTGGAGCGCGCCGCGTTCGATGACCGCGCTCACCATGCCGCGCGAGCGCGCGGCGTTCCAGTCGGCGGAGCTGCCGTCGGCGCAGATCACCAGCACCGGCGCCAGCGGAAACTGCTGTTCGATCCGCGCCGCCTGGGCGCGCGCATCCGTGCGCGTCGTGGCGTCGATCAGCAGCGCCCATGGCACATCGGCCGGTGCTTCCAGTTGTTCGGAGGAGTCGATCGGCCGCGTGCGATAGCGATCGCCGAGCAGCGGGCCGAGTTCGATCAGCAACCCGTCGTCGCTCGACAACAGGAACAGCACGGGGCGGCGATTGGCAGCCGTGCGATGGGCCGTATTGGGGGGCGCTGCCTGTCCGGCGCGCTGGCCGGCGGGTCCGCTGCTCGCCATCGTTCAAGTCTCCCGGTTCACTGCCGTCAATGTGTGACGCGGCCCGAAAACTTGCCCTAATGGGGTTCACAGATCCGATGCGACAGAATGCGCCGGCGCCGCCGCGCCCGCGGCAATGTGCCGCGCGTCACAGTCCGGCGTTGCAGGTGGCTCGCAGGGCAGTGGCCAGCGCTTCGATATCGTCGCTGGCATGGGCGGCGGAGATGAATCCGACTTCGAACGCGCTCGGCGCGAGATAGATGCCTCGCGCCAGCAGCGGATGGTAGATCGCCGTGTAGCGCCTGGCGCAGCCTTCCGGGTACTGCGACGGACTGCGCAGCACGGCGTTGCCGTCGCGCTGCCGCGCGGCATTCGCGCCCGCGAGGCAAATCCAGAAGACGGACGCCTGCCGTTGCAGCAGCAGGCCCGGCACATCGGCGAGCGCTCGCTGCAACTGGGCGCCGCGTGATTCGAGCTGCGCGTATACGCTGCCGTCACTGAGCGCGCGCAGCATCGCGAGCCCGGCGCACATCGCGACCGGGTTCGCGCTCAGCGTGCCGGCCTGGTACACCGGCCCGACCGGTGCGACGAGCTCCATCAGGTCGCGGCGGCCGCCGTAGGCGCCGACCGGAAAGCCGCCGCCGATGATCTTGCCGTAGGTGACGAGGTCGGGCGTGACGCCGGCGATCGGCGCGTAACCCTGGAAGCCCACGCGGAAGCCGGAAATCACTTCGTCGAAGATGAGCAGCGCGCCGTGCTGTTTCGCGAGCCGCGCCAGATGCTCCAGGTACTCCTTGCGCTGCGGCAGCAGGCCGTAGTTCGCCGGCATGGGCTCGATGATGACGCAGGCGATGCGCTTGCCGTGTTCGCTGAAGACCGCATCGAGCGCCGCTTCGTCATCGAGTGGCGCGACCAGCGTCTCGCTGGCCGCCAGTGCACCGAGACCTGCGCTGTCGGGGAGTGGCGCGTCGGCGAGGCCGGAGCCGGCGCGCAGCAGCATCGCGTCCGCATGGCCGTGGTAGCAACCCTCGAATTTCAGGATCGTCGAGCGCCCGGTGGCGGCGCGCGCGACGCGCAGCGCCGACATCACAGCCTCCGTACCCGAGTTGACGAAGCGTAAACTCTCGACCCAGGGATG
>Ga0209023_10002494_pt1 | contig 22928 bp, 16 predicted proteins | sample LakOneMetagenome_FD_187468 | JGI IMG/M metagenome (GOLD analysis project Ga0209023, IMG submission 187468) | Freshwater and sediment microbial communities from Lake Erie, Canada (SPAdes) (version 2) | ecosystem: Environmental > Aquatic > Freshwater > Lentic | place: Lake Erie, Canada...
CCGCGTTAGCGGCGGGCGTGCCGGCCGTACGTCGCCGCCGCGGGCTCTTGGGGGTCGATGCTGCCGGGCCACCACACCGTCGGCCCGATGATGGTGAACAGCGCCGGGATCACCACGGTGCGCACCAGGAAGGTGTCCAGCAGGATGCCGAGTCCGACGATGATGCCCAGTTGGGTCAGCACGATCAGCGGCAGCACGCCGAGCACGCAGAACACCGCTGCCAGGACGACGCCCGCGCTGGTGATGACGGCGCCGGTCGCCGACACCGCCCGCACGATGCCGGCGCGGGTGCCGTGGATGCGGGTCTCCTCCCGGGCGCGCGTCACCAGGAAGATGGTGTAGTCGACGCCGAGCGCGACCAGGAACAGGAACGCGAACAGCGGCGTGCTGTTGTCCAGCGCCGGGAACCCGACCACATGCACGCTGACCCAGCCGCCCAGGCCCAGCGCTGCCAGCGCCGAGAGCACCGTGACGGCCACCAGGATCAGCGGCGCCACGACGGCGCGCAGCAGCACGAACAGCACCGCCAGGACCACTGCGAGGATGGCGGGAATCAGCACCAGGCGATCGCGCACGGCGGCGTCGCGGATGTCCAGGGCCTGCGCGTCGGTGCCCCCGACAACGGCGGTCGGGTCGGCCTCGTGCACTGAATTACGCAGGGCCGCAACGGTTTCGAACGCCTCATCGGTGGCCGGTGCGGCGTCGGTGACGACGGTGAGCTGCACCAGGCCGGCGTCGGTGCGACCGGCCTCGGTCACGGACACCACTCCCGGGGTGCCGGCGATCGCCTGCTGCAGGGCCGCGGCCCGCTCGGTGCTGCCGATCACCCGGGTGGGATCGGTCAGGCCACCGGGAAAGTGCGCGGCCACCGCGTCGTAGCCGCTGACCGACTCGGCCCGCACGCGGAACTGCTCGGTCTGCGACAGGCCGGTCGGGGTGGCCAGCAGGCCGGTCGCCAGCACCGCCAGCAGCCCGATGGAGGTGCTGGCCACCCACACCGGCCGGGCGGCCACGGCCGTCGCGATGCGGTGCCATACGCCGGTGGCGACCGGATCCCCGACGGCGCCGTCGGCCGGCTTCGGGATGAACGGCCAGAACAGCCGGACCCCGCACAACGCGAGCAGCGGCGGCAACACCACCAGGGCGAACAGCGCGGCAACCACCAGGCCGGTGGCCGCCTGCAGGCCGAGGCTGCGGGTGCTCGGGGCGGACGCGAAGAGCAGCGTCAGCAGGGCCAGCACGACGGTGGCGTTGCTGGCCAGGATCGCCGGGCCCGCGGTGCGGACGGCCGTGCGCAGGGCGCCCCGATGCCCGTCGTCATGCCCGTCGTCATGCACGTCGTCGACCGCGGCGCGAGCGTGCGGAATTTGCGACTCACCCGGTGTGTCGTCAACGACACCGCACACTCGACGGGAGAGTTCCTCCCGGTATCGCGAGATCAGCAGCAGCGCGTAGTTGGTGCCCGCGCCGAACACCAGGACGCTGGTGATGCCGGCGGTCGAACCGTCGGCGATCAGGCCGGCGGCCGAGGTCACCCGCTCGCCGGCGACGGCGCCCACCCGGTCGGCGAAGGCGATGACCAGCAGCGGCACCAGCCACAGCACGGGGGAGCGGTAGGTCAGGATCAGCAAGATCGCCACGACCGACGCGGTGACGGCCAGCAGGGTGATGTTGGCCCCGGCGAACGCGTTCGCGATGTCGGCCCCGAACGCGGGACCGCCGGTGATCTGTGCGGTCAGCCCGGCGGGCAGTCCGTCGGTCGCCCTGGCCCGCAGCGACTGCACGGCGTCGTTGAGCGCGAAGCCGGACAATTCGGAGTCCAGCGGCGCCGCGGCCAGGGCGGCCTTGCCGTCGTCGGACACCGCCAGTGGGGCGGCCCCCACCCGCTGCCGGGCCGCCTCGCCCGCCGCCTGATCCTCGGGGGTCAACACGCCGCCGTCGTCGCGGGTGACGACGAGGATCACCGGCGCCTGTCCGCCGCCGGGGAACCCGGCCGCCAGCTGGGCCGCCCGCGCCGATTCGGCGGAAGCGGGCAGCGACACCGGCGACTGCGAGGCCGAGTCGCCGGCTCCGGCCAGTCCCATCAACGCGCCGGCGGCCGCCACCACCAGCAGCACCCACACCCAGGAGCGGCGGGAGGTCACGGCGGCGGCGAATCGGTCCCAGGTCACGCGAACAAGGTACCCACAGCCGGGTTCGGCGAGCGGTGCAGTTCCGCGAGCACGAGGCCCGGCGAAATGGCCCGACGAGCCGCCTCACCCGCGGTTGAAGGCCGCTTCCTCCAGGTCCAACTCGTGGAGCAGGTCCCTGAGCACCTCGTCGTCGATCCGGCCGGCGTCGCGCTCGTCGATCATCGCCCTGCGTTCGGCCGACAGCATCGCCAGCCGCAACTTGCGGAATGCATCGCTGGGGCTGGCGCCCAGTTCGTCGGATCCGCGGCCCAGTTCCTGCTCCCATGCGCTGTTGCGGCGGCGGTCGTTGGTGTGCCGCAGTACGGCGGCGGCGTGTTCGTAGACGGCTGACTGCCCAGTCCGGCCGGAACTGGAATCGGCTTGCGCCGTGTGCTTCTTGGCCATCACCTCGTCGAGCTTGGTCTCGGCCGCATCCGCCGCGCGGGTGCGGGCGCCGACGATGGCCAGTGCGTCGGCCTGGGTGTCGCTGCCGCCGACGCCGAGGCGGCGGATCAACCACGGCAGGGTCAGGCCGTGCAGCAGCAGCGTGCCCACCACTACGACGAAGGTCAGGAACACCACGTACGGCCGGCCCGGGAACGGCGCACCGGACATCGTGGTCAGGGGCACGCCGAATGCCGCGGCCAACGAGACCACCCCGCGCATGCCCGCCCACGAGACGACGAATGTCTGGGTGGCGGGCGGTCTTCGGGGCGGTGCGTCGCCGCGACCCGGGATGCGCAGCAGTGCCGACGACGCGAACATCCAGACGACGCGCACCGCCAGCACCGTGACGAACACCGCGGCCGACGACAGCAGCACCACCCGCGGCGATACCCCGCTGAGTTCGCGCAGGACCTGCGGCAGCTGCAGCCCGATGAGCAGGAAGGCGAACGACTCCAGCAGCAGCTGCACGCTGCGCCACACCGCGTAGTCCTGCAGCCGGGTCGCATAGCCCGCCTCGGTGGACCGCCGGCCCGAGATCAACGCGGCCACCACCACGGCCAGCACCCCCGAACCGTGCACCTCCTCGGCCAGCAGGTAGATGACGAACGGGGCGACCAGCCCGATGGCGCTCTCGGAGAGGTCGTCGTCGAGCCAGGCGCGGACGGCGACGATGGCCCACCCGATCGCCGCGCCCACCGCGACGCCGCCGACGACGGCCAGCGCGAACACCCCGGCCGCATGCCCCCAGCTCTGCGCCGCCCCGATCGCCGCGGCCAGCGCCACCTTGTAGGCGGTGAGCGCCGTCGCGTCGTTGAGCAGACTCTCGCCGCCGAGCAGCGTCATCATCCGCCGGGGCAGCCCGAGCCGGCGCCCGATGGCCGTCGCGGACACCGCGTCGGGGGGAGCGACGATCGCACCGAGGACCAGTGCCGCCGGCAGGGTCAGGTCCGGCACCACGTGGTAGGCGACCAGGCCGACGGCCAACGTGGTCGCCAGCGGTAACCCGACGGCGAGCAGCCCGATCGGCTTGATGTTCTGGCGCAGTGCGACATAGGAACTCTCCAGACCCGCCGACCACAGCAGGGGCGGCAGGATGACGAACAGCACCAGGTCCGGGTCGAGCGTGAAATGCGGCAGGCCGGGGATGAGCCCGAACGCCAGTCCGGTGACCACCAGCACCAGCGGCGAAGACAGGTTGTAGTGCCGGGCGACGGCGGACACCAGCACCGCGACCACCAGCACCGCCAGCAATTCGGCAGACACGTCGACGTACCTCCTATCCTTGGACACCATGCTGCATCACGGGTCCGCACGGTGAGACGCTCGAGCCGCCGGCGTCGGGACGATCCGATCACGCCCGCCGCGTCCGTGGGTTGTGAACATCTGTCCGCGGCGGCCGATGCCCCGGAGCCGTCGCCGCAGAGCACCGAGTGTCAGGACTGCGCCGAACAGGGTGAGAACAACTGGGCGCACCTGCGGATGTGCCTGAGCTGCGGTCGCGTCGGCTGCTGTGACTCGAGTCCGCGCCGGCACGCCACCGGGCACTTCGAGGCCACCGGGCATCCGGTGATGCGTTCGGTCGAACCGGGTGAGCGGTGGCGCTGGTGCTACGTCGACACCGAACTGCAGCCGTGACAGCTGACGACGACGGCGCCACCCCGTGGCCGTTCATCGGCGCGCTGGCGCTGGTGCTCATGGCGTTGCTGGGTGTGGGTGCGTTGACGCTGGCGCACCGCGACCGGGACACCGAGACCGACCGGGTGGTGCGCGCCGTGCTGGGCCAGAACGACGCCCTGCAACGCCTCGACTATGCCGACTTCCGCGCCAACACCTGCGCACGGGACGCGGGCAAGGAAGCCGATGTGCTCGACCGGCAACGCAATTCGGTGAAGGCCAAGGGCGCGCGCTACGTCGGCAACGTGACCGACGTGTCGATCAGCGGCGACACGGCCAGCGCCGTCGTCACGTACTACTTCGAACACAACAGGGATGACAAGACCGACGTTCGGACCGCCATCGTGCGGGAGGACGGCGCATGGCGGGTCTGCACGGTCGGACCCAGCTGATCCCGGCTGGACCCAGCCGGTCCCGGCCGATGTGGAAAACTCGAATCCGTGAGCTATGCCGGTGACATCACGCCCGAGCAGGCGTGGACGATGCTCGAGGAGAACTCCGACGCGGTCCTGGTCGACTGCCGCACCGACGCCGAATGGCGCTTCGTCGGCATCGCGGACATCTCCGCACTCGGGCGCGACGTCGTGTACGTCGAATGGAACCGCGGCGACGGTTCCCACAACGACGGTTTCGTCGACGATCTCATTGCCGGCGGCGTGACCCCCGGGGATCGCCCGGTGATCTTCCTGTGCCGGTCCGGAAATCGCTCCATCGGGGCGGCCGAGGCGGCGACCGCCGCCGGCATCGCGCCGTCCTACAACGTGCTCGACGGGTTCGAGGGCAACCTCGACGACCGCAGGCACCGCGGCGGCACCGGCTGGAAGGCCGTCGGACTCCCGTGGGTGCAGTCATGAGCGACCCGTCCTCGTCGGTCCCGTCCGTTCGTATTCCGGCGCCGCTGCCCGACGGCGTGAGCCCGGCCACCATCGGTGTTCGCGGCGGCCTGCTGCGCTCGGGTTTCGAGGAGACCGCCGAGGCGATGTACCTGACGTCCGGCTATGTCTACGAGTCGGCGGCCGCGGCCGAACAGGCGTTCACCGGCGAGATCGACCGCTACGTCTACTCCCGCTACGGCAATCCGACCATCTCGATGTTCGAGGAACGGCTGCGGCTGATCGAGGGCGCGCCGGCGTGCTTTGCCACCGCCACCGGGATGGCCGCGGTGTTCACCTCGCTGGGCGCGCTGCTCGGGGCCGGCGACCGGTTGGTCGCCGCGCGCAGCCTGTTCGGGTCGTGCTTCGTGGTGTGCAACGAGATCCTGCCCCGCTGGGGTGTCGAGACCGTGTTCGTCGACGGCGACGACCTGCAGCAGTGGGAGGACGCACTGTCGGTCCCGACCCAGGCGGTGTTCTTCGAGACGCCGTCCAACCCGATGCAGGCCTTGGTCGACATTGCCGCGGTCAGTGAACTCGCGCACGCCGCCGGCGCAAAGGTGGTCCTGGACAACGTGTTTGCCACGCCCCTGCTGCAGCGCGGCATGGAGTTGGGCGCCGACATCGTGGTGTACTCCGGCACCAAGCACATCGACGGGCAGGGCCGGGTGCTCGGCGGCGCCATCCTGGGCGACAAGGAGTACATCGACGGCCCGGTGCAGACGCTGATGCGGCACACCGGTCCGGCCATCAGCGCGTTCAATGCCTGGGTGATGCTCAAGGGCCTCGAGACGCTTGCGGTTCGGGTCGACTACAGCAATCGGTCGGCGCAGCGGATCGCCGAGTTCCTGGAAGCCCATCCGGCGGTGAGCTGGGTCCGGTACCCCTACCTGGCCTCCCACCCGCAGTACGAGCTGGCCCGTCGCCAGATGTCCGGCGGCGGCACCGTCGTCACACTCGAACTGGACGCGCCGGAGGGTCAGGGCAAGCAGCGGGCGTTCGAGTTGCTGGACAAGCTGCGGATCATCGACATCTCCAACAACCTCGGCGACGCCAAGAGCCTGATCACCCATCCGGCGACCACCACGCACCGCGCGATGGGCCCCGAGGGCCGGGCCGCGATCGGTCTGGGCGACGGCGTCGTCCGCATCTCGGTCGGGCTCGAGGGCACCGACGACCTGATCGCCGATCTGGACCAGGCCCTGGCGAAATAACCGCCGGGTTCGGCGAGCGGTGTAGTACCGCGAGCAAGAGACCCGGCGACGAATTAACCGTTGGATCGACGGGTTTTCGCGTTATAGTCGCGGCGTGACCAGCGGTGACGCGCTGAGGGGGCGGGACGACGAACTGGCTGCGCTGCGGCGTGCGCTGGGTGGTGCGGGCAACTATGCCGGGGTGGTGATCGCGGGCCCGGCGGGCGTGGGTAAGACGCGCCTCGCGCGGGAGTTGGTGGGCACGGCCGCGGGCAACGGTACGCGTACCAACTGGATCAGCGGAACCGCATCGGCGCGGCCAATTCCGTTGGGCGCGTTCTCGATAACCCTCGGCGATGCCGCTGCCGAGCCAGCCCCCAGTGTCCGGCGTGTCATCAATGCGCTTGTGGCGCAACAACGTCAGGGCCGGACCGTGATCGGCGTGGACGACGCGCATCTGCTCGACGGCTTCTCGGCGCACGTCGTGCACCAACTGGCCCAGACCCGGGAGGCCCGGCTGGTGGTGACGGTTCGCACCGGAGCCGGCGAACCCGACGCCGTCACCGCGTTGTGGAAGGACAAGCTGCTCTACCGGCTGGACCTCGAGCCGTTGTCGGCGGCGGCCACCCGTGAGGTCGTCGAGCAGATCCTGGAGGGCCCGGTCGATGCCCAGAGCGCCCAGCGGTTCTGGCGGCTGACCCGCGGCAACGCCCTGTTCATCCAGCAGCTCGTCAAGGATCAGGTGGCCGCCGGCCGGATCCGCCGCGTCGCCGGGGTGTGGCTGTGGGACGGTGACGTCGCGGTGTCGCAGAGCATGAGCGACCTGGTGGGCAACCGGCTCGACCAGCTGCCGCCCGAACAGGCGTTGATGCTGGACGCCCTGACCCTGTGCGAGCCGCTGGACCTCGACGTGCTGCTCGAACTCGTTTCGCGCGAGGACCTCGAGACCGCCGAGCAGTTGAACCTGGTGCGCGTCGAGCGCACCGGGCGCCGGCTGCTGGCGCGGTTCGCCCACCCGCTCTTCGGTGAACTGCGCCGCTCGGCGGCCGGGGAGATGTACCGCTCGAAGCTGCGCGGGCAGCTGTCCGGGCTGCTGGCCAAGCACGCCCCGCCCGGTGACGCCGACCCCCAGCGGACCGTGGTGCGGGCGCAGTTGGCGCTCGATTCGGACCTGCCGCCGGACCCCCAGCTGTTCCTCGACGCCGGTGAGCACGCGATGCGGATGCTCGACGTGGATCTGGCCGAGCGTTTCGCCGAGGCCGCCGCTTCCGCCGACCCGGCCGCGGCCGCCCAGCTGCAGGCACACTGCATCCTGGCCACGCGCGGTGGCGAGGAGGCCGACCAGTTCCTGGCCAATCTGCGGCCCGCCGACGACGCCGAGCGCCGGGGCTGGGCGCTGATGCGCGCGGTCAACATGATCTGGGTGCTGGCCCGCCCGGCCGAGGCGGCGGCGATCCTCGCGCAGCTGGCCGACCAGGGGGGGACGGACGACGAGACCGGCGCCGAGCGCGCGGCTCGACTGGCCGTCGAGGCATGTGTGGATGCCGTCAACGCCCGCTGCGCCACTGCGGAGGAAAAGGCCAGGGCGGCAATAGATTCCGGTCAACTCTCGGATCTCAACGCATTCATGGCGACGTTGGCGCTGGTGATGTCCGCCGGCGCGCTCGGGCATGCCGCCGACGTGGTTCCGGTGGCCTACGAGGCGATCGAGCGGGCCGCCGGGTCCTATGAGACCGCCCCGATGAGGTTCTGGTTCGGCGGGGTCTATCTGCGGGCGTGCCGGCTCAACGGTCTGCTCGACGAGTGTCAGCGGGCCACCGAGGTGCTCTCGGAGTTGGCCCGGGACGCGCCCGGCCGTCCGTACGCGAACCTGATCTTCCTGCGGGGACATGCCGCGCTGCTGCGCGGCGAGCTGCGGGAGGCCGCGCGACTGCTGCGCGAGGCACTGGCCGCGGCCGAACGGCACGGCGCCGCGACCCTGCGGCCGGCCTGTTATTTCGCGTTGACGGAGGTGCACGCCAAACTCGGCGAGGCCGATGCCGCGGCCGAGATGCTGGCGAACGCGCGCGCCGTGGTGCCGGCCGAGTACCTGTTCATGCAGACGGCCTTCGCGCTGGCGACCGGTTGGGCGCAGGCCGCCGCGGGACAGCTGACCGGTGCCGTGGACACGGTGCTGGCCGAGGCGGCGGTGGCCCGTGAGCGCGGCCAGCCCACCCATGAGCTGGCGTGCCTGCAGGCCGCCACGCAGTGGGACTGCGGAGAACGGATCGCCGAGGTGGCCACGCGGGCCCGCGAACTCGCCGGGGAGATCGACATCCCGCTGGCCGCAACGGTTGCCGCGTATGCGGATGCACTGAGCCGCGGAGACGGCGAAGCACTCCTCGAGGTCGTCGAGGCCTATCGGCACAGTGGTGACCGCTGCACGGCGGCCGACGCCGCGGCGCAGGCAGCGGTGGCCCTGACCGCCGCGCAGTCGCGCAGCCGCGGTCTGTACGCCGCGTCGATCGCGGCGCAGTTGGCCGCCGAGTGCGGTGGGCTGTGCACACCGGCCACCCGCAGCCCGGTGTCGCCGACGCCGCTGACCGGGCGGCAGCGGGAGGTGGCCGAGCTGGTGGCCGCCGGGCTGTCCAACAAGCAGATCGCGGACCGGCTGGTCACCTCGGTGCGCACCGTCGAGGGCCACCTGTACCGGGCCTGTCAGCGGGTGGGCGCGTCGTCGCGGGAGGATCTGGCGGCGATCATGCGGGCCGGCGCCGCCGGGGCCGGCTGACCGGGGCGGATCCGGTGCTGAGCAGAGCCGGCTAATTGTATGAGGCCATGACGTTGGTGACGCCGGTGGCGAGTCGGGATGCTGGTGGCTGGCCTGCGGCGGCAGAGTGTGGTCGATGGTAGTTGAAGTGGATGTTCCAGACCTTGAGCGCTTCGCTGCGTTGGGATTCTGAGGTCCAGATTCGGGCATAGAGGAACTCTTCGGCCAGGATCCGGTTGTAGCGCTCGACCTTGCCGTTGTGGCGTGGGGTGTAGGGCGTGATGAACTGATGCCGGGCGCCGTGCAGGACGTGGGCGAAGTCTTTGGCCCGGTAGCAGGAGCCGTTATCGGTGACGATCCGCTGGATGTGGTTGATGCCGTGAGCGGCGAACCATACCCGGGCTCGGTGCATGAAACCGATTGCGGTGATGGCCCTTTCGTCGTCCAGGGCTTCGGTGTAGGCCAGCCGGGAGTAGCCGTCGACCGCGGAATGCAGATACACATACCCAGCGCGGGCGCCGGCTTTGGTGGCCGAGGCGACCGCCTTAGCCTGGGCGCTGCCCTTGCCGTGCACACGCCAGCCGCCACCGTCGGGGATGCGGCCGACTTTCTTCACATCGACGTGGACCATGTGACCGGGCCGGCGCGCCACGATAGGTCGCGGCACTCGGTTCAGGTTGCCATCGGGGTCGATGAAGCGGCGCCGGTTCAAGCCCAGAGCCACCAGATGTCTGCTCACGGTCCGCCGACTGATCACCACACCGCGACGCCCCAGCTCGAAGGCGATCCGCGACGCCGACCACTTGCGGGTGCGCCGTAGCGCCTCGATCTCGACGACCACCTCCGCGGCGGTCGCGCTGGGCTGGTGGTGGGGCGCACAGGAACGGTCCACCAGGCCGATCTCCCCGAACTGGCGGAATCGGTTGACCCACTTACTGGCACAGGCCCGCGAGATTCCCATCTCAGCGGCCACATGGGCGATCGGACGATCAGCACACCGCGCGACGAGCCGGCGCCGGCCTTCAACAGACAACGGGGCATTACCGTGGGTCATGGACGGGTTCCTTCGGTTTCTCAGGACGAGGGGTTTGGCGATTTCTCATCCTGCCGCCGAAGAACCCGTCCCCTAGACACCTCAACCCGTGTCGGCGTCTACAACGTCATGACCCGCAACAGCTAATCGTCCTGGACGCCGGTGGAGGACTGGGCGCGCTTCTCGTAGGCGGCCCGCGCCGAGGTGTCGACGCTGAGGAACACGGTGTCGTTGCCCAGTTTGTGCGAGAGCCAGCGGCGGCCGCGCGGGGGCAGCAACTGCGAGAGGATGCTGATGGGGCGCAGCGGGCCCGGCACCGACACCGCAGTGGTTGGCTTGTCCAGGATCTTGACGACGGCCGCGGCGATCTCGTTGGGCTGCAGAGGTTTTCGCGCTCCGGTGGCGTCGGTTCCGGAGATCAGCTCGGTGTTGGTGAACGTCGGCATCACCACGCTGACGTCGACGCCGTGTGGCGCGAATTCGTCCGACAGTGCGGTGGAGAGGCCGACGACGGCGAATTTCGTTCCGGCATAGAGGGCTTGGCCCGGGACCGCCAGCACCCCTGCCACCGATGCGATGTTCACGATGTGGCCCGAGCGTCGCTTCGTCATCTCCGGCAGCACCAGTCGGCACCCGTTGAGCACGCCGTAGAAATTGACCTCGATCGCCGAGCGGATGGCCTGCTCGGAGTGGTCCAGGAACGGCCCGACCGGCATCACCCCGGCGTTGTTGATCAGGACGTCGATGCGACCGCCGCCGTCGCCGCGGGCCTTGTCGAGGAACACCGCGAACGATTCGGCGTCGGTCACGTCCAGCGGGTAGCCGCTGATCTGGCCGGCCCGGTTCAGTTCGGTGACGCAGGCGTCGAGTGCGTGGACGTCACGGTCCCCGATGACCACCCGGGCGCCGCGTGCCAGCAGTGCTTCGGCGGTGGCCCGGCCGATTCCGCGGGCCGCCCCGGTGATGACGACGACCTTGCCCCTGATCCTGTCCATGCCGGCGGACTTTACACCTGTCAAATCACCGTGCGTGCGCGGCGATCGCCTGATCGGTCAGCTCGCGGATCGGACCCCGCCACACGTCGCCGTGACCGGGCACCAGCACCGTCGTCTCGAGCATCGCCAGCGCGCCCAGGCTGCGCACGCAGCGCTCCTCGTCGTGGTTGAACACCCGGTGCAGCAGCTGCGGTCCGCGCCGCGGCGACGTGGGATGGCCGGTGACCAGGGCGTCCCCGCTGATCAGCACGCCGTCCACGAGATACGAGCAGTGCCCGCCGGTGTGCCCGGGAGTGGGGATGGCGATCGGGTTGCCCGGCAGCGTGGCGGCGACGTCGGCGGTCAGCGGCTGCGCGGTGGGAATGCCCGCCTTCACGAAAGCGCCCTTGCGCGCGATCTCGGCCGACCACCGCACCCAGCGTGGCTGCCAGGCGTGCGCGGCCACGGCCAGTGGGGAGGCCTGTTCGAGATAGGTGCGTTGGGCATGCCCGACCTCGTCGGCGTGGCAGTACACCGGCGTGCGGTGTTCGGCGGCGAACCAGATGGCGGTGCCGAAATGGTCGATGTGGGCGTGCGTCAACAGAATTGAGTGAACGTCACCGGGTCCGACACCGAGTTGCGAAAGCGTGGCCAGCACCTCGGCGCGCTGGCCGGGAAAGCCGGCGTCGATCAACAGGACCCCGTCCCCGTCGATCACCACGGTCCAGTTCACCAGGTCCGTCCTGGCGATGTGCACCACGTCGGTGACCTGGACCAGCTCTCCCCCTGCAGGTGCCATTCCGCGATTTTAGTGGCGGAGAGTAGAAAAGGAGAGTGGCTGAACTCAAACCTGGACTGAAACTGGGATACAAGGCGTCGGCGGAGCAGTTCGCCCCGCGCGAACTCGTCGAACTGGCCGTCGCGGCCGAGGCGCACGGCATGGACAGTGCGACCGTCAGCGACCACTTCCAGCCGTGGCGGCACGAGGGCGGGCACGCGCCGTTCTCGCTGGCGTGGATGACCGCGGTCGGCGAGCGCACCGAGCGACTGATCCTGGGCACCTCGGTGCTCACCCCGACCTTCCGGTACAACCCCGCCGTGGTGGCGCAGGCGTTCGCGACCATGGCCTGCCTGTATCCCGATCGGGTGTTCCTCGGGGTGGGCACCGGCGAGGCCCTCAACGAGATCGCCACGGGCTACACCGGCGAATGGCCGGAGTTCAAGGAGCGGTTCGCGCGACTGCGCGAGTCGGTGCGGCTGATGCGGGAACTGTGGCGCGGCGACCGGGTCGACTTCGACGGCGACTACTACCGGCTGAAGGGTGCCTCGATCTACGACGTGCCCGAGGGTGGGGTGCCGATCTACATCGCCGCCGGCGGACCGGCGGTGGCCAAGTACGCCGGCCGGGCCGGCGACGGGTTCATCTGCACCTCGGGCAAGGGTGAGGAACTGTACAAGGACAAGCTCATGCCGGCCGTTCGCGAGGGCGCCGCGGCCGCCGAGCGCAGTGTCGACGACATCGACAAGATGATCGAGATCAAGATCTCCTATGACACCGATCCCGAACGGGCACTGGAGAATACGCGGTTCTGGGCGCCGCTGTCGCTGACCGCCGAGCAGAAGCATTCCATCGACGACCCGATCGAGATGGAGAAGGCCGCCGACGCGCTGCCCATCGAGCAGGTGGCCAAGCGCTGGATCGTGGCCTCGGACCCCGACGAGGCCGTCGAGAAGGTCGGCGAATACGTCGGATATGGCTTGAACCACTTGGTGTTCCACGCTCCCGGCCACGACCAGCGCCGGTTCCTGGAACTCTTCCAGCGGGATCTGGAGCCGCGGTTGCGGAAGTTGGGCTGAGCCGGACTCAGAGGTCCAGCACCAGCCTGCCGCCCTCGGATCTGGCCCGGGAGACGCACACCAGCACCTGGCCGAGCGCGCGTTGGCGCTCGGTCAGGGTGTGGTCGCGGTGCTCGACGTCGCCGTCGATCACCTGCTGCACGCATGTGCCACAGAAGCCCTGCTGGCAGGAATAGCCCACGTCGGGCCGGACGGCGCGCAACGCGGCGAGCGCACTCTGATCGGCGGCGACGGGCACGACCGTTGCGGTGCTGGCCAGTTCCAGCTCGAACGGCAGGCCGCCCGCGACCGGTGGCGGCGAGAACCGTTCGGCATGGAACTCGGTGGCCGGGCCGACGTGCCGGCGGATCGTCTCGATCATGGGCGGTGGGCCGCACACGTACACCGCGGTGTGCTCGTCGACGCCGCACAGCAGGTCGGGTCCCGACGGTAGGCCGTGCTCGTCGTCGGTGCGCACGGTCACCCGGTCGCCGAGTTCGAGCAACTCGTCCACGAACGGCAGGCTCTGCCGGTGCCGGCCGGTGTAGCACAGCGACCACGGGACACCCAGCCGATCGGCGAGGTGAACCATCGGCAGGATCGCGGTGATACCGATGCCGCCCGCGACGAAGTGGACTGCCCGTGCCCTCGACCCGGATCCGGGCACCGGCATCATGAAGCCGTTGCGCGGGGCGCTGATCAGGATCTGGTCGCCCGCGGCCAGCTCGTGTACCTCGGCCGACGCCCCGTCGCCCGGGATCAACCGGACCGCGATCCGGTACTCCCGGTCGCCTCGCGGGTCACCGCACAGCGAGTACTGCCGGGTTCGTCCGGATCGGAGCTCGACGTCGATGTGCGCGCCCGGATGCCACGGGGGCAGCGGCGCACCGTCGGCCGCGGCGAGCGTGAGCGCAACGACGTCGTTGTCGACCGCCACCAACCGTCGCTGCGTGACGGTCACCGGCGTGCGGTTGACGATGTGCGGGCGTGCCGGCGGCTCGGCGTCGCCGCCCAGCCGGGTCACCACCGAGACGAAGTGCGACACCGCCGTTCCGGCGAACCGGATCAACAGGTCGGGCCGGCCGGACCGGTACAGCCCGGGGGGCGGTTCACCGGTGTAGGGCCTGAGTAACTCCCGTGCGCGTCGTCGCGGGTCAGCCATGGGCCGCGCGCGCCGCGGGCGAGGTGGCCAGGTACGCCACCGCCTGCGCGGTGTCGCCCTCGGTGGCCGGGTTGTAGTCGCGCCGGAACATGCGCGCCGCGGCGCGCAGGATCATGCCGCCGGTCGGGATGGACCCGCGCTCGCCCGCGGTGTGCAGCTTCCACAGCAGGCGGAGGTACCCCGTCTTCGGCAGCGTCGGGTCCGCGTTGACCAGGAACTTGGTCCCGCGCAGCACGATGCCCACCAGCGCGACGCTCACCGCGACGGTCGCGAAGACCTGGGCCAGGTAGTCCATGTCGAAGTACTTGGCGACGTTGTACGAGACGTGGCGGTGCTCCACCTCCTCGGCACCGTGCCAGCGGTAGAGATCGGCCAGCGTGGGATCCACGGACATCTCGTCCCAGGAATTGTTGAGCACCCAGTTTCCGAGCACACCCGTGAAATGCTCCGCGGCGCACAGCGCATGCGTGCCCGAGGCCAGCGCCCTGCGCCGGTAGCGTGGCTCGACCTTCGCGATCCGCTGGTCGTACTGACCGGCGACCCAGTCGAGCTGCCGCTGGAACGGCTCCGAGTCGATCCCGTGCTGGCGCAGGTAGTCCACCAGCACCCGGTCGTGGGTCCGGGCGTGCACGGATTCCTGGCCGATGAATCCGATCATCTCCTCGCGGAGGTGGTCGTCGCGAACGTATTCCAGCGCGTCGGACAGCAGCTTGCTGAACCACCGCTCGGCGGCCGGCAGGAACAGGTTCAACGCGGTCACCGCGTGCGATCCGTACGGGTCGCCGGGGATCCAGTGCAGGGGCGCACCGTCCAGGTCGAAGTGCACATTGCGCGGATGTAGTGCCAGTTCGTCGGGGGCGAACCAGTTGTCTTTGCCGATGTCGGCCGGAGTTTGTTCCATCACCACGCTCGATCTCGTTCCTGGAGTGTTGCATACCTGTACCCGTTCTGGACGGCGTGCAACGCCTCTGGTCGGTACGAGTTGGCGATGCCACCGGTTCGGTCGCTCGGCACGGGTCCGGATCGGCCCCCGCCGCCATAAGCTGTAGCCGTGCCGGACGACGACGGACATCTCGCCACGACCATTTACATCGCCTCCCCCGAGGGAGACACCGGGAAATCGACCATTGCGCTCGGCATCCTGCACCGGCTCACCGCCATGGTGGCGCGCGTCGGGGTGTTCCGGCCGATCACGCGGCTCGGCGAACGGCGCGACTACATCCTCGAGCTGTTGCTGGCGCATTCGACCGCCGGGCTGCCCTACGAGGAGTGCGTGGGCGTCGACTACCAGCGGCTGCACGAGGACCCCGACGGCGCCATCGCCGATATCGTCGCGCGGTTCCACCGGATGGCCGCGCAATGCGATGCGGTGCTCGTCGTCGGCAGCGACTACACCGACGTCGCCACCCCCAGCGAGCTGTCGATGAATGCCCGCATCGCCGCCAACCTCGGGGCGCCCGTCGTGCTGGCGGTGCGGGCCGGCGGCCGCACGCCCGCGGAGGTCGCCCAGGTGGCCGAATTGTGCCTGGCCGAGATCAGCGCCCAACACGCCCACACCGCCGCGATCGTCGCCAACCGCTGCGCTCCGGAGCAGATGTCGGCGGTGGCCGCCGAGCTGTCCCGGCTGAGCCCGAAATCCTATGTGCTGCCGGAAGAACCGTTCCTCGTCGCGCCGTCGGTCGGTGATCTGCAGCGGGCCGTCGGGGGAACGCTGATCAAGGGTGACGAAGCGCTGCTCGGCCGGGAAGCGATCGGGGTGCTGGTCGCCGGCATGACGGCCGAGCACGTGCTCGAGCGGCTGCGGGAGGGCATGGCGGTGATCACCCCGGGCGACCGTTCCGATGTGGTGCTCGCCGTCATGAGCGCCCATGCGGCGGAGAACTTTCCGTCGTTGTCGACGGTGATCCTCAACGGTGGGCTGCCGCTGCATCCATCGATCGCGGCCCTGGTCGACGGCCTGGGCCTGCGGCTGCCCATCATCGCCACCGACCTGGGGACCTTCGATACGGCCAGCGCGGCGGCCGCGGCCCGTGGGCGGGTGACCGTGAATTCCCGGCGCAAGATCGACACCGCGCTGGCGCTGATGGACCGGCACGTCGACACCGCGGATCTCCTTGCCCAGCTTGCCATTCCGATCCCGACGGTCACCACCCCGCAGATGTTCGAGTTCCAGCTGTTGGAGCGGGCCCGGGCCGATCGGAAACGGATCGTGTTGCCCGAGGGCGACGACGACCGCATTCTCGAGGCCGCCGGGCGGCTCCTGCGCCGCGAGGTGGCGGACCTGACCATCCTGGGCGACGAGGCCGCCATCCGGGCCCGTGCCGCCGAACTCGGCGTCGACCTGGCCGCGGCCACCGTGCTCAACCCGCGCACCTCCGATCTGTGCGACCGGTTCGCCGAGCAGTACGCCGAGATGCGTAAGAAGAAGGGCGTCACTCACGAGCAGGCCCGCGAGATCATCCACGACGTCTCGTATTTCGGCACGATGCTGGTGCACAACGACATCGTCGACGGCATGGTGTCGGGTGCGGCGCACACCACCGCGCACACGGTGCGCCCGGCGTTCGAGATCATTCGGACCCGGCCCGACGTTTCGACGGTGTCCAGCATCTTCCTGATGTGCCTGGCCGATCGCGTACTGGCCTACGGCGACTGCGCGATCGTCCCGGATCCCACCTCCGAGCAGTTGGCCGACATCGCGATCAGTTCGGCACGTACGGCCGCGCAGTTCGGCATCGAACCGCGGGTGGCGATGCTGTCCTATTCGACGGGTAGTTCGGGTACCGGTGCCGACGTCGACAAGGTCCGTGCCGCAACCGATCTGGTCCGCCAGCGGGCCCCCGAGCTGTTGGTGGAGGGCCCGATCCAGTACGACGCCGCGGTCGAGCCGTCCGTTGCGATCACCAAGATGCCCGACTCGCCGGTGGCCGGCCGTGCCACCGTGCTGATCTTCCCCGACCTCAATACCGGCAACAACACCTACAAGGCGGTGCAGCGCAGCGCCGGGGCGATCGCGATCGGTCCGGTGCTCCAGGGCCTGAACAAGCCGGTGAACGACCTGTCCCGGGGGGCGCTGGTGGCCGATATCGTCAACACGGTGGCCATCACGGCGATCCAGGCCCAGGAGGACTGAGCAGTGCAACGTACCGTCCTGGTGCTCAACTCGGGCTCGTCGTCACTGAAATACAGTATGGTGCAACCGGATCCGGGGATTTCGGTGGCGCACGGGATCGTCGAGAAGATCGGCAGCGATCATGCGCTGGCAACGCTGGAGTTCGGCGGGCTGAAGATCGGCAGGGAGCGCCGGATCGCCGACCACGACGATGCGCTGCGGCTGACCTTCGAGATGTTCGCCGAGGCGGGCGGCCACCTCGAGACGCTGGGGCTGGTAGCTGTCGGGCACCGCGTGGTGCACGGCGGCCGCGAGTTCTACCGTCCGACGGTGATCGACGATTCCCTGATCGCGCGGCTGAACGAACTGGCTCCCCTTGCGCCCCTGCATAATCCGCCCGGTGTGCTCGGGATCGAGGTGGCCCGCCGGATCCTGCCGGATCTGCCGCACATCGCGGTGTTCGACACGGCCTTCTTCCATGATCTGCCGGCGGCGGCGGCCACCTATGCAATCGACCGCGAGACCGCCGAAGCGTGGGGCGTGCGCCGCTACGGCTTCCACGGCACTTCACATCAGTACGTCAGCGAGCAGGCCGCCGAATTCCTGGGCGCCGATCCCGCCGGCATCAGCCAGATCGTGCTGCACCTGGGCAACGGCGCATCGGCATCGGCCATCGTCGGCGGCCGCCCCGTTGACACCTCCATGGGGATGACGCCGATGGAGGGGCTGGTGATGGGGACGCGCAGCGGGGACGTGGATCCCGGCATCATCTTCTACCTGGCGCGCACGGCCGCAATGGCCACCGAGGACATCGAGAACATGCTGAACCGGCGCTCCGGTGTGTACGGCCTGGCCGGCCACAACGACTTCCGCGAGTTGCACAAGCTCATCGAGAGCGGTGATGCGGCAGCCCGATTGGCCTATGACGTGTACATCCACCGGCTGCGCAAGTACATCGGCGCGTACCTGGCGGTGCTGGGCAATACCGATGTCATCTCGTTCACCGCCGGGGTGGGCGAGAACGACGCGACGGTGCGCCGGGATGCACTCACCGGCCTGGCACCGCTGGGGATCGAGCTCGACGAGCACCTCAACGAGAGTCCCGGCAAGGGGCCGCGGGTGATCTCCGCGGAGAATTCACCGATCACCGTGCTGGTGATCCCCACCAACGAAGAGCTGGCGATCGCCCGGGCGTGCGTCGACGTGCTCGCCTGAGCCGTGTCCCGGCTCGACAGTCCCGGCTCGACAGTTCTGGCTCGACCCTTGCCGGCGAGTGTGCGGTTTCGTCGATGACATGCCGCACGGTTCGCAATTTCGGCACGCTCGCCTGTGGAAGGGTGCGTCGGGTCGCCGATCAACGCGGCCGGTGTGCGGTTTCGTTGGCGACGCTCCGATGGGTTCGCGTTTTCGGCACGCTCGGCCGGGGAAAGCCGGGTGCTCAAGGTCAGAAGGTGCTCATCGGGCGGACCGTGTTGGCCATGTCGACCAACGCGTACCGGTGCGCCTGGGTCGGTGAGATCCGGGCCAGGTCCCGCAGTGACGCCTCGACGCCCAGCTGTAAGCCGTGCTGGGTGAACGGGAATCCCAGGATGTGGTTGCCCGACGCCTCGTGATCGGCGATCCAGTCCAGCGCGGTGCCCAGCACCAGGGCCCGCAGCTGCAGCACCCGCGGCTCGTTGCTGGGCAGCGCCTCCACCCGGCGGGCCGCCTCGCGCAGCTGCTGCTCGGTCACCTCGCTGATCGACCGGCCGGAGAGCAGGGTCACCGCACTGGTCAGCCGGGCGGTGGTGAAATGCCGTGAGGACGCCGGTACTTCGTCCAGGGTGCGCACCGCGTCCTCCCGCTCGCCGAGCGCGGACTGCGCGCGCGCCAGCCCGAACGCGGCCGAGACGACACCGTTGTCGGTATGCCACACCGTGCGGTAGAACGGCTCCTCGGCGGTGCTACTGGCCAGCTCGGCGGTGGCCGCCAGGGCCAGCTTGGGCGCCAGCTCGCCGGGCAGATGGTCGAGTACCTCGGTGAAATGCTTTGTGGCCGAGTCGAAATCGGCGGTCAGTAGGTCGGACACCGCGCGGAACCAGATCAGCCGCCAGCGCCAGCCGACCCGTTCGGCCAGGTCGTCGAGCTTGCGGGTGGCCTTGGCGACGTCGCCGAGGTCCAGCAGCGCGCGGACCTCCATCAGCGGCAGTTCGACCGACTCGCTGAGATCCTCGCCCTCGGAGTCCAGGGTCCCGTGCCGGGCGGCCCGCAACGAGTCCAGCGTCTGGATCGGCTGGGAGAGCACGGTGGCGCTCAGCACGTTCGCGCCCACGTCGTTGGGGTCGACCAGCGGCACCGGGAGCGCGCTGACGATCTCGGCCGCGGTCAGCTTCTCCGAATGCGGCCGGCCGTCGAGGTAGACGTCGGTGTGTGCGACCAGCAGATCGACGCCGAATATCGAACGGGACCTGCTGAACACGGTGGACAGGCCCGGCCGCGGGGTGTCGGTGTCCTGCGACACCACCTCGCGGAGCACGCCGAGCAGCTGACCCGACATCTCGTCGGCCGTGCGGAACCGCCGGCGCGGGTCGGGGTCGATCGCGCGCCGCACCAGCCGCCCGAAACTGTCGTACTGGCGCAGCACCGGATCGTCGTCGGGCAGGCCGTCGACGTAGCGCCCCTTGTGGGTGCGCAGTTTCAGGGTCAGCGCGGCGAGAGTGCGACCGACCGTATAGATGTCGGTGGCCACCGTGGGGCCGGTGCGGACGATCTCCGGCGCCTGGTAACCCGGTGTGCCGTAGAGATATCCGAACGAGTTGATCCGGGATACCGCGCCGAGGTCGATGAGCTTGAGCTGTTCCTCGGTGAGCATGATGTTGTCGGGTTTGAGGTCGTTGTAGCACAGGCCGACGGAATGCAGGTAGCCCAGCGCCGGCAGGATCTCGAGCATGTAGGCGATCGCCTGCGCCACCGGAAGACGTTGATTGCCGGCCTGTTTGAGCGATGTACCACCGACGTACTCCATCACGATGTAGCCGACCGGCTCGCCGTGGGAGTCGGGGTGTTCGACGAAGTTGAAGATCTTGACGATCGACGGGTGGGCGACCTCGGCGAGGAACTGACGCTCGGCCATCGCGATCGCCTGCGCCTCGGCGTCACCGGAATGCACCAGACCCTTGAGCACCACCGGCCGCTCGTTCACGTTGTGGTCGACCGCCAGGTAGATCCAGCCCAGGCCGCCGTGCGCGATGCAGCCCTTGATCTCGTACTGGTCGGCCACCATGTCACCGGGGCCCAGCTGCGGCAGGAACGAGTAGGCGCTGCCGCAGTAGGGGCACCAGCCTTCCGACAGCGCGCCGCCGTCGGTGCTCGAGCGGCCCACCGGTTTCCCGCAGTTCCAGCAGAACCTCTTCGATTCGGCCACAACGGGATTGGTCATCAGGGCGGCGAGCGGGTCGATCTCGGGCACCCGGGGGATCTCGACCAGTCCGCCGCCGAGCCGTCGGGCCGGCGAGACGGCCCGGGTGACCGCGGTGGCGCGGTCCTCGGGCTCGGTGCCCAGGCTGGGCAGCGATATCCCGTCGTCATCGTCGAACGACGGCCGGTACACCGCCTGGGTGGCCATCGGCCGCATCGTGGACGCCGTGTCGAACTCGACCTCGGCGGGCTGGGTGCCGGGATCGCCGTCCTCGACGGGGTGCTCTGGTCGCGTGGGTTCGGTCATAGCCGATCCGAATACCGTGCGATCGGGGGAGCCGGCACCGGCCCCAGGACGGATAACCACTTGCGGTACAACCCCGCCCAGGTTCCGTCGGCGCGGATGCGGGCCAGCGTGCCGTTGACGAATCGGACCAGGCCGGTGTTGGTGAGGTTGACGCCGATCCCGTAGGGCTCCTGGCTCATGGTCGGACCCACGATGTGCAGGTACGGATCCTGGGACACCAGCCCGGCCAGGATCGTGTCATCGGTGGAAACCGCGTCGACCTGACGCTGCTGGATCGCCACCAGGCAGTCGGCCCAGGTGACCACCGAGATGATGATGGGGGCCGGGTTGATCCGCAGCACCCGGTCCAGCGAGGTGGTGCCCGGTACCACGCAGACCCGCCGCCCGGACAGGTCCGACGCGGAGGTGATCGGCGAATCCCGCGGCGCCAGAATACGTTGGTAGGCAGTCAGATACACCGTCGAGAAATTGACCAGCTCGCGCCGTTCGCAGGTGATGGTCATGGTCTTCACGACGATGTCCACCTGGTTGTTCTGCAGGGCACTGATCCGGTCGGCGGAGGACAGGATGCGGTATTCCACCTGGGTGGGGTTGCCGAAGATGTCGCGGGCGACCTCGCCGGCGATGTCGACGTCGAACCCGGCGATCTGGCCGGTGATCGGATCCCGGAACGAGAACAGGTTGCTGCCGATGTCCAGACCGACGATGAGCCGGCCGCGGTTGCGGATGTTCTCCACCGCCTTGGTGGCCTGCGCGGGATCCGGGAACGGGCGCAGGCTCGCGGTGCGGTCGCAGTCGTCGTCGGGGTCCTGCTGGGACGTCCGCTGGGGCTGGACCTCTGTCATCCCCGCCGGGGTGGGCGGCGGCAGCGTCAGTCCGGGTGGCGTCAACGGCGGCGCGTTCTGCCCGCATCCGGCCAGCAATACCACGACCGCAGCCAGCGCGCCGCAGAGGCGCGACGTATGAAAAGTGCTGTGCCTCATCGGTACTCGCTCATCCGCGGCCACAGGCCCAGCGCGACGGCCAGCGCGGCGCTCAGGGAGAGCACCACGCCACCCACGGTGGCGCCCGACAACACCCGGCGGGCGTTGACGATGTCGGAGCGCAGTTGCTCGCGGCTGACCCGGATGCCCTCGTTCAGTGCCTGCTCGAGTTTGTCGAACGCGGGGGTGGAGTCGTCCTCGCCCGTCCCCAGCGCCACCTGGGTGGCCGCCTGGTAGTTACCCACGGAGATGTAGGCGTTGATCCGTTCATCGGCCGCGCGCCACTTCGACAGCAAGGTCTCGGCGTCACCAAGCGCGGCACGCTCCGCGGATCGGTTGCTGTCCAGGAATGATGAAAGTTGTTGCTGCATGGTGTCGATGCGCTGGTAGTAGGACTGCTTGCGAACGGTCTCGTCGCCCCGACGGATCAGTGACAGCGTCTCGTCGGCCCGGGCCTGCTGGGCGGTGATCGCCAGGTTGGTGATGGTCTTGAGCGAGTCCGCGGAGGTGTCCTGCGCCTTGCGGCTGGTTCCGGTGGACACCGCCAGCACCGTGCCCACCCAGACCACCATCACCATGATCGCCAGGCCGCCGGCCACCAGCCCGACGTTCACGCGCCGCCGGGTCCGGCGCGCCAGCCAGCGGTGTGCGAACAACCCGAACACGACGGTGCTGGCCAGTACCAGGATGACCGGCGCCGGCATCCGGGTCGATGCCGTGGTTTCCGACTCGACGCGGGCCGAGGTCTGCTGATAGAGCAGCTGCGCGTCGGGCAGGATGGTCTCCTGCATCAGCGCCGACGCTTCGGCCAGGTACGACGAACCCACCGGGTTGCCCGCGCGGTTGTTCGTCCGGGCGGTCTCGATCAGGCCGGTGTAGACCGCCAGGTTGGCGTTGATCCGGCCGAGCAGCTCCTGCATCGGCTGGTCGGTAAGCCCGCCGGAGGCGCGGGTGAGGGCCAGTGCGGCGTCGGTGATCGACTGTTCGTAGCGCTGGCGGACCGGGCGGGGTTCGGCGCC
>Ga0209023_10002495_pt1 | contig 22925 bp, 17 predicted proteins | sample LakOneMetagenome_FD_187468 | JGI IMG/M metagenome (GOLD analysis project Ga0209023, IMG submission 187468) | Freshwater and sediment microbial communities from Lake Erie, Canada (SPAdes) (version 2) | ecosystem: Environmental > Aquatic > Freshwater > Lentic | place: Lake Erie, Canada...
CTTCCGATCTGATGCTGGCGCTCTCGCGTCTCGCCCGGTCTGAAGTCACGGTGGCGATGAGCGGCACCGGCGGGGACGATCTCTTTGCCGGCTACTACAGGCACCGTGCCCACAAACTGCGGTCCGCCGTCGGTTTCCTGCCGGATCAGCTGGTCAGGCGCCTGAGTGAGATCAAGGTCGATCAGGGCGGAGAGCGGCGTAGCGGGATGAATCTGGCCCGCTCCTACCTTTCGCGCATCGCCAGGGCGGGGGCAGGCGACGACCATGAGCAATACCTGGCGCTGGTCGCCGGGTCGACCTCGGACGCGGGACATGAAGCCATTCGCGGGATCGGGGAGAGAAGGGCAGCTTCGGAGGGCGTCGCGTCCCGCCTCGGGCTGGACAACCCTTCCTCGGGATCGATACTTCGCGAGATCCAGCGATTCGAGATGAGGTCGTATCTGCCCGGGGACCTGCTCACGAAGGAGGATCGGGCAAGCATGTCTGTCGGGCTCGAGGCAAGGGTCCCGTTGCTGGACGAGTCGGTTGCGGCATTGGCCGACCGGATGCCGGACCGCCAGAAGCTGTCACTTCGCGGCGGCAAGCTTCCATTGCGACAGATCGCCGCACAGAAAGTCCCGGCGGTCGGCGGCGGCGGGCGGAAGCGTGGATTCGCCGTTCCGCTTCACGATCTGTTTGCCGGCCGTTGGCGAAGCGAGGCCGGGACCTGGTTCAGGGAGGGCTCGACATCTTTGATCGATGGAACCGCCGCGGCAGACCTGCTCGACTCCGGTACTTCCCATGCCACGGATCTCTGGGCGCTGGCGGCGCTGACCGCCTGGGAGCGACGGCTCGACGAATGTCGCAGTGCTGCCCTGGAGTTGCGCAAGGGACTGGCAGGTGACCCGACTGACGAACCCGCCGGTGGTAGGTTCACGTGATGCTTTCAAGCGGCAGTACTGTGCTCGTCACGGGTGGCGGAGGTTTCATCGGATCCCACCTGGCCGAGCGACTTCGAAACGACGGACACAAGGTCCGGGTACTTGACAATTTCGCGACCGGCAGTCGCGAAAACGTCCGGCACCTTCTCGATGACATCGAGTTGATCGAAGGCGACATGCAGAGCTACGAACGGGCTCACAACGCGGTACGGGGCTGTGACGTGGTCTTTCACCAGGCAGCGCTGCCGTCGGTGCCGCGATCGATCCAGGATCCTCTGACCAGCAACGCCTCCAACGTCATCGGCACGCTGAATCTTCTTCTGGCGGCCCGGGACGAGGGAGTTGACAGGTTTGTTTTCGCGTCGTCTTCTTCTGTTTACGGCGCCAATCCGCAACTCCCCAAGGTGGAGACAATGGCGACTTTGCCGATTTCGCCCTATGCGGTTGCGAAGCAGGCTGCGGAGGGATATTGCCGGGCCTTCTATGAGGTCTACGGTCTCGAAACCGTGGCGCTCAGGTACTTCAACGTGTTCGGACCCAGGCAGGATCCGCTTTCGCAGTACGCCGCGGTGATTCCGAAGTTCATCACTTCGTTCCTTGACGGGCGCCAGCCGGTCGTTTTCGGGGATGGAGAACAGTCTCGCGACTTCACCTACATCGATAACACAGTTGACGCGAACATCCTCGCGGCCAACGCGGAAGGGGTCGCCGGGCGGGCTTTCAACATCGCCTGCGGCGAGAGAATCAGCCTGAACGACCTGCTGTCCAAGTTGAGGGAACTGACCGGCAGCAGTCTTTCGGCTCAGTACCTCGACCCTCGTCCCGGGGACATCCCCCATTCTCTGGCCGATGTGACGGAGGCCCGCCAATCGCTCGGTTTCAGTCCGCAGGTTGATCTTCTCGACGGTCTGGCTCGCACCGTCGAGTATCACCAGGAGATCAGTCCCGGACCGGGTGACCTGGCCGGGACAGATTCAAGCGAAGAGATCGGCATCTCGAACTCAGGGCGGTAGGTCGGTCACTCGAAGTGCTGCCGGTCCTCGCCGAAACCGCCTATCCAGACTCAGCCCCGGGAGCTCGGGTCAGGCTTGGCGACTTCGTTCCGTTCCTGGCTGATTGCGGTGTCGGGCTTTCGGTTCGCCCCAATCTCACCAACCGGGAATACGCGGTAGTGATTTCTCCCGGATCTCCCGCCGGCAAGGCCAGGGTCCTTGGCGCCGGAGCGGCCCGGCTGATCCGTGACCACCGCATCGAAGACGGGCAGGTGTCGATGATTCACCGGCTGCGGAGTCTCCTCCCCCTGCCGGGAATCGATCCACCCCGCCATCTCGACGTCTATGACTTCGATGATGCGTTGTTCGTCGGATCGACGATGGAGGAGAACCGGAGGTTCGCCTGGCTGAAGCGGGAAGCCGAGAGATGGCACAGCTACACGAAGAAGGCGAAGTTGGTGCTGGCCGGAAGCCGCTACCTGGCCGATCGCGCCAGCGAGCACTCCAGCCGGGTCGAGGTAGTCCCTTCCTGCGTGGACCCCTCGATCCAGCCACTTCGTATCCACGGGGATGTCGAGCGAGTCCGAATCGGCTGGATCGGCTCTCAGTCAACGGCGGTGTATCTGAACCAGCTGCTTCCGGTCTTCGAGAAGCTCAATGCGCGGGGGCGGAAGTTCGAACTGGTCACTGTGGGCGCGGGTGATCAGCTTCCGGCCGAGTGGGCGGAGTCACATCCGTGGACTCGTGAAAGCGAGAAGGGGTTTCTGGCGAGCTTTGACATCGGGGTCATGCCCCTCCCTGACGACCCGTGGACCCGGGGCAAGTGCGGGTACAAGCTTCTCCAGTACTTCTCGGCCGGGGTCCCGGCCATTGCCAGCCCGGTCGGTGCCAACCTCGAGATACTGGGCCCCGAACGCGGCAGGTTCGCCTCGACCGAAGCCGAATGGCTCGAAGCTCTGGAGACACTGATTCTGGATTCGGCAATCCGGCGCGAAATGGGAGCCAATGCCAGGAGCTTCGTCGAGGAGAATTATTCCTACCAGCGATGGGCACCCCGGCTCGCTGAAATGCTTCGTAGCATCTAGCCGGCTCGCGGTTCTGCCTCACGAATGGCTGGTTGCCATTGCGCGAGGTCCTTCGCTGACCGTCGTGTGTTCGGTTGCGACCTTCGATTCAGGTACGGTTACGTTTCGCGACCGATTTCAGCGGGGTAATATCGGCTCATGCCGCAGGAGCAGGTGGAAGACGAAACAGACCCTTTCGGCACCGGCAAGTTGCCGAGTGGCCGGCATGGTTTGCCGCGTGACGTAGTCGTCAGGTCGCAGCGCGAGCGCATGGTCGAAGCGATGATCGGAGTCGTCGCGGAAAAGGGCTACACCGAGGCCACGGTCGCCGACATCATCTCCACCGCCGGGGTGTCCCGCGCCACCTTCTACGAGCAGTTCGCCGACAAGGAGGACTGCTTCATCGCCGCTTACGGCACCGTGATGGAACGGATGCTGACCTTCGTCGCCGACGGATTCGCCCAGGACGGATCCGACGACTGGGTGGTCCAGATCCGGGGAGGGATCGGCGCCCTGCTCACCTACCTGGCCGAGAACCCGGTCGCGGCCAGGGTCGGCATCGTCGAAGGTTTCGGCGCCGGGGCCCGCGCCCGGGACCGCTACCAGCAGGCCGTTTCCTCCTTCTTCCCCTTCCTCGATTCGGCCCGGAACCTGGTCGACGAGCCCGACCGGATCCCGACCCAGGTCGCCCGTGTGATCGTCGGCGGCGTTTCCGCCCTGATGTTCAACGAGGCGTCGAACGGGCGGGCTTCCGATCTGCCGAAAATGCTGCCGGAGATGATGTATCTCGCGGTCACTCCCTACTTCGGGCATGAGCGCGGAATGGAAGCGATGAGCGAAACCAGGGTGGCGGCATGAGCGAAATCACTCCCTCCCGTCTTCCGTCCGGGCGGCACAACCTGCCGCGGGAGTTCGTGGTCACCTCCCAGCGTGACCGCCTGCTCGACTCGATGGCCCAGGCCTGCGCCGAGAAGCGCTACGCCGAGGTTAGCGTTGCCGACATCGTTTCCCGGGCCCGGGTTTCGCGCTCGACTTTCTATGAAATCTTCCCCGACAAGGAAGCCTGCTTCCTCGCCGCTTACGACGCGATTCTCGGCCGCTTCGTGACCGAGGTGATCAAGGCCTGTGACGACCCGAATCTGACCTGGCCGGAAATGATCGAGCTGGGGATCGAAGCCAGCCTGCGGTTCCTGGCCGCCGAACCGGCCTTCGCCCGGATGTGCATCGTCGACATGTTCTCGGCCGGTCCCGCCGCGCTCGAGCGGTATCTCTCGGCAGTGCGAATGATCTCCGCCTTCGTTGACAGCGGCCGCACGATGATGCCCGACCGCGAAGAGGTCCCAGAGTCGATCGCCTCGATGGTGGTCGGCGGGGCTGCCGTCGTGATCCGGGCCGAGATCGTCGACGAGCGGACCGAGATGCTGCCCGAGGTCGGACCCGATCTCCTGTACGCGATCCTCGTCTCGTACATGGACAGGGATGAAGCCCTCGAGCGTTCGGAGTGTTATGCCGAGCGGCTCGGCTTTGTCACGTCTTCGTGACGACTTCCTGACGGAACCGTGAAAAAAGCGGCATTTTGCGGCGGAATGCCGCTTTGAGGGCCGTCTGGGAGGCGGTCGGCGCGCGTTCACAGGTAGAGTCGGTCGTCGATGGCAAAGGACACCGAGAAGCTGATCCGGCAGCTCTCGCTGATCTCGTTTCTGATGGCCCAGGGTCGCCCCGTTTCGGCCCTGGAGATCAAGCGGGAGGTAGAGGGCTACAGCGTGATGAACGAGGACGCGTTCGCGCGGCGTTTCTACGCGGACCGGGCCGAACTGGACAGCCTCGGCATCGAGCTTCAGGTGGACCGGCCGGGAGAAGGGTTCTTCGAAGCCGAGCTCTACTCGCTCCCGCCCGAGAACTTCTACCTGCCGGAGATCAAGTTCACCGACGATGAACTGGCGGCGCTTCGCACCTCGCTCAGCCTGCTGACCGAAGGCGAGTTCGCCTACGCCGAACCGCTCCGGCTGGCCCTTCAGCAGGTCGCCTGGGGGCATCCCAACCCGCTCGCCGATCCCGACAATATCCCGGTTTCGATGGCCAAGTTCTCGGCCACTTCCTCGCGTGACCTGACCCAGCGTCTGGCCCGCATCGAGACCGCGATCTCGCGGCACAAGACGATCACCTTCGAGTACCACACGATCGGCTCGGACAAGGTCTCCGACCGCAAGGTCGATCCCTACCACCTGGTCTTCCGGGGCGGGCAGTTCTACCTGATCGGCCACTCCCATGAACGCGATGCGGTCCGGGTCTTCCGGCTCTCCCGGATCCGCGGCAAGGTGGGTTACGCGACCAAGTCCGAACACGATTTCAACGCCCCTGATGATTTCGAGCGGCGCGACTACGCCGAGCTCGCCGACTGGCAGCTCGGGGAAGAGATCGGTGTAGCCAGGATCTTCTTCAGCGACCGCATCGCCTGGTTGATCGAACGGGATTTCGGCAGCCACGGCGAGGTCAGCCCGGCCGACCCGAAGGAGACCGGGGGCCGGGAAGGCATCGTGCTGGAGACCTCCTACGCCAGCGAACGGGAGCTCCTGGCCTGGGTGCTCCGCTGGCGCCAGAACGCCGAAGTGCTCGGTCCCCCCGAGTTCAAGGCGGCGGCAGAGGAAAGGATCGCCCTGCTCCGGGACCGCCACATCAACGGTTTCGACGTGGCCGAGGCCCAGACCGACTTCCCGACCCCGATCCGGGAACGTCGCCAGCGCAGCAAGGACCGTTCCGCCGCGGCGATCCGGCCCGAGCGTTTCGGGCGCCTGGTCACTCTCGCCGGCATGCTGATCGGCGCCGCGAAGGAAGGCACGGCGCTCTCGATGTCGGATCTCTGCCAGCGGCTCGAGCTCTCCGAGGAAGAGCTGCGGGATGACATCGACGTCCTCAACGTTGTCAACTTCGGCGGCGGCACCTACGTGCTCTACGCCGAGATCAAGGGCGACATCATCGAGGTCGATTCCGAGCCCTACGGCGATTCCTTCGCCCGTCCGGCCCGCCTGCTGCCGCTCGAAGCCAAGGCTCTGGTCGCGGCGATCGACCTGGTCGGCGACCACCTGCCGCAGTCCAAGCTGGATACCGCCCGGGAGAAGATCATCGAGGCCCTGGGCCGGGATCCCGCACATGAGGGGCTGGCAATCGTTTCCGAATCGGGCGGCGCGGAAGCGGCCCGGATCGTCAACGAGGCGATCGCCAAACGGCAGGTTCTCGAACTCAACTACTACAAGGAGAACGAGGACAAGTTCTCCGAACGCAAGGTCGAGCCGTACCGTCTGGAGAACGGACGCGAAGGCTGGTACGCCGAGTGTTTCGATCTCGACCGCCAGGCGATGCGCCACTTCAAGCTCGACCGGATCAAGGACGCGAATCCGACCGGCGAAAACTTCGAGCCGCGGCCCGAAGCCGAAGAGCTGGCCGGGGTCGAAGGCTGGATGAGCGACGGCCAGGTGCCGGAGGCCTCGGTCGCCCGGGTCTGGGTCTCACCGGAGCGTTCGCGCTGGGTCCGCGAGGAACGAAATGTCATCGAGGAACTCGCTGATGGCGCGGTAGTGGTCGAGCTTCCCTACGCCGGAACCAGCTGGCTGGTCCGGGAGATCCTGCGCGGCGCCGGTGACCTGGTCGTCCTGGAACCCCAGGAAGCCCGCGACGCAATCAGCCGCGAACTAGCTGCTTAACTGCAAGTCGGCGAGCTTCGCCCCGCCTCCGAGTGAACCCGCCCCTCCCATTCGAGTCAAAGAATGGATGGGAGGGGCTCAGTTAGGTTTAGCTCCGTGAGTGACGAGATGGCAAATGAGGCTGCTCCCGGGCATCCCGAGATCTGGCGGGTGATGGCTGACAACCCCGGTCCGATGACCCTGACCGGGACCAACACCTATCTGTGGGGCACCGATCCCTGCTGGGTGATCGATCCCGGTCCGGAAGACGAAGCTCACATCACGGCGGTGAAGACGGCGATCGATGAGCGCGGAGGAGCTGCGGGGGTGCTGCTCACGCATTCCCACGCTGACCACAGCGGCGGGGTGGAATCGCTCGGGATCGAGCCCGTCGCAATCACTGACGGTTCGGTGAACGGCGGCCTTGAATCGGTTGCGACCCCCGGCCATTCGGTCGATCATTTCTGTTTCTTCACCGAAGACGGGGTCTGTTTCTCCGGCGATCTGGTTCTCGGCTGGGGTTCCACCTATGTCCCGCCGGACGGCGGTTCGCTGGCGGCCTACATGCTTTCGCTGCGGCTAATTCAATCCCGGTCTCCCTCGCTGATCTGCCCGGGCCACGGTCCCTGGATCACCGATGCCGCGGGCAAGATCACGGAGTACATCGACCACCGCGAGGCCCGCGAGAACGGTCTGCTCGAAGCCCTGTCCCGAGGCGAGCGGTCACGGATGAATCTGCTCGAAGAAGTCTGGTCGGATGTGCCGGAACAGTTGAGGCCAGCCGCCAATGTGGTCATGGAGGCGCATCTCCAGAAGCTGGAAGCCGAAGGTCGTCTGCCGGACGACCTTGCGGAGTAGGGTCCCGGCATGGGCAACAAGCGCAGTCAGATTGAAATGAGCGAGGAAGAGATCCAGGCCTTTCTCGACGAAGAGAGAGTCGCGATCGTCACCAGCTTCGGGCCGCGGGGCTGGCCTCACTCGATGCCGCTCTGGTACCAGGTGGTCGACGGCAGGATCCGCTCCTGGACCTTCCGCAAGTCACAGAAGGTCAAGAATCTCGAACGGGATCCCCGCGCGACGGTCCTGGTGGAAGCGGGCTATGACGTATATCCGGAACTGCGCGGGGTCATGTACGAAGCCGAGACCGTGATTCACGATGATCTCGAAACCGTGCTCGATTACGGGCTCGGTTCGATCGGGCGCTACTCGCCCGGTGGTGGTGAACCGGACGAGGCGATGATCGAGGCCTTTCGTGCCCAGGCAGCCAAACGGGTGGTGCTCGAGTTCATCCCGGTGCACACCGTGACCTGGGATCACCGCAAGCTCGGCGGGGTGTACTAGCGCGGCTTGTCGCGAGTGCGGCGGGCCAGGCGGACCTGAAAGTGGCGGCGGAGGCTGGCCGGTTCGAGTTGGTCGAGTGGTGCCTCCAGTCGCAGGTCACCGGCTGACCGCCAGCCGTCGATTCTTCCCGCCAGTCCGGCTGGCGTCTGGTCGGCGACCAACTGGGCGAGTCCTGCCAGAGTGTCGCTGACGGCTACCTTCAGGGCCAGAGCGGGGTGGCGCATGATTCCGTACTTCCGCAGCAGGTAGCCCCGGCTGAATCCGGTCTGGCGGTACTTGGCAGCGGCCTTGCGGCCGAGTGTGGCCGACCCTTCGTGGATCGCGCGGGCATCTGGCGCAAGGCGGCAGGAGTAGCCGGCTAGGCGCATCCTGAGGGCGAGGTCGAGATCTTCGTAGTAAAGGAAGATCCGCTCGTCAAAGCCACCGACCTGATTGAAAGCTTCACGGTCGAAGAGCGCCGCGCCCCCGGTCGGTCCGAGCGGGTCGGCGGCGTTGTCCAGACGGTCTGCCGGTTCGCCGGTCAGGTAATCCCATGCGGTCAGGGTTCGGTCGCAGGAAATGCCGGCCGAATCGATTCGGGCAGGGTCGTCGGCCCTGAGCAGGGCCCCGGCAACCATCGCTGCGCTGCTCTCCCGCCGGGTATCAATCAGGCTTTCGACGAAATCGGGATTTGGAACGGCGTCGTCATTCAGAAAGATGAGCGGGCCGGAGCCACGCTCGGAGACCGCACGATTCAGTGCGGATCCGAATCCCAGATTCCGCCCTCCAAAGCCAATTCTGACCACTTCAGGGAACCGGTTGCCGAGCAATTGAGCGCACCCTTCGCCGGGGCCGTTGTCGGCCACTACCACCTCAAGATCGGCCGTCTGGGCCTGAAGGGCGGTCAGGCAGGTGGCGAGGCGGTCGCCGCCTTCCAGGGTCGGGATGTACACAGTCGGGGTAGCCAGAGCCATTCAGGATATTCTTGACCATTCATGACCGAGATCAAGGGTCTGATCCTCTCGGGCGGTGCGGGAACGCGCCTGCGTCCGATCACCCACACCTACGCAAAGCAGCTAGTCCCGGTGGCCAACAAGCCGGTCCTCTTCTACGGGATCGAAGCTCTGGTCGAGGCTGGAGTGACCGACATCGGCATCATCATCGCCCCCCACACGGGCGATGAAGTGCGAGAGGCGGTAGGTGACGGCTCCCGGTTCGGAGCTGCGGTCACCTACATCGAGCAGGATCGTCCGGCGGGCCTTGCCCACGCCGTCCTGACCGCTGAAGACTTTCTCGCCGGCTCGTCCTTCGTCATGTATCTCGGCGACAACCTGCTCCGCGACGGGGTTCCCGCACTGGTCGATCGTTTTCGCAACGAATCACCAGATGCCCTGATCCTCCTCACCCGGGTCGAGGACCCCAGCGCCTTCGGAGTCGCCGAACTTGAGGGCGAACGGGTCGTGAGGCTGGTCGAGAAGCCCGAGGATCCGCCCTCCGACCTGGCCCTGGTCGGGGTCTATCTCTTCTCGCCGGCAATTCTCGAAGCGGCCCGGAAGCTGGAGCCGTCAGAGCGCGGCGAGCTCGAGATAACCGAAGCGATCCAGACCCTGATCGACGAAGGGCGGGACGTCCGCTCCGAGGTCGTCAGCGGCTGGTGGAAGGACACGGGCCAGCTGGCCGACATGCTTGAAGCCAACCGGCTGGTCCTCGATGACATCGCAACCCGGCTCGACGGCACGATCGAGGAATCCCGGGTCGAAGGCCGGGTGATCGTCGAGGAAGGTGCCCTGCTGCGGAACTCGGTGGTCCGGGGCCCGGCGGTGATCGGGCGGGACGCCGTGGTCGACGGGGCCTACATCGGGCCCTACACCTCGATCGGTGACGGAGTCCGGGTCACCAATTCGGAGATCGAACATTCGATCCTGCTGGCCGGGTCCTCGGTCGAGAATCTCGGCTCACGTATCGAAGCCAGCCTGCTGGGCCGCGAGGTCCGGGTGACCCGCAGCGATTCGCTGCCGAAGACGATGCGGCTGCTGGTCGGCGACCGCTCGGAAATCGAGATCGTCTGATGAAGATCACCGTGCTTGGAGCCCGGGGCATGCTGGGCCATGACGTGGTGCTGGCCGCCGAGAACGAAGGCCACGAAGTCAGCGGCTACGGTCACGCGGAGGTCGACATCACCGACCCCGATCAGGTCGGCCGCCGGCTGCGGCTGGACCGTCCGGATGCGGTGGTCAACTGCGCCGCCTGGACGGACGTCGACGGAGCCGAGGACGAGCTGGAAGGCGCCATGGCGGTCAATGGCACCGGAGCCGGCATCGTCGCCGAAGCCGCCGCAGCAGTCGACGCCAAGGTGCTCTACGTATCCAGCGACTACGTCTTCGATGGCAGCAAGACAACCCCCTACCTGGAGACCGATCAGACTGGTCCGATCTCCGCCTACGGCACTTCGAAGCTGGCCGGTGAAATCGCCACCATGAACGGCAACCGTCGTTGCTTCGTGGTCCGGGCTTCCTGGCTGTTCGGCATCAACGGCGGCAATTTCGTGGACACGATGATCCGCCTCGGCAAGACCCAGAAGCAGGTCCTGGTCGTCCGGGACCAGATCGGCTGCCCGACCTATACCTGGCATCTTGCCTACGGCCTGGTCCGGCTCCTGGACTCTGACGCCTACGGCATCCACCACATGGCCGGCGGCGGTCACTGCTCCTGGTACGACTTCGCCAGGGAAATCTTCCGGCTTTCGGAAATGGAAGTGACCACGCTTTCGGCGACCACTGAAATGTTCGCCGCGAAGGCGCCCCGACCGGCTTGGTCGGTTCTCGAGAGCGCCGCCGAACACGCGATCAGGCTGCCCGACTGGCAGGAAGGCCTGGCCGCCTACCTCGACCAGCGCCGCAGTCTCGAAGGAGCAGGTAAATGAAATTGCTGATCACCGGCGGAGCGGGATTCATCGGCTCCAACTTCGTGCATCACATGGTCGAGTCCGGCAGGGGCGATGGCATCGTGGTGCTCGACAAGCTGACCTACGCCGGCCGGAAGGAGAATCTCGACGGACTCGGCGTCGATTTCGTCGAGGGTGACATCTGCGATCGCGATCTGGTCCGCAGCCTGGTCGACCGGGTCGACGCAGTGGTCAACTTCGCTGCCGAATCCCATGTCGACCGTTCGATCGAATCGCCGGGCGAATTCATCACGACCGATGTCTTCGGCACCTTCGTCCTGCTCGAGGCGGCCCGTGACGCCGGCATCCGTCATCTCCAGATTTCGACCGACGAGGTTTACGGTTCGATCGACGAAGGCACCTTCACGGAGCAGTCTCCGATCGTGCCTTCTTCACCGTATTCCGCGTCGAAGGCCGGTGGCGACCTGATCGTCGGTGCCTTCCAGCACACCTACGGTGCCGACACGCTGATTGCCCGGGCTTCCAACAACTACGGCCCGCAGCAGCACCCGGAGAAGCTGATTCCGCTTGCCGTCCTGAACGCGATCCATGGCGATCCGATCCCGGTCTACGGTGACGGAAGCCAGGTTCGCAACTGGCTTTTCGTGAGGGATTTCTGCGCCGCCATCGAACGGGTGCTCGACCAGGGTGAAGCCGGTCAGGTCTACAACGTCGGTGGGCCGGATGAACTGCCGAACCTAGAAGTGGTGAGAACCATCCTCGAACTGACCGGTCGGGACGAATCGCTGATCACCCACGTCGGTGACAGGCTCGGCCACGATGTCCGCTACTCGCTTTCATCGGAGAAGACCGAAGGTCTCGGCTGGGAGGCAGCGGTCAACTTCCGCGAAGGGATCGCCCGCACGGTCGACTGGTACCGCGAGAACGAGGCCTGGTGGGGGCCGCTCCGATCGGGCGAATACCGCGAGTACTACGAGCGCCAGTACGGCCAGGCTCTGTCCGGCTGAAGATGGCCGAGCGTCTGGAAACCGGCCTCGAAGGGCTGGCCCTGATCGAACCGCAGGTCTTCGGTGACGACCGCGGTTTCTTCGTCGAAACTTTCAGCCTCGATGCCTGGCGGGAGTTGGGAGTGGATGCGGAATTCGTCCAGCACAATCACTCCCGTTCCAGCAAGGGAACCCTGCGGGGACTTCACTTCCAGACCTCACCGGGTCAGGCCAAGCTGCTGCGTTGCCCGCGCGGAAAGATCTTCGACGTCGCCGTCGACCTGCGCAGCGACTCACCCACCTACGGAAAGTGGGAGGGCTACGTACTTGACGACGAGAACCACCGGCAACTGTTCGTTCCGGTCGGCTTTGCCCACGGGTTCTGTGTGCTTTCCGAAACCGCCGACGTCACCTACCTGGTCTCCAGCCTTTACGACCCGGAGACCGAGGCCGGAATCCGCTGGAACGACCCCGAGGTCGGAGTCCAGTGGCCGGTGGAGGATCCGCTGCTCTCACAGCGCGACATCGACGCACCGACCCTGGCGGAAATCGCCGACGACCTGCCCTGGTGATTCGGGTCAGGCCGCCGGTTTTCAGTCGGTGAGTCTGATCAGCCGAAAGGCGGCTGGTAAATGTCCTTGGTCCTGTTCAGGCCGAAGGGCACCGCTGACTGGCCACCGCGGATCCGGGCATAGGCCGATCCCCTGACGGTGAAGCCGTTCTTGCGGATCACGCCGGTGAAGATGCCGTTCGCATTCGCCTGGACCGTGCCCACCTTCGAGTAGCCCCCGCCGGCTCCCCGGCGGCCGTAGATGTCGATCGTCGCGGTCTTGCTGTTGGGCGTGCGGCCCCAGAAGCTGAAGCCCTTCTTGCCGGCCAGCTGCGCGTAGAAGGGGTAGCGATATGCCTTCAGGACCTTCTTCGGCTTGTCGTTTTCGATCGTGTTGCCACGCAGGTAGAGGCCGGACTGGAAGGTCCAGGCCCATTTGCCGGGTCCCTTGGGCTGATCCCGCAGGCCGAACCAGAGCATGGTCGAAACATTCGCCTTGTACATCAGGTACATGGCCTGCGCGACCCAGCGGGTCTGCAGGTTCCAGGGCACTCCGCCGGGATCGGGCGGGGCCGAATCCCAGCTGAACTCGGTGACCCAGAGCTGGGTCTTGCCGTGGTCACTGGTCAGGTGCCCGGCCCTGGTCGCCGCGGCGAGCAGCTTCTGGAGTCTCGGCAGGGCGGCAACCGACATGTCGTCACCGTTGGACGGGATGTGGGTCGGCCCGCCGGTCGTGTACGGATGAACGGCCCAGGCGTCGGCCTTGACCTTGAAGTTGCAGCCGGCAAGCGGTCGCGGATTCCTGAAGTTGCCGGTCATGCAGAGCGCCCGGCGGGTGAAGTCGAGCGGGGCGATCGACTTGCCCTTCTTGCCGTTCGGTGCGAGGCCGGCGGCGATCACGGTGTTGGAATCGTCAACCGAGTGGACCGCGTCGTAGAAGGCGTTCAGGTTCTTGCGGTACACGTACGGTGCGGCCGGTGTCCCGTTCGGCTTGAGCAGCGGTTTGTAGAAGAGGTAGAAGTTGGGTTCGTTGCCGGCCTGCCAGAAACGCACCTTCGGCAGCACGCCGTCGCCGTCACCCGGATCGAAAGACCCGCTGTAGCGTCTCGCAGCCGCCTTGGCGAAATCCGCGAAGTCGGCGGGTTTGGCCGAACAGACTCCGGAATCGACGCAGGCCGGAATGCGCGCCCATTTGGGGGTGCTCACGATCGCGAAGATCATCTCCAGGCCCCTTGCGTGGGCCTTCCGGACCATCCGGTCATACGGGCTCCAGCCGTAGTAGGGGCTGGCCGGGTCGGTTGCGTCGAAGGGAGTGAGTGCGGTCCCCGGACGTTCGGCGGACCCGCCGTTGCTGACCGTGTATTCCCAGTAGAGATTGTTCTTGATGACCTTGGCGCCGCTCGCCGCGGCCCGGTCGAAGACCACGTCCTGACCGCTTTCGAAGGCGTCGCCGTCAACCATTCCGGTCTGGAAGGAGCGCGCAGCATGCGCGGGCGTCGCGACTGTTGAGATGCCAACCAGACTGAGCAGCAGGGCTGCAAGCAGGAGGGTGCGGTTGGGGATGGCGAACAAGGGATCCTTTCGGTGAGTCTGTATGGCTTCGCTCGAGGGCGCGAAGCCTCAGGGGCGCTCGGTTATTTGAACATGCCCGGTGGCAGAAAGTAGCGAACCGTGGGCGTTATCGGCTCAGGGATTCGATTCCCCGATCGACCGAAGCGGAAACGGAACGAAGTAGAGGGGGTTGATCTCGTTCAGCCGCCGGTAGGCCTTGCGGGCTTCGGCCGTACGCCCGTTGGAGTCGTTGACCCGGAACTTGAGGGCAAGCGCCTGCCAGCTCCGGGGTTCGAGTTCGATCGCCCGGTCGTATTCGGCCAGGGCCTTGTTGATCTGTCCGCGACTTTCGGCGATCGTGCCGAGCTGCATGTGTGGTTCGGCGGACCAGGGATCGAGCCGGATCGCCATCCGCGCCTGATCGATAGCCCGCTCGAGGTGACCGGATTCGACCGAGCCGGTTGCTGCCTGCTGGTATCGGTCGGCGATCGCAGGCACCGCGAGGATCATGATCGCCACCCAGGCGGTGAGCACACCGGCCAGCCGGAGTCCGTTGCCCGCACGACTTTTCTCCCGGACCGGATCCACCGCCTCGGCAGAGGTGATCCAGGCCGCGAATCCGAGCAGCAGGGCGGCGGTGGCACCGAGACTCCAGAACCAGTCGAAACCGAAGGAGACCAGCAGCGCCGTGCTCAGGGCGAGGATCACTGCGGAGTCCCCGCTGCGGTCCCGGCGCCAGACCAGGAATCCCAGCCCGATCACCGAGAGCGCAAGACCAAGGGTGAGCAGTCCTCCGAACAATCCCAGGTCGGAGAGGCTCTGAAGGTAGAAGGAGTGGGCGTCCTTGGTGGAAACCGGAATGCTGCGGCGCTGGTTCCACTCGAAGTAATAGGTACCGGCTCCGCTGCCGAGCAACGGATGGTCCTCGAACACGTCGATGGCGACCTGATTGAAGTCGTAGCGGTAGGAGCCCGAAAGCTCGGTGAAGCGTGACTTGCCTTCCTGCTGGGCCGGAACGTCGCTGTCACTGAACTGATCCCAGGCGCTGCTGCCGAAGACGATCAGGACCAGAAGCAAGGCCATCGCAAAGGCTCCGGCGATCGAAACCAGGAAGCGCCGGTCCTGCGAGATCCGGACCGCCCTTCCGGCCGGACCGGGGTTTCGGCCGGCAAGGGCCAGCGCCCCTTCGAGAATGGCGCCGGCCAGCGCAATGGTGGCCAGCGCGACCGCGATCACGATCAGGCAATCGCCGGGCGAGGGCTCCCCGCTGCCGGAACCGGCGATCGCCGGGTAGCCGGAGATCACCAGCAGGATCAGGGCCGAAGCGGCCACGGTTATCACCGCCGTGCCGAGGATGCGCAATCGGGCGGCACTTAGGAAGAAGAGCAGGACGAGGGCCAGGGAGGCGACCAGCACACCTCCGCGTGAATAGGTCAGGTACATGCTGATGACCGAGAGGACAGCCAGGCCCTGGCAGCCCACCCGCCACCACCGGTCCCCGGTTCTGCTCGAGAACCAGACGAAGAGGACGGCCGCCGCTGCCGAGGCCACCCCGTTCGCATTCCAGTAGCCGAGGGGGAAGCTCAGCCGGGCGACGCTGAAGCCCGCAACCGACTGGCCGCCGGAAATCAGCCGGTCCCCGAGCGCGAGCAGCACGATCACCGCCAGGCCGGCTCCGATGCCCCGAGCGAACCATTCGCGCTGTTTCGGGGTTCTCATCGTGAGGTAACTCGCTGTGAAGAACCCGAGGTACCCGACCAGCCTTTCGAATTCGGTCAGGCTGGCCGAAACCGAAATTGACCAGATCGCTGAAATTGCCGACAAAATCGCCAACGAAAGAATCAGTCCGCCGATCAGGGCGAAGAACTTCCCCGGCCGCGGTTTCTCCGGCAGGGGCGCGATCAGTAGCGCCGCGACCACGATCCAGGCCAACGCTCCGGCCACATGCCGGGCGAAGAGGTCATAGCCCCCGCCACCCAGGGCCAACCCGGCCAGAAGCAGGAAAGGCAGAAGAAATGCGAGTAGATCGGCTATCTTCCGTGCGTATGAACGCTTACCCGAACGTCTATTTCTCCGCCCGGCGGGCACTCTGCCTCGCGGCATCGATCTTGGGTCTGCTGTTCCTGGCATGGGGAGTGGCACCGGGCACGGTACTTGCTTCCTCGGCAACCGACGTCTACACGGAAGAGCCACCGCCGCCAACCCCGGTCAAGAACAACAACGGGAACCAGAACAACGGCGGCAACCAGAACAACAGTGGAAATCAGTCCGGCGGCAACGACAGCAGCGGAAGCGGAAGTTCGGATTACGGAAGTTCGGGAAGCTCCGGCAGCGGAGATTCGTCGACCGGCGGCAGCAGTTCTGACGATGGCAGCGCCAATCAGAAGCAGTACAGCAAGGGTGGATACAACCCGGCCACTGATTCAGACAAGTCGGGAGACAAGGCGAAGGCCGGAACCGGTTCCAATTCGGAAGACGATTCGACGGCTTCCGCAACCCCCGCGGGTGGAAATGACAGCGATGGCGGCGGCGGTTCGGCCTTGCCTCTGATCCTCGCCATCCTGATCGGGGTTCCCCTGATCGCCGGCGGTGCCTACTACGCCTGGGTCCGCTACCGGGTCAAGGACGACGAGACCAAGGACCGGCTCAAGTCCGCCCTCGACGGCGGCAAGCCGTCCGGAACCTGATTTTCAGCCAGCTGTTTTCCGGCTGTTACCGGATGCGGCGCTGATCGCCAGGCTGATCAGCAACTTGATGCCGATTCCGAGATAGACGGCGAGGTTCACGGCGCCGGGGTTTCCCCCGGCGTCGAAGCGGCGGTAGAAGCGACCCATGCCGCGGTGGAAGGCGATCTCCTGTCTTGGCTGACGCCGGGCCGGGCTTGAACCACCCTTCAGGTGAAGCGCCATGCCGGCCGGCTCGTAGAAGACCTTCCAGCCGGCGAGACCGAATCGGCGGCACCAGTCGAGATCTTCCATGTAAAGCCAGTAGCCCTCGTCGAGGGGGCCGACCTGCCGGATCGCTTCGGCGCGAACCAGCATGAAGGCGCCGTTGACCGCGTCAACCTCCCCCGGCTGGTCCTCGCCGAGGTCGGTGGCCCGGTACTGACTGAGGGCAGGTGACGCACCGGCCCTCCGGCCGATCCCGGTGAAATGGGCGAGGGCGGAGAGCGGGGTGGGGAAGGACCGCTTCGCGGCATGGTCGAAGGATCCGTCAGCGGTGACCAGACGGACCCCGACCATTCCGATCCGGGGATCGGATTCGATCCGGGTGATCGCCGCGTCGATCGTTCCCTGCCGCACCTCGGTGTCGGGGTTGAGCAGCAGGAACAGGCCTGGTGCGTCCTCCTGGCCGGACTCCAGCAGCACCCGGTTGTTGGCCGCCGAGAATCCGATGTTGGAGCGCCGCATCAGCCGTACTTCCGGGAAGTCCTCCTCAACCATGTCCGGCGTGCCGTCGGGCGATCCGGAATCGACCACGGTCACCCGCATCGGAATCGACGGGGGGTGTTCCCTGAGTGACATCAGGCAGTTGCCCAGGAGCTCCCGGGCGCCGTGTGCCACAACGATCACCTCGAGCCGGTTTGTCAATCAGAAGGCTCCGTCGCCGCGGATCACGGCACGCGGAGTCCGCAGCAGGATCTCGATGTCTCCGGTGATGGTCAGGTTGTCGACGTAGTCGCGTTCGAGCGCGAGTCGCTCCTCGAAGGTGAGCCCGCCCCGTCCGGCGACCTGCATCGGGCCGGTCAGTCCTGGTTTGACCCGCAGCCGCTGACGCTGGCGCTCGTCGTAGAGCGCCACCACGGCTTCTTCTTCGGGTCGCGGTCCAACCAGGGACATGTCGCCCTTCAAGACATTGATGAACTGGGGAACCTCGTCGAAACTGGACCTCCTGAGCAGCCGGCCGATGCGGGTGACCCTGGGGTCGTCGGTGATCTTGAAGGCGGGCTCGTCCAGGGCGTCGAGGTCGATCAGCGAATCCAGCTTTTCCTCGGCGTCGGCGACCATGGTGCGCAATTTGAACATCGTGAACTTCTGGCCCAGACGGCCAACCCTGACCTGGCGGAAGAAGACCGGACCGGGTGAATCGAGACGGATCGCGATCGCCGCGAGCAGCAGCAGGGGAGCATTCAGGGTGAGCATCGAAACGGAGACGATCAGATCCATCGAGCGTTTGATCGCCATGGTCGAGCGGGGCGGATCGCTGAACTGGAAGTCCAGCATCGGCACTTCGGCGATCCGGTTGAGTTCCGTTCCGGGTCCGAGCACGGTCTGGTTGGCGGGGACCATGGTTACCGAGAGCCTCGCGTTCCGGCAGGTGGCGATGATCTCGCCCACCGCGCGTGAACTCAGTTCGTCGTCGGCGATCACGACCCGGTTCACCCGCTGGCTGCTGGCGACCTCGGGCAGGCCTTCGGGCGGACCGAAGTACCTCGCCCCGGTGCTGGCCGGCCCGGAGACCTCGCCCCCTTCGTCTTCACCCACGTATCCGACCAGTTCGAGTTGGTCGCCACCCTGGACCAACAACCGGCTGGCGACGAGTCTCGCTTTCGGACCCGCGCCGATGACCAGGGTTCTTTCGGGAGAGGCGACCTGGCCGTAGATCCAGCGAACCAGCCCACGCAGGAGGATGGCGACGAAGAAAGCGACCGTTCCGATCACGACCATGACCGAGCTGGTCAGCTTGGCGTCCATCATTCCGGTGATCGCCCAGGCTGCCGCGATGGTGATCGCCGCGGTGGCGAGCAGTTCGGGCAACTCGTCAAGGGTCGAGTGGCGGATCCGCCGGCTGTCGCGGTCGTAGAGGTTGTCGATCTTGGCGACCAGGATCCAGATCGGTATCGCTATCAGGGCCCAGATCGTCTCGCCGCTGTCCAGCCGGCTCCACTGGTCGGCGACCAGCACGCCGATTCCGATCGCCGATGCATCGGCCAGGGCAAGCCCCCATCGGCGAAGCCTCTGAAGCTGGCGAAGATGATCCTGGTCGCTGATTACGGCAGGGGCAACTTCGGCCGCCACCTCAGGCGCGGCCGAACCCCCACTTTCAGCTTTCGGGCCAGACGGAGTCACTCCAACCGCCATTTTCCCAGACGAAGCGGGGACTTGCGGGATTTTGTCTGCCCGGGTCGGCGGAGGCGTAGCATCTGAAGGTTAGGAATGCCCCGGAAGCCGACCATGAAAACACCACCAGAGGATCCGCTCGCACCGTTCAGTGAGCCGGTCCGGCGCTGGTTCACGGCTTCCTTCGAAGGGGCAACTCCTGCCCAGGCGCTCGGCTGGCAGTCGATTTCATCGGATTCCGACACGCTGATCTGCGCCCCGACCGGTTCCGGCAAGACCCTGGCCAGTTTTCTCTGGGGCATCGACCGGCTGGCCCGCACCCGTCAGGCGGTTGCCACCGGCGAGATTCCGGAACCCGAGCCCGGGGTGCGGCTGGTCTACGTCTCTCCGCTCAAGGCACTTTCATACGACATCGAACGGAACCTGCGGGCTCCGTTGAAGGGCATCGGGGTCGATCTCTCGGTCGGGATCCGCACCGGGGACACCCCACAGAGCGAACGCAACCGGATGCGCCGGGAACCACCGGAGATCCTGATCACCACTCCGGAATCCCTCTACCTGATGATCTCTTCCGGGGCGAGGGACATCCTGACCACGGTCGAGACGGTGATCGTCGACGAGATTCACGCGGTCGCGGCGACCAAACGCGGCGCCCACATGGCCCTGACGCTCGAACGTCTGGAGCACCTGGTCAGGGAGAACTCCGGAACCGGGGCTGATCAGGACGGGTCAGTCCGCAAGGGCGGCGCGGTGCAGCGGATCGGCCTTTCGGCCACCCAGCGCCCCCTCGAGCGGATCGCCGGATTCCTTTCCGGTCCCGGTCGCAAATGCGAGGTGGTCGACCCCGGTCAGCTCAAGGATCTTGATCTGGAGATCGTGGTGCCGGTCGAGGACATGACGGCACCTGAAGCCGAACAGCATGACGACGGATCGGCAGATGACGCGCCGATCCGATCGATCTGGCCGGCGATCTATCCGGAGCTGCTGGCCCAGGTCCGGGCCCACACATCCACCATCGTCTTCGTCAACAACCGCCGGGCTGCCGAGCGTCTGGCCCAGCGGCTGAACGATCTCGACGAGGAAACCGGCGAGGTCGAATCGCCGCACCGCACGGCGACCGAGCATGTGCCGGTCCGGCCCGCGGAAGCGGAAGGCCTGCCCCTGGCCCGGGCCCACCACGGGTCGCTGTCCCACGAAGAGCGGACCCAGGTGGAGGAGCAGCTGAAGTCGGGACTGATTCCCTGCCTGGTCGCCACCTCCTCGCTGGAGCTCGGGATCGACATGGGCGCCGTCGATCTGGTGATCCAGGTCGAATCGCCGAAGTCGGTGGCCCGCGGGCTGCAGCGGATCGGCCGGGCCGGTCACGGACTCGGCGAAACCTCGAAGGGCCGGATCTTTCCCAAGTTCCGCGGCGATCTGCTGGAAAGCGCAGTGGTCACCCGCCGCATGAGGGAAGGTCTGATCGAGGAGACGGTGATCCCCTCGAATCCGCTCGACGTGCTGGCGCAGCATCTCGTCTCGATGTCGGCCCTCGACAAGTGGGACACGCAGGAGGCCTATGAACTGGTCAGGCGGACCACCCCCTTCGCCGAGCTTTCGATCGAGCAGTTCGACAACGTGCTCGACATGCTCGACGGGCGATACCCGTCGGACCGCTTCGCCGAACTCAGGCCCCGGCTGGTCTGGGACCGGACCGGCAAGACGATCGAGGGCCGCAAGGGTGCCCGTTCTCTGGTCGTCACCAATGCCGGCACGATCCCCGACCGTGGTCTCTACGGAGTCCACCTCCCGGACGGACGGAGGGTCGGTGAACTCGACGAGGAAATGGTCTACGAGGCACGGGCGGGTCAGGTCTTCCTGCTCGGTGCTTCCAGCTGGCGCATCCAGGAGATCACCCGCGATCGGGTGATCGTGATTCCCGCCCCCGGGGTTCCGGGTGCGATTCCCTTCTGGCGTGGTGACGGGATAGGGCGTCCGGCAGAACTGGGCGAGGCGATCGGCGCCTTCTCCCGGGAAGCGGTGAACGCGGAGCCGGCAGAGCTGGAGAAGTCCCATGACCTTGATCCACGGGCGGCCCGCAACCTGATCGCCTACCTCAAGGACCAGCAGGACGCGACCAGGGTGGTGCCTTCCGACACCACCGTCGTAATCGAAAGGTTCCGCGACGAGATCGGGGACTGGCGGCTGGTCGTGCTGTCGCCCTGGGGTGGCCGGGTCCACGCCGCCTGGGGTCTCGCGATAGCCCGCAAACTCAGGGACGAGCACGGCCTCGAGGCCGACGCGATCCATTCCGACGACGGCATCGCCGTTCATCTGCCCGACGCCGACGAACCGCCTTCGGCCGATCTGGTCCTGATCGAGCCCGACGAGCTCGAGGATCTGGTCGTCCGGGAGCTGGGGACCTCGGCCCTGTTCGGCGCCCGGTTCCGCGAGAACGCGGCCCGTTCCCTGTTGATCCCCCGGGCCTATCCGGGCAAGCGCACTCCCCTCTGGCAACAGCGGCTCAAGTCACAGAGCCTGCTCGAGGTCGCCCAGGACTTCCCCCGCTTCCCGGTCATCCTCGAGACCTACCGCGAATGTCTCCAGGACGTCTTCGATCTTCCGGCCCTCGACCGCCTGCTGCGCGGAATCCATTCGCGGGAGATCTCGCTGGTCGAGGTCGAGACCCAGACCGCGTCGCCGTTTGCCTCTTCGCTGCTTTTCGATTACGTCGCGACGTACATGTATGAGGGGGACACCCCGAATGCGGAACGCCGGGCCACCGCCCTTTCCCTGGACCGGGAGCTTCTGCGCGAGCTGCTCGGCCAGGACGAACTCAGGGAGCTGATCGACGAGGAGGCCCTGGCCGAGGTTGAAGCCTCGCTCCAGAATCTGACCGAGCACGGACAGGCCACGGACCGGGACGGACTTCAGCAGATCCTCCGCCGGCTCGGGGACCTGACCGCAGTGGAAGCCGCCGCCAGGGTTGCCGAGGGCTATTCAGCGGATTCGATGCTGGAAAACCTGATTGCCGAGCGCCGGGCGGCGAAGGTCAGGATCAACGGCGAAGAACGTTTCATCGCGGCCGAAGATGCCGGCCTCTACCGGGACGCACTCGGCGTTTCGCCACCCGGCGGCCTGCCGGCCGGCTTCCTCGAGGAACGCGAAGACCCGATGGTCACCCTGCTCTCCCGGTACGCGAGGACACGCGGACCGTTCCCGACCGCCTGGGCCCGGGAGCGTTACGGAGTTGATCCGACGCCTGCCCTGAAAGCGCTCGAGGCTGGCGGAACCATCGTCCGGGGTGAGATCCGCCCGGGAGGAACCGAAAGGGAATGGTGTGACGCAGAGGTCCTGCGCCGGATCCGCCGGGCCAGCCTGGCCCACCTGCGGCAGGAAGTCGAACCGGCGGACGGAGCTGCTTATGCGCGCTTCCTCGCTTCCTGGCAGGGGATAGACCGCCACCGCCCGCTTCGAAAGGACGCCCGGCCCGGAGCCGGCACCGATCGCCTTCGCGAGGTGCTGGTGCCGCTTCAGGGTGTCGCGTTGACCCAGTCGGTCTGGGAGAACGACGTGCTTCCACGGCGGCTCGGTTCGTACAGCCCGACCTGGATCGACGAACTCTGCACCAGCGGCGAGGTGGTCTGGATCGGGGCCGGAGCGGTGGGCCGAACCGATGGGCGGGTCGCCTTCTACTTCAGGGAAGACGTGCGGCTGGCCGGGCCGCCACCGGCCAACGCGAAGCTGGAGCGGCCCGAAGGGGAAGTCCACGACGCGATCCGCGAGCGGCTTGCCGGCGGACCGGCCTTCTGGCTGGACCTGGTCGGTGAACTCGACTATCCCGCCGAGGAGCTTCATTCGGCGCTTTGGGACCTGGCCTTCGGTGGCGAGATCACCAACGATTCCTTCGCGCCGCTG
>Ga0209023_10002496_pt1 | contig 22909 bp, 26 predicted proteins | sample LakOneMetagenome_FD_187468 | JGI IMG/M metagenome (GOLD analysis project Ga0209023, IMG submission 187468) | Freshwater and sediment microbial communities from Lake Erie, Canada (SPAdes) (version 2) | ecosystem: Environmental > Aquatic > Freshwater > Lentic | place: Lake Erie, Canada...
CAGTTCAATCTCTGTTTAATGTCCTTGCGGACAGATCGCTCACTCAAAATACTGACAGGCCACTTCTTTCGAAGCGCCTATATTTCTTCTTTGTGAACATTTGATAATTTAAGTATTCAAAGACCGAAGTCTTTGGCACCTTCATCAAACGCCCACACTTATCGACTGTTAATTGTTAAAGAACTTTATTCGGCACTGCCTTGCTGCCTGGTACGAAGCGTTGTGTTCGTAAGCAGCAGAGAGATGAGATTATGCAGGATTCAGCAAACGTCGTCAACTTCTTTTTTACTGCACCGCACTTAAGGTGCTGCCCGATGAAAGCTTCGCAACTACTTGATTTCGCGTGCTTTTCAGCGGGAGGCAAACTATAGCAAAGGGGCGAGGCTTTGACAAGGCCCGGTTTGCAGATTTCTCCGCGGGGACGCCGCTATTTGGCTTTGTAGCGGGTAATGGGGATGCTGAGCATCGCCGGCTTGTTGAGATCGCTGCGGCCACTGTCGAGTTCGGCGATGGTGCCGCTGCACCATTCCTTGCGCCCATCCGGCGTCGGCGGGATCGCGTTGCCCATGTCGTTGACGGCGGCCGTCGATTTGTCTTGCAGCGCCGCCCGCTTAGTCGGGGACATCACTTCCATCAGCAGCCGCTTTTGCTGTTCTACATAGGGCGCGTTGCGCTTGCGCCAGTTCGACATTGCCGCAGTAAATGCCCGCGTACCGGCATCGCTGGTGCTGCAGACATAGGCATATTGGCGCCCCAGCTGCGTCATGTTCATGACGGACAGCATCGCTTCCTCCACCTCCGGGGTGATCGTGGCGTTCGGATCGACCGCGACGGCAGGAACTCCTTCCTGCTTGGCTTCCCCGTGCTTGGGCGACTCGACCGGGCGCAGCATATAGGACTTCATCACGCTGAGCTTGTTGGCCTTTTCCAGCGCGGGCCGATCCGAAAACGTCACCTTGCCATCCGGGCCGACGACCTTGTACAGCTGCTGCGCGAAGGCGCCGCAGGCGAAGGTCCCGACGACAAAGGCAAAGGAAAGTTGTTTGATCATGGACAGCGAATCGCACTATGTGGACAGCAAGCTCACCATACTAAAGATGATTGCCTCAAAAAGCATCACGTTCCGTTGAAGCAAGTTGCGGCATTACAACTCAGGCCGAAAGGAGCCATGCGTCACGGGCAGGCGTAAAATGGCGCCCTTGAACTTCCATTACCCTCTTTATGTCCATCGTCCTGTCCACCTTGAATGCCCGCTACGCCCACGCCTCGCTGGGCTTGCGTTATCTGCTGGCCAATATGGGGGACCTGGAGGAGCAAACCGTCCTGCGCGAATTCGTCATCGGCGCCAAGACAACCGAGATCGTCGAACGCTTGTTGGCGGCGCAACCGCGCATCATCGGCTTTGGCGTGTATATCTGGAACGTGGACGAGACCACCAAGGTGGTCGCCATGCTCAAGCGGGTCGCGCCTCAGGTGAAGATCGTACTGGGCGGACCGGAAGTATCGTTCGAACATGCCGAACAGGACATTGTGAGATTGGCCGACTATCTGGTCACGGGCTGGGGCGACGTCACGTTTCCCAAGCTGTGCCGCGAGATTCTCGCCGGCCCCCAGCCCCTGATGAAGGTACATGCGGGCGTGCAACCGCCCATGGCCGACATCGCGCTCCCGTACGCACTGTATACAGACCATGACATCGCCCACCGCACCATCTATGTGGAAGCGTCGCGTGGCTGTCCGTTCAAATGCGAATTCTGCCTGTCGGCGCTGGACAAGACAGCCTGGCCGTTTGGCCTCGAATCGTTCCTGGGCGAACTGGAGTCGCTGTACGCGCGCGGCGCGCGGCTGTTCAAGTTTGTCGACCGCACCTTCAATCTGAATATCAAGACCAGCCTGAAGATCATGCAGTTCTTCCTCGACAAAATCGCGGCCCATCCCGACGATCCCGTGTACGCCCATTTCGAACTGGTGCCCGACCATTTGCCCGATGCGCTCAAGGAAGGGATCAGCAAGTTTCCGCCGGGGGCGCTGCAATTCGAGATCGGCATCCAGAGCTTCAATCCCGAGGTGCAGGCACTGGTGAGCCGGCGCCAGGACAACGCCAAGGCGGCCGACAATATCCGCTGGCTGTGCGAGCATTCGCACGCTCACTTGCACGTGGACTTGATCGCCGGGTTACCGGGCGAAGACGTGGCCAGCTTCGCGCGCGGCTTCGACCAGTTGGTCGCGCTCAAGCCCCATGAAATTCAATTCGGCATCCTCAAGCGCTTGCGCGGCACCCCCATCATCCGCCATACCGAGGCCTACGGCATGGTGTTCGATCCCTATCCGCCATACACCATCCTGGCGACGAATCTGATCGATTTCTCCACGATGCAGCGCCTGGTGCGCTTTGCCCGTTACTGGGATCTGGTTGCCAATTCGGGACGCTTCACCCATACCGTCGCGCATCTGCTGGGCGACGCGCCGTTCGCCAATTTCATGGCGTTTTCGGACTGGATCTACGGCAAAACGGATGCGACCCACCGTATCGCGCTCGAGCGCCTGGCCGGACTGGTCGGCCAATGGCTCCAGACGCAGGGCATGTCGCGCGACGACGCCAATGCCCTGATCGCCAGCGATGTGGCAGGCAAAGTCGACGCGCCCGCCGACAAGGCCAAGCCGGTCGCCAGCCTGCCGCTGCGCCAGGCGCGCCACCTTGCCGCCTGAGGCGCGCACGAACTCCGGTAGCGGCCACAGCGAATCTCTTTTACACTGGCGCAATGCAGATTGAAAATGCGCCAACATTAACCATCAACCACGCCGATGCCGGCGGGGCGCAGTCGGTCGTGGCAACGGGAATCTGGCAGGTGCATGCCTTGGCCCAATGTGGCGCCATCAAATCGCTGACTGCCACCCTGGCCTCGCTGCGCGACCAGAAAGCGGTGGACTGGGATTTGAGCCAGCTCACCAGCCTCGACCATATCGGCGCCCAGATGTTCTGGAATTCCTGGGGCAAGCAGCGGCCAGCGCAACTCAAGCTGGCCGAGCGCCAGGAAGAATTATTTGCGCGCATCGAAGAAGCCGGGCGCCTGCAAGTGCCGCGCGAACGCAAGAGCCGCCTCAATTCCGTCATGGTGCTGGGGCGCGGCGTGCTGTCGTTCTTCGAACACATGCACAGTTTTATCCGCCTGATCGGCCAGGTGGTGCAGGATGTGTGGCGCTTCGTGCGCCATCCGCGCACCGGTCCCTGGCGCGAAGTGTCGGCCAACATTTTCCATTCCGGCTTCCAGGCGCTGGGCATCACCGCCCTGGTCGGCTTTCTGATCGGCGTGGTTCTGTCCTATTTGTGCGCACAGCAACTGCGCGCCTATGGCGGCGACATGTTCCTCGTCAATTTGCTGGGCATGAGCGTGATCCGCGAACTGGGCCCGCTGCTGGCGGCCATCCTGGTGGCGGGCCGCTCCGGTTCCTCGATCACCGCCCAGCTGGGCGTCATGCGCGTGACGGAAGAGCTCGATGCCATGCTGGTGATGGGGATCTCGCACGGCTACCGCCTGATCATGCCCAAGGCGCTCGCGCTGGCCATTTCGATGCCGCTGCTGGTGGTGTGGACCGACAGCATGGCTTTGCTGGGCGGCATGGCCGCAGCCAAGGTGGAATTGGGCCTGTCGGCCCGTTACTTCTTGCAGGAATTGCCGGATGCGGTGCCGTTCGCCAACTACGTGATCGGCCTGCTCAAAGGCACCACCTTCGGCTTGCTCATCGCCCTGGTCTCCTGCCACTTCGGCCTGCGCATCAAGCCCAATACAGAAAGCCTGGGCCGTGGCACCACCACCTCGGTCGTGACGGCGATCACGGTGGTGATTCTGGCCGACGCCGTGTTCGCCATCGTCTTTTCCAGCGTGGGGTTCTAATGGAAAAATGCGTCTCGCCCGGCCGCGAACAACGCCTGAACATGGTGCCCGACGAAGAGGTCGGTCCGCCGGTGGTGGAAATCACCGGCTTGTGGACCAAGTTCGGCCGCACCGTCGTGCACCAGGATTTGAACCTGCAGATTTTTGGCGGCGAAATCCTCACCATCGTGGGCGGCTCGGGCACCGGCAAGACCGTGCTGCTGCGCCAGATGCTGGGGCTCGAGCGCCCCGCGCGCGGCTGCGTGCGCGTGTTCGGCGAAGATATCAGCGAAGCCGATGCCGGCCAGCTGCAGCGCATGCGCAATCACTGGGGCATGCTGTTCCAGCAGGGAGCGCTGTACTCGGCGCTGACCGTGTTCGACAACATCGCCACGCCGCTGCGCGAGCTGCGCGCCCTGCCCGAGGACGTGATCCGCGACGCCGTGCTGCTGAAAATGCACATGGTCGGGCTGGGCATCGAGCATGCCAACAAGATGCCGTCCGACCTGTCAGGCGGTATGATCAAGCGTGCCTCGCTGGCGCGCGCCCTGGCCCTGGAACCGCAGCTGCTGTTCCTCGACGAGCCGACCGCCGGTCTGGACCCCGACCTGTCGGACGCCTTCGTGGCACTGATCCAGTCGCTGCACCGCGAGCTGGGCCTGACGGTGGTGATGGTGACGCACGATCTCGATACCCTGTTCGCGTTGTCGACGCGGGTGGCGGTGCTGGCTGAAAAACACGTGATCGCGGTCGGACCGACACGCGATGTACTGGCAGTGGATCATCCGTTCATCAAGCAATTCTTCCTCGGCGCGCGTGGACAGCGCGCGCTCGAAGTGCTCGATGAAACGGAAGCTGCGAACGAATCGGAGAAATAGAACAATGGAAAACAGATCGCACGCCTTGATGACCGGCTTCTTCACGATCGCCCTGCTGATCGCGACCGTGCTGGCCGGCCTCTGGTTCAACCGCGACCGCACCGAACGCACACCCTACGACATCGCCACCGTGCAGTCGATTCCAGGCCTCAACCCGCAAGCGACCGTGCGCTACCGCGGGCTGGAAGTGGGCCAGGTCAACGATATCGTGTTCGACCAGAGCAGCGCCGGCCAGATCCTGATCCACCTGTCGATCGACAAGGACGCCCCCATCACCAAGACCACCTACGCCACCCTGGGCTACCAGGGCGTGACGGGGATCGCCTTCATCCAGCTCGACGACGAAAAAACGGGCTCGCCGCCGCTGCCCAGCGACAAACGCGCGCCAGCGCGCATTCCTCTGCGCCCGGGCTTGCTCGACCAGCTGGAAAAACGCGGCCTGGTGATCCTGGAAAAAGCCGAAGCCATCACCACCAGCCTGGACAAGATGCTGAGCCCGGAAAACCAAAAAATCATCGTTGGCGCCTTCGACAAGGTCGGGCGCGCCGCCGACGCTTACGAAGCCATTCCGAAGCGACTGGAACCGACCCTGGCGCGCCTGCCCGAACTGACCGCCAAGGCCGAGCGCAGCCTCGATTCGTTCAATGAACTGTCGTCCAGCGCCACCAAGATGACGCGCAATTTCGACCAGCTGGCCACCAGCCTGCAAGCCAAGGATGGGCCGATTGCGCGCCTGAACACCACCATCGAGCGGGTCGGCGGCTCGCTCGAGGGCGTCACGTCCGACCTGGAACTGCAAACCCTGCCCCACATCGTCACCATGGCCGACGAGGCGCGCACCTCGCTGCGCGCCGTGCGCCGTACCGCCAATACCTTCAGCGACCGTCCGCAAAGCATCCTGTTCGGCGCACCCGACGGCGCGCCCGGCCCCGGCGAACCGGGCTTCGTGGCCCCGACCAAATGAGGAATCCCGTGAAACCGACCCTGACCCGCTTCTTGTTTTCCGCCCTGGCCTGCACCGTGTTGCTGGGTGGTTGCGCCACCGACAAGGCGCCCGCCGCCACCACCTTCGACTTCGGTCCCGCCCCGCAGGGCGCGGCCCCGGCCATGCTGGGCGCAGTGGTGGTGACCGACGTGACCGGCTCGTCGGCGCTCGACAACGAACGCATGTACTACCGCCTCAATTACGCCGATCCGCTGCAGGCGCGCAGCTATGCGCACAGCCGCTGGACCGCCTCGCCCCTGCAAATGGTCACCCAGCGCATCAAGGTGCGCCTGTCCCAGGCGGGGGCCAAAGTACTGGCGCCGACCGACGCCTCGACCGGGGTGGCGATATTGCGCACCGAGATCGATGACTTCACCCACAGCTTCGACAGCCAGTCGCAGAGTCAGGGCAGCCTGGTGCTGCGCGCCTCGCTGTTCCAGGGCCACAAGCTGATCGATCAGCGCACGTTCACACGCAAGACTGCCGCCACCAGTGCCGACGCCGGCGGCGGTGCACGCGCCCTGGCCGCCTCGACCGACGCCGTGGCCTCCGACATCGCCGCCTGGCTCGCCACCCTGCCGCCGCCCAAAGAATGAACTCGGCCGCATCACCGCCAACGCAGCGCGGCTCGCCCGTCGCGCGGGCCGCGCTGCTGGCCTATCTGTTGCTGATCATCTACGCCAGCTGGTTTCCGTTTTCGGGCTGGCGCGGCGCCGGCCTGTCGCCGCTGACCTTCCTGACGCTGACCTTGCCGCAGTACTGGACCCGCTTCGACGTGGTGGTCAATGTGATCGGCTATATGCCACTGGGCATGTTGCTGGTGCCAGCCTTGCACCCGCTGCGCGGCATTCCCGCCCTGATCGGCGCCACCCTGATCGGGGTGCTGGTGTCGGGCACGATGGAGGCGGTGCAAACCTACCTGCCCAGCCGGGTACCGTCGAATCTGGACTTCATGACCAATTCGGCCGGGGCCTTCCTGGGCGCTTTGATCGGCCTGGTAGGCGCACGCTCTTACCTGAACCAAAACCGCCTGTACCAGCTGCGCCAGCGCTGGTTCGCCCCCCATGCCAGCCAGGGACTGGTGCTGCTGGCCCTGTGGCCGGTGGCCCAGATTTATCCGCTCGGCTACATGTTCGGGCATGGCCAGCTGCTGCCTATCTTCTCGGAATGGCTGTCCCAATGGCTCGATGCCGACATCGACCTGGTGGGCATGCTGCGTCCGGGCGCCGCAATGAGTGTCGAGCAATACTGGCTGTCGGAGACGGTGATTACCGCCTGCGGCATGACGGGCGCCGTGCTGACCATGATGTGCCTGCTGAACCGGAATGCCCCGCGCGTGTGGCTGATGGCTGGCATGCTGGGCGCGGCGCTGCTGTTCAAGACCATGTCCAGCTCGCTGCTGTTTACGCCGGACAATGCCTTTGTGTGGATTACGCCGGGTGCCCAGGGCGGCTTCCTGATCGGCTTGATCATGCTGTCGGGTCTGGCGTTCGCGCCCCAGGTCGCGCAGCGCAGGCTGGCGGTGGTCACGCTGGTGCTGAGCTTAATCGTGGTCAACACCATTCCCGTTAACCCTTACTTCTCGGCCACGCTGCAAGGCTGGGTGCAGGGCAAGTTCCTCAACTTTAACGGGGCGGCGCAATGCATTTCGCTGCTCTGGCCATTTTTTGCCCTGTGGTTCCTCTTGTTGCCCTCCCATAAGTTGAACCGGGTGGCCGATCGCAGAAGTTAGCAGAACGCGTATCATTGCACCTTCCCACATGCCAGCACACAGACCATGAGCGACACTCCCTTTTTCCAGAAGCACGTATTTTTCTGCATGAACATGCGCGAAGATGGCCGCAGCTGCTGCGGCAAGCAGGGCGCGCAAGTCGCGCAGCAGCATGCCAAGAAACGCATCAAGCAGCTCGACCTGAGCGGCCCGGGCAAGATCCGCATCAACCAGGCCGGTTGCCTGGACCGCTGCGAGGAGGGTCCCGTGCTCGTGGTCTATCCCGAAGGCACCTGGTACACCTATGTCGATACCAGCGATATCGACGACATCATTGACACCCACCTGGTCGGCGGCAAGGTGGTCGAGCGCCTGAAGATCTGATGAACAAGCAGTCCGACAAATTTACCCTGACCGGCGGCGCCGGCCTGATGGAATGCCTGCTCGATCTGCCGCCGGATGCGCCGCGCGGCATCGCCCTGGTGGCCCACCCCCATCCGCTGTACGGCGGCACCATGGACAACAAGGTGGCCGCGACGCTGGCGCGCACTTTTGTCGCGCTCGGCTACGTGGCGGCGCGCTTCAATTTCCGCGGCGTGGGCGCCTCCGAAGGCGTGCACGACCATGGCATGGGCGAGACCGATGACATGCTGGTCATGCTCGACCACATGCAGGCGCGCTACCCTGGCTTGCCGATTGCCCTGTCCGGTTTTTCCTTCGGCACCTTCGTCATGGCCCAGCTGCAGCAGCGCCTCGAGGCCGAGGGGCGTCCCGCCGAGCGCCTGGTGCTGGTCGGCACGGCCGCGGGCAAATGGGCAGTGCCCACCGTGCCGGCCGATACCATCCTGATCCATGGCGAAGCGGACGACACCATCACCCTGACCCAGGTGTTCGATTGGGCGCGCCCGCAAGACATACCCGTGATCGTGATCCCGGGCGCGGACCATTTTTTCCATCGCCGCCTCGGCCACATCAAAAATCTCGTGATTCAACTGTGGCGCCGGTAGGCGCCCACGCGCGAGGGCTATAATTGGCCCCATTCTTTCTGCACCACCACTTATTTGAGTAACGATCCCATGAAAAAATTATTTGCGGCACTGGCAGCCAGTGTCTTGACCATCTCGGCCGCCGTGGCCCAGACCCTGCCGCCACCGACCATCGCGGCCCGCTCGTGGCTGCTGCTTGACGCCACCAGCGGCCAGGTCATCGCCTCGCAGGAACCGAACGCCCGCATCGAGCCCGCTTCGCTGACCAAGATCATGACGGCCTATCTGACCTTCGCCGCCATCCGCGACAAGAAGCTGGAACTGAACCAGATGATCAATGTCTCGGTCAAGGCCTGGAAGGTCGACGCGAGCAGCTCGAAGATGTTCATCGATCCGGCCACGCCCGTGTCGGTCAGCGATTTGCTGCATGGCCTGATGGTGCAGTCCGGTAACGATGCCGCCGTGGCGCTGGCCGAAGCGGTGGCCGGCGACGAGGGCGCTTTTGTGGTGCTGATGAACCGCGAAGCCCAGCGCATGGGCATGAAGGACACGCGCTTCGGCAACCCGCACGGCTTGCCCAGCGCAGAAAACTATTCGACCGCGCACGACCTGTCGATCCTGGCGGCGCGCGTGATTGTCGACTTCCCCGAGTTTTACAAGATCGATTCCGTCAAGAGCTTCACCTACAACAAGATTACCCAGCCCAACCGCAACCGCCTGCTGTGGCTGGACCCGACCGTTGACGGCATGAAGACCGGCCATACCGAAGGCGCCGGCTACGGCATGATCGCCTCGGCCAAGCGGCCCAATGGCAACCTGCAACGGCGCCTGATTTCGGTCGTGCTTGGCACCAATTCGGACCAGACCCGGACGCAGGAAAGCCAAAAGCTGCTGAACTGGGGTTTCCAGAATTTCGATACCGTCAAACTGTATGCCAAGGGCCAGGTCGTGCAGCAGCCCGAAGTGTGGAAAGGCTCGTCGAGCACGGTCAAGATCGGCTTTACCAACGATGTGATGGTGACGGTGCCCAAGGGCGTGGTCGGTAAGATGAAGCCTGTACTCGAACGCAAGGATCCGCTGGTCGCGCCCCTGCCGCTCAACAGCCAGGTCGGCACGCTCAAGATGGTGGTCGACGGCAAGCCGATTCTCACCTTGCCGGTGGTCGCGCTGGAAGAAGTGAGCCAGGCGTCGATTTTCGGCCGGGCCTGGGATTCGATCCGTCTCTGGCTGAAATAAAGCCCAGCTGGCGCGCCCCCGCTTTCGGGCAGGCGCGCCGCGCCAGCGTGCCGCTTGGGGCGACGCGCCATCGGCTTGATGGCAAGGCCGGCGTCCCTGTATATAATCGCCAAGTAACCATTCCCCAAGGAATTCCATGAGCCATCCCCTGCCTGCCAACCTCCATTGTCCGAGAGCCGCCACGCGCGCCAACGGACCGGTCTTGTCGCGCATCGTGGCCGGCATGTGGCGGATGACGGAATGGGGCATGTCGGTCGAGCAGCGGGTGGCCTTCATCGAGCGCTGCCTGGACCTGGGCGTGACCAGCTTCGACCATGCGGACATCTATGGCGGCTATGGGGTCGAATCGCTGTTTGGCGACGCCCTGCGCCTGCAACCGTCGCTGCGTGCGCGCATGGAACTGGTGTCCAAATGCGGGATCAAACTGGTCACGCCAGCGCGGCCCCAGCACACCATCCAGCATTACGATACCAGCGCGGCCCACATCGTCGCGTCGGCGGAGCAATCGCTGCGCCAGCTCGGCACCGATCACCTCGATCTGCTGCTGATTCACCGTCCCGATCCCCTGATGGAATTCGACGAAATCGCACGCGCCTTCGAAGGCTTGCGCGCGGACGGCAAGGTGCTGCATTTTGGCGTGTCCAATTTCAGCCGTCACCAGTTCGAAGCACTCGATCGCCGCATCGCGCTGGCCACCAACCAGGTCGAGTTTTCACCGCTGCATACGGCGCCCCTGTTCGATGAAACCTTCGACGGCCTGCAAGACCTGGGTGTGGCGCCCATGATCTGGTCGCCGCTGGCGGGCGGGCGCCTGTTCAATGGCGGCGAAGACCATGCCGACAATCTGCGCCTGGTGATCAAGGGGATTGCCGACGACCTGGGCCAGCCGTTTGCCAGCGTGGTGTTTGCGTGGATCATGCAGTTGCCGTGCCGCCCACTGCCGCTGACGGGCACGGGCCGCATCGAAGCGATTGCCGTGGCGGTGGCCGGTACCCAGTTCACACTCAGCAAGAGCGACTGGTTCACGATTCTGCGTGCCGCCCGCGGCCACGAAGTGGCGTAAGCGCAATCGCGCACGCCAGCGCTAGTCCTGGTAAACCTCGGGCTGCGGCAAGCCGCGCCAACCCAGTTGCCAGCCGATGTTGATCAGCATCGTGACGCTCACGTACACCAGGAAGAACAGCACAAAGAAGCGCATCTGCAGGTAGGCCAGCAAGGCCACGCCCGCGCCCATGAGGATAAACAGCATGGGCGACTTCTTTTGCTTGGAACTGGGGAAGCGGATGGTCGACACCATCAGCGCGCCCACCGCCACCATCAGCAGGATCAGCCACAGCGCCTGCCCCATCTGCTCGAGCGGCGCGGGCCAGGCCACCACCACCGACGCCACGCAGGCGGCACCGGCCGTGATTGGCATGCCGACAAAGTAGCGCGGATCGGTGCGCCCGACGCTGACATTGAAGCGGGCCAGGCGCAGCGCGCCGCAAGCGACAAAGATGAAACAAGCCAGACCGCCGGCGCGCAGCAGGGTCGGATGTTCCGGCCCCAGCAGGGTAAAGCCATAGCAGTACAACAGCATGGCCGGCGCGCAGCCGAAATTCATCACGTCGGCAATCGAATCGAGCTGCATGCCGAATTCGGACGAGGTCTTGGTCAGACGCGCCACAAAACCGTCGAGGGCATCGAACACGCCAGCTGCCACCAGCAGCAGTGCCGCCATGCGGTAATTGGAGGCGTCGCCAATGCGCGCATTGTCGACAGACAAGACGATACTGCCGAAGCCGCAGGCGATCGACAGCAGCGTCACGGAGCTGGGCAGGGCAAACTTGGCGCGCGCAAGGCGCTGCTGGCGGGTCGGTTTCAAATGAAGTCGCAGTCCCGGTGGGAAAAATGATCGGAAAGGTATTTTACAGCCTCGCCACCTGGCTGGGGCTGCACGTCGCAGCAAAGAAATGTCGCCCAACCCCGTTTTCGCCTAAAATCCTTCTAATAAGATTTTTATGCGGAGAAAATAATGAGGACGACACAACGCTGGCCCACCCTGGCGGCCGCATTGGCGACGGCGTTGGCCCTGACCGGCTGCGGCGGGGGTTCCTCGTCAGGCAATGTGACGACCACGCCGGTCAATCCGGCGCCTATCGAAGTTGGCGCGCCTGCGGCGACCGGGAATGTCGCCACCGACGGGGTGAATTGGGTCAATTATCGGCGCACGCAAGCCGGTTTGCCTGTGCTGACCCGCAATTCACTGATCGATCTGGCCGCGCAGCGTCATTCTTCATATCAACAGTCAAACACGGTCACCCACGAGCAGGAAGTGGGCAAAACCGGCTTCACGGGCGTGACCCTGGCCGACCGTCTGCGCCAGGTCAATTATCTGGGCAGCAGTTATTTCATTGGGGAAGTCATTTCCGCCAGCACCAGCAATTCGGGCGGCTACCTGAGTGAAGAATTGATCACGGCGATCTACCACCGCTTCGTGATCTTCGAACCGCAGTTCAAGGAAATCGGCGGCGGCGCCGTCACCAGCGGCAGCGGCTACACCATTATGACGATCGACTTTGCGGCCAACAATGGCGCCTTCAGTGCGGGATTGGGCGCCGGCAATCTGGCTACCTGGCCTGTCAATGGCCAGACCGGTGTGACCCGCAATTTCCTGAGCGACTTTGAAAGTCCCGATCCGGTCGCCAATGCCAATGAAGTGGGCTACCCGGTCAGCGTGCATGCCGACGCCGACCGCAGCGTCACCGTCACCAGCTTTACCCTCCAGCAGCGCGGCGGCAGCAGCACCGTCGCGGTCAAACTGCTGAGCGCGGCTACCGATTCGGTGCACACCCCCACTTCGGCGGCCGCCATCATTCCGCTGGCGGTGCTGGCGGGTGGCGCGACGTATGATGTCAACTTCAGCGGCACGGTGGGCGGCATTCCGGTCGTTAAAGCCTGGTCCTTCACCACGAAAATGTAGACCATGATCCGGCCACCACGCGGCTCCGCGCGCGCGCAGCGTCTCAATCCGGCCTGAATCCATGACGGAGCCGACGCCCGCCCAGCACACCATTGAACTGCGTGCCGACCCGGTCACGCGCGATATTATCGACGTGGCGGACGGCATCGAACGGTTGATGGGAAACCGCGACCTGTACGCGCGCATGCTGCGCCGCTTCCGCCGCGAATACCGGGATGCCACCCTGCCGATGCGCACCGCCCTGGCGGGCGACGACAGCGCCACCGCGCATCGGCTGGCGCACTCGCTCAAAGGCGCGGCCGGCATGATCGGCGCGCACCGCCTGCAGGAACGCGCTTCCCAGCTCGAGCGGGCCTTGCGCACCGGCGGCCCCGGGCAGCGCGAACTGCTCGCTTCGCTCGCACCGGAATTTCAGCGGGTATTGCTGTTGCTCGATGTCTTGCTCGATGGCAGTCCGGAGCCCGGCATGCCCGTGCTCATGCCGTCACGGCCCTTGCTGGAAGATGACGCCCTGTTGCGCCGCTTGACGGAATTGTTGTCGAATGGCGACGGCGGCGCCGTCGATTTGCTGGAAGAGTCGGGCGCCAGCCTGCGTGTCATCCTGGGCGACGCCACCTTGCTGCGCGTGAGCGAAGCGATCAATGAGTTCGATTTCGATGCGGCGCTGGAGGTATTGGGAGAAACCTCGGGCGGTAGCGGGATCTAGACCGGACGCCCGGCGTCGGCATTGAATTCATCTTCCTCGTCGAACGCGTCTGCGCATTCCTTGCCGCAAAAGCGGCGCACATTGTCGACGGGCTTGTCGCAGTACCAGCAGGAACCTTTGGGCTGCAGGCGGTGTCGCGGGCGCACAGGCGTTGCCGCGGCATCGGGCGGCGGCTCGGAAGCCGCATCCTGTTCCTGCAAACGTTCCTGTATGGTTCCCAAGATTCACCCCCAAAACATGGCAGCACATCGAAGATTTACAGCAAGATTACGATAGTGGAACAGCTGGCGTATGACAAAACGCAAAGCGCATCATGGCAGGCGCGAACTTCCAAGTTTGCACGCAAACACATGCCGCTGCAATGCTGTAAATCTGGACAGTTATTGCCGCATGGAAACCATCATACTACCGAATAAACCGGCGGTGCCAATTGAGATTGGCTATCCCGCCGGCGCCACCGACACCAGCAGTCCGCGCGGGGTCGTCACCACCCGGGTCGGTACGAATTGCACGCCGCCATAGCGTAATTCCTCGGGCCGGATCTGGTACAGCGGCGCATCGGTGACGATCTTGCGCATCAAGACATTGACGGCCAGCGCGAGCTGGCGCTGGCGCGCCGGATCGACGCCGTCGACCGTGAAACTGTCCACCCGCGGTTCGGCCAGCATGACGGCATTGCGGGCCGGATCGAGCACCAGGCGGCCGGACAAGGTCATGCTGCCGCGCCACGACTGGCGCACCAGCAGCGGCGCGACCGACGCGTCCACCGTGAGGGCCACGCGGTCGGCTTGCGCTTGCAGCGCCAGCTGGGGATGGGTCAGTTCGATATCGAATACCTCGAGCATGCGCCCGCTTAGGGGAAAGCGGCGGTCCAGGCCACTTTGCAGCTTGGCCAGCGGCAACTCGATATCGCGCGGGCCGATCAGGCTGGCGCAAGCGGCGAGCAGGGTGGCGGCCAGCGCCAGCAGGAACACGTGTCGTAGAAATCGAGGCATGCCCAAGCGTAGCACAGGTCGCGCGGCACGGTTGCGGTGCGGCCCGCGCAAGGCGCTCGTGCGTCTATGGCGTGCACGGTGACAGCGTGCGCCTGTGCGTCAGTGCGCGTGGCGTGCGCGGGCCAGCAACAGTTCGCGCTCGCGCTCGTTGCTGGTCAGGGCAGCGGCCCGTTCGAATTCGATGCGCGCTTCCGCGTGCCGTTCCAGCCTGGCCAGCAAATCGCCGCGTACGCTGGGCAGCAGATGGTAGTTGCGCAGCGCCGGCTCCGAGGCCAGCCGGTCCACCAGTTCCAGTCCGGCCGCCGGTCCGTACGCCATCGACAGCACCACCGCGCGATTGAGCTCGACGATGGGCGACGGCGCCAGCTGCGCCAGCGCATCGTACAGGGCGCTGATGCGCTGCCAGTCGGTCTGCTCGGGCGTGTGCGCGCGCGCGTGGCAGGCCGCGATGGCTGCCTGCAGCGCATACGGCCCGTAACCCTGACCCAGCCTGGCAGCGCGGTCGAGCGCCGCCAGGCCGCGCCGGATCAGCAACTGGTCCCAACGGCTGCGGTCCTGGTCCATCAGCAGGATGGGGGCACCGCCGGGACCGACGCGGGCGCGCGCGCGCGAGGACTGGATTTCCATCAGCGCCACCAGGCCGTGCACTTCCGGCTCGGCCGGCACCAGCTCGGCCAAAATGCGGCCCAGGCGCAGCGCTTCTTCGCACAGCGCGGGGCGCAGCCAGTCGCTGCCGGTACTGGCCGCGTAACCCTCGTTGAAGATCAAATAGATCACTTGCAGGACGGCGGCCAGGCGCGGCACCAGCTGCCCGGCCTGCGGCACCTCGAACGGGACCTGCGCTTCGGCCAGGGTGCGCTTGGCGCGCACGATGCGCTGGGCGATGGTCGCTTCGGCGACCAGGAAGGCACGCGCAATTTCCTCCGTGGTGAGGCCGCCCAGCAGGCGCAGCGTGAGCGCGGTGCGCGCTTCCATCGACAGCACCGGATGGCAGGCGACAAACATCAGGCGCAGCAGATCGTCGCCGATGTCGTCATCGATCATCGCATCGATGTCGGGCAAATTGTCCTGCAGCTGGGTTTCGATATCGTAGGTCAGGGCGCCCGCGCGCGACGCGGCCAGGCTCTGGTGGCGCAGATGGTCGAGCGCGCGGTTGCGCGCGACTGCCATCAGCCAGGCGGCCGGGTTGTCGGGAATGCCGCCGCCGGGCCAGCGTTCCAGTGCCGCGACCAGTGCGTCCTGCGCCAGTTCTTCGGCCAGCCCGACATTGCGCAGCATGCGCGCCAGCGCGCCGATGATGCGCGCGCCCTCCATGCGCCAGACCGCTTCGGCAACCCGGCCCGCCTCGCCCGCCTGCATCGGTCAGGCGGTAAAGTGGGCGCGCAGGCCGGCGTCGAGCTGCTCGGCGCGGATGCGCTGCTCGGCGGCGCGCTGGTCGGGTGTGAACGCCGTGCGCATGGCGGCGCCATCGGCCACTTCGCGGATTTCGACATCGACGTCGGCGCCGACCGGATACGGGTTGCGCCGAGCCCAGGCGATCGCATCGTCCAGCGTGGGCACGCGGATCAGCCAGAAGCCGGCGATCATTTCCTTGATTTCGGTAAACGGTCCATCAACCACCGAGAAGCTGTCCTTGCCCACCTTGACGCGCGCGCCGCGGGCGCTGCTGCGCAAGCCGTCGGCGGCGAGCAGCACGCCTGCTGCTGCCTCGGCGGCGTTGTGCACGTCCAGCGCGTCGAGCTTGGCTTGCGGGACCGGCGTCTCGTGCTCCAGGTCGGGGCTGGAACGCAGCAACACGGCGAAGTGGCGATACGCTTCGGTGCCGGGAACGGGGGCAGGCGTGACCTGGGCGCAGCCGCCCGGACAACCGCTCTCGCGCACCTCCAGTTCGACATCGTGCTCGGCCGGCCAGGCGCGCAGCCAGTCCACCACGGCCGCCCTGTCGGGCAGGTCGACCATGCCGAAGCCGGCGATCAGTTCGGCCGGATCGGCAAACGGGCCGCGGGTGATGGTCGCTTCGCCAGCACGCAGCGACAGGCGCACGGCATGCGCGCTCGGCTGCAGGCTGGCCAGCAGCAGGCTCGCTTCCGGCGACGCCAGCGGCGCGGCCTCGGTACGCCGGTCGGCGCGGCGCAAGATCATGAATTGCATGGGTCTCTCCGGGCCGCGCGGCTACGCCTTGCGGCCATCGTAATGCTGCACCTTGACGCTGGCGATATCGACATCGTCGAGGCAATTGATATTCACCGCCGCCATCTTGTTTCCTTTCGGATCCACCCCTTCGCCGAAGGGATGGATGCCGCAGGTGGGACAGAAATGATGTTCGATCACATGCTTGTTGAAGGTGTAGGTGGCCATGTCGGCTGGCGCCGTGAGCAGCGTCAGACTAGGGCGCGGCACGAACCACATGAGCGCGCCCTTGCGCTGGCAGATGGAGCAATTGCACGCCATCGCCTCCTTCAGTTCGCCCTCGACCTGGAAAGCGATTTTGCCGCAGTGGCAGCTTCCTTTGTACATCATCTCAGCCCCGCTCGTTATTGTTTTTCTGCGACCATGGCGCGCAGCTTTTCTTCCTGCTCGCGCAAGGCCGGGGTCAATTCCGCGCCGAAATCTTCTGCCTCGAACACTTGGCGAATTTCAATTTCCGACTCGCCTTCCATGGGATTCGGGCAGCGCTTGACCCACTCGATCGCTTCTTCCCGGGACTTTACCTGAAACAGCCAAAAGCCGGCGATCTGCTCGCCCACGTGATCGAAGGGGCCGTCGATCACGGTGCGCTTGTCGCCGCTGAACCGCACGCGGCAGCCGGCCGAGGTCGGATGCAAGCCTTCGCCGGCCAGCATCACGCCGGCGCGTACCAGCTCCTCGTTGAACTTGCCCATTTCGGTGAGCAATTTCTCGCTTGGCATCTTGCCTGCTTCCGAATCGGCCGTGGCCTTGACGATCACCATGAATTTCATTGCGTTCTCCTTATTAGGCCTGTGCGGTCGATTCGGCGCACATGGCTTTCATGCCTTCGGCCATCTGCTCGGGGGTCAGGTCGCGCGTGTGGGTGGCGATCGACCAGCAGTGGCCATACGGATCGAGCAGCACGCCGTAGCGGTCGCCCCAGAACATCTCGGCCGGTTCCATGCGCGCGGTGGCGCCTTCCTTGACGGCGCGCGCGAAGACGGCATCCACATCGTTGACATACATGTGGATGGTCACCGGCGTGGCCGGCAGGCTCTTGGGCGACAGGGCGCCCCACTGCGGGTTTTCTTCCATCAGCATGACGACCGAATCGCCGATGCGGACCTGGCCGTGCAAGAGTTTACCGTCCGGCGTCAGCATGGTGGCGGCGCTGGTGGCGCCGAAAGCGCGCTTGTAGAACTCGATGGCTTCCAGCGCGTTGGCACACACCAGATGCGGCGTGATGGTGTGCATATCTTCGGGAATGGGTTTAACTGCTGCAGTCATGATGGTCTCCTCAGGTTAGTCGAGCAATGGTTTGTTCAATTCGGTACGCCAGGTGGCGGGGTCCGGATCCGATTCCGGCCCCTTGGCATACACTTCCCACAAATCGGGAGCGGTTCGCACAGCCTGCGCGCCGATCCACTCCCCGAACTGGCTCCACGCGGCGTGGAGCTGGTCATAGTTGCCTTGATACACGGTGCGGGCGACGCGCCCGCCCTGCAAGTGGCCGGGCTTGACGCGCCCGGTTGCCTCGACCGGGCCCGAGACGGGCACGCCGACCTCGAAGTCGAAGGTGTCGGGCGACATCTTGAAATGATGGGCGAACACGGGGCCGACCGGGCCGATGCCCTGCGCGCGCGCCGCCCCAATGACTTCCTGGATTGCCGGGCCCATCACTTGCTGGATCTGCGAACGGGGAATGGTCACGTGAATCACTGCTGCCTGGCATGGTTCTGTCTGGGTAATATGCGGTGTTTCCAGCATGGTGTACTCCTTGATGTTGACGTTGGTATCACAACGACGGCTGACCAACGCGGAAATCGACAGGCTGTTGAAAATATGTTGATTTTTTCGCTGGGGGATCATGCTGACCGGCCAGCACTGCTGCCCGCAAATACCGACAGCCCGTCAGACAATGTCAGCCAGGGAACTTGGCTGTCGGTATACAGATGACGCCGGGGCGGCGCCAGGGCCGGATCGTCCAGGCTGCAGGTGGTGATGTCGATTTCGTCCAACAATGCATCGTCGGCGAAGGTGAGCTGGGTGCCGCAGGCGGCGCAGAAGGCGCGGCTGCCATGGTCGCTGGAACGGAACACGGTGGGAACGCCGCACAGCAGCTGGAACTCGGCACGCGGGACCGTGAACCAGGCGACGCACGGGGCGCCCGTGGTGCGCTGGCATCCATGACAGTGGCACAGGGATTGGCCGGTCAGCGGGCCGCTGCCCGCGTATCGGATTGCACCGCAAAAACAGCCACCATTCAGCATGATCAGCCCCAGGTCTGGATTGGACAACGCACACTCAGGTTGTCGACTTTATCAGACTCTCGGGCAGATTTCCTGTTATGGGTGGCCGGAAACGCTCATTTACCGATGCAGAACCGGCTGAAGATCACCCCCAGCAAATCATCAGACGAAAACGCGCCGGTGATGCTCGACAGCTGCGCCTGCGCGAGCCGCAATTCTTCGGCGAACAGATCGAGCGATTGATCGGTCTGCGCGGCATGCGCCTCGGCCATGTGCAGATGCTTGCGTGCCGAGCGCAGCGCGATCAGATGCCGCTCGCGCGCCAGGAACAGCGATTCGCCCGTCTGCTGCCAGCCCGCAATGCGCAGCAATTCGGCGCGCAGCAAGTCGATTCCTATCTGCTCGTGCGCCGACAGGTAGACATGGGTGGCGTCCGGGGCCTCGGCGACCGACGCCTTGTGGCCGGACAGGTCGATCTTGTTCCAGATGCGGATCACCGGAATGCCTTGCGGGAAGGCTTCGATGATGCGGTCGTCGGCGCGCGACGGGCCGTGCGCGGCATCGAGCAAGTGCATGATCACGTCCGCCTTGGCCACTTCGCCCCAGGTGCGTTCGATGCCGATGCGCTCGACGACGTCGACCGCGTCATCGATGGTGCGGATGCCGGCAGTATCGATGATGTTGAGCGGGATACCCTCGATCTGGATGGTTTCGCTGACCTTGTCGCGGGTGGTGCCGGCAATCGGCGTGACGATCGCCACGTCGGCGCCGGCGAGCGCATTGAGCAGCGACGACTTGCCGACATTGGGCTGGCCGACCAGCACCACGTTCAAGCCTTCGCGCAGCAACGCGCCTTGCGAGGCTTGCTGGAAAACCGCTTCGAGCGAGGCGACGATCACTGCCAGCTGGCCGCGCGCATCGGATTTTTCCAGGAAGTCGATTTCCTCTTCCGGAAAGTCGAGCGTGGCTTCGACCAGCATGCGCAAGCCGATGGTTTGCTCGACCAGCTTGTTGACGGTCTTGGAGAACGCGCCCGACAGCGACTGGGTGGCGGACTTGGCGGCCGCTTCGGTCGAGGCATCGATCAGATCGGCCACGGCTTCGGCCTGGGCCAGGTCGAGCTTGTCGTTGAGGTAGGCGCGGCGGGTGAATTCACCCGGTTCGGCCAGACGCACGCCGCTTTCTGCGCCGGCCTCGAGCACGCGCGCGAGCAGCATCTGCAGCACGATGGGGCCGCCGTGGCCTTGCAGCTCGAGCACGTCTTCCCCCGTATAGGAATGGGGGCCCTTGAAGTAGAGCGCAATGCCCTGGTCGATGATGCTGCCATCGGCATTGCGGAACGGCAGATAGGTCGCACGGCGCGGAGACAGGGTCACGTCAGGGAACAGCGCCGTCATCAGCGGCGCCAGCGACTTGCCGGAAGCGCGCACGACACCGATGCCGCCGCGCCCGGGCGCGGTGGCGATGGCGGCGATGGGGGAAGAGTCGAGTTTCATGGGGGGATTGTATGTTATTCGCCGCGGAAAGCAAAAAGCCCGTGCGGGGCACGGGCTTTTTGCTGCGTCGCCCTCGCGGAGGACGACGTCATGGTAACGCTTACTTCTTGAGACTGACTGCCGCGGTCTCGAACTTCTTGGTGATCACGTACTGCTGTGCAATCGACAGAATGTTGTTGACCACCCAGTACAGCACCAGGCCGGACGGGAAGAAGATGAACATCACCGAGAATGCCAGCGGCATGAACAGCATCATCTTGGCCTGGATCGGATCGGCAGGCGCCGGATTGAGCTTGGTCGTGATGAACATCGAGATCGCGTACAGCACCGGCAGGATGAAGAACGGATCCGGCTGGGTCAGGTCGGTGATCCAGCTGATCCACGGGGCACCGCGCATCTCGGCCGAAGCCGACAGCACGTAGTACAGCGCAATGAACACCGGCATCTGCACCAGGATCGGCAGGCAGCCGCCAAGCGGGTTGATCTTTTCGGTCTTGTACAGTTCCATGGTGGCCTGGTTCATCTTGGCCGGGTCGCCTTTGTACTTTTCGCGGATCGCCTGCATCTTTGGCGTCACCACCTTGATGCGCGCCATGCTCTTGTAGCCGGCAGCCGACAGCGGGAAGAACAGCAGCTTGATGGCGATGGTGAAGACGATGATGGTCCAGCCCCAGTTGCCGATGTAATCATGCATGAAGTCCATGACCTTGAAGATCGGACGGGCAATGATGAACAGCCAGCCATAATCCTTCACGCGTTCCAGGCCAGGCGCGACCTTCTCGAGCACTTTTTCGTCCTGCGGACCCGAGTACATGCGGATATCGCGGGTGACGCTGGCGCCCGGGGCGATCGTGCCCAGCGGCAGCTGGGTCATGATGGCGTACAAGTTGGTGGTGCCATCTTCTGCACGCACGATGTTTTCACGCGGCGTGTTTTCGGGCGGCAGGAACGCGGTCACGAAATAGTGCTGCGACAGGGCGATCCAGCCATCGTTGGCTTGCTTGGTGTAATCGAGCTTGCGCGGATCGGTACGCGCCTTTTCGATATCCGAGAACTGCAGCTTCTCGTACTTGTTGATCGAGCTGTACAGGGTGGGGCCCGTGTAGCTCGACGTGAAGTAGGAATCGCCTTCCGGCTTGTTGCCGTGATGCTGGAGCTTGAGGTAGAGCTGCGGGGCGATCGGCGCCGTGCCCAGGTTGGTGACCTGGTGCTGCATGTCGATCACATAGTCGCCGCGCTTGAATGTCAGGGTCTTGGTCAGCTTGACGCCATCCTTGACCGCCTCGAGCACCAGCTTGACTTCCTTGCCGTCACCGAGGACGCGCGAACCGGGCAGCGCCACGAATGGCGTGTTGTGGTTCGGCGGAACCACGCCGGCGACCGGATTCCACAGGCCGGTCTGGGCCACGTAGAGGTGCTCGGGCTCGGTACTCATCAGCACCTGGTTCTTTTTCTGATCGATCTTGTCGCGGAACTTGAGCAGTTCCAGACGCTGGATCACGCCACCGGCGGTATTGATGTCGACCTTGAACACATCGGTCGTGATGGTGACGATTTCCGTCTTGACGGGCGCTGGCGCGGCCGGTGCACCAGGCACGCCGGCAGCAGCAGGTTGCGCGGGCGTGCCCGGCAAACCGGCGGTGGCCGATGCGGCCGCGTTGGCGGCAGGCGCAGGCGCGACCTTGGCAGGTGGCGGGGCCATGTTGAAGAAGGAAGGATTTCCGTTCGACACCATCCAGCTATCCCAGAGGAAGAACAGCGAAACGGAAAACACGATCCACAGGATAGTACGTTTATTGATATCCATTGATGTATTGGTCAGGAGTGGTTGCAACCGCAAGCGGCCGTAGATGAATGCTTGTCTTGCCTGGGCGGCACCGGATCGAAGCCGCCCTCATGCCATGGATGGCAGCGGCCGACGCGGCGCGCCGCCAGCCAGCTGCCGCGCGTGGCGCCATGGGTCGTGATCGCCTCGATGGCGTAATGCGAACAGCTGGGATAGAAACGGCAGCGCTGGCCCAGCATGGGAGAGAGCGCCAGCTGATAGCCGCGCAGGATCCAGACCAGCAGCCGGTTCATGCCGCCGCTTTCGGCGGGCGCGCTGCCTGCGACGAGAACAGACGGGAAAGTTCGGCGCGCAGGGTCGCCTTGAGCGCAGCCGTGGTGGCCGGGCCTTCCTTGCTGTTGACCGGACGGGCCAGGCGCACGATGCAATCCATCGCCGGCAGCTTGGCACAACGGAACAACTCGCGTGTTACACGCTTGATGGTATTGCGGGTCACTGCACGCGGTGCGAAACGCTTGGCCACCACGACGCCCAGCCGCGCATGCGGCAATTCATTCGAGCGTGTGTAGAGCACGAAGTGCGCCGACTTTTGGGCAGGGCGCAAACGAAAAACGGATGAAAATTCATCCGTTTTAACGATACGCCGAACGCGCGCGAAGTCTTGTGAGTCTTCGCTAGTCATAGCCAACCGCGATCCAGCAGTCGATGCCAGACTTATACAGCCAGGCGTTTGCGACCCTTGGCGCGACGTGCGTTGAGCACATCGCGACCGCCACGGGTAGCCATACGTGCGCGGAAGCCGTGCGTGCGCTTGCGACGAACGACGGAAGGTTGGTAAGTACGTTTCATGGTGGTCTCGCTTAAAGCAAAATAAA
>Ga0209023_10002497_pt1 | contig 22901 bp, 14 predicted proteins | sample LakOneMetagenome_FD_187468 | JGI IMG/M metagenome (GOLD analysis project Ga0209023, IMG submission 187468) | Freshwater and sediment microbial communities from Lake Erie, Canada (SPAdes) (version 2) | ecosystem: Environmental > Aquatic > Freshwater > Lentic | place: Lake Erie, Canada...
GAGCAGCGATCGGGTCGCGATCGCGTTGCCGAGGATCAGGAAAGCAGCAGCGAGCCCGATACCGGGCAGCGCGAGCGCGAGGCTCAGCAGATACAACAGCGGTCGCATCGATGCCGCCTGCCCCACGTGTGGCGTTCGCCTCGGTGCGCGCCAGCCTATCGCGGGCGCGCGCACCGGTCCAGCCAGGTTCGAGCGTTGCTTGCAGAACGAAGCATGGGGAAGAACAGGAGCACGAGCTAGTGGAACGCAAGGACGCGAGCCATCCATTACCGGGCCGGGCGTTCCTGCCCTACCCGTTCGCGTTGAGCGCGGCGAGCGGAAGCGAGCGAAGTCGAAACGCTCGCGAGAACTGGAATACCCTTCGACTCCGGCCTTTCAGGCCTGCGCTCCGGGCGAACGGATTTCGAACCGACGCAGTACCCCCAGCCGCCCGCAGCGGCGCAGGCCCGCTCGTGTTCGTTCACAATGCCGTGCGTCGTCACCACTCACCCATCTGCCGGAGTGTCCCACCATGAGGAAATGCCTCGCGCTCGCCGTTGCGTGCTCGCTTGCTCCAGTCGCCGCCGTTGCCGCGGAAGGGGCGCGCTACTCGGCCATCTTCGGCGGCAAGAACATCGGCCATGTGTTCGTCACGACCTCGGGCAACCGCAGCACGGTCGACTACGACGTGAAGAACAACGGGCGCGGACCGACGATCGCGGAGACGATCACGTTCGACAAGGATGGCTTGCCGGAGTCGTGGACGGTCAGCGGCACGACCACGTTCGGCAGCAAGGTCGACGAGCGCTTCTCGCGCAGCGGTTCGCGCGCAAGCTGGACCGACTCGACCGGCAAGGGCAGCGCCACGCTGACCGCGCCCGCGGTGTATGTCGCGCAGAGCGGCAGTCCGTGGGGCGACCAGGTCTATGCGACCGCGTTGCTGAAGCGCCCGGGCATGACCATGCCGGCACTGCCGGGCGGCACCCTGCGCCTGGAGAAAGGCGACGTGCTCGATGTCGCCGGCGCCGGCGGTCCGCTCAAGGTCACGCGCTACACCTTGTCCGGCATCGACCTGACGCCCGAGACGATGCTGCTGGATCCCGATGGGAACCTTTTTGCCGCGGTGTCGCCGACCAGCATCGTGGTGCGCGAGGGCTACGAAGGCGAGGAAGTGCGCCTGCGCAAGCTCGCCGCCGACTGGACCACTGAACGCTACGTCGCGATGCAGCGCGAGGTCGGGCACGACTACGGCGCACCCGTGCGCATCCGCAACGTGCGCGTGTTCGACCCGACGACGAGCGCGCTGACCGATCCGGTTTCGGTGCTGGTCAACGACGGCAGGATCGCCGCGGTCGAAGCGCTCGACAGCCCGGCGACGCCGGGCGAGGTCGCCATCGACGGCGCCGGCGGGACCCTCGTTGCCGGCATGCACGAAATGCACGCGCACCTCGGCCAGGACGGCGCGCTGCTGAACCTGCTCGCCGGCATCACGACCGTGCGCGACATGGGCAACGACAACGCGGTGCTGGATGCGCTGGTGAAACGCATCGACGGCGGCGAAGTCGCCGGCCCGCATGTCGTGCGCTCGGGCTTCATCGAAGGCAAGAGCCCGTTCAGCGCAAACAACGGCTTCGTCGTCGACAGCCAGGACAAGGCGATCGACGCGGTGCGCTGGTACGGCGCGCGCGGCTACTGGCAGATCAAGGTCTACAACAGCATGAACCCGGCGTGGGTACCGGCGATCGTCGCCGAGGCGCATCGCCTCGGCATGCGCGTCGCCGGCCACGTGCCCGCGTTCGCAACCGTCGACCAGATGATCGAGGCCGGCTACGACGAGACGACCCACATCAACCAGTTCGCACTCGGCTGGGTCATCGGCAAGGACGAGGACACGCGCACGCTGTTCCGCCTGACCGCGCTCAAGCGCCTGCCCGCACTCGACCTCGACGGGCCGAAGGTTCAGCACACGATCGACCTGATGGCGCAGGGACACAAGGCGATCGATCCGACCCTCGGCATCCACGAAATGCTGCTGCTCGGCCGCGACGGCAAGACACCGCCGGGCGCGGTCGACTACATCGACCACCTGCCGGTCGGCGCACGCCGCGACGCGATGAAACAGCTCGCCGACACCTCGAAGCCGGGTGACGACGCGGCCTACCGCGGCGCGTTCGACAAGCTCGTCGACGTCGTGCGCCGCCTGCACGAGCGCGGCGTGTTCATCCTGTTCGGCACGGACACCGGCGGCTCGTTCAGCTACCACCGCGAGCTGGAGCTGTACCAGAAAGCCGGCATGACCGCGCCGGAGATCCTCAAGCGCGCGACGTTCGACAGCGCGAAATACCTCGGCGAGGACCAGCACAGCGGCTCGATCGAGAAGGGCAAGCACGCCGACTTCTTCCTCGTGCCGGGCGATCCGACCCGGGACCTCAAGGCGATCAAGACGATCGCGATGGTGGTCAAGGATGGCCACTTCTACTATCCGAGCGAGGTATACCCGAAGTTCGGCATCAAGCCGTTCGTCGCGGCACCGAAGGTGGTCCTACCGCACGCCCAGTGACGCGGGTCTGGTAGTAGGGCGGTACGCGCAGAGCGCGTGCCGCCGCTCCGCATCCGGCGGGACTCGCCGCTGCGCGGATCGACGCGCCCCGCAGTCGCTCCGCGCACGATCCTGCCCGACCTGCGAGAATCGCGCATGCCCAACCCATTCTCCGCGATTCCCCTCCCCCCGGCCCTGCACGCTTCGCTGGAAACGCTCGGCTATGTCGAGATGACGCCGGTGCAGGCGGCGAGCCTGCCCGCGATCATCACCGGGCGCGACGTCATCGCGCAGGCACCGACCGGCAGCGGCAAGACGGTCGCGTTCGGTCTCGGCCTGCTGCACCGGCTCGACGTGACGCTGGTGAAGCCGCAGGCGCTGGTGCTGTGCCCGACGCGCGAACTCGCCGACCAGGTCGCGAAGGAACTGCGCCGCCTCGCCGCCGCGATCCCGAACCTCAAGGTGCTGCTGCTCACCGGCGGCGTCGCGCTCGGACCGCAGCTCGCGAGCCTGCGCAAGGATTCGCACGTGGTCGTCGGCACGCCGGGTCGCGTGCAGGAGATGATCAAGAAGCAGGCGCTGTCGCTGGCGAAGGTGAAGACGCTCGTGCTCGACGAAGCGGACCGCATGCTCGACATGGGTTTCGAGGAAGCGATCCGCGACATCGTGCGCAGCCTGCCGCCGAAGCGCCAGGGCCTGCTGTTCTCGGCCACGTTCCCCGAAGAGATCCGCCGCATCGGACACGACCTGCTGCGCGAACCGCTCGAAGTCACGATCGGGGGCGCCGCCGAGAAACCCGAAATCGACGAGCGCTTCTTCGAAGTCGAGCTCGCGCGCAAGCCGGCCGCGCTCGCGGCGCTGCTCGCGCAGTACAAGCCGGAATCGAGCGTGGTGTTCTGCAACACGCGGCGCGACGTCGATGACGTCGTCGAAGCGCTCGGCGACGCCGGCATCGACGCGCTCGCGCTGCACGGCGACATCGAGCAGCGCGACCGCGACGAAGTGCTGGTGCGCTTCGCCAACCGCAGCTGCAGCGTGCTCGTCGCGAGCGACGTCGCCGCGCGCGGCCTCGACATCAAGGATCTCGCGGCGGTGATCAACTACGAGCTGCCGCCCGACAAGGACATCTACCAGCACCGCATCGGCCGCACCGCGCGCGCGGGCGCGAAGGGCCTCGCGCTGAACCTCGTCACGCCGCGCGAGATGCCGCGCGCGAACACGCTCGAAGCGCTCGCCGGTTCGCCGCTGTGCTGGGAAGCGATCAGGCCTGCCGGCGGCAAGGCCGAGAACCTGCATGCGGCGATGGTCACCCTGCGCGTCGACGCCGGCCGCACCGACAAGATGCGTCCCGGCGACATCCTCGGCGCACTCACCGGCGACGCCGGACTCGTCGCCGCTGCAGTCGGCAAGATCGACGTGTTCCCGACGCGCTCCTACGTCGCGATCCGCCGCGCCGATGCCGGCAAGGCACTGGAGCGCTTGCGCGCGCGCGGCATCAAGGGACGCAAGGTGCGCGTGGCGCGCCTGTGAGCGACGGCGCGCGCACGGATGCATCGCAGCCACCGGAACACGATGCAGTCGTTGCCGCGACACGGCGCTGGATCGAACGCGCGGTGATCGGCCTCAACCTGTGCCCGTTCGCACGCGCGCCGTACGTGCAGGACCGCCTGCGCATCCAGGTGAGCGGCGCGCGCGATACGGAAGCACTTGCCGACGACCTGCGCGCGGAACTCGCATGGCTGCGCGACGCCGACGCGACGCAGTACGAGACGAGCCTGCTCGTGCATCCGTTCGTGCTCGGCGACTTCGCCGACTACAACGACTTCCTCGACGCCGCCGATGCCGTGCTGGTCGAGATGGAACTCGACGGCGAGATCCAGGTCGCGAGCTTCCACCCGGACTACCAGTTCGCCGACGTGCCCGCCGAGGCGATCGAGAACGCGACGAACCGCTCGCCCTACCCGACCCTGCACCTGCTGCGCGAATCGAGCATCGACCGCGCGGTGGAATCGGGCATCGACACCGACGCGATCTACGAACGCAACATCGAGACCCTGCGCGGGCTCGGCCATGCCGGCTGGCGCGCGCTGCAGAAGGACGTCAATCCCTGACGCGGCGAACGGCAGGTGCCTGGCCGCACCCGTTGCGCACGTACCACCCCACGGGCTGCAGGCATCGCCGCTTCCGCGCTCCTGCGACCGCATCGACGCCGCGCTGGCGAGCCCTCCCCGCGACGGGGAGGGCTCCAAGCTCAGGCAGCGCTACGGCGCTTCGAATCCGCTCTTGAAGACGCGGTCGTTGCCGGTGACGACGACCACGTTCGAATACTCGGACGTGTCGTTCGCGGTGCAGGCCGCGAGCAGGATGCCGTTGTTGCCGGCGAAGCAGCGCAGCTGCGCCTGCCAGCCACTGCCGCCGGCGGGCGTGTCGGTCAGCGGCGTGATGTCGGTCGCGGTCATCACGATGCGGCGGCCGGGCGCGACGCTGACGAGCGTCGCGGTGCAGCGTCCGCCGGTGCACGCGCCGCTGTTTGCCGGCACGCCGCCCACGGTCGTGCTGACCAGCTGCTCGCCGAGGAACGTCATCGACGTCGCGGCGGTGGTGGTCGCCGCATCGATGGAATAGAACTCGAGGCGGAAGTTCGCCACGCCATGCGTGCTGATCGTCCACTGCACCGTGGTGCTGCCGTTGTTCATGGGTCCGACCGAGCCGGCGCAGACACCGGACACCTCGGTGCCGGCGCAGATGTGCGCGGGCGCCTGGTCGCGGTTGGCGTAGTTCAGCGGGATTTCCGCATGCGGGCCGTCGAGCGCGTTTTCCGGATGCTCGAGATCGATGTCGACGCCCGTCAGCGCCTTCGCGTTGCCGAACACGCGGTTGCGCTGGAACAGGTTGCTCCAGCCGTTCTGGTCGCCGCCGCCGTTGCGCAGCTTGATGCCGTTGCGCTTGTTGGCGACGATGATGTTCGTGTCGGCCGCGGCCGGGCCACCGATGGTGGTCGCGCTGGAGGCATTGATGTGGATGCCGTCGACGCCGTTGCCGAGCGCGACGTTGCCGGCGAACGCGGGGCTGACGCCGATCGAGTTGCCGGCGATGCGCGTGCTCGCGGTGCCGCTGCCCTTCACGACGATGCCGTGGCGCGCATTCGCGGCGATCACGTTGGCAGTGATCTCGTTGCCGGTCGTCGTCACGATCACGCCGTCGCCGGAATTGCCGTACGAGGTCGAGGCCAGCGTGGTGCCGACCGGGAACTCGGCCAGGCCGATCGTGTTGTGCAGCACCTTGATGCCGTTGCTCGCCCCGGTGATCACGATGCCGGCGCTGTCGTTGCCGAGCGTGTCCGGAAATGCGTTGTTGTTCACACCGTTGTTGTCGGCGATCACGTTGGCCGGGCCGATCATCAGCCCGATGCTGCTCGGGTTGAAGCTGGTCGGATCGGTGTCGGGTTTGGTGTCGGCGACGATGCCGCTCAGCGCGTTGCCGATGTGCGCGCTCTGCAGCGTGGCGCTGAGGCCGATGCGGTTGCCCATGATGAAGTTCGGCAGGAACACCGCACCCGCGTCGACGCGGATGCCATTCGCACCGTTGCCGCTGATGACGTTGCCGGGGCCGATCAGGTTGCCGAAGGTGGAACCGACCAGGTGCACGCCGTCGGCACCGTTGGCAATCGCGATGTTGCCGCTGACGTCGGTGCCGATCATGTTGCCGCTGACGGTGACCGCGGCGAGGTTCTCGCTGAAGATCTCGATGCCGTTCTGCACATTGCCGGAGATCACGTTGTTGCTGATGCGTACCGGATGCAGCGACGCCAGCGCGGTCGCGAGGTTGTTGGAAAACGCATTGATGCCCGATGCGTCGACCGGCTGCACCGGGAAGTTCTGGTACAGGCCGAGCAGGAAGTTCGAACTCGTGTCCGGGTAGACGTGCGAGGCGGACACCGAGATGCCGTCGCCGCCATTGGGCATTGCCAGCAGGCCGGTCGCGTTGACGCCGATGTAGTTGCCGCTGAACACGTAATCGTGGCCGTTCGCGCTGATGCCGGCGCCGCTGCAGTTGCCGATCACGAGGTTCAGCAGCTGCGAGCCGGTCGCGCCGTCGGTGTGGCCGACCGCTGCCGTGCCCGAATCGGTCAGGTCGAAGCAACCGTGGCCGTTGCCGTTGATCGTCGCGTGGTTGCCGTTGACGGTGAACGGCGCGCGCAGCTGCGTCAGGCTGCCGTTGACGAGCGTGATCGTCGGCACGCCGATATTGATGATGTGGCTGCCCGAGCGCGTGTTGCCGATCGCGATTGCGGCGCGCAAGGTGCAGTGCGAGGTATTGCCGAGTGCGGCGCATTGATTGGTGATCGCCGGATCCTGGCCGACGTCGCTCGCGATATCGACGTTGTAGACGTCCGCCACGGCGGGCATCGCCACCGCACACAGCAGTGCCGCCAGCGTACCGCGCGTCAGCCGCGAGGTGCGTCCGCTGCGCACGCGCGCGCTTCGTATCGATTTCATGCTTTTCCCCTTCGTTTCAGATCAGTGAGCGGTCGCGGGCGTTTGCCCGCCTCCATCGATGAGCGCCCGTTCGCGGGCCACATCGGGAGGGTTCAGTACGCAGATACGCAAAAGGAGGGGATTGCAGACAGGCCGGCGCGAACGCGCGCGTTCAGGTGTTCCAGGCCGCCACCTTACCCCAGCCTCGTCGTCCCTGCTCCGACTTTCGGCACGCTCGCCCGGGACCCGGTGGGTTTAGCGTTCACGCCCGATCCATCCATTCGCCGTCGCCATGGGGGATGCCATGCCGGAACTCGATCGCCGCGAATTCCTGAAACTCGCCGCCACCCTCGGCGCGGCGCTGGCCTGGGGCTGCACGCCGCTTCGCCCTTCCACGAGCGGCTGGCGCGAACGCCGCGACCTGTATCCGCAGGGCGTCGCTTCGGGCGATCCGGACGAGCACAGCGTGCTGTTGTGGACGCGCCGCCCGTACGCGGACGGGCGCAGGGACGCCCGCCTGCGCGTCGAAATCGCCGAAGACGCCGCCTTCACGCGCGTGCTCGCGACCGCGATGGCGCGCGTGTCGGCCGAGTCGGACTGGACCTGCCGCGTGCTCGTCGCCGACCTGCAGCCGGCCGGCGAGTACTGGTACCGCTTCGTCGACGCCGACGGCAACGGCAGTCGCATCGGGCGCACGCTGACGGCGCCGCGACGCGACGATCCGCGCCCGGCGCGCTTCGCGTTCGTCAGTTGCCAGGACATCTGCGAAGGCGCGTTGAACGGCTATCGCCGCATGATCTTCGAAGACGAACGCGCCGCGCCGGCGGAACGCATCGGCTTCGTGCTGCACCTCGGCGACTTCGTCTACGAGGTCGTGCAGTACCCCGAGCAGGTCAAGGACGGCCATCGCTACGACCGCCGCATCACGTTCCCGGTGAAGTATCCGAAGGGCAAGAAGGTCGCCAAAGACCGCTTCTGGGTGCCGGACTCGCTGGAGGATTACCGCGCGCTGTACCAGGGCTACCTCGGCAACCCGGACCTGCAGGATGCACGCGCGCACTGGCCGTTCGTCGCGATGTGGGACAACCACGAGTTCTCGTGGCAGGGCTGGCAGTCGATCCAGCAGTTCCCCGGCACCGACGGGTTGGTACCGGCGCAGACACTCAAGGTCGCGGCGAACCAGGTCTGGTTCGAGTACCAGCCCGCACGCGTGCTGCCGCCGGGTTCGTCGCTGGACGCGTTCAAGGCACCGCACGTCGTCGACACGCCGGTGAAGGCGTTCGACGACAACGGGCTGGGAACGGAACCCAACAACCTCGCCGCGATCGACAGCCTCATCGCCTATCGAGCCTTGCGCTGGGGCCGGCACATCGACCTCATCCTCACCGACCAGCACAGCTTCCGCTCCCGCGACCCCGGCGACCGCGAAGAAATCAATCCGCTGTTCGAAGGCGACACGCTCGGCTTCATCCCCGAGGAGTTGTGGAAACAGGTCGACGCCGGCCGTGACTACGCGAACGGCCATCCGCCGGCGACCTTGTCATTCGGCGACAAGCACGTCGCCAACTACCGCGCGGGCGAGGCCGCGCAGACCGTGCTCGGCGCCAGACAGAAGGCATGGTTCCTGGAACAACTGCGCGGCGCGACCGCGACCTGGAAGATCTGGGGCAATTCGCTCGGCACGCCCGACTGGCGCGTCGATCCGCAACACCTGCCGCCTGCACTCGGCAAATACCCCGAAGGCGCGGGCTACGCGACGATGTCCGTCGGCGACTGGGGCAGCACGTACCACGAACGCGGCGAGATCTACGACGCCGTGCGCGACGCCGGCATCACCGGCTTCGCGATCGTGTCCGGCGACCGCCACAGCTTCTGGGCCGGCTACGCGGCCAAGGAGCTGCCACCGGCCGCGTTCGAACCGGTCGGCGTCACCTTCGTCGGCGGCTCGCTGTGTTCCCCCGGCATGGCCGAAGCGAACGAACACAACATCAAGGCCGACGATCCGCTGCGCCCGCTCTACCTCGCCAACGCCGGCGGTGGCCCGCCGCAATGCAACGCCAACCTGCTGCTCCACCACGGCGTGCGTGCCGCACTGGAGTACGCGCGCAGCGGCGACCTCGCCAGGGCGCACGCGACCAGCAATCCGGAGCTGGCGCCGCACCTGTCCTTCGTCGACATGGGCGGCCACGGCTACGCCACCGTGCGCGTCGACGCCGACACGATGACCACCGATTTCGTCTGCATCCCGCGCCCGATCGAGCGCAGCGCGAGCGAGGACGGCGGACCGCTGCGCTATCGCGTGCGCCATGAAGTGCCGCTGTGGCGTGCCGGCGAACCACCGCGCATGCGGCAGATCGTGCTCGAAGGCGACGCGCAGTTGTCGGTTTGACGCAGCAGCGACGCGAAGCACCTGGGAGCGGCCGCTGTGGGAGCGGCCGCTGTGGGAGCAGCTCCTGTGGGAGCGGCGGAAGCCGCGATGCTTTTCCTTCAATCGGCGAAGAGCATCGCGCCTGCCGGCGCTCCCACCAAAGCGAGCGCGACCCTGTGGGAGCGGGCTCCTGTGGGAGCGGCCCCTGTGGGAGCAGCCCCTGTGGGAGCGGCGGAAGCCGCGATGCTTTTCACTCGATCAACTAAGAGCATCGCGCCTGCCGGCGCTCCCACAAAAGCGAGCGCGGCCCCTGTGGGAGCAGTAACAATGGCAGTGGCCCCTGTGGGAGCGGCGGAAGCCGCGATGCTTTTCCTTCAATCGATGAAGAGCATCGCGCCTTCCGGCGCTCCCACAAAAGCGAGCGCGACCCTGTGGGACCGGGCTCCTGTAGGAGCGGCGGAAGCCGCGATGCTTTTCCTTCAATCGGCGAAGTGCATCGCGCCTGCCGGCGCTCCCATAAAAGTGCGCGCGGGTCCTGTTGGAGCAGCCCCTGTGGGAGCGGCCCCTGTGGGAGCGGCGGAAGCCGCGATGCTTTTTCCTTCAATCGGCGAAGTGCATCGCGCCTGCCGGCGCTCCCACAAAAGCGAGCGTGGCCCTTGTGGGATCGGCCCGTGTGGGAGCGCCGCGATGTGCCTACTTCGCCAGCGCCTTCACGAGGTCGTAGAGGTAGTCGCGGCCGATGTAGACCGAACGCACCTCGAGCCGCTCGTTGAGGCCATGCGCGCCGTTGCCGTCGGGATCGCCCCACGCGCCCGGCACGCCGTAGGTCGGGATGTCCACCGCCGAGAGGTACAGGCCATCGGTCGCGCCGGTCGACATCGATGGCACCACCGGCACGCCCGGCCAATATTTCGCGCTGAGCTTTTCCATCGGGCCGATGATCGCCGGGTCGAGCGCGGGCATTTTCGCCAGCGGCTTGTCCTTGCGTGCGAGGTCGATGGAGATCGCCTTGTTGCCGATCGCATCGGCCAGTTGCTGCCCGATCTCGGCCGGCGTATGCCCGGGGAAGATGCGGCAATTGACGTTGGCCTCGACCCGTTGCGGCAGCGCGTTCACCGCGTGCCCGCCGTCGATCATCGTGCCCACGCAGGTGGTGCGCAGCATCGAGTGGTAGCCCTTGTCGGTGTTGACCAGCGCAGCCGCCTTGGCGTCATTCGGATCCTTTGCGAGCGCCACCATCGCGTCGCCCAAGGCATCCTTGCGCGCGGCGCCCGCGCGCTCGAAGAACACGCGCGTGGTGTCGCTGAATTCCTGCGGGAATTCGTGGTCGCGGACTTTCAACAACGCCTCGCTCATCGCGTACATCGCGTTGTCGCGCACCGGCTGCGAGCTGTGCCCGCCGGGATTGGTCGCGACCAGCTTGTAGTCCTGGTAGATCTTCTCGCCGACCTGGATCGACTGGTCGATGATGTGGCCCTTGCCGTCGGTATCGCCGCCGCCGCCCTCGTTGAGCGCGAACGCCGCGTCGATGAGGTCGCGCTTGTTGTTGGCGAGATATTGCGCGCCGTTGAATGCGGTGTCGGTCTCCTCGCCGCAGGTGAGCGCCATCTTCACCGTGCGCGCGGGCTTGTAGCCGGACTGCTGGAAGCGGATCAGCGTGTCCGCCCAGGTCGCGGCCATGAACTTGTCGTCGGAAATCCCGCGCGCGTAGTAGTAACCGCCTTCCTCGACCAGCTTGAACGGGTCGCGCACCCAGTCCTCACGCTTGGCCGCGACGACGTCGATGTGCGCGAGCAGCAGGATCGGCTTCAACGTCTTCGACGTGCCGGGATACACGGCGACGATGCCGCCCTCCTTCGGATGCTCGGGCACGGAGAACAGCGTGATGCGGTCGTCGCTGAAACCCGCCATCTTCAGGCGCGCCGCGATCTGCGCCGCGGCGCGCGTGCAGCCACCGTTGTCGGGATTGGGAATCGACGTGACCGAGGTGTCGGTCTCGACGAGTTCCTTGTAGAGGTCGAGGAACTTCTTCTGGTCGGGGCGAAGCTCGCCCATCTTGCCGGTCGGCACCTGGGCCGTGGCGGGACCCGCCACCAGTGCAGCGATCGTGAGCGCGAGCAATGCGGACTTCATGAGCCTTTCCCCGAGTCGGTACCCAACCCCCATCATGCCGTGTGGCGGGGTGAATGGGGGGTGACGAAGGTCATGCCGCGCCGTCGCGGCGGCGCCCGGGACGGAACCCTGCCCCGTCACGGGTCCGAAAAAAATTTCGCTCCGTCTCATCTGGCGGGACGCGCCCCTGTTCCAATCCTCCTCGTGCCAAGGGGCACGGGTTCGGCCGCCATCGGGGCGGTCGGGCAATCAAGAGGAGTCGCCATGTCGTCTCAAGCCAGTGTTTCGCTGTCCTTCACCGATGTCCAGCTCGCCGCGATCGATGCGGCCATCACCGAACTGGAGACCCAGTTCGCCGGCCTCGTCGGCCTCACCGCGGATCAGCGCAGGATGCTGACCAAGATGGGCAACAAGTCCGAGGCGTTCTGCCGACAGACCATCTCCCTGCTCGGTCAGAACCCCCAGCTGGTTCCGGAGAGCGTTCGCCTGGCCGATTCCCGGCAACTGCTGGCAGCGCTGGATGAACTGCGTCCACGCATGCAGCGTCTGCAACGACTCGGCGAACGCATCGCCGATACCGACACGGCGGTCGGTTCCGCCGTGATGCAGACCGCGTTGCAGGGCTACGCGCTGCTCAAGGTGACCGGACGCAACCAGGGCCTGGAAGCCCTGCGCGAGTCCGTCGGCGAGCGCTTCGCGCGCAAACCGCGTACGCCGGAAGCCAAAGCGGCCTGACCGCTCCTCTCCGCCTTTCCCGCCTGGGAGCAAGCCGCAGTGATGCGGCTTTTTTCTTGCCCGCCGATTGCAGGCGCCCGAACCAACTTCGTGCCTGCCCCGACGATCCGCCCCGCATCGCGAAACGTCGACGCGCGATCCCCGCCGTTCGGGAAACCCGCCGCTCCGTTGGCCGATCGAGCCCGACCTTCCGCCCATCGAGTCCGGCGATTCGAGCAACGTGCCCGAAACGCCGAGCACTGCGCGCGGAATGCCGAGCGATGTGCCCGGACTGCCGAGCACCCGCGCCGAAGATTCGAGCAACATGCCCGATCCTCCGAGCCCGACGGCCGAGTGTTCCGCAAGATCGCTCGATACGCCGGGTAATTCGCTCGGCGCGCCGGGATCGATCGGCGGCGTTTCGAGCAGCGGGACCGGGAAGCCGGGCGGAATGGGTGGAGCGGCGAGACCGGTTCCGGGTGGTGCGCGTTCACCCACGCGGCTCATCGACTCGCGAGGAACACATCGAACCGTGCCGCGAGGCGGTCGCGACTCGGTTGGTCCGTGGTTCTGCGAGGCAGCCGGATCATCCGCTTGTCCAATTGCTTCAACGCTTCAAGCATTGGGCCGTCGTGTTGTCCCAACAGGCGGTCGGACACGTGCAGGCGGAAGTCCGGGTCGATGCCGAGCAAATGCGCATCGAACGCGGCGTGGTGCAGCTTGCTCATCGGCAACCCGTTGGGGACGACAGGTTGCCCCATGTCTTCATCCCTGTCCGCGATGATATGCGCGGCATCGAGCAGCATCGGCTCAGGTAATCCCGACAGCGCGCAGCGGCCCTCGTATGCAGTGATGACTGCCTGGCGAAACGTCGCTTGATGCAGTCGCTGCTTCACCGCACGCAATGCGTATCGACGCGCAGGCTCCGAGTCTGACATCCGCTCCGTTTCCGCGCGAAGGGCGTCGCCGAAACCAACCAGTGCCTTTAGGCCTTTGGAATCCCAGCCGCCGATGTATGCGCGTGTCGCAATGAACCGACCTGGCGACTCTCCGATGAAATACAGGATCGGAATACGTTGTTCCCACGCTTCGCGCAACCATCGATTATCGGCGGCATCCGGGTTATCGCCCATGAAGGCGTACTCCACGAACTGGTCACCGCCATAGACCTTCTCGTGGACGTTGCGCTGGTCGTCGTACCAGACTTTTGCACCAAAGCGTGGGTAGACGGTTCGGATTGACAGGAGATGCGTCATCCCCTGCGGCTTGAAAATTCCACGACGGGGATTCACGAGCGGATAGCGCTCACCCTCGAACGCGAAGCCCGCACGCAAGTCTTGCGACGTTAGGGCATCTCTTGTCGCTGAAAGCATCCACACATGATCGAACGCCGCCTGGCGCATTCGTTGATCAAGGGAAGCCTTTTCGTTGGACATTGCGCATCATCGCGCGACAGCATTTGCTTGTACATGCCGACCGCTTCCGCTACTCGAAGGCTTGTCCAGAAATTCCGCGTCGGCGTAATGTGTCCACACAAACTTGAGAGGAGGCTCTATGGCTCGGCGCAAGGCGGGACTTCTCGATTCGCTAGCCTCATTGCCGTGGCCGGTAGGAATCGTCCTCGGCATCGTCGTGTTCTTCGGTGTCCGTTACGGCATAGGCTGGTACTTCACTGCGAGTGCATCGTCTCTCACGCAGGCGATGGGGCGCCAGTTCCTGTCCAATGGTGCGCTGACCCTCTTCGCCTGGATGCTGCTAGCGATCTGCTGGCTCGGCGCGTTCTTCTCCTGGCTCACACAACGCAAGCGCAGTCAGCTGCTCGACGCGCAGACGGGCGTGGAAAGCCTGGGTGCCATGAGCTGGCGTCAGTTCGAAGGGCTCGTGGGCGAAGCCTTTCGTCGTCAAGGATATGCGGTCGAGCAGACGGGCCTCGGCGGCGCCGATGGAGGTGTGGACCTCGTACTCCGCAAAGACGGTCGCCGTGAACTGGTCCAGTGCAAGCAGTGGCGCAAGACGCAGGTCAATGTCGCCGTGGTGCGCGAGATGTGGGGTCTCGCCGCGCATCACCACGTCGACGCCGTCAAGATCGTGTGCGCGGGGAACTTCACTACCGACGCAGAAGCGTTTGCGCGGGGCAAGCCGATCGAGCTCATCAATGGATCGCGCCTCGCCAGCCTCATTCGCGAAGTTCAAGTCGTGCGCCCATCTCAGCCACACCGCACCGTCACCGCTACCGTGCCCAACTGCCCGACCTGCGCGGCCAGTATGGTCTTGCGGCGCAATCGAACCAATGGCGACCCATTCTGGGGATGCAGCACCTATCCTCGCTGCAAGGGCACGAGACAGATCGAAAAGGACCGGGTGGATTCAAACGAATGATTCCTCCGTCCCATTGTTTCGCTAGCCTTTTTTTTTGCCGGCGTATCGCCATCAAAGGCCGTACTTGCGCTTCCGGTTCTTAAAGGCAGGCTCTGTGCCCTCTAGAATTTCAACGACTGTGCTCTTGATCACTGGCGACTCGATACCGCCAGAGATGTAGCTGAAAGTATTAGTCGCCTTGTCGCAGGTCGCGCAAATGATTTGCTCGGCGTCGCAGACAACTGCCAAGTTCGGATTGTGCGTCACCATGACGACTTGGCGTCGCTGCTTAGCCGCCTTAATGCACTTAACCAGTACTTTGAAGATTGTCTGGTTATCCAGGTTCTCCTCGGGCTGGTCGATGATGATCGGGATGTCATCCTTGTCTACGAGCAAGTAAAAGACGAGCAAGAGCAGGCCGCGCTCGCCAGGCGAGAGCTGGCTGATCTCTTGCCGATCGAACGTCAACGAATACCTCGGTGCCAGATAGCTCATGCCGTAGAGGTAGTCGAGGAGGTCTTGGGGCTCACCGCCCTTGCGGAGTTGATCGACGATCCGGGTCTCGCGGCCAGCACCGGATTCGCGTCGATCGAAGTGCATCATGTCGTCTATTGCTTCGAGGAATCTCAAGGTCGAGTCAACGACCCCGAAGTTGGTCTCTTTGAGCAGCCCGCGCATGAGCTGGCTGCTTTCGTCCACACCGGAAAAGCTACCGCGCGACTGGCGATTGATACGCGGAAAGAATTGCTCCTGGAAGTTCGACTCTTCAATACGCACGTCGAAGTCCAGCGGCAGGTGCATCTCCATTTGGGCAGCGGACTTGACGAACTGCTGTACCGGCTCGTAAAGGCGGCGGTACTCCTCGACTGTCTTGCCGATCTGCTCATGTACCGCCCTGGCCAGCTCCACCCGTTTCGCGCGTAAAGCTTCGAGCTTGGCGGGCAGGGCACCTAGCGACTCGATCTCTGCTTTGAACCACTCAATCGACTGTGGCTTGTCCTTGCTTCCGACAAGCGCTTCCTTGGCTCGCTCCCACTTCGCGACCTGATCCTTGAAGATGATGAACAAGCGTTGTTTCTCGCCGAGCTTGCTTTTGATTTCAGCCATCGCTGCCTCGGCTGCCTCGCCACGCTTGGAGAGGCCCATTGGCTCTTGGTTCGCGAGTGCAGCGTCCACGCCAGCAATTGACTCTCTAGCGGCCTTCGCCAGTGCGTCGAGTTTCGTGGTGTCGACCTTCAACTCAATCAGCTCGGACGACCTCAAGTCCGCACCGGCCTCGGCCAGCATTGCGACCAGCTCCACTAAAAATTGATCGTGTGCCTTCTTGTGGTTGGTGACGGCCTGGGCGATCCGGCTAAGAACGGCTTGGCGCTTGGCGGCGGCGGCCTTCCTTTCCCGAAGCAGCTTCTCTTCTTCTCGCAGCTGTCTGAGTTCGTCCTCGAGCGCCTGAATCTTCTCGGTGGTGGCCTTCGATTCTGCCTGCGCTGCTTCCGACGCGGTCGGATCTTCCACCGAGGCGGGCTTCGAGGCCGCAAGGGAATTGAATTCGGCGACTTTAGCGTCGAGCTGCTCTTGTAACGACTGTTTAAATTCCAACGTGAGCCGACGCTCGGTCTGCAAGATTTCAGCATTGACTTTCGAGATTTCCTTGACCACATGCTCCCGCGCGCTGTCGATCTCGGCGACCTTGAAATCAATCAGTTCGTCCATGGACGTATAGCCCAGGCGGGCTTCTTCCGGGACGTGCGTGTAGATGATTTTGCGCAACTCGGCGTCGAACGTCGCCGAGCCGCCTTCGCCCAGCTCATTGCAAAGCGTCTCAATGTAGCTCTGTGGCAAATACTTCACCCGCTCTACGCTGGTCTCGGAAGGATCTAGGTCGAGAGGACGCTCGGATTCGGTACCGTCGTGCCAGCCCAGCGCGCCGACGAAATGCTGCGCGAGTTTGTTCCTAGGATTTCGAAAGCGCGTGTCCTTGAGGAATGAGAAGCTCTTGAAGTTCTTGGTGTCGCCGGCCAATGCGGCGATGTCGGCCATTGCGCTCTTACCGCTTCCCTTATTGCCGATAATAGCGACCAAATCGTAGCTCAGCGGCAGGTCCACGTTGAACCAAGTATCTGCAAGCGTGGAGCCGACCTTACGGCCGATGCGGATTTTTGAGGCGTATTTGGTCCGATTAGCCTCCACCAGCAGACGCTTTGGCGGCGCGTCACCGATGAACACGCGGCCCTCGAACTCAGTGATAGCTTGAACAAGGCCGTCGAAGGTTGCGTCGGCCTTGATCCAGGTGAAGCAATTGCCTACGCGGTCCTTGTTCTCAGACGTGCTTGGCGCGTGGGCGTCGGAGCAGTCCAGGAGCGTGGCCTTCACGTTGGACTCAGAGAGCTTCTTACGGGCCGCGTCGTATGCAGCCGGATTGGCGGAAGCAGTGAAGACCAAATCGGCCTGATTGATGATGTTACGCTTCTCGGCAATGGACTGATCATCCCATTTGAGATTGTCCCATTCCGTTTTTCCTACCGCGATCAGATATTTCCCTGCTAAGTAGTGTTTGTTCAGCGCCTCAATCACCTTCTCCAGGCTAACGCACAAATTGTTGAAGCCCTCCTGCAGATGCGGTGCGTAATCCCCTCGTTTCTCAGCAGGCGCCGACTCAACGATCATCTTTCCGAGTTCGGATAAGCTGTCGCGGGTGATGACGCCTTTCCATTTGCCGTTCCAGTCACTGGAGTCGGGGATAAGTTGGTAGCTCGGGGTCAGCGAATTGAGAAATTGCTGGCGGATGATCTCAGGGTCCATCGCGTCGAAGATGACGTGCAGGTTGATGCGGTTCCAGCCGGACTGCGAGTAGGTGCCATCCTTCTCCTTCTTAACAACTCCAGCAAACTTGTCCAAGCGCAGCTCGATGACGGGGAGCAGCAGGTCGATGTTTTTGAGTCGACCTTGCTCGAGCTTGGCTTTGCGTACCCGCTCGTAACCATCAATGAATATGTAGTCGTTGATGCCGATGGCCTTGAACTCCGGCGGCAAGGTCTCGAGGTCTAGAAGGAAAGCTTCCCAAGCATCTTCCTGGCTGGCTCCAGGGTAGTTGTGGACGACCGACGATGGAGTGTGGACGTGTAGGTCCCACTTTTTCCAAGTCGAACCGACTGGCTCATTCGTCATTGGGTCCCCCTGAATTGTTCGCCGATGCAAGGCGTAGCTTCTTCTTGATGCGATCGTTTTCGTCTTCGATGCCCGCGCCAATCGACGTGAACTTGACTAAAAGCACCCTCGCGACGCAGCCGGGACGGCATATCGACGACGATGGAATCTAGAGGCGTCGAGATCGCGCCGGAGAAAAAAAGGGAGCAGGTTCATTTCCCAACCTGCTGATCCTTGAACCGCGCCCTCACCTCCGGCGCCACCACATCCACCTGCCGCTTCCTCTGCAGGAACGCGCGCTGCCCTTCCGGCAACTGGCAATTGCGTGACAGCGTCGTGGCGCCGTCTGCGTGCTGCGCGGTGACGTCCTGGACGTGGACGACGACGGCGAGTGTGTCGCCGAGCGGCTCCAGTGCGACGCAGACCTGGTCGATCATCGCCATCGAGCGGTATTGGCTGCCGTCGACCATGACGACGAAGTTCTCGCGGTCGAGCCACAGCGCGGTGCGCACACCCGGCACGGCTTTCGCGGCCATGCGTGCGGCTTCGTGGTCGACGGGGCGCGTGACGTCGGGGACGCTGGCTTCGCGCAGGAACTGGCTGCTTGCCCGCATGATGGGTTGCGCAGCCGCGGTAAGGCGACCTGCGCGCGCTGGCACGGGCGGCGCAGGCGGGACGGCGCCATGGGTCGCGGCTGTCTGCGGCGCTACGGAAGCGCCGGGGACTGTCGCGGCGTGCGCGTCCTGCGTGGATGCGGAATCCACCGGTCGCGACGGAAGAAGCAGTACGAATGCCCACAGGACAGCGATGCCCGCCGCGGCAAGGATGACGGCGCTCCTGTCCTTGTCCGACGATCGGCGCGTGCGTCGGTTCGGCGCATTGGCACGGATCGCGTCCGACCAATCGTCGCTGGTGCCGGAATCCTTCAGCGTTTGCGAAGGACGTTCCGCTTCGAGCGCGGCGAGGTCGATCCATTCGCGAACGGTCGCGCCGTCGACGAGCTGCAGGTTGAGTTGTCGGCTCGCGGCGGCCAGCGCGGCCTGGGTGAACTCGCCGCAGGTGACGAGCACGGCGCCGGTCGCGCCGTGGGTGACCATTACGCCGATGAGTTCATGCACCGCGTTGTGGGTGACCTTGTACGCGTTCCAGCGCTTGCATTGCACGATGAAGTAGTCGTGGCCGCGGCGGAGCTTGAGGTCGATGCCGCCGTCGTAGGAGCGCCCGGTCGCATCGGCACCGACGTGCTCGACCGACCAGCCTTGTGCGCGGTAGTGATCGGCGACCAGGGCTTCGAAGCGCGTGGGATCGACGCGCGACAATGCATCGTCCCGGCGCGTGCGGTTGAATTTCAGTGGCATGCGCGTGCCCGCACCTGCGTGCTGCGCGCCACCGCCGCTGCCGCGACAGCAAGTCGCGGGCTCCCTTCCGTCACCGTCTTCGCCCCCTGTGGCGTCGATGGGTGAAGTAAGCAACAAAGGGACTCGTCAATCAACCCTGCCGCTTGTAAGAAATTTCCTACACGAGGTCGACCTTCGCACGCTTTCCCTCACCCCGGTGCTCTCCCGCAAAGCGGGAGAGGTGGAATAGTGTCGAATGCGTTCGCAGGGTTTTCCTCACCCCCGGGCCTCTCCCGCAGGCGGGAGAGGGGGAATGGGGTGGAGGCTTTCGTGCGCGTTCCCCCACCCTACCCTCTCCCGCAAGCGGGAGAGGGGACGTTGGGGGTTGTGGCCTTCGCTTATCTCACGACCTGCTCGAATCCGTCGGCGAAGATCGTGTCCGCGGCGATGTTGTCGACGATGTTGATGTCGTCGAGTTGGATATTCGTCGAGCCTGATGCGGCGGCATTGTTCGACTGGAAACGCAGGGTGTGGCTGTTGCCGTCCGCGTAGGTCGAGATGTCCACCGAGGCCAGCGTGTAACCGGCGTTGTACGCGCCCGCGGTGGCCGGCGTGAGCGAGAAGACCGGGGTGCCGTCGATCAGCACATCGAAGGTGGCGGACGGATCCGGCGGCGTCGCGACGCTCGACGACCACCAGACGTAGAAGGTCAGGAGCTTCGGACCGATCGTGATGAAGCCCGACTGTTGCACCGACGCCGCTTCGGCCGCCGTGCCGGCGCCGCCGAACCAGGCCCAGAAATTGCCCGTTCGCGGACCGACGCCACCGCAGGAGGTGTTGCACAACGGCGTGCCGAAGTTGGTGGAGGTCTGCGTCCAGTAGGTGGGAACAAAACCGGCTTCGAAGCCGCCATCCTGGACGAGCGCGCCGGGCGCGGCGGCGATTTGGACAGCGAGCGATTGCTGCGGGGCCGGACTGTAGACGGCATCACCGGCCTGATCGGCCAGCACGGTGCAGGTTCCGGTCGAGAGGATCGTGATCGTCGAACCGTTCGTGCCGCCGGCCGAGCACACGCTCGCACTCACCGGATCGATCGAGAACGTGACGGGATTGCCCGACGCGCCGCCGGTTGCAGACACCGTGAAGCTGCCGTCGGCGACGACCGGAGCGGCCGGGTTGGCGACGAAGTTCGTGATGCTCTGGCTGACGAAACCGATCTGCACCGCGAGCGATTGCTGGGGTGCCGGACTGTAGGTTGCGTTGCCGGCCTGGTCGGCGAGCACGGTGCAGGTTCCGGTCGCGAGGATCGTGATCGTGGAACCGTTCGTGCCGCCCGCCGAGCAAACGCTCGCACTTCCCGCATCCACCGAGAACGTGACCGGGTTGCCCGACGCACCGCCCGTCGCGGACACGGTGAAGCTTCCGTCGCTGTAGATCGGCGCCGCCGGATTGGCGACGAAATCGGTGATCGCCTGGCTGAGCAGCGTGGGCACCGCGAACATCTGGAACACCATCGCTTCATTCGCCTGCCCGAACGAGCGGGCATCGGTGGGCGCGAAATTGAAATCGGTGCGACCGGTCACGTTGCGGTAGCCGTACGTGTTCGGCAATGCATTCGCGCCGAGCGCCAGCGGCGTCGCGCCGTAGCGAAGCAGCGAGGTCAATGCGTCGGCGCTGGCCAGTCCGGAGCCCGTGTCACCCTGGAAGTTGACGGCGATGCCATGCGAAAGCAGTCCGGACAGCGGCACCGGCGTGCCAAGCGCAACCGTGATGGGAGAATAGGTGTTCGGGTTCAACGTGATCGGACCTGAAATGTCTGCGTCGATCGACGTCGGTGAGAGTGAAGTGGAAAACACGGGATCGTTCGTGCTGCCCCAGCCGTCCCACAACTGGAACCGTATCCGCAGGCTCTGGTAGGTCTGCGAGACCGTTCCGGTGTAGGCCAGGTAGAACGTGATCCGGGTAATGCTCGGGTTGCTGCCGGCGGCACCGTCGACATTGATCGGCAGCCCCATGAATGTGCGCGGAGAACTGCTGGTCGTGGTGTATGCGTTAGCCCCCGTGAACGAGTCGAATACGAGAGTGTCGGTCGTGCCCAGCGGGCTCGCGGGTTGTCGCTCACCGACGAGGTGCGCGGTGAGAGGCTGGTTGATTCCCCAGACATTCTGCGGAGCATCCCACTCCGCAGCGCCCGCGACGGACGTCGCAAACAGGCACAGCAATGGCAGTGCATACTTCATGACAATTCCCCTGTAGGATTTTTGGTCCGCGAAAGGGTCGCGGAACCGGCGCGCAGCCTCATGCGGGCCTGCGGTGCTGTCCATCGGATCGGACAGTTGCATTCGAAGACGGCATCGCGCCTGAACGCTGCTGCGGGAGCGGTGGGCAAGGTTCATCAACGAGGCGCGGGTTGCAGCGAAGGATCGATCGGCGGGCTGTCGATTCCGAGGCATCGCCGTCCGTCGAGGGGCATGAAGGCACATTCAAGCCTGAAATCGTTCGACCGTGCGCGTCCGTGTGCCGCTTACCTACCCTATCGGGTCGGAAGCTTGCCGCGCGCCCACTGCACGATCTGCTGCATGCCGATGGCGCCGGAATGGCGCGCGACCTCGCGGCCACCGGCGAACAGGATCAGGGTCGGAATGCTGCGGATCGCGAATCGATTCGCGAGGACCGGCTCGGCTTCGGTGTCGACCTTGGCGAGTCGCAGTTGCGGCTCCAGGGTCGTCGCAGCGGCCGCGAACGCGGGCGCCATGCTCACGCACGGCCCGCACCACGGCGCCCAGAAGTCGACGAGCAGCGGCAGTTCGCCGCGCTGCGCATGCGCGTCGAACGTCGCCGCCGTCAGCGAAACCGGCGCGCCGGTGAACAGCGCCTCGTGGCAGCGACCGCAGCGCGGTGCCTGCGCGAGACGATCGCGCGGCACGCGGTTCATCGACGCGCAATGGGGACAGGGCAACAGCAACGACGGCACGGCACTCATGATTCACCTCGGCATTGCGGCCGAATGTGCGGGCGGCGCGGGGGATCGCAAGGCGTTGCCTGCTCTGGGCGCCTCGCTGCCCGCGCTACGCGCACTCCATGGCAGCAGGAGCATCGCGGCTTCCGCCGCTCCCACAGGAATCGCGCGCCGCTCCCGCGACTCAGCGCCGCGCTTCGACGTAGCGCGCGAAGTTGTCGAGGATCGCCTGCCAGCCCTGGCGCTGCATGTCCACGGGATTCTCGGTCTCCGGGTCGAACGTGACACGCACGTCGACGCCGCCGTTGGCAGGGACGAACTCGACGGCGGCGGCACGGTCGCCGAACGAGAACTCGAGCCGTTCCTTCGGCACGATCTTCGTGTAGGTACCGCCGAAATCGAAGCCAAAGCTGCCGTCCTTTGCTTCCATGCGCGACGAGAACGCGCCGCCTTCGCGCAGGTCGACCGTCGACGCGGTCGTGTGCCAGTCGTCGCTTGCGGCGTTCCAGCGCATGATGTCCTCAGGTGTCGTGTACGCACTCCAGACGGCGTCGACGGGGGCATTGACGTGGCTTTCGACACGGATCTTCATGAAGTTCCTCGATGATGGTTGGGCGTGAAGGGATCCGAAGGCTCGCCACGAAATGCGCGGCGTTCCTTGCGGCGGATCACGCAAGGCGACGAACGAGCACGGCGCGAATCGACATCCGCGGTTCTATCCGTCAATGCCGTGCACGCCGCAATGGCGCCCGCTCGCGATGAACGCTTGCGCCGGCGTGGACGGCCCTGCGTAACGGCAGGCGTCACGGGACGTGTTCCGGGTCCTGGCGCGCCGCGCGCACGACGGTCGTCGTGCAGTCCGCTTCGGCGACGACGCGCGCGGACACGCTGCCGAGCAGGCGCCGCACGCCGG
>Ga0209023_10002498_pt1 | contig 22898 bp, 23 predicted proteins | sample LakOneMetagenome_FD_187468 | JGI IMG/M metagenome (GOLD analysis project Ga0209023, IMG submission 187468) | Freshwater and sediment microbial communities from Lake Erie, Canada (SPAdes) (version 2) | ecosystem: Environmental > Aquatic > Freshwater > Lentic | place: Lake Erie, Canada...
CGGGAGCCTGATCGTCGCCACGCGCGCAGCCGCCGGCGAGGCCGGCCAGCGTCGTGGCCGCACGATGGCAGTCTTTACCGTCTACTCGTGATCGTGATCGCGGTCGGCCCGCTGCCGCGCCACCGCATCCGCCAGGCGCAGCGCCGCCTGCACTTTCGACGGCTGCTGCGAGAACCGTCCCAGCACTTCGCGCGCCAGGTCTTCCGATTCGGCGCGCTGCTTCGCTTCGCCCTGGCGCGCGTCGATCTGTTCGCGCCGTTCCTGTGGGGTGATGCGGCGGATATCGCCGGGCAAGTGATCGAACAGATCGGCGCGTTTCACTTGCTGCGCCACCGGGATCGGGCAAGATTCGGCCAGCATCCAGCGGAAGGTCATGTAGCCTTCGGAATGGCCGGAGGGATCGAGCCAGTTGGGCACGCCGGGATCATCGTGGGAAATCACCACGATCAGCTCGCCATCGTCCTGCAACACGGCATGGTGGCAGTTGGTGCTCGACAGGCGATAGCGATAATCCATCGTCTCCCACCAGTAATTGCCGAATTCCAGCGCCCAGTATTGCGCTTTTGGCGGGCGAACGCGCACGATCAGCGCCTCGTCCGGGGGCAAAATCCAGTACGCGATGATCGGCTCGCCGCCCGGCGTAGCGTCGATCTTGCGGTCATCCAGCTGGCGATAGGACAGGAAGGTGTTGGGCTGGACTTTCCACTTGTCGATCATGTCCGCCCAATAGGTGACCGACCAGTTGACCCAGTGCGCGGCCGCAGCCAGCCCTTCGACCACGCCTTCGGGTGTCAGTTGCGGCGGCGCGCCATCGCCGGTGAGGATATCGATCCGCGCTTCCATCGAATCTTCGCCTTCCCAATCGGCAAAGAACTGGCGGAAGGTGAGGCGATAAGTCGCAGGCGTGGTCTGGATCCAGTTCACATCCGGCTGGTCCGCAGGCTTTGGATCGGGGCTGACGATCAGCTCGAACGTGCCGTCATCCTCCACCCGGATCTGGTCACCGAACAGCATGTTGGCCACGCCCCCGCCCCACGGGGTATCGCCGTGTTCCACCACCGTAATGCTGAAATAGCGCGCGGTGCCGCGCTTGCCGGTGACGCGGTAAGTGTCGGTGCCGTTGATCGGCCCGCCGACATAGAGCGCATCGGTGTTGTCGCCACCCTGCTTGCGGATCGGATCGAAGTAATGCAGCAGTTCCGGGTGCAGCGGATCGGCGTTGTCCATCTCGAACTGCAGGGCCAGCCCGATGTTGCGCGCCAGCAGGCGATAGGCGCCCGCCTTGTCCGCCGGATTGCTGGCCGCAGTTGGGCGCAGCGGAATGTCCCCGGCCTTCTTCAATTCATCGCAGAATCTGTGCCAGGCATCGCGCAGCCGGGTTTCGTGATCGGTCATCGGGGGATCTCCTGTGGCAGAATAGCGCGAGGCACCGTCAGGGCATGGCGTGGCCGCCGCTGATCGAGATCATCTGCCCGGTGACGTAGCGGGAGACGTCTGACGCGAGATAGAGTGCGTAATAGGCAATGTCCTCTGGCCGGCCGAGCTTGCGGATCGGCATGTTGTCCATGTTGAACAGCGTGCCATCGGCCAATGCGGCGTCCATGTCTTCGGGCTTGCCCAGCGACAGGCGGTTCCAGAAACTGCCCGCCGCAACATCCTCGTTCGAATAGGGCACGATCCAGCCCGGTGCGATGCAGTTCACCCGCGCGCCCTTTGGCCCCCATTCATAGGCGAGCATCTTGGTGAAGCTGTTCACGAAGCCTTTGACCGCGCCATAGTGGACAATGCCCTGCCCGGATTCCCCCACCAGCGACGAATTCGAGGAAATGTTGATGACGCTGCCGGTCTGGCGCGAGAGCATGTCCCTGGCCACGGCCTGCGTACAATTGACCACGCCGTTGATGTTGAGCGCAATTTCCCAATCGCGCGCGGATTGCTCCATGTCTTCGAACGGGCCAATCGCGGCGACGCCGCCCGCATTGTTGACCAGCACGTCCACCGGACCGAAATGCGCATTGGCAAGCGCCACCATCGCATCGACGCTTGCCCGGTCTGTGACATCGGTCGCCACCGGGACAATGGTGCCCGAACAGCCGAATTCACGCGCGCGCGCGGCGACCTTCTCCCCGGTTGCAACATCGCGTGAGGCCGAAATGACGTTGGCCCCTTCGCGCGCGAATTCGATCAGCAGGCCGTGGCCGATGCCGCCACTGCCGCCAGTGACGATCACCGTCTTGCCGTTCAGTCCCAGATCCATGCGTGTTCTCCTTATCGAGTGTGCAATTGCGGCGCGGCGAGCCGGGCGTGAATCGCGCCATCGACCGGCAGCACCACGCCGCTGATGAAGGCGGCATCGTCCGACGCCAGGAAGGCTGCTGCCGCCGCGATATCCTCTGCTGTGCCCAGCCGCCCGACGGGCACCTGGCTTGCGAAGATTGCCGCGCCATCGGGCACGGTATTCAGGTACGTGCGCAGCGCCGGGGTATCCATCGGGCCGGGCGAGATGGTGTTGGCGCGGATGCCGTGGCGGCCATATTCGGCGGCGATGCTGCCCATCAGGCTGGTCATGGCCGCCTTGGCCGCGCCATAGATCGCCAGCCCTTCGACCGCGCCAATCCCCGCGCCCGAACTGGTGGAAAGGATCACGCCGCCGCCCTGCGCCATCATCACGGGCAGCACGGCATGGACGCCATAGAACGCCGAATGGAGGTTCAGCGCGACGATCCGGTGATAGTCATCAAGGCCGATCTCGTGCGTGGGCCGGGGCTGTTGCCCTCCGGCGTTGTTGAACAGCACGTCGAGCCGCCCGCGTTCGGCCACTACCCGGTCCAACAGCGCCTGTACCGCTGCGGGATCGGTGACGTCAGCCACGGCCAGTTCGGCCGTGCCGCCCCGTTCGCGGATCAGCGCGACCACCGCCCCGGCAGAGCTTTCGTCGCAATCGTTCACGTAGACGACCGCGCCGTCCTGCGCGAAGCGCAAGGCGCTGGCCCGACCGATGCCGCTGCCCGCGCCGGTGATCAGCGCGATCTTACCCTTCAAACGCTTGTCCATTGATCGCCTCATTCGGTGGGGACGTTGAAATAGGCCTGATAGGGCGCGAACAGCGCGCGGGTGGCGTCATCCTGACGGACCGCGTAGCGATGCGCGCCGAACTTGCCCTTGGGCTTGGCCGCGAGATAGGCGGTGACCGCAGCGCGCGCCTGATCGGTAAAGGGCAGGCCCAGCCCGGTGTAGATCCGCTCCAGCGCGGCCTGCGGGTCGGCAATCAGATCGGCATAGCGGGAATGGGTGATCTGGCCCGCCGGGACCGCGCCGCTTTCGATCCATGCGATCGTCTGGTTCAGGCGGCCCGCCGTTCCTTCGGGCGTCAGCAGTTCCTCGAACGCTGCGGCGTCAAACGGCTTGTCACTACGCATCGAAAAGAACGTGCCGAGCAGGCTGGTGACAGAGCCTTGCGCGCGCACCGGATCGCGATGGGTCAGCACCACGCGCGCATCGGGAAACACCTTGAACAGCGTGGGCAGGAAGGTTTCATGCTCGGGCGATTTGAGCAGCCAGTGATCGCGCGGGTTGTGCCACTGCAACAGCTTGAGCAGCCGTTTGTAGTGGCGATAGGCTGGTTCCATGTCCGCGCCAAACAGCCAGTTGTTGTAGCTGGGCACCTGGCAGCTGGCGGAAAGATGGCCCGACCGAAAGCTCATCCGCAGCGCCACGAAGCATTCGTTGGGAATCCACGCGCCCAGTTCGTGCATGGCGTTCAGGCTGGGGGCCACGCGGCCAAGCTGGGTGATCAGATCGTGCGCGCGCGGCACGCGGGGATCGGTGCGATAGGTCGCCGCCTCTGGCGGGGGGCATGGCAGCACGAATTCCCAGTTGGCCGGGGCCATCAGCTGATGATCCTGTGCCAGCAGTTCGAACAGGATCGATGTGCCCGAACGCGGCAGACCGGTGACGAACACCGGGCGGTCGATCACTTCGTCGTCGATCTCGGGATGGGCCTTGTAGGCGGCCTCTATCTGCAGGCGCGCTTCCAGAAACAGCAGGATGTCGTTGCGGGTCCAGATGCGGCCAAACATGTGGAGTTCGGCCTCGGTCTCGATCGAATGGAGCAGGACCTGCAGCGCTTCTTGCCAATCGTCCGTGCCAAAATCGTCAAGCCCGGTGTTGCGGCGCGCGGTTTCCACCAGTTCATCAAATTGCAGCGGGGCCACGCCGCGCGCGTCCCATGATTTCGTTTCTTCCAGAAATCGGGCGAGCCATTCGGCGCGCGCGGGCGGCTGCCAGCCCGTTGCTTCGGTCATGCGGTCAATCCTCTTGGCGGCTTGATGCGCCATTGCCGGAAGACTAGACCCGCAAGCCCGCAAGGCATACAGGGTTTATCGTTCAACAAGGCCGGGATAATTGTTCGTGCGCAATGCCGCTGCCAGTGCAGGCCGTGCCGCCATCACGCTGGGCGAAGTGGTGGACCTGTTGCGCCGGGCCGAGCGTGCGGGGGCCGATCCTGTGCAGATCCTGCGACGCGCGCGGGTGCCGCATACGATGGACGACCTTTCGGGCGAGCGCCCGGCGTTGATCGCGCCGCGCCATCTGGTGGCGATCTATCGCGAATGCGTGATCGGGGTTGGCTGGCATTCAAGCCGACGAGACGGCAAGCCACAGATGCACCCGCGCGAATTTCGCCTGATGTGCCATTGCGTGATGACCAGCCCCAGCTTGCGCGAGGTGATCGAACGCCAGATCGTGTTCTTTGAAACACGGATCGAACGGCTGACCGCGATGCGCCTGATCGAGCAGGACGGGCTGGCGGTGGTGGAAGTGGACACCTTGCGCCGCCGCCGCAGCTTTGGTGCATTCCTGTCGGACCTTGTTGGCATGGCGGCGTTCAGTCGGCTTTATGCCTGGTTGCTGGGCATTGGCGAAGAGGCGCTCGGCGTTGAACTGGCGCACAGCGCGCGCCATGCGCACGATGCCTTGAACGAGATTTCCGCAGGCGGCATCCGCTTTGACCGGCCGGTCAACGCCATCGTGTTTCCCGCGCACCTGCTGGACCGGCCACTGATGCGCTCACCGGCAGAGCTGGAGCAGTTGCTGGTGCAGTTCCCGTTTGATTTCCTGTCACGGCGGCTGGCGGCGATGGCGCTGCGCGACCGGGTGCGCAGCCTTTACGTGCGCAGCCTGAACCGGGGTGAGGCGCTGCCCACGCTGGAGGCCATTGCGGCTGAAGCGGGGTTGAGCATCAGCACTGTGCGCCGCCAGTTGGCCGCCGAAGGCGCGTCGGTGCGCGTCTTGCGCGACGAGGCACGCCGCGACGTGGCGCTGACCCTGTTGCAACACCATGCGCCCAAGGTCGAAGACCTTGCGCAGCGACTGGGCTTTCGCGATGTGGACAGCTTTCGCGCCGCGTTCCGCCGCTGGACGGGCACGACGCCAAGCCGGTTCCGGGAAGCGGGGGGTTAGCCCCGCAACTCGGTCTTGAGCACTTTGCCCGAAGCATTGCGCGGCAGATCGGCCACCAGGGCAAAGCTGCGCGGCACCTTGTAGTTGGCCATGTTGGCCCGCGACCACGCGATCAGGTCTGCCTCGGTCGTGCTGGTTCCGGGGCGCAAGACCACGAAAGCCTTGCCCACTTCGCCCAGCCGTTCATCCGGCACGCCGACCACCGCGACCATGCCGATGGCGGGGTGCTCTGCCAGCAGTTTTTCGACTTCCGCCGGATAGACGTTGAATCCACCCGAAATATACAGGTCCTTCTTGCGGTCGGTGATGCGCAGGTAGCCGCGTTCGTCCATCGTGCCGACATCGCCGGTATGCAGCCAGCCATCGGCGTCGATGGCTTCGGCCGTGGCGGCCGGATCGTCGAGATAGCCGAGCATTACGCCCTGCCCGCGCACCAGCACTTCGCCCGCCTCCCCGCGCGGCAATTCGGTGCCTGCATCATCGACTATGCGCACTTCGTTGCCCGGGAACGCCGCGCCGCAGGTGGTGGCGATGGTTTCGGCGCTGTCACCCGGCACGCAGGTGGTGATGTTGACGCATTCGGTCATGCCATAGGCGGTGATCAGGTCCACCATGCCGAGGTCTTCGCGAATGCGCTCCACCAGCGAAGGCGGCACCGTCGCGGCGCCGGTGGTTCCCCCGCGCAAGGACGAGCAATCCCACTGGCGCTTGTCGAGTTCGGCCAGCAGCATCTGGAAGATCGTGGGCGGGCCGGGCAGGAAGGTGATCCGGTCGCGCTCGATCAATTCGATGGCCTGGCCCACGTCGAACTGCGGCATCGGCACCGCCACCGCGCCCGCGATCAGGCAGGCGACCCAGCCAACTTTCATCCCGAACGAATGGAAGAACGGGTTGGCGATCAGGTAACGGTCGCCTTCGCCAAGGCGCGTGTTGGCGGACCAGATCGCGGCTTGCGGCAACACTCGGCCATAGGTCATCAGCACGCCCTTGGGGCTGCCGGTGGTGCCGCTGGTGAACAGGATGTCGGACACGGTATCCGGCCCGATCCCCGCCAGCGCGGCATCGATGGCAGGGTCATCCGCGCCCTTGCCGCTGGCGACAAAGGCATCGAACCCGCTGTCGAGCTGGATCGTGCCGGTCAATGTGGGCAGGTCCTCGCCCGCGATCAGCGCGCGGTAATCGATGCCGAGGAAATCCTCGACCGTGAACAGCAGCCGGGCGCGGGTGCGGCGCAGGATGTCTCCCGCTTCGCGCCCTTTCAGCCGGGTGTTGAGCGTGACCACCGCCGCGCCGCAGGCCATCGTGGCGATGGCCGCGACGATCCATTCACGCGAATTGGGCGCCCAGATCGCCACCCGGTCACCCGGGGTGATACCGCGTGCGATCAGCGCCGATGCGGCGGCGCGGCTGCGCTGCCACAGTTCGGCAAAGCTCCACGCCTCGCCGCCTTCCAGCACCGCCGGGGCGCTGCCCCAGCGGGCGGCAGCCGCCTGCGCAAGGTGCGGAATGGTAGGCGGCAAGGGATCGAGCATGGTCATGGGCGGTCCGCTCAAGCCACTTCGAACAGGCCGGCGGCGCCCATGCCACCTGCCACGCACATCGATACGATCACGTACTTCACGCCGCGCCGCTTGCCCTCGATCAGCGCGTGGCCGACAAGGCGCGAACCGGTCATGCCGAACGGGTGACCGATGGCGATGCCGCCGCCGTTGACGTTGAGCTTTTCAGGGTCGATGCCCAGCTTCTGCTGGCAATAGACCGCCTGGCTGGCGAACGCTTCGTTGATCTCGAACAGGCCGATATCGTCGAGCTTCAGCCCCGCGCGGTCGAGCAGTTTGGGGATCGCGAAGACCGGGCCGATGCCCATTTCGTCCGCGCCGCAGCCTGCCACCTGGAACCCGCGATAGATGCCCAGCACCGGGCGACCTTCGGCGCGCGCGGTGGACAGGTCCATCAGCACTTGCGCCGATGCGCCATCGGACAGCTGGCTGGCGTTGCCTGCGGTCACGTGCTTGCCTTCGGCGATGACCTGCCCGTTCTTGAACACCGGTTTCAGCCCTGCCAGCGCTTCATACGTCGTGCCTGCGCGGACGCCTTCGTCCTTGGCCAGCGTGACCTCTTCCTTGCCGGTTTCGTTGCCTTCCTTGTCGAACAGCGCCTTGGTGACGGTGATCGGCACGATCTCGTCATCGAACTTGCCCGCGGCCTGCGCGGCGGCGGCGCGTTGTTGCGACAGCGCGGCGAAGTGGTCCTGCGATTCACGGCTGACGCCATAGCGTTCTGCCACGATTTCCGCCGTCTCGATCATCGCCATGTAGGCATAGGGATCGTGCGCCCTGACGAATTCCGAGCGGTTGCGGAACGCGGGCGTGTGCTTGTTGAGCGTGAGCGAGATGGTTTCCATGCCCCCCGCCACGGCCACGTCGATTTCGTTGCACATGATGCCGCGCGCGGCGAGCGCGATGGCGTTGAGGCCCGAGGAACACTTGCGATCGAGCGTGAAGCCGCCGGTGCTGTCCGGCAGGTTTGAGGCATGGACGGTCAGGCGGCCTAGGTTGTAGCTCTGTGTGTTCCAGTGGTTGCCGACGCCAAGGTAGACATCGTCCACCCGCGCGGGGTCGATCCCGGCACGGTCCAGCGCGGCGTTGACCACGTGGGCGGAAAGAACCGGCGCTTCGGTATCGTTGAAGGCGCCGCGATAGGCTTTGCCAACGCCGGTGCGGGCGGTGGAAACGATGGCTGCTTCGCGCATGTCAAATCCTCTCAGGTAAAGCCGTGCATGTTGGCGGGGCCAAAGTAGGCCTTCATTTCAATCACTTCATTCGCTTCGTTGAAGCGGAACGTGTCGATCACGTCGACGCGCATGTCCTTGCCGCCCATGTTCAGCAGCACGGTGAAGGCAAAGGCGGCAAAATCGCCTGCGATGCGCACCGGGCCATCCAGCCGCAGCTTTGCACCGGTCTGCATCGATGCGGTGTAGAAACCGAGGATCGCATCATGGCCCACATGCGGCGGCGTGCCAACGGGATCTTCCACGGTTGCGGTGGCGGCAAACAGCGCCGCCACGCGTTCGGGGCTGCCTGCAGCGAATGCGGCGACGTATTCGTGGACGGCGGCTTCCATCTTGACCGGATCGGGCATCTCTCTCACTCCGTTGTTCTGATTACGCCGGGAAATAGCGGCTGATGGTATCGAGCACGCAAGCAGGCTTTTCCTGTCCCTCGATCTCCACGGTCACGCGCACGACCGACTGGATCGCGCCCTTGACATCTTCGACCGAAACGATCTCACCCACCCCGCGAATGCGGCTGCCGACCTTGACCGGGTTCAGGAAGCGCAGGCGGTCCGCGCCGACGTTCACCGCGTGCGCAAAGCCGCGCACCTCGATCAGCTGCGGCAGGAAATAGTTGACGAGGCTCATCGTCAAGTAGCCATGTGCGATGGTGCCGCCGAAGGGGCCGTCCTTGGCGCGCGCCACATCGACATGGATCCACTGGTGATCGCCCGTCACATCGGCAAAGCCGTTCACACGGTCCTGTTCGATGGCGAGCCATTCGGTCGGCCCGAGCTTGGTGCCTTCCTGTCCGATCAGGTCGGCGGGGGTTTCGAACACCTGTGGCATGGTCAGGCCTTCTGGCTGGAAACCGGAACGATTTCGCCGGTCATGTATGAGGACAGGTCGCTGGCGAGGAACAGCATGACGTTGGCCACTTCCCACACTTCGGCGGGGCGGCCATAGGCTTCGGTCTTGACCAGTTCGGCCAGGCGTTCCTCGGTGGTCACCTTGGCCAGGAAGGGATGCATGGCCAGGCTGGGCGCCACCGCGTTGATGCGTACGCCGTGGTCGGCTGCTTCCAGCGCGGCGCAGCGGGTGAAGGCCATTACGCCCGCCTTGGCCGCGGCATAGTGCGCCTGCCCGCGCTGCGCACGCCAGCCCAGAACCGAGGCGTTGTTGACCATCACGCCAGACTTTGCCGCATACATTGCGGGCAGGAAGGCGCGGGTCATGCGGAACAGGCTGGTCAGCGTGACGTCGAGCACGCGGCTCCACTGGTCGTCGGTCATGTCGACAACATCGACCTCGCCGCCCAGCCCGGCGTTGTTGATCAGCACATCGACCCGGCCCAGCGCGGCCAGCGCGGCATCGCGCAGCGCCTGCACCTGATCCTCGCTGGTCACATCGCAGACGAAGGTGGCGGGCCGTTCGCACCCGACTTCGGCGGCGATGCGGTCTGCCGCTTCGCCCAGGCGGCGTTCGTGAAAATCGCTGATCAGCACTTTCGCGCCTTCCTCCGCCGCACGTTTGGCCACCGAATAGCCGATGCCGGTGCCGGCGGCAGCGGTGACCACTACGGTCTTGCCCTTCAACATGCCGAGCGGGGTGGGATAGGGGGGGACGGGCACGGTCATGCGGTCGGTTCCTTGGTTGGTGCGGGTGGTGCGGCCCAGTCGTTTTCATTGGCGAAAGAAAGCACAAGCTTGCCGCTGACATGGCCGGAGCGCACGCGCTCCAGCGCTTCGCCCGCACAAGCGGCGGGCAGTTGCGCGAACGGCAGGGCGCGCATGCGGCCCTCTGCCATCGTCTGATACAAGGCGGAAAGATGGAGGCCGAGCCGTTCCCAGCTGGCCGAAACGCGCAAAGCGGTGACGCCCCGCTCTGCCATGCGTGCTGGATCGGGCACAGCTTCGTCCGGCAGCATCGTTTCGATGGCGAGATAGCGCCCGCTCTTGCGCAGAAGGCTTGCTGGATCGGGCAGACTGCCCTGCCCCACCGTATCCAGCACCACATCAACCCCGCCCGGCGCCCATTCCAGCAGCCGCGCGGCGACGTCTTCGTTGCGGTAATCGATGGCGCATTCCACGCCGAAAGCGGCGAGGACGGATTGGTTCGCGGGGCCGGCGGTGGCGGCAACGCGCGCGCCGACTGCGCGGGCGATCTGCACGCCCCACAGCCCGGTGCCGCCAGCGCCGCCGTTGATGAACACCGTCTCGCCTGCCGCAATGCCGCCTTGCGAAACCAGTGCCTCCCGCGCGGAAATGCCCGCGACCGGCGCCGTTGCCGCTTCGGCAAAGCCCACGCCATCGGGCAGGCGCACGGCATGATCGGCAAGGCAGACGGCAAATTCGGCAAAGCTGCCGCCGCGCCCAAGCGCGATCGAGGACATGAAGCCGACGCGGTCGCCTATGGCGATGCCCGTCACGCCTTCGCCCAGTGCCACCACCGTGCCCGCGCCGTCGAAGCCGGTCACCAGTGGCATTTCCTGGCCAACGAAAGGCAGCCAGCCCATCAGCGCCTTCCAGTCTGCCGGGTTCACGCCCGCAGCCGCCACTTGCACCAGCAATTCGCCGGGGGCAGGCTGCGGGGTGGCCATGACATGGCACGCGGCATCGCCCGGACAGCCGAAGCGGTCGATCGCGATGGCGCGCATGGTCGCGGGCAAGGGTGTGGCGTTGCTCACAGGTCGCCTCGCGGTTCGCGCGGCATGCCGAGTCCGCGCTCGGCGATCAGGTTGCGCTGGATCTGGTTGGTGCCGCCATAGATCGTGTCGGAGCGGCTGAAGAGGTACATGTTGGGCAGCGGCCCCCACGCATAGTGGTCACCTTCCGCCACTTCGCCTGCCTGCCCCAGCACGTCCATCGCCAGTTCGCCCAGATCGCGGCGCCATGTGGCCCACTGGATCTTGTAGGTGAGGGCCGCGCCGTCGATGGCGGCGGGATCGGCGGCGGATAGCATGCGCAGCGCGCCATAGCGCATCAGGCGCAGGCCGATTTCGGCCTTGGCGATACGCTGGCGGGTGACCGGATCGGTGGCCTTGCCATTGGCGCGCGCCGCGTCGATCACGGCGTCCAGTTCGTTGCGGAACTGCATCTGCTGGCCCAGCGTGGAAACCCCGCGTTCAAAGGCCAGCAAGGCCATTGCCACCTTCCACCCGTCACCCCGCGCGCCAAGCATGGCATCTTCGGCGCAGCGCGCATCGGTAAGGAAGGTTTCGTTGAATTCGGCCTCGCCATTCATCTGGCGGATCGGGCGCACCTCGATGCCGGGCTGGTCCATGTCCATCAGCAGGAACGAGATGCCCTTCGGCCCCTTCGATCCTTCCTCGCTGCGCGCGACGACGAAGATCATGTCGGAATAGTGGGCCAGGCTGGTCCATACCTTCTGGCCGTTGACCACCCATTGGCCGTCTGCCAGCCGTGCCCTGGTCTTCACGTTGGCAAGATCGGACCCGGCACCGGGTTCGGAATAGCCCTGGCACCAGATCTGCGTTCCCGCCGCGATGCCGGGCAGATACTGTGCCTTCTGCGCCTCGGTGCCGAACGCAAGGATCGTCGGCCCGGCGAGTTCGACGCCGATGTGGTTGATGCGATTGGGCGCCCCGGCGCGGGCGTATTCTTCGGCAAAGATCACCTGCTGCGCCAGCGTGGCGTCGCGTCCGCCCCATTGTTCGGGCCAGCCGATGCAGGACCATGTGTGCGCGGCGAGCTGCTGTTCCCATTCCTTGCGGCGCGGGATCGCATCGCACAGGTTCGGAATGCCGCGAATGTCGGCGAACGGCCCGGCCATCTGCGCCTGCAACCATGCGGCGCATTCGGCGCGGAAGGCTTCATCGCTTGCGGAAAAACCCAGCTTCATGCCGCCGCTCCGATCACGAGGTTGGCGATCTGTTCGCGGTGCCACGGTCCGTCGCCCAGCAAGGTCAGGATCGAGCGCGCGCGCTTGAAGAACAAGTGCGCGTCATGCTCCCACGTAAAGCCGATGCCGCCGTGCAGCTGGATCATGGCGCCCGCGCACATGTGGAAGGTATCCGCGCAGAAGGACTTGGCCGCGTGCAGCGCCAGCGTTGCTTCCTCGCTGCCTTCATCCAGCGCGCAAGCGGCCCAGTAAACGGCGGAGCGAGCCTGTTCGATTTCCACCATCATGTCGGCAAGACGGTGTTTGTAGGCCTGGAACGAGCCGATGGCGCGGCCGAACTGCACGCGTTCGCGCGAGTATGCGACGGTGCGGTCGAGCGTGGCTTGCGCGCCGCCCAAGGCCTCTGCGGCAAGGCAGATCCATCCGGCCGCCAGTGCGCTGATGATTGCGGCGGTGCTATCGGCCAGTGGTTCGGCCGTAGCTGCGGTCAGCGTGATGCTTGCCAGCGGGCGGGTCTGGTCCATGGTGACAGGACGGGTTATCGTCACGCCTTCACCCTTCAGGTCCACCAGCCAGGCATCGTCCCCGGCACAGGCCAGCAGGATATCCGCCACGCCGCCATGTGGCACGAATGCCAGCTTACCGGTCAGGCAACCATTGGCGGATTGCAGGCCCTCGCTCCACCCCGCCGCCGCGATCACGTCGCCCGAGCCGAGGCGGGGGAGCCATTCGGATTTCTGTTCTTCGGATCCGCCTGCGGCGATCGCCCGGCCCACCATGGCAAGGCCCAGCAGCGGAAGCGCGGCGACATGCGCGCCCGCCGCTTCGGCCACCAGCGCGAATTCCACCATGCCAAGGCCCGCCCCGCCGTGCTCCTCGGGCAGGCCGACCCCGGCAAGTCCGAGTTCGCTGGCAAAGCATGTCCACAGCGCCCGGTCGATGCCGGCGTCCATGCCTTCGCCCGCCATCGCGGCGCGGGTGCGTTCGCTGGACGCGTTTTCGGCAAAGAAACCACGGACGGTGTCCGCGATCATCCCCTGTTCGTCGGTGAAGGCGAATTCCATGGTCAGGCGGTGCCCCACACCTTGCGCGGGGGCACGCGGCTGGCGATCAGGGTATCGACCACGCTGCCCACTTGCGCAGGCTCCCACCGGGCGTTCTGGTCCACGAACGGGCCTTCGCGCCAGCCGTCTTCCAGCATGATCTTGCCGCCTTCCAGTTCGAACACGCAGCCGGTCACATGCGCGCTTTGCGCGCTGCCCAGCCACACCACCGTCGGCGCGACATTGGCCGGGTCCATCACGTCGAAGGCGGTGCCCTGCGTCGCCATCTTTTCGGCAAAGGCCTGTTCGGTCATGCGCGTGCGGGCCGAAGGGGCGAGTGCGTTGGCGGTGATGCCATAGCGGCCCAGTTCCGCCGCCTGCACCAGCGTGAGCGAGGCGATGCCGCCCTTCGCGGTGGCATAGGCGGCCTGCGCGATCGAGCCTTGCAGCCCCGCGCCCGACGAGGTGTTGATGATCCGCGCATCAGGATCGCGCCCTTCCTTCTGCTTGGCGCGCCAATAGTTCACCGCATGGCGCGCAATGCAGAAATGGCCGCGCAAGTGGACGTGCATGGTCGCGTCCCATTCCTCGACCGTGGCAGACACAAACATGCGATCGCGCACGATCCCGGCATTGTTGACCACGACGTGCAGATCACCAAAGGCATCGAGCGCGGCATCGACGATGCGCTTGGCCGCGTCCCAATCGGTGATGTCTTCGTAGTTGGCGATGGCGTGCCCGCCACTCGCGTTGATTTCTGCCACCACGGCGTCGGCGGCGCTGGTGTCGCGGCCTTCACCGCCCAGCGATGTGCCGATGTCATTGACCACCACGTTGGCGCCTTCAGCCGCAAAGGCCAGCGCATAGGCGCGGCCAAGGCCCCCGGCGGCGCCGGTGATGATCACGGTACGGTTGTCGCAGATGCCCATGGCGGTCTCCCTGAAAGTCGTGTCAGCCGACCGGCAGCAGCAAGTGCTGCGACAGGTCGCCGATGCAATCGAGCAGCGAATAATCGCGCGTGGCAAAGCGCCATGCGCCATCTTCGCAAACGAAACTGTCGTGATAGCGGCCCGCGCAGATCGCCTGCAGCGGCAGGTCCGGGGTTTGCTGGATCACGGTGTAATACGATCGGCAGGTGGCGGTGCCCGCGGCTTCGTCCACTTCGACGATGGCGTTGGTGATCACGTGCTTGGTGCGCGGGGTGCCGCACGGATGGATGCGCACGAAGGCGCGCCATTGTTCCAGCATCGGCGCGGAGCCTTCCACCTCGCGCCCGCCGGACATCTTGACCCGCGCCTTGGCAAACAGCGCGGCCACGGCTTCCAATTCGCCTGCGTCCATCAGTTCGGCATAGCGATAGAGCAGGTTGGTGATGTGGGTTTCAGGGATCATGCCCTGCCCTCCTTTTCGGCCAGTTTCTGTTCGCGATAGGCGGCGGTCTTGCCCGAAAGGCGCACACCGACGGCTTCGGAACGCAGGCGCGGCCGGTTTGGCTCCACGGCAGAAAGCGGCGCCACTTCGACAAAGTCGGTCAGCGCCTCACGCGCAAGGCGCTGATATTCGCCGTGGCCATCGTTGCGCCATGTCACCTGTTCGGGCGTAAAGGTGCGCACCACCTTGGCCGGGTTACCGGCCACAAGGCTGCGCGGCGGCGTGACCGTGTCGGACTTGACCAGCGCCAGCGCGGCGACGAGGTTTTCCGGCCCGATCACCGCCGCATCCAGCACCACCGCGTTCATGCCGACGAGGCTGTTTTCGCCGATCTCGCAACCGTGGATCACGCAGCCATGCGCAATCGTTGCGCCGCGCCGGATCACCGTATCGCGGTCCGCCCCGGCATGAACGGTCACGCTGTCCTGAATCGAGCTGTCGCCTTCGACCACGATCCGCCCGAAATCGCCGCGCAGGGAAGCCCCGGCCGCGATGAAGCAGCCCGGCCCCACGATCACGTCCCCGATCAGCGACGCGAGCGGATGCACGTAGCTGGTCGGATCAACGACCGGGACAATCCCCTGATAGGCGTAACAGGCCATGGCGCCTTACAGCCGTTCGATGATGGTGACGTTGGCCTGCCCGCCACCTTCGCACATCGTCTGCAGGCCATAGCGGCCGCCGGTGCGTTCCAGCGCACCCAGCAGCGTGGTCATCAACTTGGCGCCGGTTGAGCCGATGGGGTGGCCAAGCGCGATTGCCCCGCCCTGCACGTTGACCTTTTCATGCGGGATGGACAGTTCCTTCATCCACGCCAGCGTGACCGAGGCAAACGCTTCGTTGCATTCGAACAAGTCGATGTCTTCCAGCTTCATGCCCGATTTCTTCAGCGCATATTGCGTGGCGGTGATCGGGCCGGTGAGCATCCACACCGGGTTGTCTGCCCGCACCGACATGTGATGGATGCGCGCGCGGGGGCGGAAGCCATGGTCCTTCACCGCGCGTTCGCTGGCGATCAGCAGGGCCGCCGCGCAATCGGAATTCTGGCTGGCGTTGCCCGCCGTCACCCGGCCGCCTTCGCGCACGGGGTTGAGCGAGGCGAGCCCTTCCAGCGTGGTGCCGGGGCGGATGGTTTCGTCGCGATCAAGCCCGGCGAGCGGCGCGATCTCGTTCCTGAACCAGCCCGCGTCGGTCGCCGCCTGTGCGCGCATGTGGCTGGCATAGGCAAAGGCGTCGAGGTCTTCGCGGCTGATCGCCCACTTTTCGGCGATCATTTCGGCCGAGCGGATCTGGTTCACTTCCTCGCCAGCATAGCGCGCGTCCCAACCGGTCGATCCGATGAACGGGCTGTCGAAGCCATAGGCCTGCCCCGCGATCATTGCGGCCATGATCGGAATGCGGTTCATCGCCTGGCTGCCGCCAGCCACGACAATGTCCTGCGTGCCGCTCATCACGCCTTGCGCGGCGAAGTGGACCGCCTGCTGCGCGCTGCCGCACTGGCGGTCGATGGTCACGCCGGGCACGTCTTCGGGCAGGCCCGCCACCAGCCATGCGGTGCGGCCAATGTCGCCCGCCTGCCCGCCGATGGTTTCGGTGCAGCCCCACACAACATCCTCGACCAGCGAGGGATCGAACGTGTTGCGCTCCATCAGCACCTTGATCGGGTGCGCGGCAAGGTCCGCCGGGTGCAGATGGGCGAGGCTGCCCTTCTTGCGACCTACGGGCGAACGGATCGCATCGACGATATAGGCTTCGGGCATGTCAGGCCTCTCTGGCAAAAGTCTGGTCCGGTCCGGTCGGCCGGTTGAACAGGCGAGCGCCGACGCGGGCGCGGTGAAAAGCCGGGATTCCCCAGCTTCCGGTCAAAGCTAAAGTGCGCTTGAGGAATAGGTGGACGTCCACTTCCCACGAATATCCCATCGCGCCGTGCACCTGAATCGAGGCGCGGGCGGCCTTGTCCGCAGCCTCAAGCGCCACGGTGCGTGCATGGCTGGCGCGGGCGCGGGAATAGATGTCCTGCTGCCCCACCGAAGCCGCAGCGGCGAGCACCACGGGCCGCGCGAACTCGATCGCGACTTGCGCGCTGGCCAGGTGGTGCTTGACCGCCTGATAGCTGCCGATCGGCTTGCCGAACTGCTGGCGATCCTTGGCATAAGTCACCGCAAGATCGACCGAGCGCTGGGCAAGACCCAGCCCTTGCGCGGCGGCGAACACAGCGGCGCGGTCGGTCGCCAGCGTCCAGTCCGCCGGGCCGAGGTCTTCGGCATCCGCCGGGTTCCAGTCCACGCGGAACACGCGGCGCAGCGGGTCGATGGTTGCGGCGGACGTCAGCGTCACCTTGTCCGGCATGGCGAGGAAGGCGTGGCCGTCCTTTTCCAGCAGGATCGCGCTGGCCACGTCGGCACTGGCCACCACCGGATTGACGGCAGGCGCGATGGCGATGATCGCGGAGGGATCGGCCAGCACGGCATGATCGGGCGCCAGCGCGGCCAGCATCGGCGCGGCGATCCCGGCGCTTTCCACCAGTGGTTCGGGCAGCGCGACATAGCCGGCGGCTTGCGCGATCAGCGCAAAGTCCAGCTCCGCCAGCCCCAGCCCGCCCGCACTTTCGGGCAGCATCAGCAGGGTGAAGCCGTTTTCCGCGATCTGCGCCCAGCGATCGGGATCAAAGGCGGTGCCCTGCTCCATCATCTTGCGCCAGTGATCGGGCGTGCAGGTATCGCCAAACAGCGTGGCGGCGGTTTCCGCGAACATCTGCTGTTCGTCGTTCAGGGTGAAGTCCATATTCCGTCCCTCCCCCGTCAGCGCGGCAGGCCGAGCATGCGCTCGGCAATGATGTTGCGCTGGATTTCGTTCGACCCGGCATAGATCGGCCCGGCGAGCGCAAAGATGTAATCGTCCAGCCAGTCATGCGTACCGGGTTCGGGCAGCAGTTCGGCCCCCGCCCCCAGAATGGCGAGCGCGGTCTGGTGGAGGTGGATGTCCATTTCCGACCAGAAGATCTTGTTGGTGCTGGCTTCCGGCCCGATCTTGGCCCCGGCGATCAGGCGGGAGGCGGTCTGGTAGATGTTCAGCGCATAGGCTTCCGCATTCATGAACGCGCGCACCACGTCGGCTTCCAGAGCTGGGTCTGCGCTTTCCTTGCGTGCCTGCCACAGATCGGCCAGCGCGGCGGCGGCAACCTGATAGCGGGCCGGGGAACGCAGCATCAGCCCGCGTTCAAAGCCTGCGGTCGCCATGCAGATGTGCCAGCCCTGTCCTTCGTCGCCCAAGCGGTTGAAGGCGGGAACACGCACATCTTCGAGGAAGATTTCGGCAAAGCCGACATGGCCGTTGATCTTGCGGATCGGGTTGCGGGTGACGCCGGGCTGATCCAGCTTGAAGAAGATCAGGCTCATGCCCTTGTGCCGCTCGCTGCCCGGTTCGCGGAACAGGCCGAACGCCCAATCGGCAAACACCGCGCGGCTCGACCAGATCTTGTGGCCGTTCAGCACATAGTCGTCGCCGTCCCGCGTGGCGGTGGCGCGCACCCCGGCAAGGTCGCTGCCCGCCTGCGGTTCGGACCATGCCTGCGCCCAGATTTCCGCGCCGCTTGCCATCGGCGGCAGGAAGCGCTGCTTCTGTTCGTGCGTGCCGAATTCCATCAGCGTGGGACCGAGCAGGAAAATGCCGTTCTGGTTGACCCGTCCCGGCGCGCCCGCGCGGTAGTATTCTTCCTCGAAGATCAGCCACTGGATCAGGTCGAGCCCGCGCCCGCCGTATTCCTTGGGCCAGGTGACCATGCCCCAGTCGCCGCTTTTCAGCGTGGCTTCCCACGCGCGGTGCGCCTCGAACCCTTCGCGCGTGGCGTCGAAGTGTTCCAGCGGGTGTGCGGGCACGTGCGCTTCCAGCCAGCTACGCACTTCGGCGCGGAAGGCCTGCTGTTCGGGAGTGTACGACAGGTCCATCAGAACTTGGCCGCCTTGCCCGTTTCGACAAAGGCGTCGCGCGCCTTCTGGCTGTCTTCGTGCATGTACATTTCCAGCGTGAAGCCCTGTTCCCAGCGGTAACCCCGGTCCACATCGCGCGGTTCAAGGCCGTTGAGCGCCTCCTTGGCGATGACCAGCGCCTTGCGGCTCTTGGAGGCGATCACGCTGCAAAACGCGTGTGCTTCGGCCACCAGATCGGCGCGCGGCACGACCATTTCGACCGCGCCAAGGCGGTAGGCTTCCTGCGCCGGGATCTTGCCACCGGTGAAGAACGCCGCACGCACCTTGTGCAGCGGCAGCATCCGCGAAAGGTGGCTCGCCCCGCCCATCGCCCCGCGATCGACTTCGGGCAGCGAGAAATAGGCGTCATCAGCCGCGATGATCACGTCGCTGGCGCCGCACATGCCGATGCCGCCGCCGATCACGAACTTGTGCACCGCAACCACCACCGGGATTTCGGCTTCGTGAATGGCCTTGAAGGTCAGGAAGTTGCCACGGTTCAGGATCGTGATCCGCTCCGGGTGGGCCTGCATTTCCTTGATGTCGACCCCGCCGCAGAAACCGCGCGATGTTTCCGCGCCGCGGATCAGGATCACGTTGGCTTCGGGATCGGCGGCGGCCTGCTTGATGATGGCGGGCAGCGACATGTAGGTTTCGCTGTCAAAGGCGTTCACGGGGGGCACATCGAACACGATTTCGGCGATGCGGTCCTTGACGGTGAGGGTGATGGGCATGGGTTTGTCTCTCGTCCTCGAAAGGGTCAGGCGGCGCAGAGCGCGGCAAGGCGGCCACGCGCTTCGGCCATGATGCGGTCGACCAGTTCCTGGCAGCTCGGCACTTCGGTTATGCGCCCGCCGACAACGCCGGTGGCCATTACGCCGTTTTCGATATCGCCATCGACCACGGCCTTCTGGATCAGCATCGGCATGGTCGCGGCCATCATTGCCTGCTTCAGCGGCACGTCGCCGTGGCCGGTCATGCCGCGTGCCGCCTTGATGAAGTGCATCCACGATGCGCCGGTCTGGCGCTTCATCGCCGCGCCCGCCTCGAACGCGCGCAGCCACATGCCGAGCGAGCCGGACTTCTCGATCCGGTCCATCAGCTTGGTGCGGATCATGCGTTGCGGGATACCATCCAGCTTGGTGGTGACGATGATCCGGTCGGTCGTGGCTTTCAGGTATTCGGCCTTGGCGCTATCGGGCACCGGGCTTTCCTGCGTGAGCAAGAACCGCGTGCCCATCGCTATGCCAACCGCGCCATAGGCAAGCGCGGCCACAAGACCCCGCCCGTCGGCAAAGCCGCCGCTGGCGATCACCGGCACCTGCACCGCATCCAGCACTTGTGGCAGCAGGATGGTAGTCGGCACCGATCCAGTATGCCCGCCGCCCTCGCCGCCCTGCACGCTGATCATGTCCACGCCCAGCTCGACCATCTTCTGCGCGTGCTTCACCGCACCCACGGTGGGGATGCACAGGATGCCCGCATCCTTGAACCGCCCGATCATCCTGGCATTCGGTCCGCGACCGAAGCTGACCGCGCGCACCTGGTCCCGGTTGGCCAGGATCAGCTCCACGATCTGGTCCGCGCCGGGCTGGAACGAGTGGAAGTTCACGCCGAAGGGCTTGTCGGTGCCCTTGCGCACGGCAAGGATTTTCTCCCGGCATTCGTCGGGCGTCATCACCGCCGCGCCCAGAAAGCCAAAGGCCCCGGCGTTGCAGCTGCCGATGACGAGGCTCGGTTCCGCCACCCAGCCCATTGCGGTCTGAATGATCGGCGCGGTGCAGCCCAGCCGCTCGGTCAGGATCGTTTGAAGCGCGTTTGCCATCAGCTTTCGCCCACACTCTTCTTGTTCGCAGCCGCTGCCGACGCGCCGCTGACCCCGGCGATCGAGTTGCCGGTCACGAGATCGTTCTGCGCGTGGGCGAAGTGGTGCATGTGGAACACCGCGTCCATCGCCGTGCGCTTGCCGCGCAGTTCTTCGACATGGTTGATCGATTGCTTGGTCAGCCAGTTGCCAAGGCGGTTCTGCCCCGCCAGCTTACTGGCCCATGCCGCAGCCGCCTCACGCAACCCGGCGCGCGGCACGATCTTGTTGACCATGCCGAAGTCATAGGCGCGCTGTGCGGGCATGCGTTCACCCAGCAGCAGGAATTCCTTGGCCACGCGCGGCGGCAGTTCGAATGCGTGGGCGAAGTATTCCACGCCCGGAATGCCCATCAGCGGGTTGACCGGGTCCTGAAAGAACGCATCCTCGCTCGCCACGATCAGGTCGCACACCCAGGCCAGCATCAACCCGCCAGCCACGCAGGCGCCCTGCACCATCGCGATGGTTGGCTTGGAAATGTCGCGCCAGCGGCGGCACATGCCAAGGTACTGCTCGTGCTCGCGGGTATAGAGCAGCTCGGCCCCCGGCTTGTTGGTGTGCGGCGGCAGCATCAGCCGCTTGTCGAATTCGTGGTGCAGATCGCGCCCCGGCGTGCCGATGTCGTGCCCGGCGGAGAAGTGCTTGCCCTCGCCCGCCAGGACGATGCAGCGCACGCCATCGTCCTGCACGGCGCGGTTGAAGGCATCGTCGAGCGCATACGTCATCTGCCCGTTCTGGGCATTGTTGAACTGCGGCCGGTTCATGGTGATCCAGGCCACATTGTCGATCACCTCGTAACGGACCGGCTCGTCCGTTTCATAGGTGATATCGACCGCTTTCGGCTCGACGAGATCTTTCATCGCATCCACTCCCTCAGGCGGCCTTGCGGGCCGGCGGGTTGTCCTTGATCACGCTGGCGCGGATATTGTGCGGATCGAGGCTGGCAATCACCGCCAGTTCGTCCGGTCCCGGCAACGGCGTTTCGGGCAGGGTATCGGCGCGGTGCAGTTCAAACCCGGTGGCCGCCTGCACATCATCGAACGTCACGCCGGGGTGCAGCGAAACGACGCGGATCGCGTTTTCGGGGCCGCCAAAGTCCATCACGCACAAGTTGGTGACGATCGTGCGCAAGTCGATGCCGGAATAGTTGCCCCCGGCCACGCGCTTGGCCGGATTGTAGCCCGCGCCAGAGATCATATCGACTTGCGGTACGAACACGCGCGGACCGTGCGCGGGGAAGAAGAACGAATTGGGGTGATAGATCGTGTTGCCGGGAAAGCCGCGCACGCCCAGCATCTGCGTCTTGGGCTGGCGATAGGTGCCGCCCATGTACGACAGGTTGATCTGGCCAAAGCGGTCCAGCTGCGTGGGCGTGACCATCGCGTGACGCCGCCCGGTCCACACCGCGCTGTCGAAGAAGCGCGAGAACGGCAGCCAGCCGGCCTTCTTGCGATCATCGTATTGGCGGGGGCCGATCGGCACCGGCTGTTCGACCAGATAGCATTCGCCATCGGTCATCATCAGTTCGGGGCTGTGGGTCAGCTTGGCCAGCCCTGCGGCAAGGCGCGGCACCGGGCCAACGCCCGTAGCGACGATCTCGCCATTGTTCCGGAACGCTTCCGAACAGGCGAAAATGCAGAGTTCTGCCAAAGTTGGCTGGTTCGAGACTTGGGTCATCAGAAAATCGGGAGCGGGAGAGCCGCTACCGCCTCCTTTCCGCCAAAGGTTGCAAGATAATCGGCTTCGGATGCGCCCACGAAACGGTCCTTGACCGCGTTCCAGTCGCCCGGATCCTTCGCGGTATCGGCGTAAGCCTTGAACGCCTTCATGTCCCAGCCATAGTGCGGAGGCATCGAACTGGGATGCGCGCCGCAGGGCATTTCGACCACGCCATGGACAAAGCAACGCTCGAACAGGTTGTGCTGCGCGCCTTCGGGGTAGTGGTCCTCCATGCGGTCGACCAGTTCCTCGCACGAAACATAGGTTGTTGCCGCCGCCTTGGCGAACCATTCATCGTAGTAAGTGTCCGGCCCGAACACCTGCACGTTGCCGCGCCAGTCGGAGCGGTTGACGTGGATCAGCGCGGCATCCAGCTTCAGCGCGGGCATCGCGATCAGCGTTTCGCCATCGGCATAGGGCGATTGCACGGTCTTCAGCCCGCCGAGTTCGGCAAGATCGGTGCCAAGGCCGACGCGGGTGGGCAGGAAGGGCAGCTGGAACGCGGCGGCCTTCAGCCCCCACTGGAACATGCCCTCGTCCACTTCGAGAACTTCAAGCTGGCCGCTTTCACGGCTTTTGCGGAACCACGGTTCCAGCGGTATCGCATCGAGCGAGACGAACGCGAAGACCAGCTTGCGCACCTTGCCCGCCGCGCACAGCATCCCGACATCGGCGCCGCCATAGGCCACGATGGTCAGGTCTTTCAGGTCTGACCGCAGGATTGCGCGCACCAGCGCCATCGGCTTGCGCCGGGGGCCCCAGCCACCGATCCCGATGGT
>Ga0209023_10002499_pt1 | contig 22885 bp, 25 predicted proteins | sample LakOneMetagenome_FD_187468 | JGI IMG/M metagenome (GOLD analysis project Ga0209023, IMG submission 187468) | Freshwater and sediment microbial communities from Lake Erie, Canada (SPAdes) (version 2) | ecosystem: Environmental > Aquatic > Freshwater > Lentic | place: Lake Erie, Canada...
ATCAGTTGCGACTGCTCGAACTGCTGCTATTTGTTCAGGCGAGCTATACCGCGCGGATGCTCAAGCCACCCGAGGCAATGCTGCACGGTATCGAGCGGCTGGTGCCGTCGCTCAAATCGACGATGATGGGCGATGGCTGTCTGGGGGCGTGGCACGGCGGCGCGAGTGTCGCCGCGGCCCGTATCGAGGCGGCACTGGCGGCGTCGAGTGTGACATTGCGCGCGTTGCGCCAGGGCGTCGATTCGGGATATCAGCGTCTGGCGAGCGGGCGCACGCTGATCGTCGCCGATGCCGGCCCGCCGCCGGTCGCGCGCGTTGCCGAGCGGGCGCATACCGGCACGCTGGCGTTCGAGTTTTCGGACGGCGCCAACCGTGTGGTGGTCAATTGCGGCGGCGCCGATACCGCGATGTCGGGGATGACCAAGCCGTTGGGCGCGGCGCTTGCGGCGGCGTTGCGGACGACGGCTGCGCATTCGACACTGATTATTGGCGATACCAATTCGACTCGCATCCGCCCCGACGGCGCGCTTGGCAAGGGGGTCGAGGAAGTCATCGCCAATCGACAGGAGAGCGAGGACGGCGTCTGGCTCGACATGGTGCACGATGGTTATGCGCGGCGTTTCGGGTTGCTGCACCGGCGGCGGCTGTTCGTTTCGGCAAACGGGCAGGATGTGCGCGGCGAGGATTTGCTCGAAGCCACGCCGGGTGCGCGCGCTGTCCGGCGCGGCGCTGCGGCGCGGTTTGACATTCGCTTCCACCTTGGCGCCGGAGTCGAGGCGACACCGACCGCCGACGCGCATGGCGCGTTGCTCAAGCTGCCCGATGGACGAATCTGGGCGTTCAAGGCACGCGGCGCGACGTTGAGCGTTGACGACAGCGTGTGGATCGATACCGAGGGTAAGCCGCGCCCGACGCAGCAACTGGTTTTAAGCGGCAACGGCGTTGCTGCGGGGATCAACGTCAACTGGTCCTTCAAGCGCGCCGGCAAATAGGCTAAGGCCGCTAGCTTTCGGGGCCGGCCACCACTCGTGCCGCGCCAGAATCACGCAGGAAAAGTTGTCCATGAATACCGATCACGTCAAAATCACCCGTGCATTACTGTCGGTTTCGGACAAGGCGGGGCTGGTCGAACTGGGGCAGGCGCTGGCGGCACGTGGCGTCGTGCTGTTGTCAACTGGGGGGACGGCGAAGACGCTGCGCGATGCCGGGCTGACGGTCACCGATGTTTCGGATCACACCGGCTTTCCCGAAATGATGGATGGTCGCGTCAAGACGCTGCACCCGACGATTCATGGCGGGTTGCTTGCGCTGCGCGATGATGCCGGGCACGTCGCATCGATGAACGAGCATGGCATTGCGCCGATCGATCTGGTGGTGGTCAATTTGTACCCGTTTCTGGCGACGGTGATGCGCGGCGCCGAACGCCCCGAGATCATCGAGAATATCGATATCGGCGGGCCGTCGATGGTGCGCTCGGCGGCGAAAAACCACGGCTTTGTGACGATTGTCACCGACCCCGGCGATTATGCGGGCATCATTGCCGAGCTTGCGGCGCATGACGGTGCGACGACGCTGGAAACGCGCAAGCGGCTCGCGGCGAAAGCGTTCGCTGCGACCGCGACATATGATTCGATGATCGCCAGCTGGTTCGGCTTTGCCGATCAGGCGCAGTTCTTCCCCGACACGTTGCCGATTATCGCGCAACGCGGCGACGTGCTGCGTTACGGCGAGAACCCGCACCAGTCGGCAGCATTTTATCTGCCCGCCGGTCCGCATGGTCGCGGTATCGGTCAGGCGCAGCAGGTACAGGGCAAGGAATTGAGCTACAACAATCTCAACGATGCCGATGGCGCGCTCGAACTGATTTCGGAATTTGTCGGCGGACCGCCGACGGTGGCGATCATCAAACACGCCAACCCGTGCGGAGTCGCGCAAGGTGCGACATTGGCGGAAGCCTATGCCAAGGCGCTGGCGTGTGATCCGGTATCGGCGTTCGGCGGCATCATTGCGGTCAACCGGCCACTCGACGAAGCCGCCGCGCTGGCGATGACTGCAATTTTCACCGAGGTTGTCGTCGCACCCGCAGCCGATGATGCGGCGAAAGCGGTGTTTGCCGCGAAGAAGAATTTGCGGCTGTTGCTGACCGGTGACTTGCCCGATCCGACGCGCGGCGGGCTGACGATCAAGACGATCAACGGTGGCTTTCTGGTGCAGACGCGCGACAGCACCGGCATTCCCGCCGACCGCAAGGTGGTGACCAAACGCGCGCCGACGGCGCAGGAGGAAGCCGATATGCTATTCGCCTGGATTGTCGCCAAGCATGCCAAATCGAACGCCATAGTCTATGCACGAGACGGGGCGACCGTCGGCATTGGCGCCGGGCAGATGAGCCGGCTGGATTCAGCACGAATCGCCGCATGGAAGGCGCGCGACGCCGCCGAAACCGCTGGTTGGGATGCGCCGCATACGTTGGGCAGCGCGGTCGCGTCGGACGCATTCTTCCCGTTTGCCGATGGGTTGATTGCCGCCGCCGATGCAGGCGCAACCGCAGTCATCCAGCCCGGCGGCTCGATCCGCGATGCCGAAGTCATTGCCGCCGCCGACGAACGCGACCTTGCGATGATTTTCACCGGCGAACGCCATTTCCGCCATTGATATTGAGAGCAGAGCCACGATGTCAGTACTCCCAGAATTCATTCCCGACGCTGCGCGGCTGAGTAAGATTTTTGCCTCGGCGGCGGCACCGACCTTCTTTCTCGGTGCTGTCGCGGGGTTTGTGTCGCTGATGTCGGGGCGGCTCGCGGCGGTTACCGAGCGCGCGCGCAACCTCAACGCCATTGACGAAAATGACCCCAAACGCGCGCACCTCAAAGCAGATCTGGTGCGCCTGCGCCGCCGCGCGAGTTTCCTGCATCGCGGCATGGTCTCGGCGCTGCTTGGCGGCATTTGCGCGACAGTGTTGCTCGCGGTTTTGTTCATGACCGAATTCATCGGGCTACAATATGCGTATGGCGCGGGCTTCCTGTTTGTCTGTGCGACGGGCTTTCTCGGCGTGGCGCTGTATCATTTCATGCGCGAGGCGATGATCGGCTATGGTGAAGCCGACGCCGAATAGCGGCGATGACGACGGAGACTTCAATGGAAGTGCCTGAAATTCATGTGCCGCATACCCGCCGTTCGGGGAACCAGTGGCTTGACATGATGCTCGGCGCGTCGGCGTTTATCATTTCGCTGGTGTCACTGTGGATTGGCATCCAGCACGGCCGCGCGATGGAGCGGCTGGTGGCGGCAAACAGCTGGCCCAATATCGAATTCGATAGCGTTGTCGATCACAGCGGCGCGGCGGCGCAGTTGCGGTTGCTGCTCGAAAACAACGGCGTCGGGCCGGCGCGGATCGAATCGATCGAGATCTGGCACCACGGCCAGGCGCAGGCGGATGTTGCGGCGCTGGCGCGCGCGATGGGCAGCAGTCATGTCGATGCCAAATTTACCGTTTCCGGTAACCGCATCACCGGCTCGGTCATAGGTGCGCGACAGAAGCAGCTGCTGGTGTCGCTGACTGCGGCCGAGGGCGCGCATTGGGCGGCTACATTGCTGCGCGACGCCGGCGATCTGCAAACGCGCGTCTGCTATTGTTCGGTGTTCGACGAATGTTATGTCGACGACACGCGTGATGCGGCACCGCGGCCGCAACGCGTCGACCATTGCCCGGTGCCGGCGGTGGCGTTTCACGACGAGCGCAGCGCCGATGAGTTGGCGGCGATGGCCGCGCGCGTTGCCGCGCCCTAACGAAAACGACTGCCACGTCGACGCAAAATAGCGCCATCAGCCCGCGCGTTGCCCGCGCACAAACAGCAGCCGGTCGGGGCCTCGAAAGCCGACGACCCAAATGACGATGGCATAGACGCCGAGCACCAGCGGGATGCCGACGGCGAGTTTGAGTACCCCTGATAGTGGTTGGATCAGCCAGCCGGCGCCCAGAGCCGGCAGCGCCGCAACAACGAGTGACCAGCGCCAGCCGATGACCGGTAGCGCGAGGACGCGGTGCAGCAGCGCGGATTTGGCGAGTGCGAGGAACAGCGCGGCGATTGCCAACCCCGCTGCCGCGCCGACGCCGCCATAGATCGGCACGAGCCAGAGGCTGACGCCGGTCTGGATGAGCAGCCCCGCGACCGACAGCGCGAGATTGGTCTTGGCGCGCAAATAGATCAGCGCCGATTCGGCCATCGATGCCTGTGCGCCGAAGAATTCTACCGTCAGCAGCAGGATGAGGATGTTTACCCCGGCAGCAAAAGTCGTGCCGAATAAGGCGAGGCTCGCCGATCCGGTGAAACCCAGCGCCAGTCCGGCGCCGAGTTGTGCCGCAGCGATCCAGAATCCGACCTGGCGAATGTGCGCGGCGACGCCGGGAATGTCGTTCGTGGCGAGCGCGCGCGCGACGACCGGTGACAGGATCGAATCGAAGCTCATCTTGAGCTTGCCGGGCAGCGTCGCAATCTGTTGCGCGATGAAGTAGATGCCGACGACTTCGGCGCTGGCAAAGCGCCCGAGGATGAAGATATCGAGGCGGCGCGAGCCCCATTCGGCGGCGTCGGCACCCGCCAGCGGCAGATTGGCGCGCGCCAGCTCGAGCAACCTTCGCCAATGCGGCGTCCACCCTGCCGGCCAGCCGAATTCACGGATCAGCGGCCACAGGCTGGCGATCATTGCGGTGACCATCGACGCCGCATAGGCGATCATCAGCCCGTCACGCTGCAGCGGGGTGAACGCCAGTGCCAGCGCGACAAGCGCCAGCGTCCACGGCTCGACGACCGAGCGCGCGACGACCGCAACGCCGAGACGGTGGCGGAACGCCATGGCGGCAATCGCCACGTCCGAGGTGACGATCGCAACTGCCATCAGCGGCAGGATGCGATCGAGCCCGCCGCCGCCGCCGTTGGGGAACAGAATGCCGGGCAACGCCATCAGCAGCAGCGCGCCGATGAGCGCAGCGATCCATGCCAGCAACAGCGCATCGGCGACGATCTGCGGTTCGGGCATTGCGCCTTCGGCGAGTTCGGCGGCGAGCCCGCGCTTGAGGCCAAGCGTCGCGAGTTGCGCCATCAGTTCGATGACCATCGTCGCATAGGCGAACAACCCGAGCGCCTCTGCGCCGTATAGCCGCCCGGCGATGAACAGAAATGGCAGGCGCGCGCCGAGCCGCAGCACAAAGCCGCCGAAGCTCGTGCGCCCGCCGCGCGCGAGCAGGTTGGTTTCGGCGTTGCCGGTCATCTTGTCAGCGCGTCATTGCGGCGTGCGGACCTGGCGGTAGCGGCCTTTGACATAGAGCAAAGGGTCATGCGTGTGCGCGTAGCGCAGCCGCTCGATCCGCCCGACCATGATGATGTGATCGCCGCCGTCATGTTCGGCGTGCAGTGTGCAGGCAAAATTGGCGAGCGCGTCGGCGAGCACCGGCAGCCCGTCCCAATCCTCCCAATCACTATCGGCGAAACGATCGACATTGCGGCTGGCAAAGCGGTTCGCGACGGGTTCGGCGGCGTGATGCAGCACGTTGATGACAAAGCGCCCGGTGGCACGCAGCGCGGGCAGCGCCGACGCGGTCTTTGCCGGGCAGAACAACAGCAGCGGCGGATCGAGCGAAAGCGACGTAAAGCTGTTTGCGGTCAGCCCGACGCTTACGCCGTCGACACCGCGACCAGTGACGACGGTGACACCGGTGGCAAAGCAGCCAAAGGCATCGCGCAGTGCGCGCGCGTCGAACGGCTCCGCTGCAGTGATCGGGTCGTTATCCATCGAGAATGCGTTAAAGCAAGTGGCGGTCAATGCAAAACTTTTGGGACGCCAAAGCGCGGTTAGGCTACTTCCGCGAGGTCACGCAGCGTATCGGCGGCGATGATGCGTACCGAACGCACCGACGGCATCTGGATGACGCCCGCCGCCTTGAGGCGCGTCATCTGGCGGCTTACGGTTTCGATCGTCAGCCCGAGAACATCGGCAATCTGCGCGCGTGTTAGCGGCAGATCGAACGCCGCGCCCGGTGGCGTCTTGAGGCGCTGCGCCATTACCAGCAGGAAACTCGCAACGCGCTCCTCGGCCGATTTGCGGCCGAGCAGCACCATCCATTCGCGCGTGAAATCGAGCGCGTCGAGCGTGCTCGCGAGCAACTGGCGCTCGAGCCGGGCGAAGTCGGTCAACGCCGCTTCGAAATTCTGGCGCGGATATATGCACAATTCGACATCGGTCAGCGCGGTGACATCGGTATCGGTTCGTACGCCGAACAGCCGGCCGACGAAATCGGCGGGAAACAACAGCCCGACAATCGCCTCGCGTCCATCGCCCGTGGTGTGCGCCAGCTTGAGCACGCCCGAAACAATATTGGCGAAGATCGGGCTCACGCTACCGGCGTGAATGATGGTTTCGCCGCGCGCAAAGTGCTTTTTGTGGCTCATCCGACTGAGCTTCGCCAGTTCGAGGTCGCCCAGAGACGCGCACAGCACTTGGTTGCGTATCGCACAATCGGCGCAGGGCGAAGTGGCGGGGAGCATGTCCATGGCACTAATCTAGGCCGGTCGCGGCAGGAATGCCAACGCCGCAAATTGATTTGTATCAACGCTGCACCAAAGCGACGCGCCTAAACTCTGTGCAGGCACGGAAGACTGATATGGCGCAGATCACCTATATCGAGCATGGCGGCACCGAACATCATGTCGATGTACCCAACGGCCTGTCGATCATGGATGGTGCCAAACGCTTTACCATCCCCGGTATCGACGGCGATTGCGGCGGCGCCTGCGCCTGCGCGACCTGCCATGTCTATGTCGATGCTGCCTGGGCCGACCGCGTGCCACCACGCGAGGAGCTTGAGGAGGCGATGCTCGATTTCGCCTTCGACGTGACGCCCGACAGCCGGCTCGGCTGCCAGATCAAGGTCGAGGACAGCCTGAACGGGCTGATCGTCCGCACCCCTGCCCGACAATATTAAACCCCAGGAGACCCACCATGAATGTGCATCAAAACAACATTGGCGCTTCCGGTTCGGACTGGAAGGTCAACATGAACCCCGACGATATCTATCGCACGCCGATGGATATCGCCTGGACGTTCAAATATCTGATGTCGGGCGACAAGGTCGAGGATCTGTACAAGCGCGCCAAGCAGAACCAGTGGGATTCGGACGAACTGTTGCCATGGGACACTGTGGTTGATCCGTCGAAGCCGCTGATCAACGATGCCAACGACATTTACCATCGTATGCCGTTCTTCAAAAAACTGTCGAAATCGCAGCAGGAAACATTCACCGCGCATTCGACGGCGCAATTGCTTTCGCAGTTCCTGCACGGCGAGCAGGGCGCGTTGATGACGGCGGCCTGTGTGACCCATTCGGTGCCCGATTCGACCGCCAAACTCTATGCCGCGACGCAGACGATGGACGAAGCGCGGCATGTCGAGGTTTACGCGCGCTATTGCGACAAGATCGCCATCGTCTATCCGATGTCGCTGTGGCTCAAGGCGCTGATCGATGCGACATTGAAGGCTGATCGCTATGAAAAGGTCATGATCGGCATGAACATGATCGTCGAAGGCCTGGCGCTCGGTGCGTTCAACAACATGTACCGCACGACGCAGTGCGACCTGCTCAAAAAGCTGACCTTCAATGTCATGCGCGACGAATCGCGCCACGTGTCGTTCGGCCATTCGTATCTTGAGCCAGTGATCGCCAAACTGCATCCCGACGAGATCGAGGATCTTGCGGATTTTGCGTTCCAGGCGGTCAACATCCTCGCGCATGGCGGCACCGCCGGCACGCTCGCCAGCCGTGTCGATCCAGGGTTCCTGCAGGTGCTCGACAATAGCGGCATCGAGCATGAGGATTTCTTCAAGGGCGTCGAGGCCGCCGCCGCCGACGGTATCGAGCAACAATTGCCGCCGGGGCAGATCCACTCGCTCAAGGACCTGATGCTGCCCGCGCTCGCGCGTGTCGGGTTGCTGACGCCGCTGGCGCGTCAGAAATACGCTGACGTCGGCATCCCGATCTTTGAAGACCTGCGCGTGTTGCAGGCGATGGAGGGCGGCCACCCCGTCGCCGCCTGAACCTGGCCACCGGCGTCGCACGCATGCGGCGCCGGGAAGCCCCCCAAGGAAAGCAAATGTCCAGACCCGCCAGCGACGTCGCGACCGCGAAGTTCCATGCCACCGTGCTTGACGGCTTGCCCGAAGCAGTCATTGTCGCGACGCCCGAAGGCTGCATCACTTTCGTCAACGCCGCCGCTGAAAACCTGCTCGGCTACAAGCTTGACGCGGTGATCGGCGAGCCGATTACCATGTTGGTGCCAGCGCAACCTGGCCGCCGCGCCGATGCCGTTGCGTGGCTGGCACGCTGGGCCGCCGAGCCCGACCCCACCGTCGCGCGCTATGTCGATCTGATCGCACGCCGCGCTGATGGCCATGAAATGCCCGTTGAAGTGCGCGTCCGCGCCGGTGAAATCGGCGGCAATGCGCGGTTTTTCATCACCGTGCGTGATAACAGCCAGCGCCGCGCGCAAGCGGCCTTGTTGAAGGACGCCAACCTACGTGCTGCGCGCATCCTGATGGTCGCCGAGGACGCGATTGTTTCGGTTGACGCGCACCAGAAAATCATCCTGTTCAACCTCGCTGCCGAAGCGATGTTCGGCTACCGCGCCGAGGAAGTCACCGGCAAGCCGCTGTCGATCCTGATCCCGGTCGCAGCGCGCGCCGAACACACGCGCCAGGTCGCGGCGTTCGGCACCGGTCATGAAGCGTCGCGCATGATGAGCGCTCGGCCCGGGGTGTTCGGCGTGCGGCGGTCGGGTGAGACGTTTCCGATCGAGGCGACAATCACCAAAGTCGAGACCGCAGGGGGGCTGACCTATACCGCGCATCTGCGCGATGTCACGACACGTAACGCGGCGCGCGACTGGCTGCACGAAAGCCAGCGCCGGACGCGCGCAGTGTTCGACCATGCCAGCCAGGGCCTGGCGCTGCTCGACCAGCATGGCCATGTCCTCGAAATCAACCGCGCCGGCACCGCGCTGACGCAAGGCGGCGTTACCACCGGTCGGCCGTTGTGGGAATTGCCCTGGCTTGGTGCGGGCGACACCGCGCCGTTGCGTGACGCGATCGCGCAGGCCGGCAACGGCGACGGCGGCGTCTTTGTCGCCGAATTGCGCGCCGGTGATGCCCCGCTGGCGGTCGAAGTCCGCGTGACGCCGATCAGCGACGAAGGCGTGGTGCGCTATATTCTTGTCGAGGGCCGCACCGGCTGAGACGCGGTTGCCGTTTGCCGCGGGTTCGGCCACACTCTTCGCCGCAAACCGGAGGCCCGTATGACCGAACTCGTCCGCCTTTCGATCGATGGCGGTATCGCCACGGTGACGTTCGATAACCCGCCGCGCGGCTATATGAACGCCGCACAAGTCACCCAAGCCAATTCGATTGTCGATACGCTCGAAGCATTCGACGGGGTGCGCGCGGTAATTTTCACCGGCGGCGTGCCGGGGGTGTTTATCCGCCACTATGATGTCGGCGAACTGGTGGCGATTGCCGGGCAGGTGCGCGGGGCAAGCGTCGATGACGATGTACTCGCCAACCAGGCACGCGGCGGCAACGCGGTGTCGGCGTTGTTCGACAAGGTCGCGGCGCTGCCGATGCCGACCATTGCCGCGATCAACGGCTTTACGCAGGGCGGTGGCTTCGAATTTGCGCTGTGTTGCGATTTCCGTATCGCCGAGCATGGCGACTACCGCATCGGGCTGCCTGAAACCAATATCGGCATCCTGCCCGGCGCGGGCGGTATCGAGCGGCTGTGCCGGCTGATTGGCGAAGTCCGCGCCACCGAACTCATCTTGCGCGGGCGGACGGTCGGCCCTGACGAAGCGCTGGCGCTCGGCATGGTCAACTGGCTAGCCGATGGCAGCGCACTCGATTCGGCGCATGCGCTGGCCACCGAACTTGCGCAGCAGTCGCCGCGCGCGCTTGCCGATGCCAAGGCGCTGCTGCGCGGCAGTGGTGAAATGAGCCTCGCCGCTGGCATGGCTGAAACGCGCGCGCGCTTCATGCTGTTGCTCAAGCAGGATGATGCTGCGCTCGCGGCGATGCAGGCGTTTCTGGCAAATGGCGAGGATATCAATCGCGCCTAGTCGGTTTGGGCGTCCGCACGGATGTAGCGCAGATCGTCACCGCCACGCTGCATCACCAGCGCGTCGGGTGTCACTTTGAGAATCTGCTCGCGGAAATTGACGATGCCGATGTCGTTGGGGGTGAGCACGAACACCAGATCGTTGGCGCGCGCGGTATCGATGGTAAATTCGGGCGACGCGAGTCCGTACATCGGCATCGAAAAGCGCACCGATACCGGTACGCGCGTCTCGCCTTCGGGCGGTGTCCAGCCATAGTCCTGCGTATAGCCGATATAGGGGGCACCACTGGCGAAACGCAGTTCGAAATCAACCGCGGCGATGCCGTGGCCGTTGGGGTCATTGACTTTGATTTGCAGCACTGGGCCGTCGATATGCCCGGCACTGCTCGCGGTGATGGCGGGCGCCTTGGGGGTCGGCAGGGTCGTCAGCAACACCGTATCGCCAACCAGTTTCCATTCGCCCTCGGCATTTTCATCGAGTGCGCCATAGGCGAGCGCGTAACGGAAATGATGGTCGGGGAGCAGTTCAAGTTCGGACGCTGCATCATGCACGCCGGTCAGCCGGTAATAGCCCTCTGGCCCGGCCGCGACGAGCAGCACGGCAAGCAACGGCAGAAACGCCGCACGCAGGATTTGTCGATTCATGGCGGCCAATTTGACACCGATTGCGTCGTTCGCCAAGCACATGCAGGGGTTGCCAATGCGCCAGCGAGCGGACACTGCAATGGGGAACTCTAGGGAGGTATAAATGAAAGCACAACTGCTACTGGCCGCCGCCGCTGCATTGCTGACCGCTGCGGCACCTGCAACCTATCATTCGGGCAAGCTGGCGCTGCCGTTTTCGGAAAGTGTGCAGGCCGGCGACACGCTTTATCTGGCAGGGCAGATCGGTGCGCCCGAGGGTGCGCGTGCGGTGGTTGCGGGCGGTATCGGTCCGCAAGCGAAGCAGGCGATGGACAATATCGGCGGCATTTTAGCGCGCCGCGGGTTGACCCACGCCGATCTGGTCAAGTGCACCGTAATGCTCGGCGATATGGCCGACTGGCCGGCGTTCAATGCAATTTACGCGACCTATTTCAAGTCTGACCATTATCCGGCGCGCAGCGCGTTTGCCGCAAGCGGTCTGGCCTATGACGCAAAGGTCGAAGTCGAGTGCATTGCGTACAATCCGGCGGGTAGATAGGCTATTTGGCGGCGACCAGATTGACGTTGATGAAGTCCACAGGAGCTCCGCGCGTCAGTGCCGGCGTCACCGTATCGCTGACCCAAAGCAATTTGCCGGACTTGTCGCTGATTTTCGCCGATACCGCATACCTGTCGCTGGCTTCAACCTTGGCGGGATCGAATTGCATCAGCCAGTTGAGAGGCACCTGGTTACGGAATGGTGTGATTGTCGTCGTCGCTACCACCGGCGCCGCCGTATCGGCACGGCTGATGTCGCGCAGTTCGACACTCGCGACCGCGCCTTCGGGGAGCGCGATACGTTCGCGGTAAGTGATGGTGCCGGTCACCGTCCCCGGGACGCTGACCGCAGGCTTGGCAATGCAGTCGACGCGCGGGTGCGGAAACACGCGGTAGCTCGCTTTGTCGTCGTCGCCACGAAATTCGTTTTCTCCCGCGATGTAGCGATAGCCCTTTTCGGTGACGGTCTTGTACAGTACTTCCTTGCGGCTGCCATCGGTGACTTCGGCAACCTGTGTGGGCCGCCGGAAGGTTACTTCGAACGCGCGGCCATCGGCGCAGATGAACGCCGCCTTGACTTCGATTGCTGCGTCGGGAAGCACTGGCGCTGCCGCCGCCGGCGTGGCAAGCAACAGCGCAATCAAAACTTTGTGCATGATCATCCTCATAGAATCGCGCGCCCTTATGCCCGCACTCGCGCTGTTGCTCAACATCAATGCGCGTCGCCCCAGCTTGCGCCGGTACCGATTTCGACAACCAGCGGTACGCTGAGCGGCGCCGCGGGGAGATTGGCGTGTTCCATCACCGATTTGATCACCGCCGACGCGGCCACGACTTCATTTGCGGCGACTTCGAACACTAGTTCATCATGGACTTGCAGCAGCATTCGCGTGGCCGAAAGTCCGGCTGCGGCGAGTGCGGCGGGCATGCGCGCCATCGCGCGTTTGATGATGTCGGCGCTGGTGCCCTGGATCGGCGCGTTGACCGCAGCGCGTTCGGCGAACTGGCGCTCGGCGGCGTTTTTGGAATCGATGGTGCTGAGGTGCGTCTTGCGGCCAAATAGCGTGCTGACATGTCCCTTGTCCTTGGCGCCGATGATCGTCTCGCTCATGTAGCGGCGGATGCCGGGGAAGCGCGAAAAATAGAGTTCGATATAGCGCGCGGCCTCGCCGCGATCGATGCCAAGGCGCTGCGCGAGGCCGAACGCCGAAATGCCGTAGATGATCGAGAAGTTGATCGTTTTGGCGCGTGCACGGGTGTCGCGGGTGACTTCGCCGAATACCTCCTGCGCGGTCAGCGCATGGACATCGCCACCTTCGGCATAGACCGCCTTGAGCGCGGGTTCGTCGGCGATGGCGGCGACGAGGCGCAGTTCGATCTGATTGTAATCGGCCGCCAGAATCACATGGCCGGGTTCAGCGACAAACGCATAGCGGATCTTGCGCCCCATTTCGGTGCGGATCGGGATGTTCTGCAGATTGGGGTCGTTCGATGACAGTCGACCGGTCGACGTTGCCGCCAGTGCGAAGCTGGTGTGGACGCGACCGGTGGCGGGGTTGATCTGCGCTTGCAACGCGTCGGTATAGGTTGATTTGAGTTTCGAATTCTGGCGCCAGTCGAGCACTTTGGCGGCGATTTCGACGCCGTCATCGGCAAGTCGTTCGAGTTCGGTGACGTCGGTCGTCCAGGCGCCGGTTTTGCTGCTTTTTTTGCCGGTTTTGAGCCCCATTTTGTCGAACAGGATTTCGCCAAGTTGCTTGGGGCTGCCGATGGTAAACGACTGACCGGCAATTTCGAAAATCGCCTTTTCGAGCGCGGCGATTTCGATTTCATACGCCGCCGACAACCGCGCGAGTGCGGCGCGATCGACCTTGATCCCGGCTATTTCCATATCGGCAATCACCGCGACCAGCGGCCGGTCGACGGTCTCGTAGATCTGCGTCGCACCCTCGCGCCACAGCCGGTCGCGCAGCACGCTGTGCAGGCGCAGCGTCACATCGGCGTCTTCGGCGGCATATTCGGTGGCGCGGTCGAGCGCGACGAAATCGAAGGTAATCGCCGATTTGGCGGTGCCGGCGACTGCCTTGAACGGGATCGGCGTGTGGCCGAGGTGGCGCGTCGAAAGCTCGTCCATGCCATGCCCGCCGCGCCCGGCGTCGAGCGCATAGCTCAGCAGCATTGTGTCATCATACGGCGCGATCAGCGGCACGCCGTGCTGGCGCAACACGATCATGTCATATTTGAGATTCTGGCCGATTTTGAGCGTCGCGGGGTCGGCGAACAGCGGATTGAGCGCGGCGATGACCGTATCGCGGTCGAGTTGTTCGACGGGTTCAGCGAGCAGCCCCTCCCCCTTTTTATGCGCGACGGGGATGTAGCAGGCGAGGCCGGGCTCAAGCGCGAGGCTGACCCCGACGAGCGCCGCGCGCGTTGCGTCCAGACTGTCGGTTTCGGTATCGACCGCGACGCTGCCGAGGCGGCGGGCTTCTGAAACCCACCAGGCCAGCCGTTCCTGCGTGACGACGGTTTCATAATCCTTGTGGACGAATGGCGCTGCGGGTGATGCGGCCGCCGCGGGGGCTTCGCCATGCGCGGCAATCTCGCGGCCGAGTTTGGCGAGCAGCGAGCGAAAGCCGTGTTTCGAAAGAAACGCGCCCAGCGGCTCGTGTGGCGGATCGTTCAAGGTTAGGTCGGCGAGCGGCACCGCAAGCGGCAAGTCGTCCTTCAAGGTCACCAGCAGGCGCGACATCCGGGCGTTTTTGGCGTTTTCGGCGAGCGTTTCGCGCAATTTGGGGCGTTTGACATCGTCGAGGTTGGCGAGGAGGTTTTCGACAGTACCGAATTGCAGGATAAGTTCGGTGGCACCCTTGGGGCCGACGCCGCGCACGCCAGGGATATTGTCCGAGCTGTCACCCATGAGCGCGAGGACTTCGCCGACCGATTCGGGGCCGACACCGAATTTCTCGATGACGCCGTCACGGCCAATGCGCAGGTTCTTCATCGGGTCGAAAATGTCGAGCCCGGGTTGCACGAGCTGCATCAGATCCTTGTCCGATGACACCACGGTGACGTTGAAATCGGCGGCTAACGCGGCGATTGCATAGCTGGCGATGATGTCGTCAGCCTCAAACCCCGGCGCGTCGATGCACGGTACCGAAAAGGCGCGCACCGCGTCGCGGATCAGCGGGAATTGTGGCACCAGATCTTCGGGCGCCGGCGGGCGGTTGGCCTTATACGCCGGGTAGAGTTCGTTGCGAAAGGTCTTGGCGCCGGCGTCTAGGATGACCGCGAGGTGCGTCGGCGCTTCGGCAGCGTTCAACTCCTCGATGAGTTTCCACAGCATCGCGGTGAAGCCGTGGACCGCGCCGACGGGGGTACCCTGCGGATCGGTCAGCTTGGGCAGGCTGAAGTAGGCGCGGAAGATATAGCCCGAGCCATCGACGAGGTAGAGGTGCTGCTTGATCATGACCGATGTGCGTAGTGCATTTTGGCTGGGCGCGGAAGCTCTGCGCCGTCCGCGCTCTACCGCCTACGTCGGTGCGGGGATTGGGAATCAATGGGCTTTGGCCGATAGGCTGGCGTAAATCATGCGGACCCAAAGTGCGGGTTTGACGAAGCCGTTGCCCCAGCCAGCGTCCCATTGCGCGGTGGGCTTGGCTGCAAGCACTTCGTCGAATGATTTTCCGCCCTGCATCGCCTTTCCGACCGCGTTTATGCTGCCTTCGACCATCGTACGATAGGTGATCAGTCCGGCGCGATCACTGACCTTGCCGTGGCCGGGTATATAGCGCGTCTGGGCGTTGCCCAGTGCCAGCCCCTTGTCGACTGCGACAAGCACACCACGAACGTCACCGCCTGACGAAACATCGACGACCGGATAGGAATTGGCGAAATAGGTATCGCCCATATGGATGATATTGGCTTTGGTGAAGACAATGATGCTGTCGCCATCGGTGTGCGCGGGCGGGACGTGGATGGCGCGGATCGCCTCGCCGTTGAAATGCAGCGTGGTCATATTGTCGAAGGTCACAACGGGCAACGCGATCGGCGGCGACGCCCTGACAGTGGTTTTGAGCATCGCAACGAACTGGTCGCTCGCCATGCGCGTGCGAACGTTATCCTGTGCGATGATGACGGCGCCTGCTTGGGTAAGGTTCTCGTTGCCGCCGGTGTGATCGCCGTGCCAGTGCGTATTGATGACGAATTTGATGGGGTGCGGTGATATTTTGCCCACCGCCGCAACGATTTTGGGGGTCAGCGGGGCGAACTGGTCGTCGATGATGACGGTTGCGTCGTCGCCGGTTGAGACGCCGATATTGCCACCGGCGCCGAACAGCACAGCGAGGCCCGGAGCCAGCGTTTCTGTTATGATTTCTACCTTGTCATAATTATCCTGCGCCGCCGCTGGTGCCGCCACCAGAAGTGCTGCCAACAACCATCTACACATCGATCACCCCCCATTGCCTCGCCGTGCATCCTCGTCCAGGTGCGCGCACTGGTCAACCAGCGTGCTGGACAAGCTGTCAGGTTGAGCGCAGTCTGCGTTGCGGGCTCACAACCGATCAAAAGGGGGAACTTCATGGATATCGCAGGCATGCTCGTACAGCTCGTTGCCGGTGCGGCGGCGGGTAACGGTGTCGGCAAAGTTGCACCAAATCTAAGCCTCGGCACCGCAGGCAACAGCATCGTCGGTGGGCTAGGCGGCGTCATCATGAGCCAGTTGCTGCCGATGCTGATGGGCAATGCAGCCGTTGCGGCAACCGGGCTCGATGTCGCGACTATCGTTGCGGGCTTTATCAGCGGCGGCGTCGGTGGTGGCGTGACCGCGCTGATCGTCGGCCTTATCAAATCGAAAATGGCGAAATAGCCACTCCGTAAAGCGTCAGTATGGCAACCCGGGATAGCGGCCGGTCGAGAAGCTGAACGCCGCCGAGCCATTCTGGCCAAGCGGCACATAAGTGCTGCCCCACACTGCACGTGCGCCACCGGTGCCGATCATCATGCCGGCCTCGCCGTGTGGTTTGCCGTCGTTGAATATCGGTGCTTCTGTCGAAGACGCGAGCGGCGCAAGGTGCGGTAGCTGGTTGTTGCTGCGCGCCGCTGCAGCGTCAAGCGCCGCCTCGATTTCGGCGGGGGTGAGGCGGTAAACCTCGCCGCCCGCCGACCCATTCGTCGAACTGTGCACGTCAGGGACAGGCACCGTCTGCGCCAGCGTCGCACTGGTACTCATACAAAGCGCAATAAGGGGCAGACGAAATGCCATGCTGCGGGCATAGACGCCGCCGTCTGAAGCGTGCATGAACCGACTCACCGGTCGATCGGATCGAGGATGGTGTCGCGCGCACGCGCATCGGTTTGCGGATAGTCGAGCGTATAATGCAGTCCGCGACTTTCGTGGCGCGCCTGCGCCGAGCGCACGATGAGATCCGCGACCTGAACCAGATTTCGTAGCTCGATGAGGTCGGCAGTTACGTGGAAATTGCTGTAATATTCGGCGATTTCCTTGCGCAGCAGGCGGACGCGATGTTCGGCACGCCCCAGCCGTTTGTTGGTGCGCACGATGCCGACATAATCCCACATGAAGCGGCGCAGTTCGGCCCAGTTGTGCGTGACGACGACTTCCTCATCCGAATCGGTGACGCGGCTTTCGTCCCAAGCGCGGATCGGCGGCGTCGGGCCGATGCTGTCCCAGCTTGCGGCAATGTCGTCGGCAGCCGCTGCGCCGAACACCAGACATTCGAGGATCGAGTTCGACGCGAGGCGGTTGGCGCCGTGCAGTCCCGATTGCGAGACCTCGCCGATAGCATAAAGCCCGGGGAGATCGCTGCGGCCATGCAAATCGACCAGAACGCCGCCGCAGCTATAGTGTGCCGCCGGCACCACCGGAATCGGCTGCACCGTGCAATCGATGCCGAGTTCGAGCAGGCGCGCGTGGATCGTTGGGAAGTGGTGGATGACGAAATCGGGTGTCAGATGCGTCATGTCGAGCACGACATTTTCGAGCCCCAGCCGCTTCATTTCGGCATCAATGGCGCGCGCCACAACATCGCGCGGTGCGAGTTCGAGGCGGTCGTCGTAGCGCACCATGAAACGCTCGCCCGCTGCTGCGCCGGCAGCGGTGGGCAGTTTCAGTTGCCCGCCCTCACCGCGCATGGCCTCGGTAATCAGGAAATTCTTGACGGTCGGGTGATAGAGGCAGGTCGGGTGGAACTGGTTGAATTCCATGTTCGAAATCCGGCAGCCGGCGCGCCACGCCATTGCGATGCCGTCGCCCGTCGATCCATCGGGGTTGGTCGAATATTGATAGACGCGGCTCGCGCCGCCGGTTGCCAGCACGACCGCCTTGCCCACGAAGCGTTCGACGGCCTGCGTCGCGGAGTTGAATGCGTAAACGCCGTGGCAGTGCCGCTCTGCAAATCGCTGGCCCTCGACATTGCGTTCGGTGACAAGGTCGATCGCGACGCGGCCGGTGGCAATCGTGATATTATCATGCGCCTGCGCCGCGCGTTCGAGCGCCTTTTGCACCGCCCAGCCGGTCGCGTCATCGACATGGACGATGCGTCGGTGGCTATGGCCGCCCTCGCGCGTCAGGTGAAAGCGTTCGCCAAGCGTCTCGCCGCGGTTGAACGGCACGCCCAAAGCCGCGAGCCGTTCGATTGCCGGGCCGGCGTGTTCGACGACGAATTCGACCGTCGCGCGGTCGTTAAGTCCGCCGCCCGCGACCATCGTATCCTCGATATGGCTTTCGAACGTGTCACCCGCTTCGAGCACTGCCGCGATGCCGCCCTGCGCCCAGCTTGTCGAGCCCGCCGAAAGTTCGCCCTTTGACAGGACGACGACGTTGAAACGGTCGGCGAGGTTGAGCGCCGCGGTCAGCCCGGCAGCGCCCGAGCCGATGACGATGACGTCATAGACCAGCGCGTCGGCGGCGGGCGGGCGCTTACGCATTGGTTGCCGCGGCGACAGGCGCGGTCTGCCGCGTCAGCGACAGGAAGACATATTCGAGGTCGGGTTCCTGCGTCGAGACATCGACGATGCCGAGCCCGGCGTCGGCGAGCGCGGTGAGGATCGCGCCGACCTGGCTGTGGCGCTTGTCGTAGCTGATGCTCAGTGTGCGCGGGCCGGCTAGCGTCGCGGCAAACCCTGGCGGCACGGCGGTCAGGTCGCGGTCGACTGTAACGCGCAAGATTTTTTCCTGTGCGGTCGCCATCAGCGTCGAGGTCAAGTCGTTGGCGACAATCTGCCCGTTGTTGACGATGGCGATGCGGTCGCAGAGTTCTTCGGCTTCCTCGAGGTAATGCGTCGTCAGTACCACCGTCGTGCCACCGGCGTTGAGCGCGCGCACATAATCCCAAAGCTGCTGGCGCAGTTCGATATCAACGCCCGCCGTCGGCTCGTCGAGTACTAGTACCGGCGGGTTGTGCACCAGCGCCTTTGCCACGAGCAACCGGCGCTTCATGCCGCCCGACAGCGTCCGCGAATAGACATGCGCCTTGTCCTCGAGGTGCACCGCGCGCAGCAACTCCATCGTCCGGCGTTGTTTGGGCGGCACCCCGAACAGCCCGGCGTGGATTTCGAGCGTTTCGAACGGCGTGAAGAACGCATCGAACACCAGTTCCTGCGGGACAATGCCGATCGACGCCTTGGCGTTGCGCGGGTGTTCGTCGATGTCGAAGCCCCAGACGCTCGCCGCGCCGCCGGTCTTGTTGACCAGTCCGGCGAGGATGTTGATCATCGTCGACTTGCCGGCGCCGTTGGGGCCGAGCAGCCCGAACATGCTGCCGCGCGGAATCTCGAGGCTGACGCTGTCGAGCGCCAGCTTGCCGTTCGAATAGGTCTTTTCGAGATTGCGGATTGAAATGGCGGATTGGGTGATGCTCATGCCCAAAGGGCATAGTCGGCGACGCTGCGCCGCGCAATGGTGCCACGGAGTCGGATGACAGGTGCGCCGTAGCTTGCTAAACCGGCACCATGGTCACTATCCCACCCCCCGAAATCAGCTTCACCAACAGCGCCCGCGTCCATTGCGACGGCGACGAAGCAGGCGTTGCCGGCCACCCACGCGTGTTTCTGCAAATCGACGCCAGCGGTTTTGCCGATTGCGGCTATTGCGACCGGCGTTTCATTCTGGCCGGCGGCCCCGCGGAAACACGCGAAGGCATTGCACTCGCAGCAAACGAGGGCGGGCACTGACGCCGGCCCGGCCTACCAATAGTCGGCCATGATTTCGCGCGCCCAGGAGGGTTCGCGCACCGCGCCGCGCGGCAGGAAGCCGGTGAGGACGGGTTTGATGTCGATGACCGGCGTTCCGTCAATGGCGTCGAGGCCGGTGACGTGGAGCGATGTCCCCTCGACCCTGACGATGCGGCACACCGACACGGCAAGGCGGTTGGGGCGGTTGCGGCCGCGTTGCGCGAAGATGCCGGTCAGCGGCCAATCGGGATTGCCGCGCGGGCGGCGAGCGGTGGTGGTGATCTGCGATTCGGGCAATTGATCGAACAGATAGATGATTTCGGCGTGGCTGAATTGGACGAGGCCGTGCAATGCGTCGGGGCCAAAGCGGCTGCCATCGAGGTCGATTTGCGCGCTGACCGCGTCCCACGCATCGTCTTCGGCGGGGATGCGGCCCCCGACGACATGACCGATTGCTGAAATTGTGAAGCTCATCATTTCCCCGCGCGCGATAAGTGCCTATATCTGCGGACATGACACAGATTGATCCCGCAAACATCTTTTACCATGACACCGGACTCGATCCGGCGCGCACCGAGCGGCTTGTCGCCGACGCGCTGACCGGCTGCGACGACGGCGAGCTTTATCTGCAGCACGCGGTGTCGGAAAGTTTCGCATTCGATGACGGGCGCTTGAAGGCCGCGACGTTCAACACCGAACAGGGTTTCGGGCTGCGCGGCGTTGCCGGCGAAACAACGGCGTATGCGCACGCCAACGAGCTTAGCGACGCAGCGATTGCGCGCGCGGCCGATACGATCAAGGTGGTGCGTTCTGGGCATGGCGGCGATGCCGCGCTCGACCGGCCGCCGCGCACCAACGCGCGGCTTTACACCGATGCCGACCCGTTGAGCGCGGTGCCGTTCGCGCAAAAGGTCGCGCTGTTGCAGAAGATCGATGCCGCAGCGCGCGCGCGTGACCCGCGGGTAGTGCAGGTTTCAGCAAGTTTGTTGGGGTCGTGGAGTGTTGTAGAGATAGTCCGCGCCGATGGGCAGCGCGCGCGCGACATCCGCCCGCTGGTGCGCTTGAACGTGCAGATTGTGGCGCAAGTCGGTGACCGCCGCGAGACGGGGTTTCACGGGCTTGGCGGGCGCTATCTGTACGATGGGCTGTTCGATGACGCGACTTGGAACAGCGCGATCGACATTGCGCTCGCGCAGGCCTTGGTCAACCTTGATGCTGTCGCGGCGCCAGCGGGCGAAATGACCGTTGTGCTCGGGCCGGGCTGGCCGGGAATTTTGCTCCACGAAGCTATCGGCCACGGACTTGAGGGCGATTTCAACCGCAAGGGTACGAGCGCGTTCGCCGGGCTGATCGGGCAACGCGTTGCGGCGCCCGGCGTTACCGTGGTCGATGACGGCACGATCGCCAACACGCGCGGCGCGCTGACCATCGACGATGAGGGCACGCCGACGGGCCGCACCGTGCTGATCGAGGACGGCATTTTGAAGGGCTATCTGCAGGACCGGATGAACGCGCGGCTGATGGGGGTGGCGCCGACAGGCAACGGCCGGCGCGAGAGTTTCGCGCACGCGCCGATGCCGCGCATGACCAATACGATGATGACTGGCGGCAGCGAAGACCCTGGCGAGATATTGCGCAGTGCCAAATCGGGGATTTACGCCAAAAGCTTCGGCGGCGGCCAGGTTGATATCACCAGCGGCAAGTTCGTTTTCACCTGTACCGAGGCGTACCGCATCGAAAATGGCAAGCTCGGCGCGCCGATCAAGGGCGCGACGCTGATCGGCAACGGCCCTGATGTGCTGACGCGCGTCCGCGCTATCGGCAATGATCCGATGCTCGATGAAGGCGTCGGTACCTGCGGCAAGGCCGGGCAATCGGTGCCGGTCGGCGTCGGCCAGCCGACATTGTTAATCGAAGGACTGACAGTCGGTGGCACAGCGGCGTGAGGGGATACGATGTCCGAGTTTTTTGATGCGCTGACCGACGATCATATGGCGTTTGTCAAAAAGCAACCGGTGTTTTTCGTCGCGACCGCCGCCGCGGATACGCGCATCAACCTCAGCCCCAAGGGCATGGACTGTTTCCGCGTGCTGGCGCCGAACCGCGTCGCCTATCTCGATTTCGGCGGCTCGGGCAACGAAACCAACGCGCATCTGGCGGCAGACGGCCGCATCACGCTGATGTTCTGCGCATTTGATCGACCGGCGCTGATCTTTCGCATCTATGGCACAGGCCGCGCGGTGCTGCCACAGGACGCCAATTGGGAAACGCTTGCACCGCATTTCACCATCGAGCGCGGCGTGCGGCAGATTTTCGACATCGCCGTCACCTCGGTGCAAACCTCGTGCGGCTGGGCGGTGCCGTTCATGGCGTTCGACCGCGAGCGCGACACGCTGCGCAAATATTACAAGAACGAGAGCGCCGCCGAGCGCATGGCGAAATATGCGGTGCGCAACCGCAGCATCGACGGGCTGCCGGTGCGATCACCGACGCAATTGCCCTACGACTGATGGCGCTGGTCGAGGTCGCAGTCATTTACGATTCGGTTGGTGCCGAACTGGTGCGGCTCAACCTTGCCGCCGCCGGCATTGAGGCGTTTTTGTTCGATTCAGGGCTGGCATCGCTGTTCGGTGGCGGGCTTTGCGGGGTGCGCGTCATGGTCGCTGCGGAGGATGAAAGCGCGGCGCGCGCCACCCTTGCCGCGACGCCCTGAAGTGTCGCCTAAATAATAGGCGACCATGACGAAGCGCACAATAAACAGGCAGATTTGTGCGCCAAACCCAACCGTTTGCTGCGGTGCAGCGAAGTGGCACGGTTCGTGCATCACTGTTTTCAGCCATGGCCCTTTCCGGGTCGGCAATGGCTTGGACAGAGGAGGGACGCGGGCCATGAAGCTCATCATTGCCATCATAAAGCCCTTCAAACTCGAACAGGTGCGCGAAGCCCTGGCGAGTGCGGGGGCACAAGGCATGACCGTTTCGGAGGTCAAGGGATTTGGCCGCCAAAAGGGCCAGACCGAAATCTATCGCGGCGCCGAATATACGACCAACATGGTGCCCAAGCTCAAGATCGAGATTGTCGTTGCCGATGAAGTCGCCGCCTCGATCGTCGAAACGATCCAGCAAACCGCGCACACCGGCACGATCGGTGATGGCAAAATCTTCACCGTCGACGTCGCCGCAGCGGTCCGCATCCGGACCGGCGAAACCAACGACACCGCATTGTAAGGGGTGGGAAACATGAAAACCGAAATTCGAGACTATTTGCCAGCGCGCGGTGCGCTGCTGGCGTTGCTGGGGGTGGGCGCGTTGGCGCTCGCCGGCCCGGCGCTGGCGCAGGAAGCCGCTGCGGCGG
>Ga0209023_10002500_pt1 | contig 22882 bp, 17 predicted proteins | sample LakOneMetagenome_FD_187468 | JGI IMG/M metagenome (GOLD analysis project Ga0209023, IMG submission 187468) | Freshwater and sediment microbial communities from Lake Erie, Canada (SPAdes) (version 2) | ecosystem: Environmental > Aquatic > Freshwater > Lentic | place: Lake Erie, Canada...
GGAAGATGCCACAGCGTACCTGGAAGCAGGCCGCCAACCAGTTCGCCATCATGTTCGGCGAGCGCTTCACAAACGCAATTATCTAACTACGAATTCTGGCCCCGCACACAGAATTTCTGACAGGTCCGCCGCCCCTATCCCGATTGCGGCATAGGAAAAGGGCAGCTGTTCAGCCAAGCTGACACACCTGTCCGCCCAGGCTGTTCCGTTTCAGGACAGTTGCATGCATCCGTCCCCGTCGCTGTTCCATGGCACGCCCCTTGCTGTTGCATACCTGACCGGTTCAGATAAGGGACAGCTCATGCCGCTTCGCGCATCCACTCAGCAAGCCCCCGCTCCTCGTCCCCGGACGTCCATGAGACGTGCTTGCTGCCTCATTGGAGCAGCGGCGCTGTCGCCCTGCAAAGCGGCCGAGCCCGAGCCTTCGGGAAAGCCGACGACCGTGATGCCAATCGTCGAGGTTGTCGGCCTCGCCCCATTGCCCGGGCTGGGCGTCGAGCGCGACCTGCTGCCGTATCCGGTACAGCTCGCCACGGATAAAACCATTCGCAAGGCAGGCGGCGAGAACCTGTCCGAATTCATGTCGCGCAACCTGACCGGCGTGAACGTCAACGAGACTTCCGGCAGCCCCTTCCAGAACGACCTGACCTTCCGCGGCTTTCGCGCCTCGCCGGTGCTGGGCAGTTCGCAGGGTATTTCCGTCTACCTGGACGGTGTGCGCGTCAACGAAGCCTTTGGCGACGTCGTCAACTGGGACATGCTGCCCGAATCCGCAATCGCCAGCCTGCTGCTGGTACCCGGCGCCAATCCCTTGTATGGCCTGAACACCCTCGGCGGTGCGCTGGCCTTCACCACCAAATCCGGCCTCAGCCACCCCGGCGGCCAGTTCGAACTGTCGGCGACCGACGAAGGCCGGCGCCGCACCGACCTGGCGTATGGCTGGCGCGGCGACGGCGGCTGGCACAGCTTCGTGGGCGCCACCTGGTTCGACGACGAGGGTTGGCGCGATCACTCGTCCGGCCGCCTTGGGAATGTGCTGCTGAAAGTCGGCCGTTCGCAGGGCGCCACCGACTGGTCCGCCACGCTGCTGGGCGGCCGCAGCCGGCTGCACGGCAATGGCCTGCTGCCCGACCCGCTCTATGGTGATGACCGGCGCGCCGTTTACACGCATCCCGATATCACCCGCAACCGCCTGGGCCAGGGAACGCTCAATCTCACCCACCGTTTCAGCCAGGACAGCGAGCTGAGCGCGACCGCCTACGCGCGCAACAGCCGCCGCGACACCGTCAACGGCGATGTCAGCGAAGAGTACGACGACTACGTGGAAGATTGCGAGGACGGTTTCGACAGCAGCGGCGCAGCACTGGAACCGGAAGAGTGCGCCTTCACGCGGGCGGAAGGCGCCGCCCTGCATCCCGGCGTGCTGAACACCACGAGCACCCGCCAGGACAGCCGCGGCATCGGCGCCGCCTTCAGCATGCGGCGCGGCGCCTGGCGCCTGGATGCCGGCCTCACCTTCGATCACAGCGAGGCCGAGTACGCCCAGTTCGAGCAGGAAGCCTTCGTCACGGATGCGCGCGAAGTGCTCGGTGACCCCGACGAAGAACGTGCACCCTCATCGTCGGTGGTCGGCCGTGCGCGCGCGCTGGGCGTCTACGTCGCCGGCAGCTGGGCAGTGCAGGCCGGCACCCAGCTGACTGCCAGCGCGCGCTTGAACCGGGCGCGCGTGGAGAATACCCTGACCAACGAGCGCGGCGTCCAGCCCAGGGAAAGCTTCATCTATACCCGCCTGAATCCCTCGCTGGGCATCACCCGCGAGTTAGGGAACGGCGCAACGGTGTTCGCGAACGTAGCCCAGGGAAACCGCGTGCCGACGGTGATCGAGCTCGGCTGCGCCGACCCGGAAAATCCCTGCCGCCTGCCGGTTGGCCTGCAAGCGGACCCTTATCTGAAACAAGTGATCGCTCGTACGATCGAGGCCGGCGTACGTGGACGGCTGCAGGGCGGGAATTACGCGCTGTCGCTGCACCGCACCGTCAACCGTGACGATATCCTCTTCCTCAGCTCGCCTTCGCGCCAGGGCTATTTTTCCAATGTCGAGCGCACCCGGCACCAGGGGCTGGACGCCACCGTGACGCAACAGTTCGGTCCCGTCGGCTTGCGCCTGGCCTACAGCTATCTGGACGCCGAGTACGACGCCGACGGCGAACTGTTCACGGGCGCGCGCAACGTCGAGGTGCGGCGCGGCATGCGCCTGGCCGGCCTGCCGCGGCACAGCGGCAAGCTGGCATTGGATTGGACGGCGAGCCCGCAACTGACGTTCGGCGCCGACCTGCAGGCGGCAAGCAGCCTGCTTACCCAGGGAAACGAGGATGGGCTGATCGAAGATCCGGAGGCTGGCGAGGAACCGGAGCGCGCCGACTGGCGGGTGCGTGGCTATGCGCTGGTGAGCCTGCGCGTCAATTACCGTCCGACGCCGAAGTGGGAGCTGTTCGCACGCGTCAGCAACCTGCTCGACCGCCGCTACGAAACCTTCGGCGCCGTCGCGCCCGACCTGTTCCCGAATGGCCGGCAACTCAAGCCGCACGAGGGCGAGGTCGATGCCGCGCATGCCCGCTTCGTGGCGCCGGGCGCGCCGCGCACCTTCCTCGCCGGCTTGCGCTACAGCTTCTGAACGGGGTGTTCAGAAGCTGTAGTCGACACTGACGCCGGCCATCCACTGGCGTCCTGGCGCCGCTTCGTAGTAGCGTCGGTTGCTGTCGCCGACGATCACCGAGCCGACGTAGCTGCGATCGAAGATATTGTTCACCCTGAGGAACTGCTTCAAGCGCCAGCGGTCGATCGTCTGGTGCGCCTGGATGCGCGCATTGATCACCGCATAGCCCGGCGCCGCGGTTTCGAGGTTCGTGTCTTCCGGATAGATCTTGCTCGAGACGATGGTCTCGAGCGCCGCGTCGACACGTCCCGCCGCGTCTTTCCATGCCAGCTCGGCATAGGCATTCGCGCGCGGCACTCCCGGTAGACGGTTGCCGGCTTCGACGTTGCCGAATCCGGTCTCATAGCGTGCGCGCAGCAGCGTCAGGGCGGCCCGGGCGCTGACGCCGCCGCCCAGGGTTGACTCCAGCGACAGCTCGGCGCCGCGGCGCAAGGTCGAGCTGGCATTGCGGTAACTGGTGCGGCCGCCCGCGGCATTGTCGACCACCATCTCGTCCTCGGTGCGCGCCTGGAACAGCGCGGCGTTGATGCGCGTGTCTTCGCCGAGCCGCAGTTTGGCGCCAAGTTCCAGGTGCTTGCTGCGCGCCGGTGCGAGCTGGAAATTGAAGCCGCCACCGCCGCTCGAGTAAAACAGCTCGTTCAGGGTCGGCGTCTCGAAGCCGCGCGCCGCGCTCGCGTAGACGTTCAGCGTGCCCGATACCTTGTAGAGCGCCCCGAGCACCGGTGTGATGCGGCGGTAGTCGACCGAGCCGGAATCGTTGCCATTACCGAGGAACCGGTCGTCCACGTCCACCTTCAGGCTGCTGCGGCGCAGGCCCGTCGTCAGCGCCCAGGGACCGCCGGCCCATTCGGTCTGCAGATAATGGTCGAGGTTGGACCGCGTATCTGTCTCCCTGCGCCGCAAAGCGCCCTTGACGCCGAATTGCGGGCCGACGAAATTCTCGAAGCCTTGCCGCTCGTCCTGCGCGCGGCCATATTCGAGCCCGACGGTCGTACTGAGCTTGCCGCCCGCTACCTCACGTACCGCCATCCACTGGATCTCCGCGCCATGAAAATCGCGGTCGAAATCGACCACGCCGCCCGAATGGCTGGGCGGCGCCTGGAAGCCGCGCGAGAACGATTGGTACTGGATCACTTGCCGCTTGCCCGCATACGCCATGATGCGCAAGCGGTCCGCGCCGAAACGCTGTTCGAAGGCGGCGCCGCCCTGCTGGTGATCGATGCTCTTGCGGGTGTTGTAGCGTTCGGCCAGGGTGCGGTTCGGCACTTGCGTGTCGGTGCTGTCGGTTTCGCCGGCGCGCGGGTCGCGCCGGAAGGTCGCCCAGCTCACGCCCAGCGGATCCTGGGTGTCGTCCTGGTCCAGGCTGCTGGCGGTGATGGTCAGGCGGCTGGCCGTGCCCGGGCGCATGCTGAGCTTGGCAAAAGCCTGGTCGCGCCGCGCCGCACTGTGCTCGCGGTAGCCGGCGGTATCGAAGCGCGACGCATCGATCACGTAGCCAATTGCGCCGGCCTCGCCCTGGGCGTTGACGTCGATCTTGCGGGTGCCGTCGCTGCCGCCGGAGACCGTGGTCCCGAGCGTCGGCCGTCCCTGGCCTTCCCGCGTAAACAATTGCACCACGCCGCCGGAGTGATTCCCGTAGAGGGCGGAGAACGGACCGCGCAATACCTCGATACGTTCGGCCATGTCGAGATTGAAGGTGGCGGCCTGACCCTGGCCATCGGGCATCGAGGCCGGGATGCCGTCGGCGATCAGGCGCACCCCGCGCACCCCGAAGGCCGAGCGGGCGCCGAAGCCGCGTGACGATATCTGCAGGTCCTGGGCGTAGTTCTGGCGGTTCAGCACCACCAGCCCCGGCACGGCGGACAGCGCCTCCGAGGCGTTCACCCTCAGCTGGGCAAGCCCGATGCGCTCGGCATCGACGACATCGATCGCGGCCGGCAAGTCGACACTGTCGTGTTCGATGCGGCTGCCGGTCACGACGACCCTGGGGACCGTCGCCGGATCGTCGGCCGCCACGGCAGGCCCACCGATACCACCGGCAAGCACGGCGCAACTGGCGCACAGCAGGGGAATTGCCCGATGCCGCAAGGGATGCTGGATCATGCACGTCTCCGAAATGATGTGAGCTTGACGAAGCAATATCTCTGCCATGCAGGGGGCAGGGACGAATGGCACGGCGCTTGCATAGCCTTGACACTGCGTGCGCTGTGCGCCGCCGCCCCCGGGAGACATCGGCATGTACGGCGCCACACCTGTTCCAGATCAGGACAGCCGCCGCGGCACTGTTTCACTTCTGGACATGCACAGCGCAGCAATCCGAGCGGGGACCCATCAACAACAGAAAGAGGACGACATGAATCTCGCGGACATCGGCAAACTCGGCGTTGCCAACCCTTTCAGACAGCGCTACGACAACTACATCGGCGGCGAGTTCGTCGCGCCTTTGAAGGGGGAGTATTTTCCCAACCTGACGCCGATCACCGGCCAGCCCTTCTGCGAGGTCGCGCGTTCCGGCGCTGAAGACATCGAGCTCGCGCTCGACGCCGCCCATGCCGCGAAAGATGCCTGGGGCAAGACGTCGCCGGCCGAACGCGCCACCATCCTCAATCGCATCGCCGACCGCATGGAGCAGAACCTGGCGCTGCTGGCCACGGCCGAAACCATCGACAACGGCAAGCCGATCCGCGAATCCACCGCCGCCGACATCCCCCTCGCCATCGACCATTTCCGCTACTTCGCCGGCTGCATCCGCGCCCAGGAAGGCTCGATCGCCCAGATCGACCACGAAACCTACGCCTACCACTTCCACGAGCCGCTCGGCGTGGTCGGCCAGATCATCCCCTGGAACTTCCCCATCCTGATGGCGGTGTGGAAGCTGGCCCCGGCGCTGGCCGCCGGCAATTGCGTGGTGCTCAAACCGGCTGAGCAGACCCCGGCCTCGATCATGGTCCTGGTCGAACTGATCGGCGACCTGCTGCCGCCGGGCGTGCTGAACGTGGTCAATGGCTTCGGCCTGGAAGCGGGCAAGCCGTTGGCCTCGAACAAGCGCATCGCCAAGATCGCCTTCACCGGCGAGACCACGACCGGCCGCCTGATCATGCAGTACGCGGCGCACAACCTGATTCCGGTAACGCTCGAGCTGGGCGGCAAGTCGCCGAACATCTTCTTCGACGACGTGATGGATGCCGATGACGAGTTCTTCGACAAATGCCTGGAAGGCTTCGCCATGTTCGCGTTGAACCAGGGCGAAGTCTGCACCTGCCCCTCGCGCGTGCTGATCCAGGAATCGATCTACGAGCGCTTCATCGAACGCGCCCTGGCCCGGGTGGCCGCCATCAGGCAGGGCAATCCTCTCGATGCCGCGACCATGCTCGGGGCCCAGGCCTCGCAGGAGCAGCTGGAAAAAATCCTGTCCTACCTCGACATCGGCAGGCAGGAGGGGGCCGAGGTGCTGGCAGGCGGCGCACGCAATGCCATGCAGGGCGACCTGAAGGACGGCTATTTCGTGCAGCCGACCGTGTTCAAGGGCCACAACCGGATGCGCATCTTCCAGGAAGAGATCTTCGGGCCGGTGGTGGCGGTCACGACCTTCCGCGACGAAGCCGAGGCGCTGGCGATCGCCAACGACACCCTGTATGGCCTGGGCGCCGGGCTGTGGACGCGCGACGGCAGCCGCGCATTCCGGGTCGGCCGCGCGATCCAGGCCGGGCGCGTGTGGACCAACTGCTACCACCTGTATCCCGCCCACGCCGCCTTCGGAGGCTACAAGCAGTCGGGCATCGGCCGCGAAAACCACAAAATGATGCTCGACCATTACCAGCAAACCAAGAACCTGCTGGTCAGCTATAGCCCGAAAGCACTGGGCTTCTTCTAGGCGCACACGGGAACCACGATGCACAGCGCACCCGAACGCGTGGTCGCCACCGCTGCCGCACTGGCCTTGATTGGCCAGTTGCGCCGGCGCCATGGCCCGCTGATGTTCTTCCAGTCCGGCGGTTGCTGCGACGGCAGCGCACCGATGTGCTATCCGGCTGGCGAATTCAGCGTCAGCGACAGCGACGTGCTGCTCGGCGCCCTCGACGGCGCGGCCTTCTACATGGGCGCCGCGCAATTCGCTTACTGGGAACACACCCAGCTGATCATCGACGTGGTCGCCGGCAACGGCGGCATGTTCTCGCTCGATAACGGGACCGGGCAACGCTTTCTCACGCGCTCGCGCCTCTTCAGCGACGAGGAACTGCGGCAGCTGCGCGCGCCCATGAACGGGCCCGCGCATGAAGACCGCGCTTCACCTTAATCCGACACCAAGGAAACCATGAAAACGAAAGCAGCCATCGCCTGGAAAGCCGGAGAGCCGCTCTCCATCGCCGAGGTCGACCTCGAAGGACCGCGCGCCGGCGAAGTACTGGTCGAAATCAAGGCGACCGGTATCTGCCACACCGATTACTACACCCTGTCCGGCGCCGACCCGGAAGGAATTTTCCCGGCCATCCTCGGGCACGAGGGGGCCGGCATCGTGCTCGAAACCGGGCCGGGCGTGAGCTCCGTCAAGGCCGGCGACCACGTGATTCCGCTGTACACGCCGGAATGCCGCCAGTGCAAGTTCTGCCTGTCGCGCAAGACCAACCTGTGCCAGGCGATCCGCGCGACCCAGGGCCGCGGCCTGATGCCTGATGCGACCTCGCGCTTCTCCATCGATGGCCAGAAACTGTTCCACTACATGGGCACCTCGACCTTTTCCAACTACATCGTGGTGCCGGACATCGCGCTGGCGAAGATCCGCGAAGACGCGCCTTTCGACAAAGCCTGCTACATCGGCTGCGGCGTCACCACCGGCGTCGGCGCCGTGGTGTTCTCGGCGCGGGTGGAGGCCGGCGCCAACGTGGTCGTGTTCGGGCTGGGCGGCATCGGCCTGAACGTGATCCAGGGTGCGCGCATGGTGGGCGCCGACAGGATCATCGGCGTCGACATCAATCCGGGCCGGGTCGAGATCGCACGCAAGTTCGGCATGACCCACTTCGTCAACCCGAACGAGGTCGGGAACATCGTCGACCACATCGCGCAGCTCACCGACGGCGGCGCCGACTTCAGTTTCGAGTGCATCGGCAATACCACGGTGATGCGCCAGGCGCTCGAGTGCACGCACAAGGGCTGGGGCCAGTCCTTCATCATCGGCGTCGCCGGGGCAGGGCAGGAAATCTCGACCCGGCCCTTCCAGCTGGTCACCGGGCGGCAGTGGAAGGGCTCGGCCTTCGGCGGCGCGCGCGGCCGCACCGACGTGCCGAAGATCGTCGACTGGTATATGGACGGCAAGATCAACATCGACGACCTGATCACCCACACCTTGCCGCTCGAGCGCATCAACGAGGGCTTCGATCTGATGAAGAGCGGACAGTCGATCCGCTCGGTGGTGCTGTACTGAGATGAACAGCAGGGCGGTCCGAACCCAACGAAAGGAGAGACAACCATGAACGACACAGCCATGAGCGGCACGGTCAAGATCCATCCGGCCGTCGATAACGGCATCCCGCCGGCCATCACCGGCTTCGCCGGAGGCACCCTGACCTGCCGGTGCAGCAGCAATCCGGTCACGGTCGAGATCGCGAGCCAGGTCGCGCACAACCACGTGTGCGGCTGCACCAAGTGCTGGAAGCCGAACGGCTCGCTGTTTTCCCAGATTGCCGTGGTCGGCAGCGACAAGGTGAGGGTGACGGCCAACGAAGACAAGCTGGCCGTGGTCGACGCGGGCGCCACCATCCGGCGTCATGCCTGCCGCGATTGCGGCGTGCACATGTACGGGCGCATCGAGAACACCGGCCACGCCTTCTACGGGCTCGACTTCGTGCACACCGAGCTGTCGAAGGAGAAGGGCTGGTCGCCACCGGAGTTCGCGGCCTTCGTTTCCTCGATCATCGAATCCGGGGCGCGTCCGGAAAACATGGGCGCGGTGCGTGCGCGCCTGAACGAGCTCGGCCTGCCGCCCTACGACGCCCTGTCGCCGCCGCTGATGGATGCGATCTCGACCCATGTGGCCAAGGCACGCGGCGTGCTCAAGGATGCATGACGATGTCCACCGGCAGGGTGACGCCACCGTGCCGGCCTACCCGGAGAGAAGAATGAAACGATCCTTCCTGCTGGCGGCGCTGCTCGCGGCGCCCCTGGCTGCGCAAGCCCACGACTACCCGACCAGCGGCCGCGTGGAGTACGTACTCGAGTGCATGCAAAAGCACGAGGGCAAGTACGAGTACCTCTACAAGTGTTCCTGCGTCATCGACCACATCGCCAGGCACATGCCCTACGAGGAGTACGTGACGATGTCGACGGCCTTGCGCAACCAGACCATGGCCGGCGAGCGCGGCGCGCTGTTTCGCGATCCGGCACCGGTGAAAGAAATGGCCAGCAAGTACAAGGCGCTTCAGGCCAGCGCCAGCAAGGCCTGTTACGTCGCCCAGCGTTGATCCTGTGGTCGCTGTTGCGCCACGGATGGCACAGCCCTGGACGAGACTGTCACGAATCTGAACAGGCGAGTGTGTGGCGACAGGCGAATCGGGTGGCGACAGGGCTGGCACAGTCCGTGCTGTGGAAAAGGTGGGGCATCCCCACCAGGTTTCGGTTTGCAAGGCCAGAGGACGCGGCCACCAATAAAAACCATAGGAGACTTACCATGTCATTCCCAACAAGACTCATCCGGTGCTTGCCCTGCCTGGCGCTGCTTGCCGGTCCGGCGCTGGCCGCTCCTTCCGATGTGGAGCAATTGACCAAGGACCCGAAAAACTGGGCGATGCAGTCCGGTAATTTCGCAAACCACAGGTACAGCGAACTCAAACAGATCAACAGCAAGAATGCCAAGGACCTGCAGGTGGCCTGGACCTTCTCCACCGGCGTGCTGCGCGGCCACGAAGGCGGTCCGCTGGTGATCGGCGACACGATGTACATCCACAGCCCCTTCCCGAACAAGGTGTTCGCGATCGCGCTCGAAGACCAGGCCATCCGCTGGAAGTACGAACCCAAACAGGACCCGACCGTGATCCCGGTGATGTGCTGCGACACCGTCAACCGCGGCGTGGCCTATGCCAACGGCAAGATCTTCCTGCAGCAGGCCGATACCACCCTGGTGGCCCTCGACGCGAAGACCGGCGCCGAGCTGTGGAAGGTGAAGGTCGGCGATCCGAAGATCGGCGAGACCACCACGAATACGCCGCACGTGTTCAAGGACAAGGTTCTGACCGGTATCAGCGGCGGCGAGTTCGGTGTCCGCGGGCGCATCACGGCGCACGATATCAATACGGGCAAGCTGCTGTGGAAGGCCTATAGCACCGGGCCCGACAAGGAACTGCTGGTCGACCCCGCCAAGACCATGACCTGGACCGACGGCAAGATGGCGCCGATCGGGCCGGATTCCTCGCTCAAGAGCTGGCAGGGCGACCAGTGGAAACTGGGCGGCGGCACCACCTGGGGCTGGTACAGCTACGATCCGTCCCTGAACCTGGTCTATTACGGCACCGGCAACCCGAGCACCTGGAATCCGCGCCAGCGCCCCGGCGACAATAAATGGTCGATGACCATCTTCGCGCGCGACCTCGACACCGGGATGGCGAAGTGGGCTTACCAGATGACGCCGCACGACGAGTGGGACTATGACGGCGTCAATGAAAACATCCTGGTCGACCTGAAGGTCAAGGGCAAGGACCGCAAGGCCCTGGTGCACTTCGACCGCAACGGGTTCGCCTACACCCTCGACCGCGTCAGCGGCGAATTGCTGGTGGCCGAGAAGTTCGATCCAAAGGTCAACTGGGCCACCCACGTCGACATGAAGAGCGGCCGGCCGCAAGTGGTGGCCAAGTACAGCACCGACAAGAACGGCCCAGACTTCAACTCGAAGGGCATCTGTCCGTCGGCGCTCGGCACCAAGGACCAGCAGCCGGCCAGCTACTCGCGCAAGACCGGCCTGTTCTACGTGCCGACCAACCATGTGTGCATGGACTACGAGCCCTTCCAGATCGAGTACACGGCCGGCCAGCCCTATGTCGGATCGACCCTCTCGATGTACGCGGCGCCGAACAGCCATGGCGGCCTGGGCAACTTCATCGCCTTCGATGCCAGCACCGGCAAGATCGTCTGGTCCAAGCCGGAGAAATTCTCGGTATGGAGCGGGGCCTTGTCCACGGCCGGCGACGTGGTGTTCTACGGCACCCTGGAGGGCCACATCAAGGCGGTCGACCACAACGGCAAGGAGCTGTGGAAGTTCAAGACCCCGTCCGGCATCATCGGCAACGTCCATACCTGGGAATACAAGGGCAAGCAATATATCGGCGTGTTGTCGGGCATCGGCGGCTGGGCCGGCATCGGCCTGGCGGCCGGCCTGACCAAGGGCACCGAAGGCCTGGGCGCGGTGGGCGGCTACAAGGACCTGGCCAAGTACACCGAGCTTGGCGGCGTGCTGACCGTGTTCGCGCTGCCGGACCGCTAGGGCCACGCCCTACGGCGGTGGCCTTGGCGCCGCCGCGTTTTGATGAACACCGGGAGCGGCTTCCGGCTACCAGCGCCGGACGCTGGCCCCCGTATCGCCAGGAATCGAGATGAAGACATTGAAGAAGCGGGCGTGGCTCATCGTCCTGTGCTGGTCGCTGGGCGGCTCGGCCGCGGCGCAGTCCGGCGCTGTGCAGGCCGCCGACAATCCGCCCTACAAGGTTGCCGAGGGCAACAAGGTCGACGCCCAGACCCTGAGCGGCTGGAAGACCTGGCGCGCGATGGCCTGCGAACGTTGCCATGGCGCGGCCCAGGAAGGCATGGTCGGCCCCTCGCTGGTGGACAGCCTGAAGGTCTTGAGCAAGGACCAGTTCAAGCTTGCCGTGCTGAAGGGCCGCATCGAAAAGGGCATGCCGAACTTCGACGGCAGCAAGATGGTGAGCGAGAACATCGATAATCTCTATGCCTACCTGAAAGGGCGTTCCGACGGCGCGATCGAACCGGGCCGCTTGCAGGAGATCGGCAAATGAGGCGCCGGGCCCTTCGCCGCGTGCTCGCCGGCCTGCTGGCCTGTCTGGCGGCGTCGGCCACGGCCCAGCCGGGTGCGGCCGACGCGCCGGGGGCCGACAAGGTCTTGCGGGTCTGCCAGGATCCGAACAACCTGCCGCTGTCGAACCGGGCGCTGGAGGGCTTCGAGAACAAGATCGCGGCGCTGTTCGCCCAGCAACTGGGCTGGAAGCTCGAGCACACCTGGTATCCACAGCGCATGGGCTTCATCCGCAATACCCTGCGCGCCAAGGAAGAGCATTCCGAGCGCTACAAGTGCGACCTCGTGACCGGCGTGGCCAAGGGCTTCGACATGGCGGCCACCACCCATTCCTACTACCGCTCCAGCTATGCGATGGCCTATGTCAAAGGGCATGGACTGGACCGGGTGCGCAGCCTCGACGACCTGCTGGCGCTCGATGCCGGACAGCGCGGGAAGCTGCGCTTCGGCGTGTTCGCCGGTTCGCCGGTCACCGAATGGCTGCTGCAGAACGGTTTGATGGAACAGGTGCACTGGTACCAGAGCCAGACCGGCGACGCCGAACAATATCCGGGCGAAATCGTCGAGAAGGACCTGGCGAACGGCAAGATCGACGTCGCCTTCGCCTGGGGGCCGATTGCCGGCTACTTCGCCAGGAAGACGCGCGGCGCGGCGATCGTCGCCATCCCGCTCCAGTCGCGACCCGGCATGAAGCTCGACTTCGAGATCGCCATGGGCGTGCGGCATGCCGACAAGGACTTCCGCCAGCTGATCGACGGGCTGATCGATAGCAACCACGAGAAAATCGACGCGATCCTCGAACAATATGGCGTGCCGCTGGTGGCGCTGCCGCCGCCCTCGTCATCTCAACCCTGAGGACACCATGATCCGGATCCAGCAAGAGCGCGACGGGGCCGCAGGGCCGCGGCGTGGCGAGGTCACCAGGACCATCGTCCTGGTGCTGGCCGTGCTCGCCCTGCTTGCGGCCGGCCCGGCCGGCGCCCAGCCGGTGTCGGCGGCGGAGGTGCTGCTGTTCGAGACCGACCACCTGGCGCGCACGCCGGCGCCGGCCGTCCTGGTCTACGACTTTCGCAAGGTCGGCAATGTCGATGCGGGATTTTCGGACACGGTCGAGCTCGACCTGAGCCGGAAGGACGGCCACACCCATGCGCGCCTGCGCTTCCTGTCCGGCGAACGCAAGCGTGCACTGCCCGACATCGACGATGCCCACGGCAATCCGGTCCTGCTCGGCTTTCTCGAGCACGACATCGCCGAGATGAAACGGCTCACCGGCGGCTCCACCAACTACTTCCGCAAGCGCATCCGCATGGCGCTGGCCAACGCCGCGCAGCCGGGCAGGCAGGCCTTCGCCTACCAGGGCAAGTCCTATGAAGGACAGGTCGTGCGCATCCAGCCCTACCTGGACGACCCGCTGCATGCGCGCTTCGAAGCTTATGTGCAAAAGACCTACACCTTCGTCATGAGCGACTCGGTGCCGGGCGGCGTGTACCAGATCTCGACCACGCTCGGGCCCGGCGGCGGTAGGGCGATCAAGGCGGCAGAGGTGAGAGCGGGCGCGCGGCCCGGCACGGCCCGTCCCGGCACGGCCAGTCGAGGCACGGCCGGCCCCGGCGCTGCAAAACCGGGCGCAGCGCCGGGCGCCTACGCTCCCGGACCCGGCGCTTCCCCCGGCAGCGCCCCGCAGATCGATGAAACGCTTACCCTGGTCAAGGTCGCAGATCCGAAGCGCTGAGCCTGGCGCGACCGGACACCCGGGACACGTCACCACCGGAGAACGCCATGGCACGCCTGAAAGTGCTCGCATTCGATTACGCCATCGCCGGTGGACCGGGCGCCCGCGCGGTGCCGTGTGCGCTGGCGCAGCAGGGCAGCATGCTGCTCCAGGCCCTGCTGGCGGACCTGGGCGCGGTGCCCGGCGTCGAGCTGCACACCATGCCGGCGCCCGGCGACGCAGCCTGGCCACTTGATGGTGCCTCGAACGCGAAGACCTTCGGCGAACGTCTCGCCGACTGTGTGCAGGCTGCCGACGCCGTCTGGCCGCTGGCGTGCGAAACCGACGGCTTGCTGGAAGGGCTGTCGCGCGATGTCCTGCGCGGCAAGCGGGTCCTGCTGGGCAGCGCTCCCGGCGCCGTGCGGGTGGCGGCGAGCAAGCGCGAGGTGGCGCGGGCACTATCGGATGGCGGCGTTCCGGCCGTTCCCACCTACAGTCCGCACGCGAGCCTGCCGGAAGTGCAGGGCGCCTGGGTGGTCAAGCCGGACGATGGCGCCGGCTGCCTCGACACGCGCCTGTTCAGCGACCGTGCGGCGGCGCTGGCCCACGTGCGCGCCCACGCCGCGCAGGATTATGTGCTGCAGCCTTTCGTCGCCGGCGAGCTCGGCAGCCTCTCCCTGCTGTGCTGCGACGGCCAGGCCTGGGTGTTGTCCTGCAACCGCGAACGCGTGGCGGTGCGCGACAACCGCTTCCATTTCATCGGCAGCACCGTGAACGGCCTCGACGATGCGGACGGCGTACTGGCTGCCCTGGCCCGGCAGGTGGCGGCGGCCCTGCCCACGCTGTGGGGCTATGTCGGTGTGGACTTCATCCGGAGTAGTGGGGGAACCGTGGTGCTCGACGTGAATCCGCGCCTGACGGCAGCCTACGCGGGGCTGCACGCCGCGACCGGCTGCAACCCGGCCGGCCTGGTCATCGATTTGTTGAAAGGGCCGGCTGCCCTGCAAGCGGCAGCGGTGTCCGCTACCCGGCGCCGCGCCGTCTGCGTCGATATCGACAGCCTGGGCCTGCCCTGGGCGCCCGACTAGGAATCTGTCCCCGAAGGGAGTGCGTCCTTGCCGGCGGGCCTGGCAAGCGGGTACTGCCTTGCCCGTCCTTGCATGAGGCCATGCGGGCTCCTCGCGCCTTGCTGCCGCTTGCCGCGCATCGTTGCCGGCTTTCCTGGGATAGCCTGGAAGCAGGGAGCCCCGGCCCGCCGGCAGGAAAGCCTTCAATTCCTATTTGATTACCACTCCCCAGGGCAGCTTGCCGACCGGGATGTCGCGCAGCTTGCTGCGGCTGGCGGTGTCGATCACCGACACATTGTTGCTGCGCCCATTGGCCACGTAAAGCTTCTTGCCGTCGGGCGTGAGCGCCATGTTCCAGGGGCGCTGGCCAACCGGGATCGTGGCGACGACCTGGTTGCTGGCGGTATCGATCACCGAAACATTGGCGTCGCCGCCATTCGACACATACACCTGGCCGCCGCCCGGGTGCACGGCAATGCCGTTGGCGCGCAGTCCGGCCTTGATGCGCGCGACGATGGCGCGGCTTGCAGTGTCGATGACGAAGACTTCGTTGGCGTTTTCGGCCGCGACATAGGCGCGGCTGCTGTCGGGCAGGAAGCCGATGCCGCGCGGGCGGGCCCCGACCGCGACCTGCGCCACCTGCTTGCGGCTGGCGAAATCGATGATGTCGACGGCGTCGCCTTCCTCGGCGCTGACGAACAGCAGGCGCCCGTCCGGGCTGAACACCGCGTGCTCCGGATTCTTGCCATGCACGGGAATCGTGAACGCCAGCTTGCGGGTGCGCGTGTCGGTGACCGCGATCTCGTTCTTGCCCTCGATGGCCGCGGCCACCCAGCGTCCGTCGGGGGAGATCGACACGCCTTCGGGCGATTCGCCGAGGTCGACCGCCGTGCCGAGCTTGCGCGCCTTCAGGTCGAGCACCTGCAGGCGGTTGTTCGGCTGGTCGCTGACATACAGCCAGCGCCCGTCGGCGCCGACCGCCAGGCCGCGTGGCTTGGTCCCGCCCGGCATTTCTCCGACCACCTGGTCGGTCGCGGTGTCGATCACGGAGATCGTGCCGCTGCCTTCGTTCGGCACGTAGGCAAACGGCGCCGCGAAGAGGTGGGCCGGCAATGCGACGGCGAGGGCGGCAAGCTGCGCCAGGATCACGAAGCGGATGGACGGCATGGTTTCTCCACGAACAGGTTAAACGAGGGGCAGCCGATGCGGCGCAGGCCCGCGTGGCGCCGACAGGCTTCGCAGTCGCTCAATGAAACAGCTTCTTGTCGGGATGCTCGATGTTCAGGCGGCCCAGCTTGCGGTACAGGGTATTGCGGCTGATCGTGAGTTCGCGCGCCACGCCGCTCATATTCCAGCCGTGGCGCTCCAGCGCCTGCAACAGCACCTCGCGCTCGGCGCTCTCGAGCGCGGTGAGGCCCGGGGCGGGCGCAATGCTCGAGACCCCGCCGGGGCTGGAAGAGCAGGAGGGGGCGAAAGCGGCAGGGGACGCCGGCGCCAGGCTAAGTGCCGGTGTGGCGCCGTCGAGCTCGTGCAGGTACTCCAGCGGCAGATCGCGCAGGCCGAGGCAGTCCGATTCGCGCAGTGCGATCATGCTGCGCAGCAGGTGGCGCAACTGGCGCACATTGCCGGGCCAGCGCTGGCGCTCGAGGGCGGCCAGCAAGGCATCGTCGAGTTCGACCACGCTGCCCTCGTCGCTCTCCTCGGCTGCCAGGCGGGTGATCAGGGTACGAAGATCGGCGCGCTCGCGCAGGGGCGGCAGGCGCAGCGTGACGCCTTGTAGCCGGTAATACAGGTCTTCGCGGAATTCGCCTGCGGCGATCTTCTTGCCCAGGTCGCAGTGGGTCGCGCTGATCAGGCGGATGTCGAGCTTCACCGGGGCTTCGCCGCCGAGCGGCACGACCTCGCGCTCTTCGAGCACGCGCAGGAGCCGCGCCTGCAGGGAAAAGGGCATGTCCCCGATTTCGTCGAGGAAGAGGGTGCCGCCGTTGGCTTGCAGCAACTTGCCGCGCTGGCCATCCTTGCTGGCGCCGGTGAAGGCGCCGGAGCGGTAGCCGAACAGTTCGCTTTCGATCAGGGACTCGGGAATCGAGGCGCAGTTGATGGCCACGAAAGGCCAGGATGCCCGCGGGCCGGACAGGTGCATGGCGCGCGCGAACACTTCCTTGCCGGTGCCGGTTTCGCCCAGCAGCAGGGTGGACACATTGCGCTCGGCAATGCGCCGTGCGGTGGCAACATGGGTGGCCATCACCGGATCACCGAAGTGCGTGCTGTCGAGGGCGCTGGCCACCGCCTGGCTGGCGCAGGGCAGGCCGCGCGCCGACCGGCGCACCCCGTTCGTGGCGACCGGCTGGTAGACCACGGCGAAGAAGCGTGCACTGTTGCGCACCTCGAAAATCGGCACCGGATGGAAGGCGCGCCGCACGCTGCTGTCGACCAGGCCGGGGAAGGTTACGTTGAAGAGTTCGCCAATGCCGCGGCCGACGATCTCGCCCGGGCTGGAAAAACCGAGCTGGAACAGGGCGCCGCGGCTGACCGCCAGCACCTTGCCCTCGAGGCTGAGGGCAATCGCGCCTTCGTGCAGGGTGCCGACGAACTCGGGCCGGTTATGGAAGCGCAGGATGTAGTCGTGGCGGAACTGGTGCAGGAAGACCCGGTTTTCGATCATCTGCACCGACATGCAGACCAGGGCCAGGGTGTGCTGCTGGGCCAGGCGCGATTCTCCGGAGGCGTCGAGCACGCCGACCAGCTCGCCCTGGTGGTCGAAGATCGGGGCGGCGGCGCAGCTCAGGCCGATATTGCGCGATAAATAATGTTCGTCGCGGTGCACGGTGATCGGGCGCCGCTCGACCAGGCAGGTGCCCATGCCGTTGGTGCCCTGCACGCGCTCGCTCCAGACTGCGCCCTGGGCCAGCCCGGTTTTCGATGCGGCGTGGGTGAAGGCGGGGTCGCCGAAGTAATTGAGCAGGACGCCTTCGCGGTCGGTCAGCATGATGGCGTAGCCGGAGCCCGCCAGCTGCTGGTAGAGGTTCGCCATTTCGACCTTGGCGACCGCCTGCACGTCGGCGAGGCGCGCCTGGCGCTCTTCGAGCTCGACGGGGGCGACGACTTCGGGCTCGGCGCTTGTGCCCGGGTCGAGCTGGTAATCGTGGAGACATCGGATCCATGACCGGGTGATCCGGTTCCCGGTTTCCAACTGGTCGGTCGCAATCCGGTCCTGGACGACCGAACGGACGCGCTTGACGTGTTCAACGGCAAACCTCGACATGTTGTCTCCTGAGTCCGTAACTGGCGCCGCGCGGCTGCCGCTACTTTTCATTGGACTGCATTTTTATACGCCGACATTCCCTGGAACGGATACAGAATAAGAATACACCGTGTGCCCGTGCATTTGTCGCGTTAGTGTATGCCCGCGATGGGACAACAGGTTCCGGACAGCGCGCGAGCCAGACCGCCGTCAGGAAGAGGCGGATCAGTGGGAACAAGCAAGGATATCGATGGTCGGCGCAGGAAACACCTATGCGAACTGCCAGCTTGCCGTCTTTACAGCCCTGCGCTGTCGTTCAGGTTCTTGCGCAGTCCGACCAGCTGCTCGCGCAATGCCGAGACCTCTTCCAGCGAGCACTTGGTGGCGCACAGGATCTCCGGCATCAGCTTGGCGGCTTCCTGGCGCAGCGACTGGCCCTGCTCGGTCAGCGTGACGATCACCTGGCGCTCGTCGGCCCGCGCCCGCGCCCGCTGCACCAGGCCCTGGGCTTCCATGCGCTTGAGCAGCGGCGTCAGGGTGGCCGAATCGAGGAAGAGCCGTTCGCCGATGTCCGACACCGTCAGCGCATCCTGCTCCCAGAGCACCATCATCACCAGGTACTGCGGATAGGTGAGGCCGAGCTTGGGCAGCAGGCCGCGGTAGACGCGCATCATCGCCAGGGAGGTCGAATACAGGGCAAAGCACAGCTGGCTGTCGAGTGCCGGTGCCGGGAGGGAAGATGGAGAGTTCATGCGTCCAATATAGATCGTGCACAAGCTAATTGCAAGCGACGCGCCACGTCGATCTTATGCAATTTTAATAATGGCCTTCCAAAATGCAGTTCGTCCGCGCTTTTCGACACTTCGTCGCATGCCCGGTTTCGACATGCAGACTCTGGACTAGGATGATTCGATCAACAATCAGAAAGGGATGGCCATGGACAAACCAGCAGTATCGTTGACGCCGGTGGCGAACAACGAGCGCATCCAGTCTCTCGACGTCGTCCGTGGGTTTGCCCTCATCGGCATCCTCATGATGAACGTCGAGTTCTTCAACCGCGCGATTGCGGACCTGGGATCCGGCATACCGGCCACCGTCACCGGCGCCAACCTGTGGATCAGCTACTTCGTCCAGTATTTCGTCACCGGCAAGTTCTGGACCATCTTCTCCCTCCTGTTCGGCATGGGCTTCGCCATCATGCTGACCCGCGCCGAGCGCGCCGAGCGCAGCTTCCTGGTGCCCTATATGCGCCGCATCGCCGCCCTGGCCGTCTTCGGCGCGCTGCACCACATCTTCCTGTACGGCGGGGACATCCTGGTCAGCTATGCCGTCAGTGCGGCGGCGCTGCTGGTCGTGCTGTACGGCCGCACCAGGTGGATCCTGCTGGCGATGGCCCTGTGCATCGGCGGCGGCTTCATCCCGCACATGAAGTGGCTGTTCGGGATCGCCGGCGGCCTGGCCTTCTTCGGCATCGCGGCCTGGTGGCTGCGCGGCGAACAGCACATGAAGCGCTTCGGCAAACCGACGGTCCTGGCCTTCATCATGATGGTGATCGGCGCCATCGCCCTCATCGGCGGCGTGGCGACGTGGTTCGTGCCGAACGTGCCGCTCGAAGGCCGTGTGATGATCCCGGCGATGGGCTTCGCCCTGTTCACGCTCGGCTACCTCACCAAGCGCACCCACGCCGACAAGGCGGCGCGCCCGTGGCGCCTGGGCGTCGGCATCTACTGCTTCTCCTTCTTCCTGATGACGGCCGCCGGCACCGCGCAGTACTACTTCCCGCAAAAGCCGCCGGTCGCCGCCACCAAGGAAGAGGCGAAGAAGCAGCAGGAGCAGGAAGCCGAGCGCGCCAAGATGCGCCAGGAACGCAAGGAGCTGGCAGCGAAGGAGACCGCGGCAGTCAGCAAGGGCAGCTACCTCGATGTGGTGCGCTTCCGCGCCGAGCGCTTCCCGGAACACGCCGCGAACGAAGTCGGCTTCGCGACCATCCTGATCGGCATGTTCCTGCTCGGTAGCTGGTTCGTCCGCGCCGGCATCATGGAACGCGCCCGCGAACACCTGCCGCTGTTCCGCAGGCTGGCCATGTTCGGCATCCCGATCGGCGTCGGCATGGGCCTGGTCGGCTCGATGATCGCGATGCACCCGATCCCGGGTTCGCGCGGCGCCGACGGCTGGCAGTTCGCCCAGGGCCTGCAAATGCTGGGCAACCTGCCGGCATCGCTCGGCTACGTCAGCCTGATCATCCTGATGCTGTACAGCGCGTCGCCGCTGAACAAGGTGAGCGTGCTGGCGCCGTTCGGCCGCATGGCGCTGACCAACTACGTGACCCAGTCGCTGATCGCCTCGACCTTCTTCTTCGGCTACGGCTTCGGCAACTTCGGCGCATCGCGCGTCGACCAGATGCTGTTCGTGGCGGTCGTCGTGATCTTCCAGATCGCCTTCAGCCACTTCTGGCTGTCGCGCTTCCGTTACGGCCCGCTGGAATGGCTGTGGCGCGCAGCGACCTACTGGACCATCCCGCCGATGCGCATCAAGACCCCGCTGGTCGCGCCCTCGGTGGCCACGCCGGCGTGAGGGGGCTGGTCCGACTTGGCGCGGCGCTGCTGCTGGGCGCCGCGCTCCCCGTTTGGGCCCAGCCGGTCAAGGTGGCCGGCCTGGGGCAGCCGGCCCGGATCCTCGTCGACCAATGGGGCGTGCCGCACATCTATGCCGCCAGCCCGGACGATGCCTTCTTCGTCCAGGGTTTCAACGCCGCCCGCGACCGGCTGTTCCAGATCGACCTGTGGCGCCGCAGGGGACTGGGCGAACTGTCCTCCGTCTTCGGCCCAGCCTATGTGGAGCAGGACCGCGCGACCCGGCTCTTCCTCTACCGCGGCGGCATGGAGCCCGAATGGAAGGCCTACGGCAAGGATGCGCAACGGACCAGCGCGCGCTTCGTCGCCGGCATCAACGCCTATATCGACTATATCGGTCGCAAGCCGGAACTGCTGCCCTTCGAGTTCCGCCAGCTGCGCTACCTGCCTTCGAAGTGGCGTCCGGAAGACGTGGTGCGCATCCGCAGCCATGGCCTGACACGCAACCTGACCCAGGAATTCGCGCGTTCGCGCGTGGTCTGCCGCGCCGGCCTCGCGGCCGACGCGGTGCGCGCCCAGCTGTCGCCGAGCTGGACCACCCGCGTGCCGGAGGGACTCGACCCCTGCCTGCCCGAGGACGCGCTCGAGGTCTTCCATCTCGCCACGGATAACGTGCGCTTCGATCGCCAGTCGCTGCAGGTGGCGCGCGTAGTGAATCCGAACGACGAGACGCTCGAGGGCAGCAACAACTGGGTGATCGCGCCCTCGCGCACCAGCACCGGCCGCCCGATCCTCGCCAACGATCCGCACCGCGCCTACGGCGCGCCCTCGCTGCGCTACATCGTGCACCTGAACGCGCCGGGCCTGGACGTGATCGGGGCAGGGGAGCCGGCGCTGCCGGGCGTCTCGATCGGCCATAACGGCAAGGTCGCATTCGGGCTCACCATCATGAGCATCGACCAGGAAGACCTGTACGTCTACGAAACCAACCCCGCCAATCCGAACCAGTACCGCTACGGCGGCGGCTGGGAGGACTTCCGCATCGTGCGCGAGAAGGTCGAGGTGCGCGGCGCGCCGGCCAGGACGGTCGAGCTGCGCTTCACGCGCCACGGACCGGTCATCCACCACGATGCCGGCACGCGCCGCGCGTTCGCGGTACGCACCGCCTGGACGGCGCCCGGCATGGCGCCATACTTCGGCAGCATCGACTACATGCAGGCCCAGGACTTCACGCAGTTCCGGCGCGCGATGCGGCGCTGGGGTGCGCCGACGGAAAACCAGGTGTACGCCGACACCGCCGGCAACATCGGCTGGGTGGCCGGCGGCCTGGCCCCGGTGCGGCCGAACTGGGACGGCCTGATGCCGGTGCCCGGCGACGGCCGCTACGAGTGGAAGGGCTTCCTCGACGGCGCCAGGCTGCCGTATGTGCTCAATCCGAAGCAGGGCTGGTTCGCCTCCGCCAACGAGATGAACCTCCCGCCCGGCTACCCTTATCGAGAGGTCAAGCTCGGCTTCGAATGGCCCGACAATGCGCGCGCGCGCCGCATCGCCCAGGTGCTCGCGGCGACGCCGAAGGCGAGCATGGAAGACATGGAGCGGCTGCAGAACGACGTGGTGAACCTGAATGCGCAGCGGCTGGTGGCCTTGCTCAGGCCCTTGTCGTCGAAGGACCGCGCGACGCAGTCCGCACTGCGCCTGCTCTCTTCCTGGAATGGCGAAGAGCGCGCGAGCTCCGGCCCGGCCGCGCTGTACGAGGTATGGTGGTCGCGCCACCTCGGGAATGCGTTCAAGGCGGCCGTGCTGTCGCCGCAGGCAGCCAGTGCGATCGATGCGCCGCATCCGACGGCCTTGCTCGAGTCGCTCGAGAAGCCGGAGGGGCGTTTCGGCAAGGACGCGGTCCGCAAGCGCAACGAGGTGCTGCTGCGCAGCCTCGCCGCGGCCTGGGCCGAAATGGAGGCGGTACAGGGGGCGGACCCGAAGCGCTGGCAATGGGGGCAGCTGCATTTCAGCTTCTTCGTGCATCCGATGGCGCCGATTCTCGACAATGCGGGAAGGGCGCAGGTGAACGTCGGACCCTTGCCGCGCGGAGGCAGCGCCTTCACCGTCAACGTGTCGAGCTACCACCCGGACAGCTTCTGGCAGGCCCACGGGCCGTCGTTCAGGATGGTGCTGGACGTGGGGAACTGGGACAACTCCCGCGCGATCAATACGCCGGGGCAGTCGGGTGACCCGTCCAGTCCCCATTACCGCGACCTGGCCGGCAGCTGGGCGGAAGGGAAGTACTTCCCCCTGCTGTATTCGCGTGAAGCGGTGCAGAAGGCCACGCGCCAGGTGATCGAACTGGTGCCGGCGCCATAAGACGTGCACCCCTTGCGGACGGGCGCGCGCTTTGCTATAGTGCGCCTCCGCTTCAGGGTCGCCGCAAGGTGAGGCCGAAAAAGGTTAACGTAATCAAGTGGTTACGTTGGCAAGGTCTCCAGAGAAATCTGCGCTGAAGCAAACAAGGGGTTGACGAGAATCGCGAAACACTGCATACTCTCATTCCTCTGCTGCTG
>Ga0209023_10002501_pt1 | contig 22881 bp, 28 predicted proteins | sample LakOneMetagenome_FD_187468 | JGI IMG/M metagenome (GOLD analysis project Ga0209023, IMG submission 187468) | Freshwater and sediment microbial communities from Lake Erie, Canada (SPAdes) (version 2) | ecosystem: Environmental > Aquatic > Freshwater > Lentic | place: Lake Erie, Canada...
CGGGGGGGGTCACGACGGCTCGATTCGTCGACCTTGCAAAATTTGCACATGTTAAGTAATTTGATGATGTGCAATCTTTGAGGGAGATCCACAAAGAGGGGCGTCGCGTCGAGATCCTGCGGGCTGCTCGTGACCTCGTGGCCGAGGGCGGTATGGACCCGTTGACGATGCGGTCGATCGCCGAGCGAGCGCAGGTGTCGGTCCCGACGATCTACAACCTGATCGGGGGCCGATCCCAGGTGCTCTCGGCCCTCATGGATGCCGGTGGTGATCGTCTGGACAGCCTTCTCGCGGGCTCGGGCGGCGGTGACCCGACCGACCGGATGGTCGATGCCTGCGAGGCGCTCGCCGCGGTGGTGGAACCCAACGCGGCGGTGGTGACGGCCGTGTTGGCAGAGGGGGTCGCCGCTCCGGGCGGCGGTGACGGTCTGTTCGCGCGCTATGCGAGCGTCACCCGAGCGGCGTTGGCCGACGCCCGGTCGTCGGGCCTGCTCGAGTCCTCGGCAGATCCCGACCTGTTGACGGAACGGTGCGTTGCCCTCGCGGCCGGTGCTGTCATCTCCTGGGCGACCGGCCATCGCAACGAAGCCCGACTTCGTGACGAGCTGGTTCACGGGGCCATGGTCGTGCTCGCGGCCCAGGCCGATGGCGATGCTCAGACTCGGGCCCACCACGAACTGGATCGTCGTACCCGCCGACTCATCCGACACCGATCGGCGGCGAGCCGCCGGGGCGTGCCGCGATCCTCGAAGGCCGCACGATGAGCCCGCCGCGTAGACCACGCTGCGGACACCGGGTGCTCGTGGCGTTGATCCTGGCGGGCAGCCTCTCCGCTTGCACCGCGTCGACCTCTACGCAGGGAGCCTCCATGTCCTCATCCGTGACCGCCGATGCCGGTGGGTCGGGCGGAACGACCCCGCCCACAGCGAAGCCAGCGGTATGTGCAGATGCCGTGTTGCCGCCGGGCACACCGCTCGGCGATGCGACGCTGCATTGGACCTCGACGTGCATCCCGTACGTGCGCACGCCCGAGGACCGCTTCACGGACCTACCCGACTTCCCCTACGTCCCCTCGTATGTCGATGTGGACGGCGGTCTGCGCATGGCCTACCTCGACGAGGGTCCCCGTGACGGCCAGGTTGTGCTGCTCCTCCACGGTGAGCCGAGCTGGAGCTACCTCTACCGCAGGATGATCCCTGTGCTGACCGCGGCCGGGCTGCGGGTCATCGCTCCGGACATGATCGGCATGGGCCGATCGGACAAGCCGGTGCAGTTCGCCGACTACTCCTACCTTCGCCACGTGGCCTGGGTGAGCCGATTCGTCGAGGCGCTCGGCCTCAGCGACGTGACGGCGTTCGTGCAGGACTGGGGAAGCCTCATCGGGCTGCGCGTCATCGGTGATCACCCTGACCGCTTCGCTCGCGTGGTGGTGGCCAACGGGCGCCTGCCGGTGCTGCCGGCAGGCGTGCACCCGGTCACACTGCCGGACCCGCCGCTCCCCGATGACACGATCCGGGCTCCGTTCAGCGATGACGGACGACCCGTCGCGTCGGTGACGGTCATCCCCGGGATGAGCGAGCAGTTCGGTCAGTGGGCGGTGTACGCCCTCACCGGGACGACGTTCCATGCCAGCGAGGTGCTCCAGGCCCTCACCGAGGTCGAGCTGCGCCCCGACGAGCTCCGAGCGTACGACGCACCGTTCCCCGACCGCATCTACATGACCGGGCCCCGGGTCTTCCCGTCGTTGATCAACACCGTGTCCGACGAGCCGACGAATGCTGCGGCTCGCAAGGTGTTCGACGCCTGGGACAAGCCCCTGCTCACGCTCTTCGGCCGAGGCGACTCGACCCTCGGCTCCGATGCGGTGCAGGCCGAGATGCGAGACCGCGTGCCCGGGGCGGTTGGCCAGCCCCATCATGCCTATCCCGATGCGAAGCACTTCATCCAGGAGGACGAGGGGCTCGACCTCGCTCACCGCGTCGTCGACTTCGTCCAGGCAGACCCGCTGCCAGCCGCCCCCGCGACGGCAGCCACTCGTTGACGACACCCCACACCTGGAGCCCACAACCCGAGATTCGGGAGCGACGGGAACCGATCTGCTGACAATCGCCGCCGGGCGCTGATCGTCCTGGGAGCGCTGCTCGTGGCGGCCGCCCGCCGTCACTCCCGCAGGAGCTCGAGGTGCTGGCCGGTGAACGCGATGAAGGCGGTTGCGGCGGGGCCGAGGGTGCGTCGGGTGGCCAGACGAGGACCGAGGTGTTGCTCGCCAGGGGCATCGTCGGATGGAGGTCAGGCGGAATTGGTACGCCACCTCACACGAGGTCAACACGCAAGACTGCTTGCATGCTGAGTCGTGCCGAACGCTGGCGGCCGAGTTGCTGTCCGCTCAGCGGAGCAGCGCTCACGCGAGTCGCGCTTGGGTTGGCGCGCTTGGGCGACGCATCCCGCACGCTGGGTCTCCTCCCGAGACTGAGCCTCATGGCAGGATCGTTCGAGTGATCCGGTCGGCCGTTCGATTCCGCGATGCCGATGTCGACAGCGCCGTACTGCCGAGCGGACGAAGAATGCGAACGGTTCTTCGCATCATGGCACTCGTGGTGCTCGGAGTCGGGCTTCTGGCGTTGGCGTCGTACGTGCGGAGCGCCGCTCGTCCGGTGGCTCGCGTTGACGTGCCCGCCGGGTCCTTCGTTGAGGTGTCGTTCACTCAGCAGCCGAGCCAACTGGTGTGGGTGATGCCCGCGCACACGGACGCCCCCGAGTTCGATGACCTCGACGTCACGTTCGCCGGGGAGGGCGGGGACATGGTTCGGGTGGTGCGCGACGACCGGCAGATGACTGGGTACATCGGTGGGGGAATGAACCAAACGACATTGGCAACCATCGAGGCGCAGAGACCGGGCACACTCACCATGCACCTCACTCTCAAGCGCGGTGCCTTCGGTGGCGGAGCCCAAGTCGTCTCGGGCGACTCGACGCCGACCAACGTGACCGCGTTCGCGCTGTCGTTAGTAGGCGCCGCGTGCATGGCGGGCGGGGTCATCCTGGTCATCCGGTCTCGGTGGTCTCGCCCCGTCAGATGAGGTGAAGCGAACCGAAGCATGATCACCCGTTCAGCGAGAACAAACGCCGACAATGGCTCCCGAATGGCACCCTCGCGAGCACAGGCCGTCCCGGCCGGGGAGCCAACAGCGGCAAGGCTGAGTATCTACACCGGTGTCCGGTACCGAACTGAACGCCCGTTCAATGGCGCCGCAATGCACCAGAAGCCATCCGGTAGGGCACCGATGCGGGCCGTTGAAAGTGACCTTGACCAGCTGCTATCCGTGGAGCGGGTGACGAGAGTCGAACTCGCGTTCTCAGCTTGGGAAGCATATGTTCTTAGGCCTCTGACCAGGGCTTTCGCGGCTGAAGATGGTGCCTTGTACACATCTGGTACATGGCGGCGCGGACACTCCGGGACGACCCAGGGTCAACCACGGTCACGTCGAAATCTGGGGGACAATCAGCCTGGGCGTCCTCAGCTTTTACGGCTGGGAACGCGTGCGGTTCGGCCTTCCGCGTGCGGTCTATTGGCGGAGCAGGGTTCGGCGGGCGTCTTTCATGAGCAGCACGAGGTGGAGCGGGTCGGTGGGGCTCGGTTCGAGTTCGGGGATCAGGCGGAGGTAGAAGTCGCGGGCTTGGTCCGTTTCGGCGTGGATGAGCAGACCACGACAGCCGATGTCGTCGCTGAGGCTCAGAAGGCGAGTGATCACATCCACGAGCAGTCCGGCGCCGAGACTGCGGTGTTCGTGGGCGGTGTCGACACCGAGTCGAGCGAGCAGGGCGACAGGTTGGGGATAGCGGCCGGCGCCTTTTCGAACTCGGTGTGGCGCCGAGTCGAGGTCGAGCTGCGCCATGCACCACGCGTCATACGCGACAACGGTGCGGCTGCGATGCGCGGTGACGACGAACACCCGCGTTGTGCCGATCGACGCAGCATGTTGGGCGTGATGGCGCAGCCAGTGGGTCTGTTCGGAAGATTCACACGTGAACGTCTCGACTTCATCGTCGTGCGCGAGAAGGCGCGGCGCGCGGTAGCGGTCGGTCACTCGGCGAATGGCGAAGGCCGCTGCATGAGTCGACGAAGTCCGGCCAGTTCCTTGGCCGGTCGACGGTTGATCTCGTCCCACTCCACCGCGGCCTCCGCCGAGAGGGCGAATTGGTCGCGGTTGGCGAGGATCTGGCGGGCGGCGTCGGTGAGATGGGTGACCACGAACGACGTGAGGTCCGTGCCGGCGGCCACCGCGGCGCGGTCGATGAGGTCTCGTTCCTCGGCGGTTGTGCGGACCTCGAGCCGCCTGTCTCTTGTGCGGATTGGCGCGGTCATTGCTGCTCCTGAGCCTCTACGTACGGCCAGTGTACGGCCGAACGCCTTGCGGCACAACCCACCCTTCGTCAACGGACAACCAAGCGTCATACGGACGCGGCGTGTCGTTCGCGTGGCCACGAGTCTTGAACGAGTCGAGCGGCGGAATGCCAACTGAGGTGCCGTGACGAGCGCTCCGTCGCTGTCGATCGCGTGATCGCGGGTGCGGACGAGCGCGAGCGTCGCGATTGCGACCGGCCCCCGCCGCTAAGAAGACGACCATCAACCCGCCGAGCGAGCAACCTGGGCCGACCCGCCCCGAGTTCCGGTCGTGAATGCATGTCACGGTGTCCGGCCCGCTTCGTGTCCCACCGCCGGCCGCACGCTCAGCTGTCGCTCTCCTGGGGGTTCTGGGCGTTGTTGGAGCGTCGCGCGCAGCTCGTCGTTCGCGAATCGTTCAGTGAACAGCTGCCGGTAGTCATCGATCCGTCCCTCGCCGGCGCGTTCAGCGGCGCGGGCCACCAGGCCCCGCATGTCTTCGAGGCTCATCGCGTCGCTGTGCTCGTTGTAGAGGCGCGTGGTGAGGTCATCGAGCCACGCCAACCACGCCGCGCCGTCGTCGGTCACGCCATTGAGGTCGTCATCCGCCACAGGCGCACCGTAGAACGCGCTCTGCCCGATTTGAGACGGGTGTGCGTTGGTGATGTTCACCGAATGTTCGTGCAGCCGTCACCGTGGTTGCGGTGGCAGCCGCTGGAGTGTTCGAGCCCCGCGTCGGAGTGGTGCGGTCCGACCCGATGCAGGCGAATCGGCGTGGGTGCCCCGATCGCGAACGGGCGGCGCGTACTCGAACCAGAACATCGTCAGGCCGGTCACTGGCCCGGAGTCACCTCGGCGGGGCGTAAGGCAAGCGGGCGGTGAGCGGCATCGAATTGGGGCGTGGTCGTGCCGAGCGATTTGGTGAGCACGGTCGCGGTGGCGAGGCCGTGCAGGAGTGGCTTGGTGATCGTCGTCGCCGCGTCGACCTTGACGATCGTCTCCAGGTCGAGAGCGCGGCCGCTTCGAGCGCGACTCCACAGTGCCAGTGCGGTTCGCCCGTGTGCGGGTAGGCGGTCGGCGATGCGGCGCGCTTCGGTGGGGGTCATCTGCGCCGTGGTCTCCACGATCAGTAGCGCGCCTCCTGGGTTGAGGGTGTTCCAAAGGCGGCGGACACCCCTTTCGGGATCGGGGAGCGTGGCCAGGAGCGAGGTCGCGGAGACGACATCAGCTGATCCTCGAACCAGGCTGTTGATGTCGCCGACCTCGAAGCGCGGGGCCGCTGGGCCCGAGGTGTGGCGCCGGGCCAGGCGCACCATGTCACGGTCGTGGTCGATGCCGACGGCGTCGAAGCCGGCGGCGGCGGCGAGCTGTGGGACCAGGCCGGGCCCGCACCCGACGTCGAGCCACCAGCCGCTGCGTCGGGGCACGAGCGCGACGGCGTCACGGTGCATCTCGACGTAGAAGTCTGCTGCCTGTACCCATGCGAAGAACCGGGCCGATGGTCCGATCATCGAGTCCTCCCGTCGAACCCGCTGATCACTGCGTCCGAGCCGTCGGACGGGCCGGTCGGGCGTGTGGTTGCGCGACGAGGATGGAACCAGAGGAGCGCGGCGATGAACAGCACCGGCATGAACGACGCAGTGGTGACCTGGCGCATCGTGACGTCGCCACTGTGGAGGTAAGTGAGGGTGGCGAGCCAGTCGATCGCCTGGATCACGATCATGGTGTCGATCCACGGGCCGGCTCCTTCGGGGTGGCGGGCCGCCCAGAACATGCCGTAGGCGTAGCCGAGGAAGCGTGCGGCCATCATCGCCAGCAGCCAGTTCGCCCAACCGGGTGCGGCTGGTCCGAAGCCGAGCTGGTGGGCGACCGGGCCGGGTGCGGCGAGGAAGGCGATGCCGAGGACCAGCTGGAAGAGGCCGATGACGTAGAGGGTGATCTTCATGGGGCGCATGGGTCCGGTTCTCCTGAGTGGGGGTGGCGGTCACGGTACGAAGATCGCGGGTTCGGTTGTCAACCAGTGACTCAGGTTCATAAAGTGAACTAATGGGTTCCACGAGGAACGACGCGCTGAGCTGTCAGGACGCCACTTGCCCGGTGGCTCGAGCCGTGCGGTCGCTCGATGGCAAATGGACGTTGCTGATCATCCGTGACCTGTTGGGCGGGACGCGACGCTTCGGTGAGCTGCGGTCTTCGCTGGCGGGGATCAGCTCGAAGACACTGACCGATCGCCTGCGCGAGCTCACCGACGATGGTCTGGTGTCGCGCGTCATGTACGCCGAAATGCCGCCGCGCGTCGAGTACTCGCTCACCGAGCGCGGGCGAGCAGCTGGCCCCATCATCGAGGCCCTTGGCGCCTGGGGCGCGACGCTCCCGACGTGAGACGAACCGCAGCTCGACGCTCCAACCGATCGACCATCGGAGGGCGGTTGGCCATCGACGCGTACCGGGTCTGGCGGAAGGGATCGCCCGGCGAGCCTGCTCTCGCCGGGTGGACGGGCCCTACCGGGCTCGTAGCCTCGGACCTTCGAGGACGCAACGTATGACGGCAGCCAACGCGACGACCACTCGCTGAGCGCGGCCACGACGACCTCGTCCAAGCCCGGGCAACCATGGAGGCTCGGGAATTGCTGTGCGAGCTGCGCGCTCAGCTCGATGCAGTCACAGCATGTGTAGTTGCCCAACAGGAAGACTCCTGGTGCGCCCGAGGCCCGGGCGAGCAACCCGGCCCGACCCGGGCCCGCCGTCGGTCCGGTTGATCGCCCCATGCCCATCCATTGGCCGCTGGTCCGGCGCCTCGCAGGAGATCTCAGATGTTCACCTGCTGTTGTTGAGGTGACCACCCGCTGCGTCGCAGCCCCTGAGATCGTTGGCGGCCAGCGTCCGCGATGTCTCGTACGTGCTCGCTTCGGCCCGGCCCGCAGCCGGGCACCTCGCCTGCGAGGCGTCGCTGAGCTTTGCTGAGGCGCGTGATGGCGGTGGGTGTGACTCGGCTGAAGCTCACTCTCTCACCGTCGACTCCGGTTGGGGGCAACGTCCGCCTCGCCGGTCAGGTTCATCACGCCGACGCGAGCGTGCAGCGCTCCGATCGGATGGCTGCAAGCGTCGAGCCTCGCATCACCTTCGCCGGACGACACGCGGTCGGGTCACTGATCCTGAGGTTCACGAAGACTTCCGGTGAACGCCATGGAGGCGTCGGCTGCGCGTAAGACCATCGATTTAGCGTTCGCGTCAGCCCCCGGTCGCTCGGACCGGCACGCTTGAGGAGGACTCGTGCGCGATTCGAATCCGTCGGTGAAGCCCGTTCGTCACAAGCGGCAGTTGGCGCTGGTCGGCGTGGTTGGCGCGGGAGCGATCCTGTTGTCGGCCTGCCATCCCAACGCTGTGCCCACGGCCAACGACAAGGTCGTTGGTGGGAGCCGGCCGAACAAGCTCTCGACGTCGTTCCGCGAGAGCGTCGTGGCGCAGGGGAGCACCCCGCTCGAGAACGGGACGGCGGCGGTGCCCTTCTACGGGTACCTCGGCGATGGCCCTCATGTTCCGGTGCCCGGTGACTTGCCGAGCGCGAACCACAAGGTCGAGGCCACGAAGACCGAGCCCGACAAGAACACCTATCTCGTGCTCGCCAACCAGTCCGGCGCGGACGCGACCTACAACTACGGGACGCACTTCCTGTTCCAGGGCCACGAGAACGGCGCGCCCGGCTACATCACCCGCATCAACCTCGACGCCGACGCCAACCACCGAGTCACGCTGCTCGGCACCCAGGACACCGACGCCCAAGACCTTCCGGACTTCGACGGATCGACCTGGGATCCCTGGGCCCAGCGCTTGCTGTTCACCGCCGAGGGCTCCAAGGGTGGTGGCGTGTGGCAGTCGACCACCGGCCCGGGGGCGACGATCGAGAACCTGACGGGCATCATCGGTCAGGGTGGGTACGAGGGGATCCAGAACGACAGCGTCGGCAACCTCTGGATCGTCGAAGACATCGGCGGTGCCAAGGGCACGGTGAACAACAAGGCCAAGCAGCAGAACAGCTTCGTCCTGCGCTTCGTCCCGACCAACCCGTCGGACCTCAAGGCCGGCGGGAAGCTCCAGGCGTTGCAGGTGCAGTCCCAGGCCACGCCGGGCTCGCCGATCGCGTTCCACGCCGGTGCCGCCGATGCAGACATCCTGAGCCAGGACGCCAAGGACCTGCACACTTACGGCAAGTCCTTCACCACGACGTGGGTGACCATCCATGACACGGCGGTTGACGGGACGGCGCCGTTCAACGCGAACGCGCTGGCCAAGACCGCGCAGGCAACCCCGTTCAAGCGGCCGGAGAACGGCGTGTTCCGACCCGGTATCGGCTTCACCGAGTTCTACTTCACCGAGACCGGTGACACCGACGCGGGCACACAGGCCGGGTCGGACTACGGCGGGTTCGGCGCCGTGTACAAGCTGTCGCAGTACGCACCCAACGCGGCGGGCGGAACCCTTTCCCTGCTTTACAAGGGCGACGTGGCCCACACGGGACTCGACAACCTCGCCTTCCGTGATCAGAACAACGTCGTCGTCGTCGAAGATGCGGGGGACGCCCTGCACACGCAGCGCAACGCCCTCGACTCGGCCTTCGAGCTCGATGTCACGGCCAAGTACGGAGCGGTCGGTGCCGCGGAGCCCACCCGGGTCCTGGCCGAGGGCCGCGACCCAGCGGCGACCCTCGACTCCCAGTTCAGCGGGATGGCCGGGTTCCAGAACGACGGTGACAACGAGATCACCGGCATCCACATCTCCAACGGCGACCCCGGCCCGACGGGCGTCCTAGGCGCCTTCGTCCCGAACGTCGGGGCGAACGGCTGGCGAGTCTTCTGGACCCAGCAGCACGGCGAGAACATCACCTTCGAGATCTTCAAGAACTGACGTCGCTCGCTGGCATCTCCCCGGGTCACTCGACGGAGTCATTGCCGTCGCTTCACATCTGGAGGGTGTGCGGCGATGACCGTCCGTCGGGTGGCGGGAGAACCGAAGTGCCGTCACCGCAACGGGTCTCGAGGGTTGCCCGAACTGCCACCAGCTGACAACGTCGCAGTCATGACGGCTGCAGCGCACGACGTTCGCCCGCCACCGGTAGCTGGCCTCTCGGTGGCGGACGCACCCGGGGATCTCGGAGCGATCGTCATCGGCGGGTTCGATCCCGACCACCACTCCGGTGATCGGGATCTTGCCGACTGGCTGCGTGCCCGGCTGTGGCGCCACGGCGTGCTCTGCCTACGCATGCGGTCCGCGCTCACGGACGCGCAGCATCGTGCGGTCACGGCGATGATCGGCCCCATCAAGGATCCAGTCAGCATCGACGGGGCGGGGGCGCCGGTGCGCTACGCCGAGGAGAAGCAGATCATCGATTCGGGGTTCGTGCTGACCGACGAGCTGCGCGCCGAGCTCGGCGATGTGGCCCTCGGCGGCGACCGGACCCGACCTGGCTTGTTCGAGGCCTTCCACACCGATGACTCCTATGTGCCGTGCCCTGCGTCGGTCACTGTGTTGCACGCGCGGCAGCTGCCCACGGGGCCCGGAGGGGCCACCTCGTTCATCGACATGCGAGCGGCGTACACCGCGTTGGCGCCCGATGCGCGCGATCAGCTCGTCGGCCTCACCGCTACCCACGCGTACAACAACAGAGGTGCGTTCCCACCCCGTCCGGCAGCATCGGGGCCGCTCGAGCGCATGATCGAGGTATCGCATCCTGTCGTTCGTGCGCACCCCGTTGTGGATGCGCCGGCGCTGTACTTCGACCTCGATCGTGCGGTCCGCATCGATCAACTGCCCGTCGCCGAAGGTCGCGCGCTCTTGCAGTCCCTCCAAGACCACGCCGAACGGGACGCGCCGCGCTACGCCCACGCGTGGCAACCCCACGACGTCCTGCTGTGGGACAACGCGTCGGTCCAACACAAAGCGGGCGGCGACTTCGCTGTCGGCGAGCCCCGTCGCTTCTGGCGCTACATGGTCGAAGGAACGGCACCGATCGCGGCCCGTTGAAGGTCGCGCTGTCCCATTGGGGACATAACACCTGTGCGAGCTCTCGACGAGCGTCGTCGGCCGCAGGGCTGCGGGCAGGTGACGAGCGTCGCGCGACCTGTGAACTCGTGGTGAACACTCGGCCGATCTGCTGCGTGGCCGCGAGCGCCTTTCTAGCCTTGTCCCGATAGGCGAGTCAGCCGGTACGAGGCCGTTCGCAGGTGGCACCGGTCGTTCGATTCTTGGAGGGTTTGCGTGGGAGAGGTGCGGATCAGGTTCTGGTTGCACTGGCGCTCGGTTGGATGGCAGTTCACCTGTGACATCCCGGGACGGCGAGCCGAAGGGTGGCGACCTACTCGGCGGTGGGCAGCGGCCGCCGCACGCCGGCGCATCGCTCGGGCCCGCCCGGCAGCGCACCAGCCGCCGCCCCCCGTCCACAGGGCCCAAGAGCCGAGGCTAGGTTCGGCCCGATGATCGTCGTCGTGGCAGCGCTCAAGGGTGGCGTCGGCAAGACGACTACCGCCGTGTACCTCGCTGCGCTCGCCGCCGGCGCCCGAAGGTCGGTGGTGCTGGTCGACAGCGACGCCCAAGCGAGCGCGGCGGACTGGCTCGAGACCGCCGAGGACGCCACCCTGCAACGGGTCACGCTCATCGAAGCTCCGACGGAGCGACTGCTCGCAAAGGCCCTCGGCCGAGTCGACGACGACGACGTCGCAGTGGTGGACACGCCACCGGGGCACGAGCGCCTGCTGGCCAAAGCCCTGGAGGTGGCGGACGTCGCCGTCGTGCCCAGCCGGGTGGGTGGCGTCGAGACGCCCAGGGTCGAGGCCCTGCTCGAGATGGTGCCGACCTCCATGCCCGTCGGGCTGGTGATCTGTTCCGCGCGCACCTACACGCGGGACTACCAGGACGTCGTGGCGGGCTGGTCCGAGGCAGGCGTCCCGGTGTGGGGGAGCGTGCCCGAGCGCGTGGCCATCGCGGCCGGGCCTCAGGGCTGGCTGTCCGACGACGGGCTCGAGGCCTATCGACCGGTGTGGCGGCGGGCGCAACGGGCCGCGCGCGGATCCTGACCCGCTTGGAGGACACCGAACCGGCTTGCGGCTCGTGCGGCGACGGTCGCCCACGCCTGAGCGGCGCAGTGGCAAGGGACGCCGCGGGGACGAGAGCGGGGCGTGGGGGTGCCTTGTCGTCAGGGCGACTGAACGACAAGACACCCCCTGCCCGCGACCGCCGCCCACTCAGCCGCTCCCGAGACGTTGGCGACCGACGGTCGCTGGCGAACGGTCCAAGCGGCGGGAGTTGGGCGCCAGGAACAGATGCTATGGGCTCTGCCGTACGAAGGCCCCGGGCACGGAAGTGTTCATCTGTCGTTCGCTCTTCTGTCGACAACCTGCGTCGCCTCCCGGCAGCGACGGATTGCGGACCTGACGGACGGGCCCGCATGTTCGCGAACCGTCGGCACCCACGTGCGTTGCGTCTCCCGGAAGGTGACCTCGCCTCGGTGAGCGTGATGACGATCGCGTCCGGGGCGTGTGCGAGAAACTGATGGATGCTGTCTTTCACACAGCTCGCGCCACGACGCGGCGGTGGACGAGAGGCCAGCTCGGTGGTCGAGCCGGGGCCACGCGCACCAAAGGTGAACGTGACACCAACAGCGAGCGCCAGCGCCGCTTCGTCCGGGACGCCGGGGTGAGAGCGATGAACCGAAGGGTTCGTCGGACCTTCACGTTCATTTCGGATGCGATCGGTCGTGCCGTTCGCTGAGGTCATTCGATGCTGAACGCGGCACCCGACGACGCGACAGGAGCGGGCAGATGACAATTACGGAGCAGTACCCAGAGGACGCCGTCACCAGGACGATCCTCCGTAGGCCCGCACCCCGGTGCGTCGCCGTGGACGACCGCGAAGGCGTTCGGTCCACCGTCGCCTGGAGTTCCGCCGCCGAAACGGCTCAAGTATCGAGACAGGCGAGGAGAGCGCCGAGCGCGGCCGGATCCCCGTAGAGCGTGTAGCCGGGCCCCGTCGTTCCGTCGCCGGTGGCCCGTCCATGAAGCAGACCGATGAAGTCGGCGCCGATGAGGTGCACGGTGGCGTCGACCGCCTCGGACAGCTCTTCCTCTTCGTCGGTCGTCACCGTCAAGCTGCCATCTCGCACCGTCGCCGTGATGGATCCGTCGAGGGCGCAGAAGCGCACGGCGGTGGCGGCGTCATCGGCGCGCAACGGCTGGAACTGGTGGCGGAGCCCGAGCGCGAAGTTGCTCAGGGTCGACACATGCGGTTGGTAGTCGAGGTAGCGGACCCGTTTGGCGGGGTTGCGGCGGGCGACGATTTCGGAGCGGGTCCCCGAGGTCACGTAGACCGGCTCGACCTTGCGTGTCAGCGGCAGGACGACGTCTCGTCGCCAGGCGGCGCGGTCGGCGATGTAGGGCCCGATGATGTCGTCGCCGGCGGGGCAGACGGCCTGGCAGTACGCCGCCTTGTAGTTCGGCCCGAAGGCGATCGACTGCCACATCGATCGGGTCTCGCCCTCGTCGTACTTGGACCGGTAGGCCTCGGCGGAACCCGCGCCCGCGAGCGTGTGCACCCAGTCTTCGAAGCCGAAGAGGAACTCGCGGTAGTTGTGGGTCAGGCAGGCGAAGAAGTCGAAGTCGTCGTTCTTGCGGACCGCGCCCACGGGGCACGCTGCGACGCACAGGTTGCATCCGTTGCACGGGTTGTAGTCGAGAGGCGCGTCATACGTGTCGAAGCGGGCGTCGACGAGCACGGTCTGGAGCAGGATGAAGTTGCCGAGCTTGGGATGGATGACGTTGCGGTTGATGCCCATGTGACCAAGCCCGGCTTCGACCGCGATCGGCTTGTGCGCGATCTCCCACGGCCGGGCACCGGGTTCGTGTGGTGGGTCCATGGGAAAGCCGACGGGGGTGAACACACCGCGCACGCCTCTGGCCTGGAGTCGCTCGAGGAGGGCGTTCGCAACATGATCGAGCCCGTCGTGGTTCGCTCTCCACGCGATGTTGGCGACCGAGCGAGACACCGACCGCACCGCGTCGGGGTTCGTCGTGGTGACCAACGCGATGTACGTCTGCGTCTGCGAGAAGAGACGCCGTGCGGGCTCCAGTTCGTCGGCGAGCGACGGCCGCCCGCACTCCACGAACCCGACGTCACCGGCGCCGAGCTCGAGGCACCAGGCCCGGACCTCCTCGGCAGAGAGCGTGACCGGGACAGACGGGAGTGGAGGGGCAAGAGCGGCCTCGTGCTCGCGTCGCTCCGCTTCTCGTGCTGCCGTTCCTCGGAACACGTGACCGGACGCAGCTTCTCCTGTTTGCACCATGATTTCAAAGTAACTGCTTGGAGAATCGGGTGTAAAGTTCTGCTTGATGAATTCGGAGAGAAGTCGACGGTCCTACGATCAGTACTGCGGGGTGGCACGGGCCCTTGACGTCTTGGGCGAACGATGGACCCTGCTCATCGTCCGAGATCTTCTGCCCGGTCCTCGTCGTTACGGCCAGCTCGCGGATCACCTGCCCGGCATCGGCACCGATCTGCTCACTGCGCGCCTCCGCCTGCTCGAGGAGAACGGCATCGTCGAACGCCTCAGCACCGGCGGCGTTGGAGGCGGCGTCACCTATCGCCTCACCGAAGTCGGCGAGCAGCTGCGCCCCTTGATCGTCGAGCTCGCCCGCGCCGGGCTGCGGTGGATCGAGAAGCCGACTGAGTCCGCAGCTCATCGCGACGTCGTGTGGGCCCTTCTTACCGTGTCGATCTACTTGGGTGCCGACGAGGTGCCGGCCGAGCCGCTCGGCATCACGGGCACCCACGATCATCTTCTCCTCGAACGTGACGGCAGTGCCGTCAGCGTCCGGTACTGCGACCGTCCACACACGGGTGTGTCGCTCTCGGGAGACGACGACTCCCTCCTGGCCGTGCTCTCTGGCCACGTCGACCTCCGCGCCGCTGATGTCACCGTTCACGGGAACCGGCGGACCGCACAATCCTGGATCAACGCGATCCGCAAACGACTCCCCGCACCGCTCGCCGCCTCACGGGTGGATCCATAGCAGGACGGCCTGAGGGCCTGGGTGCAGCGAGCCTGATCGGCGGTCCGAGCGCCCGGTTCTTCGCGAACTGCCCGACCCGATTGGTGACGTGCTCGCTCCGATCCCTGAGACGATCCCGACGGGTGGCCACGCGTCTGACCCGAGCGTCGCCGTCTCTCGGGGCGTTGGATGGCAGGGCGTTGATCGACATCGGTCGATGAGAGGCGAGGCGTCACGGGTTGGTTGTGAGCTGCGCCCCGCAGAAGCCGGCGATGAGGTGGGCGAGCTGCTGAGGCTGGTCCTCTGGGGTGAAGCTGTAGGAATCGGTTACCAACTCGAACCGCGCCCCTGGCAGCGATGCTGCGTAGTTGCGGCCGCGCTCGGCGGCGAACACCGGGTCGCCCTCGGCCCAGGCGAGCAGGATCGGTCGACCCCACGACGACGCGAGCTTGTCGGCCGCGACCCGGACGTGGCGCTCGTCGGCGCCACCCATGATCTTTTGCGTGTCGTGCCGGATGCCGGCGTCGGTGAGGAACGGTTGGACATACGTTGTGGACACCTCGAGCTGGATGCCCGTGCTTCGCCAGCAGTCCGTAGGCCACTGGCTCGGCCCGGAAGCTGGGGTCGGCGAGGGCGGCCATGAAGTCGGTGAGACCGTCGGGCTTGTTCGCCTCGGCGGTCAGCACGGTGAACTCGGGTGGGGGCCAGGTGTCTGCGGGAGTCTCACATGCGGTGAGGATCAGTCCCCCGAGCCGCCCTGGTTGGTGGGCGGCGCATCGTGCCCGGCATCCGGGCGTTGACCGATGACGAGGTCGGGGCTCTGCTCAAGAGCGGCGGGATGGACGAGGCGTTCGCGCTCGGCGAGGTCGACCCGGCGGTCATCCCCGATCTCGAGGTGGCTGCCGACGGCATCCACCTCGAGGTGTCCGCCGGCGCGTGCCTCCTCGATGGCATCCCGACGCTGCCGACACCTCCCGACGTGCTCGCCACCGCCCTCGCGGAAGGCGACGCGCTCGCGTTCGCGCGGGCTGCCCCCGCGGCACCAACACCTCAAGGGACGCCGCCTGCCGGAGCTCCGGCACCGGACGCAGTAGCGACGCCCCCTGCGCCCGCGACCACCCCCGCACCCGTGGCGTAGGGCTTCCGGTGGCGGACGTCGCCTCGAGCGGGCGGCGCGTGCCGCCCCGGCGCGCGGCGAACCAGGTCGACCCGCGCGGCACCGCCCGCCGACGCACCGTCGGCCAGCACAGGCCCGTGCACCTCTGCCGTCACCACCCCGGCCACCAGGGACCAAGCCGGTGAGCAGTGATCCGTATGTATCGGGGGCGCCGCCGGTCGTGGCGGCTGACGTCGCGCCTACTTCGTCGCTGTTTGGTTCGTGTTCTTGGTGCCGTCGGGGTGGAGGATCCACCACCCTTCGGCGCCTTGGCAGTTCGCTTCGCCAGGGGCGTCGATCATCATGTTGTAGAGGGGTTTCCCGTTCAGGGCCGCCTGCTTCGTGCCGTCGGGCCGCGTGATCACCGAGAACATGGCTGGGTCGATGCCTGCCGCCGTCGTGACGCTCGAGGCGATCAGTGGCGGCCATTTGTCGAGGCACGCCGCGTCGACGCACACGACCGAGCCGGATGCCTCTTTGTCCCACGCGTAGAGCACTCGGCCGTCGCTGCTCCCCAGTGCCTCGCCGTACGGCGTGGACACGATCTTGATCTGCACCGCCGCGTTTGTCGCCGGTGCGGCCGTGGCCACCGTCGTTGTCGGCGCGGACGTCGGTGGTCGAGCGGTGCTGGTCGTCGGGGCCGCTGACGTGGTCGCCGCGGTGGAAGCCTTTGCGCCGCAGCCGGTCAGTGCGAACCCGCTGACAACCACTGCGGTGCACACGAGCGCGACGAACTGATGACGATGGACCATGGGTCTCCTCCCTCGGGCAACATCGAACCAACGAATCCGTGCCGACGATCGTTCCCGGATGTCTGGGTGGGTGTGCCGCAGGTCCTGGAAGCGGATCGCCGCGAGGGCGACCAGCGCTATCGGCGGGGACGCTGAGCATCAAGGACATCCCGCGTATCACGGCGAGTCAGTCGCCAGTAACGCGTCGATTCGGGGAGCTGCGCTCCTCGCTCGCGGGGATCAGCCCCAAGACGTTCACCGACCGTCTGCGCGAGTGGATCCCCAGTTGTGCGTCTCTGCCATCTATGCGCGCGGTGGTGAAGCCAGGCGGACCTGCCACGCGTGCGACCGGGGGCATGCGCCCACGGGGCCGGTACTGCCCTCCGGGCCTTCTTGGCCCGGCGTCTACGATGGTCAGCCGTGGTCGAGTGCGCCGACCGTTGTCGTCGCGTGTGTTCCGAGCGCTCTGGCGCCGTAACCGTGGATTGTGCCGGCCAATGTGGCGGGTCGATCAAACGAAGAACAGGTGAGGGCGTGTGAACGTCGAGACGGCAGGGAAGACGATCCAGGTCATTCTCGCCCCGGCGGTGATGATCACGGCGTGTGGGCTGCTACTCACAGGCATGCTCGGCCACTACACCGCCATCAACGTCCGTATCCGCACTCTCGCCGGGGAGCGCCTTCGGCTTGCTTTGGTGGCACCAGCGGCCGGCGACGAGGACTTCGCCCGGGAACGTCTGACACAGATCGACCACCAGGTGCCGATGTTGGTGCGGCGCCACCGTCTCGTTCACCACGCCCTCCTTCTCGCCAACGGTGCCGTCGTCATTCTCATCCTCTGCATGTTCACCATCGCGGCAGCCGCATTCGCCGACTCGGGCGTCATCGGGACGGCAGCGTTGTGCGTGTTCCTCGCGGGCACCGCCTGTCTGATGGCGAGCGTGGCGTTCATGGCCGTCGAGGTCCGCAGCTCCAACGAGTCCGTGGCGTACGAAGCCACCCGTGCCGCGCAGCTCGACACGACCTGGCAACACCGACTCGCCGAGCAACACCACCAGGGCGGAGCGGAGCTCCGCTGACCTCTCATCCGACGGCCGCTCCTCCGATGAACGATCCGCCACGACCGCCGAGCTCGTCGTGGAGGGGGCCTTGCCTCCCGAGCTCGCCGGCACCGACATCAAGAGGAGGGGCCGGTCGCGGCGCGTTGACCGCCCCCAGCGTGTCTCTCGCTCACCAGACTCGCCTACCGGGAGACGACTGACGCGATTGCCTTCGCCGAGTCCCGGGGAATCGTCGCGGTCGAGATGGAAGCCGCCGCCGTCTCTGCCTTCGCCCAAGTTCGAGAGCTCGAGGTGATCTGCGTTGCGCACGTCACCAACTCCATGGCGACGGACGGTGACGACTTCGAGAAGGGCGAGGCCGACGGTGCCCACGACGCGCTCGAAGTCGGCGCCGCCATCAGCGAACGACACGCGGAGATCACTCGACACGGTGAGCAACCAGGTCGCCCCGAAGATCAGGACGCCCGGCGGGGGTAGGGAGGGAATGAACAGGGGCAACCCCGATCCGCCTGCGGAGCAGCTGGGACAGGCCCGGACAAGACGCCCGAGCACAAAGTGCCGGCTTCAAAGATGAACAGGCTGGCCCGCCGATGCCGAGGACGCAGTGGTCTTGGACCGAGTCGGCCGGGGGTAGGCCGCCGGTGCGGGCAATCGTCCGCCCCCTCGGGTTCGGTTCTCGCGTCCCGACCGGACGCCTGCGGTTCGCAGTGCGAGGATGAACCATGTCCGGTGGCGCCGACCAGCCACATGATCGGCGACGCGGTTACCGTCCAGCCATGTCGAGCCGCCGCCGTCCCCTCATCGTGATGGCCATCGGTGCCGTGCTGCTCGCCGGCGCCTGCTCGTCGAACAACAACGCCACGCTGGCACCGGCCACCACGACAACTCGCGCGGCGTCGGTGCTGGTGGATCCGGACCAGTTCGCTCGACGGGTCCAGGAACCGAAGGTGGTCACCATCAACGTCCACGTGCCGAACGAGGGCAACATCGCTGGCACCGATCTCACGATCTCGTTCGATCAGATCTCCAGCTCCACCGAACTGCCCGTCGACCTCACCACCCCACTCGCCGTCTACTGCCGCTCGGGCAACATGTCGGCTACGGCGGTCAAGGACCTGCAGGCGAAGGGCTACGTCGACATCGTCGAACTGCGGGGCGGCTACGACGCCTGGCTGAAGGCGGGCCGGACCCTCGAGACGTCCGGTCTAGGTGGCTCGCGCCCTTGACAGCGATGCCGGGTGGTGCGGCTGCGAAGTGGTACCCGGCTGATCGGCCTCGGCCCTAAGGGGGTGCGGACGTCATTGGTCCCTGTTGCCGTGGACCTCGTACCCAGGGGCTTGGCGTCGAGTCCTGCTCGGTGGAGGCCGGAGAGATGATGTCGCCGAACGGCGCGGAAGCGGTCATCGTCAGCCCACACCTCGATGACGGCCAACAGCGGCCGCGGGTGGGTAGCAGATGTGGGAGAGGCGCGGGGCCTGGTCGTTGATGGCGGACCCGGTGGTCTCGAAGACCTTCTCGTACTCGTCGACGGTCTCACCGGGAGCTCGACGCAGCAAGGATCGGCATGGCGAGGGTCCATGTTCCCCGAGGTGCGTTGCCTTCGGGGCTCCTTCAGGACAACCGCTACGTCTGACTCGCCAACTCGGCCGGGAGGGTGCTGGCCAGCCAAGCGCGGGAGGAGGCCACCATGCGATGGACGACATCGGGGTCGCGGTACGCGTGGGCGAGAACGGCGGCGCCTTGCAGGGTGGCGATGAGGTGCTCGGAGAGATCGCGGGCCTGATCCGGTGGCACGACGCGGATCATCTGCTCGGCGAGCCAGTGCTGGAGGGCTTCGAGGACGTGGCTGGCGTAGGGCTGGAGGCTGGGGTCGTCCTTGCCGAGCTCGCTGCAGAGGGTGCCGACGGGGCAGCCGACGCGGGCGAGTTCAGGGGCGGTGGCGTCGGTGATGTCGAGGAAGTGCGCGATCGCTTCGTGGGCGGTCGCGTCAGGGGACAGTGTCTCGTTGAGCCGGCCGAGGAGTTGCGCTTCACGTTCGCGGGTGACCCACTCGAGGAGGTCCGCCTTGGTCTTGAAGTAGTACGACACGTTGCCCTTGCTGAGACCGGCTCGTTCGGCGACATCGCCGATCGAGGTCTCGGCGAAGCCGCGTTCGGCGAACAGGTCGAGGGCGGCGTCGATGAGGTGTTGGCGACTCTGCGCGCCCTTCATTCGGGCACGACCGGACGGGACGCGGATTGCAGCCAGGTTTCGATGTCGACGAGGGGGATGTGGTCGTTGATGTCACGGCCGTAGTGCGCGACGGCGATCGTGCCGTCAGCGTCGATCAGGAAGTCGGCGGGGGTGCGTTGCACCGGCCCGTCGATGCGGCCCGGTAGGTACCCGTGGCGGAAGGCGCGCAGTGCGGTCTTGATGACGGCCCAGGTGAACAGGCCCCGCCATCGGGCTTCGACGCCGAAGCGGCGGTAGAGCTCCATCGACGGGTCCGCGACGATCGGGAACGGGGCATCCTGACGTCCGACGTGCTCGGTGATCTGCGCCGGTGACGACTGGAACACCGCGACGAGCGCGATGCCCAGCTCGTCGAGGTGGTCGTGAGCGGCGATGAGTTGGTGCATGCGCAGGTTGCACACCGGGCACGACGCGTACCGGTAGAACGACAGCATCACGGGCCGGCCTCGCAGCGCCGCCAGGTCCACGGGCTCACCCAGGAAGTCGATGGTGGACAACACAGGTACCTCGGTACCGGGACGTAGGCGCACAGGTGGATCTCCTTGGCTGGGACGGGCGTCCAAATAGTGTGGGACGATCGTCCAAAAGTCAACCCGTCCGACCGAGGTCGATCGCCCTCCTGGGAACGGCGGGCTCGACAGTGGCGAGGCCAGTTCCAGAGACGGCGATGTTTCGAGTGACGGCCCACGGGCCTTCGGATCCGCCACACACGACACCAGCAGGGGAGGAGCCACGTCGACACTCTAGGAAGACCCGCCGCGACTGCCGCGTGATCCGGTGACGTGTGCGTCCACTGAAACGTCGCGAAGTCGGGGGGTTCGGTGAACAAGGGTCAGCCATGGTCACTGTTCTGGAACATCCACCAGCGCTGCTGAGCATCCTCAGTATCTTGACCTGCTCATTCGCGTTCGCCGCGTGCTCGCCAGTACACATCTGGTACACGCTGAACGACTGTTCGATCGGCCGCTGCACCTCTGACCTGGCGAAACACGATGAGTGGCGATCGGCGACTCTCGGTGGTGGCACACACGAAAAGCGCCTGTGACCTGCGCAAACCTAACCGAATCGAGAGCGGGTGACGAGAGTCGAACTCGCGTTCTTAGCTTGGGAAGCATAGGTTCTTAGGCCTCTGACCAGCACTTTCGCGCTTCTGAGAGCACGGTAGTACACAACTGGTACACGGCAGCGGGGACACCGGCGGTCAGCCGCGGTCACTTCGAGATGGGCCTCCGGCGCGTTGGACGATCAGCCCGCGTTCCCCGTGTCCCAAGCTGAGAACGCGTCAAGGACAAGCCGCCCCGCGAGGAGGCCTGCTGGCACGAAAGGCCACCCGGGCACGAGGATCCACATCAGCACGCGCTGCGCTGGGTGTGTCAGGGAATTTGTGTTCGCGGCCTGCTCTGATCTGATCTGAGCACCGTCCTCGACGGTTGGACTGGTTCAGGCGGGGATCAGGAGCTCGGCGTTGCCGACGAAGAAGGCCTCGAGGGCCTCGTCACCGAGGGGCTCGATGTCCGCGGCCATGCGGCCGATCGGGTCAGTGCCACCCTCCGGGTGGGGGAAGTCGGTGGAGAACGCGTAGGTCTCGGGCATGCCGTAGCGCTCGATCTGGCGGGCCGTCCGCTCCCAGAAGAACGGTGTGACGCGGATCTGGTCGACGAAGACTTCGGCCGGGCGGCGTTGCAGGCCGTCGCGTAGGCGCCGCGACAGCTGGAGACGGTCCTCGAGGAGGTCGACGAACGGGCCGACCCACATGGCGCCGAGTTCGATCACGCCGACGCGGAGGTCGGGGTGGCGGTCGAACACACCGCCGTAGAGCATCGTGGCGAGGTAGTTCTGGGCAGCGAGGTGCATGGTGGCGAGCATGTGCGGCCCGACCGGTTCGCCGGTCGAGAAGCTGCCGGGGCGGAGGAGGTCGGCGTCGGGCCATGCGTCGCTGCCGAAGAAGCCGTCCTGGCCGCCGATGTGCAGCGTCACGGGGAGCACGGCTTCGGCGAGTAGGGCCCACAGGGGGTCGACCTCAGGTGCGGCGGGGGAGCGGCCGCCGGGGGCGATGCCGTCCTGGATGAACACGGCGCGGGCGCCGCCGGCCGCGACCCGCTCGGCTTCGGCGATGGCACCGTCGATCGTGGTGAGGTTGAGCAAGGCGGTCGGGCGCAGGCGGCCTTGGCCCGCGGCGGTCCAACGCAGGACGGCGTCGTTGTACTCGTGCAGCACGGCCTGGGCGTTCGGGTGGGTCGACCATGCCGGCTGGGCCAGGACCACCTGGGGGAAGATGAGCTGGCGGTCGATCCCCATGACGTCCATGGCGGCCAACCGGCCCTCGGGGGTGGACGCGCCGGGAGCGGCGGTGCCCTTGGTCGTCCACACCGAGTCGGTCGTCAGCTCTGGCTCGTCGATGGCGTCGAAGAGCGCGATGCCAGCGAAGCGCTTGCCGAAGCGGGCGGTGGCCTCGCCGAACACCTCGGCCCAGCGGGAGATCGGTACTTGGAGGTGGCTGTCGAGGTCGTTGATCCGGCCGTGGACGGCCTTCAGTTCTGTCGCCATGCGATGAGCGTCCTTGTTGGTTCGGAAAGGTACGAAGGCTGACTGCTGTCGAACGGGCTCTCGTCCCTGGGCGTCCGAGGGTCGAGTCCACACGGGAGTGGCAGTTGCTGATGCCCGCGGCCGCGATCTCTGTGCAGCCATGGCCGGGCGCGGGTGGAAGGCAGCACCGGGGCGTTCATCCGCGCCCGGCCACCTGGTCATCGTCATCCACGGCTCGGTCCTTCCGGTGTTCGAGGGCTCGCCACGTGCTGGGCTGGACACTGGCGATTCCGCCTCCGATGAACGACGCCAGGAAGTCGACCAGGGCGTCGCGGTCCCAGCTGTCGTCTGCGAGGCGCATGGCGATGACCTGGTCGGCCATCGAGAAGAAGAGTCGGGCCATCAGCTCCGCCCCGGCATCGAGGGGTGTTCCGGCGCTGCTCGATTCGCGCCGGTAGTTGTCGGCCATGACCGAGACCAGTCGGTCGAGCATCTCTCGGCCGGCGTCTGGTCTGTCCTCGGACTGCGCGCCGCGGGCGCGAGCGAGGAGCTGGAACCCGTGCGGGTGTGCCTCGGCGCGGGTGAGCGCGGCATCGATGCGGCGCCGCGACCGCTCCGACAGCGGAAGGTGAGCCGTCTCCGCGTTGGCGACCCGGAAGAAGTCGATCAGGGCGCTGACTTCGTGCTCCACCGCGGCGCGGTACAGGTCGTCCTTGGACCCGAACAGGTCGTAGATCGACGGCTTCCGCACCCC
>Ga0209023_10002502_pt1 | contig 22879 bp, 21 predicted proteins | sample LakOneMetagenome_FD_187468 | JGI IMG/M metagenome (GOLD analysis project Ga0209023, IMG submission 187468) | Freshwater and sediment microbial communities from Lake Erie, Canada (SPAdes) (version 2) | ecosystem: Environmental > Aquatic > Freshwater > Lentic | place: Lake Erie, Canada...
CGCCAGGCTTCCAGATGCTTGTGCGCGTTCTCGATCATGACGATCGCCCCGTCCACCATCGCGCCGATCGCGATCGCGATTCCGCCGAGCGACATGATGTTCGCGTTGATGCCCTGAGCCTGCATGACGATAAACGCCATCAGCACGCCCAGCGGCAACGCGACGATCGCGACCAGTGCGGAACGCAGGTGGAACAGGAATGCGGCACACACGAGCGCGACGATCAGAAATTCCTCGATCAGTTTGCCGCGCAGGTTGTCGACGGCGCGCCCGATCAACTGCGAGCGGTCGTACGTCTCAACGATTTCGACGCCGGGTGGAAGGCTGCCTTTCAACGCCGCGAGCTTGGCCTTCACCGCTTCAATCGTGGCCTGTGCGTTTTTGCCTTGGCGCATGACGATCACGCCGCCGGCCACTTCGCCTTCACCATTGAGCTCGGCGATGCCGCGACGCAGATCCGGGCCGAGTTGCATACGCGCCACGTCGCCGAGCAATACGGGTACGCCACCGGTGCCGACCTTTAGCGGGACGACGCGCAAGTCATCGAGCGATTTCAGATAGCCACTCGCACGCACCATGTATTCGGCTTCAGCCAGTTCCAGCACCGAACCGCCGGCTTCGCCGTTGGCGCGTCGTACGGCCTCGATGACCTGGTTGTGCGTAATGCCATAGGCGCGCAGGCGATCCGGATCGAGCACGATCTGATATTGGCGCACCATGCCGCCGACGGAGGCGACCTCAGCCACCCCGGGGACGCTTTTCAGTTCGTAGCGCAAGAACCAGTCTTGCAATGCGCGCAGATCCGACAGATCGTGTTGGCCACTGCGATCCACGAGTGCGTACTCATAGATCCAACCGACGCCCGTCGCGTCAGGTCCCAGCGCGGCGCGCGCCTCGGCCGGCAACCGCGACTGGATCTGATTCAAATACTCCAAGACGCGTGACCGCGCCCAATACAGATCGGTGCCATCGTCGAACAGCACGTAGACGAACGACTCACCGAAGAACGAATAGCCCCGAACGGTCTTGGCTCCCGGTACGGAGAGCATCGTCGTCGTGAGTGGATACGTGACCTGGTCCTCGACGATTTGCGGCGATTGTCCGGCCCAGGTGGTGCGAATGATGACCTGCACGTCGGACAGATCCGGCAACGCGTCGATCGAAGTGCGCTGCAGGGAATAGACGCCCCAAGTGGCCAGGAATACCGACGCGAGCAGCACGAGAAAACGGTGCTCGATCGACCAACGAATCAGGCGTGCGATCACGGCGCACCTCCGCCGGCGGTCGGCCGCGTCGACATCTTGCTCGCAGCCTTACTCAGCGTCATCGTGTCGATTTCAAAATCGCCTTTGGCGTTTCGGAAGAACGAAAAGCTCACGCGCTGTCCGGGTCGGATATCGCCGGTGGGTACGCGTTGAGGACATACAAAGGTCATCGTCATCGCCCCCATGTCCAGCGATGGGATCGCGTCCGTCGCGATGGTCCAGCGGTCCCCATCGATCTTTGTGACCGACCCTTGCGCTCTGTGCAGATCGCGCGTGGCACTATTCTCGCCGGCAGGAGGTTCGGTGGAAGACGTGGCCGAGCCGGTTACCTCGTTACTTCCTGCAAGTCGCGCCAAAGTCCCCGTCAGACTGGCTTCGGAGTCGATCAAGAATTGGCCCGACAATACGACCGCCTCGCCACCCTCGACGCCCTCAAGCACTTGTGTCTTGCTATCCGCCTCGTCGCCAACACGCACTTCTTGCGCACGAAAGCGGCCTTTGCCGTCATCTACAATCACGACACTGCGCGCTCCCGTTGCGATGACGGCTTCCGTCGGCACGAGAACGCCATTGGCTTTCTCGCCCGAGCCCGCGATCTCCACTTGTGCAAACATGCCAGGGGCGAGGCGATGATCCGGATTGCGCAACACGATGCGCGCCGTTTGCGTGCGCGTGGCCGCATCGATATCCGGCAGCAACGCCTCGATCTGACCGGCAAAACGTTCGCCCGGAAACGCGCGCAACTCCGCCTGGACCGACGACGCTGGTGCGACGCGTCCGATTTGCGCCTCGGGGATCGCCGCATTGACCCACACGGTATCGAGGCCATTGATGCGTAGCAGCGGCGCACCGGCCATTACCGTGGCACCTTCGCGGACCGCGAGTTCGCCCACGACGCCGTCGCGTGGTGCCGACACCGCAATGCGCGTCTGCGCGTGGCCGCTCTTTTCGGCAGCGCGGATTTGTGCCTCACTCATGCCCAGCAGGAGCAGTCGCTGACGTGCAGCAGCGCGCAACTCGTCCAGTCCTTGCGCGTGCATGCGTTGCAAGGACAAGTACTCTTCTTGCGCGGCCGTCCAGTCGGGAGCGAGCAGCGTCAACAAGGTCTGACCCTGCTTGACCGCCGTGAGTGGTGCGCGCACATCCAGACGTTCAACAATGCCGGCGACACGCGCCTGCACGACGGTGACGGCGCGCTCATCGAACACCACCGTGCCGGTGGCACGAACGGTAGAGGTCAGCACGCCGCGCTCGGCCCGTGCCGTCCGGATGCCGAGATTTTGCACTTCGCGCGGATCGATGTTCACGACGCCCGGGCCTTCGCTGGTACTTTCGCCGGAGCCACCGGCATACTTGGGCACCAGCTGCATGTCCATAAATGGCGATTTTCCCGGCTTGTCAAAATGCTGGGCCGGGACCATGGGGTCGTAGTAATACAAGGCCTTTTTTTCGGCTGGGGCGAATGATCCGGGCACGCTCGCTGGCGCAGAGTCGGTTGAACGGTGCATCACGAACCATGTGGTCGTGATACCGATCGCAAGACCTGCTGCGGCGGCGAAAATTGCTGAATTTGGTCGCATGACTAGCGCTCCTGTGGGAAGGCAAAATGGAGCGTGGCCCACGCTTGGCCAAGCGTGGTCTGCAACTCGGTGTAGGCGATGCGCTGCTCGATGGCCGCATCGAGTGCAGTCAGCGCAGCTTGCATGTCGCCTCTGCCGCCGCTGTAGGCGGCAAGCGTCGCGTCGGCGCGATCGTCCGCCAGCGGCAGCAATTCGTGCTTGTAGCGTTCGACACGTTCGCGTGCGCTGCGCCACGCCGCGATCGTCTTTCGCAGCTCGGCGGTGTGCATGCGGCGCGCATCTTCTCGTTCGGCTTGAATCTGCACCAATGCGGCTTGCTTGGACGCGATCATCGGATCCTGGCGGCCTCCTGGGAAAATCGGCAGCGGCACGCGAAATTCCAGCGAGATCATGTTCGAGTACCGCGGACCGCGTTGGGCGTAGTCGAACTCGACAGACCAGTCCGGGCGTTTCTCGGCACGCGCCAACGAGACCTCGGTCGTCGCGACTCGTTCAGCCGCGTCGTATGCCAGCAACTCTCGGTGATGGGCTGCATTGACTACCAATGAATCCGGATCGACGCCGAGGTCGGCCCAGTCCGGTGCGTCGCTCAGCGCACGCTCGGCAGCTTCGGGCAGCCAGCGTGCGAAGTCCGCCCGGGCCTCCTCGACGTCGCGTTCGACCTGGCTAATCCGGTCTGCGAGCATCGCTTTGGCACTTTTCGCGGCGATCCCGTCGGCAACGGACCCACGCCCCGCGCTCACTGCGGCCGTCGCGGCAGCAACGTGTGCTTGTGCTCGCGGTTCGAGCTCCTGCAGCAACGCCAGGCGACGCTCAGCCATCGCGCGCACAATCCACGCACGAGCAACCGACTCGCGCACGGACAGCCGTTCGCTCGTCAATAACGCCTGTTCGCGCGCTGCATTGGCTTGTGCGCGCTCCGTGCGCAGATGGCGCTTCTCACGCCGCGGGACGTCCTGCATGACGCCGATTTTCCGCATCGTCATGAAGTCGTCCGTGAGGCTGAACGCATTGCCCGTTGTTACGGGCAAGTTGTCGATGCCCGCTACGAGTTGTGGGTCGGGCAATGCGCCGGCGGGAACGATCGCGTCTTCGGCGGATTCGACAGCCGCCTGTCGGGCGGCGATCGCGGGTGACTCTGCGTCTGCCAGTCGAACGGCTTCCGTGAGCGACAATGGCCCCGTGTCTGCTTTCGCGGCGAATACAGTTGGTGGAGTGCTTAGCGTGATTGCAAACGCCAAGCCACTAAAAAGTAGGCGTCGACGCCGATGAACGGCGCGGGGCAACGCCCGCGTACAAAAATCCAGTTGTGTAAATTGCATGTGAGCTCCAAAGCAAACGCGGACGGGCCGCACAGCGCGCGGCGCCACGAACGTTGCAAAGGAAACTCAAATTTGGAAGGAGCAGTGCTGGACTATTAGCGGAGGTGCAGCAGCGTGCGCATCGATCGCGCACGCGAGGGAGGTAGGCAAGTCTATGCGGACCACGTGGGCCGCACGCGACCACGTCGTAGGTGGCAGCAAGGCGGCGGGGACCGTCGGCGGTGTCTCATGATCCGACGTCTGGACCAGAGGGTGGCAATGCTGCTGGCATCGAGTCGTATCGGTCGCATCCGGCGAACGACACGGTGGCATCATTGAAGCCGAAGCGACGCTGGACCCGTCGCCACTTTCAAGCGGGCAAACGTAGGCTGCCATCGCCAGCTGTTGGAACAGCAGGCCGAGGAGCGCGATGAGAGCGACCCAGCGACGGTGACGTTGGCGACGAGATAATTGCATGGCTACTCGAAAAGACCGACCAAACCAGGACCACCTTACATGCGAGCCCGTTCCTTCGCAGAATAGGCCGAAAGCGCGGGTTGTCAATCGATCGAGAAAAAGGCGCATTTTGAAACATTGACATACGGCGGGACCACCAGAGCCGCAAACCGGCGTGAGGATCGACAGATATCTACGAGATAGCAGTCAGCTCGGAAAAAGGTCGCTCAAACGTATACCCGTAGCTCGCCCCGGCACCCTGCACGCCTGTGACACGCACCATATCGCGCAAGCGCCGCTGGCTACGGCTTCCTTCTGCCGTTCGAACCGTTACCGGTCCGATGAACAAGATCACGTTGATCGCCTTGGCGATCTGACGCGGCACGGGCGTGTAGTGGCCCTGAATCAGCAGATCTTCCAAGCGCTCCAGCGCATCAGGTGCCGAATTGCAGTGAATGGTCGCAACGCCTCCTGGATGACCCGTATTCCATCCCTGAATCATGTCGATTGCCTCGGGACCGCGGACTTCGCCGACGATGATGCGATCGGGCGAAAGGCGCAGCATGTCACGCACGACATCCTGCATCGAGCGCCGGACCGTGTTGCCGTTGCGCACCGTACGCTGACGGACGACTTCGTCGGCTTCGACCTGCAGCTCCAACGTATCCTCAACGGTAAGCACTCGCCCGGCAATGCGACCGATCTCTTGCAGAATCGCGTTCGCAAGCGTCGTCTTGCCGGAGCCGGTGCCGCCGCCGACCAGGATATTTTCGCGATTCGCGACGGCTTGCCGGATGAATGCGGCGTGTTCGCCAGTCATAGTTCCAGCGGCCACGTAGTCATCCAGCGAAAAGACTTTCGACGGCTTCTTGCGAATGACGAACGTCGGCCCATCGGGACTCTGCGGCGGCACAACCGCATGGAAGCGATAGCCCGATTCCGGCAATTCCGCCGGAAAGCTCGGGTTGTCCTCATCGACCGTGACGCCCACGGCGTGCGCGACGATATTGATCAGTTGTCGGCGCGCCGCCGTGCCAAGCGTTTTCTTGGTGTCGTACCGCGTGCCATCCCGAACGCACCACAGCCGCCCATCGGGATTGGCGCGCAACTCTTCGACGCTCGGATCGTGCAACAGGTCGCCGATTGCGGCACCCATTGCGTTCGTCATCATCTCGGCCAAGCGATCTTGCGTCGATTCCTGCAGAGCATCTTTAAGCATCGGGACTCACCTCGGCATCGGATTTCTTCGTTTCGCTGTCGTAGTTGACGATGGCCAACGACAGCACCTGATCCATAAGCGGTTCGTTGTGCTCGATCGCACGTACGACGGCATCAATGAAGCGTGCGTAGAACTGATCGCCGGCGACGCGCCCTTCCGCGGTGGGTGGCGCCAGTGAGGAAAATAGATTTTTCACCAGCAGCGCCATTGCCTCGAACAGCACCTTGTTGCTCGCCGAGACGTGCGTGATCTCGCGGCGCATGGTCTTGAGTTCGCGAATGACGAGTTGCTTGTCACGCGCTTCGCGCTCCGGGTCATAGCGATCACGCAGCGCGGCCTCAAGGACGCCGCGCAGTGAGATACCGCGCTGCGCCGCCTCGCGAAGAACGGCACGCTTCAAGCGCTCGGCGATGCGCGTGTGAATTGCATCGGAAGGTTCCTGTTGCACCGTCATGCGGGCAGATTCCAACCGAGATCCGGATCGGCATGGGCGTGACGATCTTTGTCATCGAAACCGAAAACACCGGTGCGCGCCGTGGTAGAAGTGTTGTCTTCTGCGAGCGTTTGATCGCCAGTTGACAGCTCGCCAGCATCCACGTCGTGATCGACATCGGTATCGATCGATCGCTCAAGTCCTTCGACGGCGCTCGCCGTGTGCATCGCTGGCGCTACCGATTTCGCATGCGAAACGCACCATGCGGGTTCAGGTGCGGGTGGGCCATAGGGATACGGTCGAGTCGATAGGTACTTTGGCGGGTTCAACGGGTGATGGGCAGATGTGAGCCGCCCGTCCGCATCCGTCGACGGCACGAAATCCTTAAACGTGGAATCCGCGTGAAAACGCAGTTTCTTCGCCCGGATCGGCGGAAGACCTGCGACGATCACGAGCTCGTCGGTGCTCGGCAGCTCGCGAACTTCGCCGGGCGTGAGCAGTGCGCGTGCGGTCTGCTGGCGCGACACCATGATGTGTCCAAGCCAAGGCGCGAGCCGATGACCGGCGAAGTTCTCTTGAGTGTGGATCTCGGTTTTCGTGCCGAGCAGATCGGAGATTTTCTTCGCGGTTTCTTCCGTATTCGGCGCGTAGTAGACGTGCACGTGCGCGCCGTCCATCACCGTGTTGTGCGGCCCGTAATACTTGACTATCTGGTTGACGCTCTGATTGATCATCAGGCATTTCAAGCCGTAGCCCGCGACGAAGCCTAGAGCATCTTCAAAGAAATCGAGTTTGCCGAGCGAAGGGAATTCATCGAGTAGCAACAGAAGTCTTCGTTTGTTCGCGGGCGGATTGAGTTCCTCGGTCAAGCGCCGGCAGAACTGATTGAGCAGCAATCGGAACAGCGGTCGCAGGCGCGCCTTGTCGCTCGGTGGCGAGATCAGATAAAGGCTCAGGGGGTATTCCGCCTGCATTAGGTCCGCGATACGAAAATCGCTTTCGCTTACCGCGGCGGCGACGACGGGGTCAAGGTAGAGGCTGAAGAACGAACGCGCCGTCGAATGCACGCCGCTGCGTTCGTTCGCACTCTTGTTCAACATCGCACGCGCGCCGATCGCCACCACCGGATGCGGACCACTCGCCAGATGCGACGTCGCGAGCATCGCTTCGAGCAGTTCATGCACGGTGCGCTTTGGATCGTTGAGGAACCGCGCAATGCCGCCTAGTGTCTTATCCAGCTCCGTGTAGAGCACGTGCAGGATCACGGCCAGAAGCCAGGCGTCCGCTTCCTTGCTCCAGTGATCGGGTTTTCCTTTGCCGTCCGGGTCCACGATCATGTCGCAGACGTTCTGCGCATCTCGGACTTCAAAGTCGCCGGGCCTGATCTCCATCAGCGGATTAAAGCGACACGTCTCGCGGCTCGACGGATTGAAGGCGAGTACGTAACCGAATCGCCGGCGATGGCCGGACGTCAACGTCCAGTTTTCGCCCTTGATGTCGTTGACGATCACGGAACCCGGCCACGACAAGAGCGTTGGAATAACGATGCCGACACCTTTGCCAGAACGACTCGGCGCCGTGACTTCGATGTGCTCGGGGCCGTTGTGCGTCAAGTACTCCCCGCGTTCCGTGCGGCCGAGCACGACGCCGCCGCGACCAACCAACCCGCTGCGTTCCTCGTCGGTGCGATCCGCCCATCGCGCCGAGCCATAGGTTGTCGCACCGGTACTTCCGCGCGACCGCCACACGTTGTAGAGAATGGCAACGAGAATTCCCGCGAGCACGGCGCCATAGAGCCAGAATAGCGCGAGGTCGAAGCGATGCGGCGCGTAGGCGTTCCAGCGATTGAGCCACACGAAATAGGCGAACGGCTGATAGACCGCGTGGCCGTCGATCCAGAACAGCGGCGACCCGAGCTCGGGCTGATCGGCGAAGCCCTCAGCGACAAACTCCGTCGCGAACCAACAACCGATCACGCACGCCATCGAGATGATCGCGAGGGGTGCGAGCAGCAGTCCACCCGGAATGCGCGAGCGATCGGGTTTCGCAGTGCTCATTGTCATCGTCCAAGTGCGGGGCCAAGGGAGGGAGACAGGTCCATCGCGTCGAGTACGCGGAAACGCACGCGCGCCTGTTCGGCATCGCGCCCAGGCGAAGACGCGAGCGAAAGCGAGACGTCTTTGCCGACGAGTTTCGAGAGTCCGCGATCCGCCGGCACGAGCGTGAAGCGTCCTTCGTTCACGACGACCGCATGCGGTCCGCTCGCCAGAGCTTCGAGGGTTGCGACGCGGCCGGTGAACCGCCGTGATTCGTCGAGATCGACGAATCGCCCATGCTGCTGGCTCAGGCGCTCTGCCGCAGTGTCCCGTTCAAGGCGCGTGAGTTTGGATTTGAGCTGTGGGTCGATCCGCACGCTGTCGCCCTCGATACGCGCGAAGCCAAGCTGCACGAGCCGACGTGCGCGCTGCTCGGCCGCCTCGATGAGTTCATTTTGAAATCGCGTGCGGACTGCGACCTGCCGCAGCTGGTGCGGAACGCCGGCAACAAGTTGTTCGTCGAGCCAGGTGAACGCGCGGGCTGCTATTTGCGCGCCCAGTTCGCGTCCTTGCACGTCGACCTTGATGAACGTGGTATCTCGTGCCGGCGCCGGATCGGTTTTCAATCGTTCAAGCAAGTCGGGCGGGACGCGGTAGCGCCCCTCCGATTCCCGTATCACGAGTCCGCGGCTCACGAGCGCGTCGAGACGGAGTGTGTGCGCCTCGACATAACGTTCCGGAGTGGCCTGGTGAGGCAACCGTCGGCCGCGGATGGCCTCGATGTGCTGACGCGCGTCGTAGATGCCGCCGTGCCGGTTCGAAACGTCGGCAATATTTCGGTCGGCGTGTCCGCTGGCTCCCGATTCAACGCCGCTCAACGTCACGATGTCACCGGCGCGCGCACCGTGTGCGAGATGCCGTTCGGAGTGCGTCGACAACGCGGCGTAGTATGTCTTGCCGTCCATTCCCGCAACGACGAGATAGGGCGTACCGGTAAGCTCGTTCGCCAGCCCGCGGCCGAGTACGCGACCAACCATCGGTCCGCGAAGGTTCGCCTTGTCGAGCGCCTCCACCGTCGTGGCGCGCTCACCGGGGTTGAGATGCCGCTCAACCTCGCGCTGAATCGCTCGGTGTTGGGTGTGTCCGCGCAACCGGTCGAGAGCGTCGGGTTCGAGTCGCCAGACACCGCTGACAACTTCGCCGGCAAGTCCCATTTCCTTCAGGTGCGCCAGACGTCCGAGATAGAGCCGGCGCTGTAGCGCCGCTCGCGGCGCGGCCGGCGCCACACGCAAGTCGAGCAAGCCGTTTGGATCGCGCTCGGACAAACTCTGCAGGCGCCGATCCAGCGCCGTGAATCGGTCCGAGTGAACGTCTCGGGCGAGACTTTCGAACACGTCGAGGTCGGTGCGATATCCCAATGCGTTCGTCGCAAGTTCGATCGCTCGATGTCGCAACCCGTTGCCCATATAGTCGCGGCTGACAACAAGATCTCCGCCACGCACATCGCGGCCGTTCACGACGATGTGGACGTGCGGCTGATCGGTGTCGTGGTGAACGCACGCGACGTAGTCGAGCGAAGTTCCAACATCGTATTCCATGCGCCGCATCAGGTCGCGCCCGAACTCTTGAAGATCGATGTCGCCGCCGCGTTCCGGCGACACGATGAAGCGGAATTGGTGCCGGCACGACAAGCCACGTTCGGCGAAGGCATCGACGTCGCCCCGATCGAGTTCGCCGGATGAGCCGAAGAGGCGTCCACGACCGCCCTCGCGATCGGCGCCATCGCGTGCGAGATAGGCCAAATGTTCGCGAACGGCTTTCGCTGGCGACTTGCCTCGCATGGACACAACGCGTGCCTTCACGACGGCGCGCTGCGCGTGTCGGCCGACAGCGCGGACGCCTTCGCCTCGCGTGTGTGGCGATCGCTTCGCAGATCCCGCTCGGCTACTTCGCGACGCCGCGCGAATGGCACGCCCGATGGCCGCTTTCGGGCTGCGCGAGAACTTGCCCCGCGCGACTCGAAGGACGCGGTTCGCGCTCGCGCCGGCCTTGCCATCGAGCACACGCAGACCGCGCGTGAGCAGTTGCTGGCCCGATCCCTGGCCACGGCTCTTAGCGGTCCGCGAGAAGCGGGGTTGCAGGCGATGGGGCGGTTCATTGGGCGGCTTCGGACTCATGCAATCAAATCAGCCGTTTGCAATCGATGGCGCGGCGCATTTCGCATGCGAAAAGGATTTCGCGCCGATGATGGCGCAGCAAAGACAGCGATGGCGCGCGAAAACCGTTGTGCCATAAGGCTTCCCGAGGTCCGCGCGCCACACACTTTTATCTTGCATCGTTCGCTCCCGCTGGTGCTTGGTCGCTCCGCACTCGCACAGAAAGCACCTTCGCGGCATACGAAACCGCTCCGGTTTCCGAGCCGCTGTTGAAGCGCGAGAGCGCGGCAGCGAGTGTCTCAAGCAGCGTGCGTCCCGGACGCGCGGCGTCGACAAAGTTCTGCGCGAGAATCGCCGCGCCGATCCGCACGTTGAAGCACGGGTCGAGCAGACTTTCCGGCGCGACGTGAAGTCGGCTGATCCACTGCGAATTAATCTGCATGAGGCCGATATCAACGCTCGACTCGGACCGCAACGTCCTCGCGAGCACGCGTGCAGCTTCCCCGTGCGTGCTCGGGAAGTAAGCGCCGTGCGGCGTCCCGATCGCCCACGGATGGCCACTGCTTTCGACGGCCACGATGGCGGCGATCGTGTCGGGATGGACCCACGGTCCACACGCGGCGTAGAAGTCGGCAAGCGGTACCATCAGAACGTCAGCATCGGATAACCGCTGCCCAAGACGTTCGCGGTCGGCACCGCGCCCATGTAACGGCCATCGAAGCTGCGGTCGAAGTACGACGATACCGGCAGAAATTCGCGGTGACCGACGCGCCGACAGCCGCGTATCTGCGGCAAGGGTAGTCCCCGCGCGTCGACGAAGTAGACCGGGCCGGCATCGAAGTCGTTGACGATGAAACGGTCGCCGGTGACGCAATAGCTATCGCCCTCCACGCCGCCGACCGGTTTCAGCAAAGGCATCGACTGCGGCAGCCACCCGCGCCCATAAATCAAGTTCGCCGCGGCGTCCGGCGGAAGGAAGATGACGTACTCGCCGCGTTTGTTCGGCTCGGCGCCGAGTCGGATCCAATAGAGTCCGCGCGGCACGCTCGGAGAGTCATTGAAGACGAGTTCGTGACCGCTCATTGGGATGGCCGCGCCAGCGATCGTCGCAAGCAATATCGCCGAGGCGGCGACAGCGTAGAGGTGCAATGCTTTCGTGATGTTCTCGTGGGTCATAGGTTTCCTTCCGCATAGGCTTTCAGGCGTGCGAGCGGTGTGTTCTTCAGGCGAAAATCGGTTTCGATGAAGCGCTCTTCTGACATCGACAAGGCGTCGCCTGCTTCGACGTAGGGCGCGAGCCAATGCAGTGCCGCCTTGGCGCGCGTGGCGCCCTTCACATCGAGCAGAACGCGCGCACCTGGCCGCACTTGCGGTACTCGTGCGCCGGTCTCGTGTGATGCGAGTGCGCGGCAGACGAGCACGCGCCAGTGCGTCGTGCCGAAGTCGTTGGCTTCCCATAGCGCGAGCCCGAAGCGGTCACCCGGCCGAAAGAACGCGATGCGACCGCCGGGCGGAGCCGGATGGTCCATCGCGATAACGTCGAAGGGTGCGCCGAACAGCAACCGATAGCGGCGATTGGAGCGGTACTCCAGGTGCACTTCGGTCAGCAGCAGTTCGTCCCCGGATGTGGTGCCGAGCGTTCCGTTCGACACGCTGGCATCGCGTTCAATGCCATCTGCACTCATGCCGTCTTCTCCGTCTCGTAGCGGGCATCAAGGATGCGCAGCGCGTCCACGGGAAACGGTTCGCTGTGTTCACCGAACTCGACGAGCACGCAGCCTGGCTGCGTTGTCGTCGCCACCAGCGACAGACGCGCTCGGCCGTGCTGCCGCGAAAGCTTGTTCCAGTTTGCTCGCTGCAACTCCGTGCCATCGCAGGTGAGGAGCACGACAAGCTTTGGATCCGCCGGCCTGGGTTTGCGTCCGCCACCGCGCCCTTCGCTGAAATCGCGCGCCGTGGCGCCGCGCATCTCGTCGTCTGCATCATCTTTCGATGCGTCGCGCGTCTTGCCCTTGGCGATCCTCGCAGCGTCCTGCGCCTCCTTACGAGTGAGCTTGCCCTTCTCCTTTGCGCTCGCGACGAGGGCCTCCGCGGCGGCGGGGTCATGCTTTTGCACTTCGACCAGCGCGCCGATCGTGTCAGCATCCTTCGTGATGCCGCTGTCGCGCAGTTCCGCCGCCGCGCCTTCAGCCCGCAGCGTCTTCACGATATTCAGGATGCGTGGCACGCTCAGACCGATCGCCCCGCTCACGGCTGCGGCCGAACTGAGCTTGTCAAGACGCTTTTTCAGGTAACGGGCCTGGTCGACGAGCGCCATCGCCTCACGGTGGAAATTCGCCGCGAACTGACGATCGAGCACGTCGTCCGGCGTGCCGGGTTCGAAGCGAACCAATGCGCGCAGCGTCGCAAGCGAAGCGCGCTTGGCTGCACGCCAGCGCCGCTCGCCATCGACCAAAACGTAGCGTCCACCCGCCTCGCGGACCTCGATCGGTTGGATCTGCCCGGAACGCCGCAGGCTCTCGGCGAGTTCGTTGATAGTGTCCTCATTAAATTCCGTGCGGGGCTGGTGCGGATCAGCGTCGATGCTCTCGATCGGCAGTTCCAGCACGAGTTCCTGAGCGTCGACCGCGGAGAGCCGATCGAGCGCGCTCAGACGAAAATCTGTTGCGCTCTCACGCTTCGGTATCGCAGTGACCTTGGCGCCTGTCATAGCCCGACTCCCGCTAACACTTCGGCGCACATCGCACGCATCTCGCGCGCGGCGCGAGTGTTTACGCGCCCGCGCGGTCCGCGCCATACGGGCGTGCGCCGGCCGAGCGCGTCCTGCACGGCGACACGCTCGCGCAGCACGGTTGACAGCAAGCGCAGACGTTTGGCGCGGAACTGCGCGAGCAGTTCGCCGTGCGAGGCAGCACGGCTGTTGAAGCGGTTCACGACAAAGCCGATATGGATCAGCTTCGGGTTGTAATGCGCGCGCACGCGCTGGATTGCCTGCGTCAGGCGCACCGCGCCGGAAATGCCATAGGCATCCATCTGCATCGGCGAGACGGCGCCATCGGCGACGGCGAGTCCGCTCAAATAGCAGATCGGCGCATTCGTCGGCGTGTCCACGACGATGACATCAAAACCGCCAATCGCGCGAAGGTTCGCGCGCACGCGATTGACGAACGCAGCGCGGTCACCGGGAATTTCGGCAAGCGCATCGAGGCGCGCATCAGCCGGCAACAACCATAGGTTTTCGTCGGACGCCGCAAGGCGCACGCCATCGGCTGAAAATTCGGCGTCGAACAGTTCCGCGGAGTTCGAGTAGCCGTTTGCATCGGGAAGCAGCGAGTCGGTCAAATTGCCTTGGGGATCGAGATCGACCGCGAGTGTCTTCAGTCCATTCGAAGCGGCGTGATATGCAATATGGCGCGCGAGCGTTGTCTTGCCTTCGCCACCTTTCAAGTTCGCGCAAGCGATGATGCGGGTCATGGTGTTTACCTCCAAAGAAGGCGAACGGCCCGCCTACGGGCCGTCGAAGCCGTTGGCAAAAATCGGATCGGGCGCCGCGACGGCACCGCCACAGAGAACTTCACCGGTCGTACTCGCCAATGCGAGAACGCAGGCCTCATCGGACGTCGACCCCATGCAGGCATAGCTGCTCGACAGGTTCAGGTACACGACATCGAGATTGGCGCCGTAGATCAGCGCGAAGTTGGAGAATTGCTGGACTTGGCCATTTCTGCGATCGCAGGCGGCCATGGATGTTTGCGTGACGACCCACGCATCGCCGATGTATTCGACCGTACCGCCGGCGGGAACGGTGTAATAGACGCCGTCAAGCTGCAGATACAGCGGGACCGTTGCGCCTGCTGCAACATTCAACGCCATTGCCGCCACCCATTGCGCAAGCACCATGCTCGTTCTCTCCGCGTAATGTCGTAAATACCATATTTACCATATCACATATATTTGTGATCGCAAGCGTGGTTCGTGTTTGCGCCTTTGTCTTCCTTGTCCACACAGTTGCCGCTCCAACTACAGGTCAGTACCGGAGCTACAGGAAAGAGCTACAGGAATACAGGCGACGCTTTGCCGTCTCAGCTCAGCGGTTTACGCGTTCGATCTGGGAGTGAAGCGGCGTGGTTTTGGGAGTGGAGCGGCGTGGACAACTCGATTTCTGGGAGTGAAGCGGCGTGAACTTGGGAGTCAAGCGGCGCACGGCTGGGAGTGGAGCGGCGTGGATAAGTAGGCCCAACTCACAGGCTTATCCACAAAGGACGCGCGCAGACGCGCAGCTGCGTGCGTTGATCGAGCGTGATCAGAGTTTCGCTCGATGGTGATCTGTGAACGACGATCTGGCGAACGGGAACTCACGGGCCCAATCAGGACTGTCGCGAGCGGCTGCTCTTCGCAAAGATTCGCACAGCGGCGGTCGTGGCTTGTCTCGGAGCGGGGAACGCGCGACGATGCGCAGGTCCGCAGGTAGAAGCCGCGGATGTGTTGCCCATTCGGCCTTAGCTGATGGGTACCTCGACGAGGACATTAGTCCCGGTGAGGAACCCCATCGCCAAGGAGTTTCCATGAGCAACATTCATGCGGCGCGCGAGCGCGCCTACTACCGCCAAGACGGCCATTGCTACTACTGTCGCCACCCCACGTGGCTGGCCAGTCCTGACGCATTCGCTCGAACCCACGCGATGAGCCTAAGATGCGCCCAACTCTATCGGGCCACGGCGGAACATTTGCGGCCTCGCCAGGATGGGGGCCGTGGCGGCGACAATATCGTGGTCGCGTGCTGGCTATGCAATCACCGGCGGCATGCTCGCACAGGCCTATCGCCGACGCCTGAGGCTTACCAGCATCGGATCGCTCAACGCGTGTCGGCCGGCGGATGGTGGCCAAGCGGCTGCACCGTTCTCGCATCTAAGCGATCGCTTCACAAAAACTGATCGAAACGCGCTATTGCGAGTGGACAGCGCGGCGTGGACGCACGTGCGGCAAGCTTGGCACGAGCGCGACGGCATCGCCCTCATCACGAAGGTGCGCAGCCGGATATACCGCCTTGACTCGCCGGTAGGCCAAGTGAAACGCCTTCTTGAAGTCTGCTCGGCCTCGGCTGTTCAGCGGATAGTCCGCGCCAAACTGCACCTGCAGGTGTGACCAGGCGATCTTCGTCGCGGCCCGGCCGCCGTTACGCATCACGAAATTGCGATGAGTGAGCCAGGTGTACATATCCAGCGCCAAGGGCGAACGCTTGATTGCGCGCAGCGCACGCATGTCGACGGGAACGGGGCCGCGCAGCACGTGTTCGTAGAATGCCTCACTGACGCGAATGATCGAAGGAAAGCCTCGGGACGCACTGGCTTCGGCGTTCCACCACAATTCGACGCCATCGCCGATCGGCAAAAGCTCGACGCCTTCGTGCTCTTTTGCAATGTTGTGCAAGATGAAGCGCGAACCGAACAGGCTCACAATCTGCCGACGCATGCGGACGATCGTGCCGGCGCTGTGTGGCTTTCCGGCAGGCGTCCCGCAGCCGCGGCCGCCGCTCGAATGAAGGCCGAGGTTCTTGAGGAACTGCGCCATCGAGGGGCCGAGTTCCAGCTCGCGTTGCCGCGTGCGGACGATCTCTGTCGAAAGCCACGACAGCAGCAATCTCGGATAGCTGCCGAAGGGCAACCCCGCGCCGGGCATCGCCTGCACGATGAGTCGATAGCCGCCATTGGTGCGCTCGTAATGGTCGCCGGGCTGCGCGCGGTGCGGCAGCGTCGCGATCGTCAGGATGCGTGCGGTATAGCCGAGCGCCTTCGCGTCGCGTGGGTCGACGTCCTGTATCGCAAGGGCCTGTTCAAGGAAGCGAGCGTCCGTAGGACTGAGCATTCGACATTGAGACATCTGTTCGCACACTGGATCGACGGCAAATATGCTAAATACCATATTTGTCATGTTCCACGCGAAACATCGCGCTACTCGCGGTGAGCGGCGACGCTGTGGGACGCTGCTGCACAGAGGGAATGCAGCAGCATGTCACATGAACTGAAAAACTGGCTCAAAGGAGCCCGCGTTCTGCGAACGATACCGTCGTGTTTCCGCCGACGATGAAGTGGTCGAGCGTGCGCGTTCCGATGACGCTCAGCGCGCGTTTGAGTTCGTCGGTAATCGACCGGTCGGCAGCGCTCGGCTCGGGGACGCCCGACGGGTGATTGTGAGCGAAGATCATCGCGGCCGCGTTGTGATGAAGTGCGCGCTTGATGACTTCGCGCGGATGAACGGATGCGCCGTCGAGTGTGCCGGTGAAGAGTATCTCGAATGCAATTACTGCGTGCCGGTTGTCGAGGAAGATGGCGGCGAAGACTTCATGCGGAAGAAGGGCGAGCTTGGCGACTAGATAGTCCCGACTTGCGGCTGGATGCGCGAGGACCGTTTCGCGATAGAAGCGGGCTTCGCGGATCTTCTCGGCGACGCTGAGGATCGTCGCCTCATCGACCGCGCCCGTGAACTTGTAGTTGCCCTGGGAATCGATTTTGTACTTCATGATGGCCTCCGTTGGCGGGTGTGTGCCGCCACGGAAAGCGCTTGTGATCGCGCGGAAAGGGCGCGCCAGCGCTCGTCTCGACCCTTGTAGCGTATAGAGCACAAGCGCCAGACTGGCGGGATTGAACACCCGCGGAGCCATCAGGTACTAGGATGATTGGGAACTGGATCGTTGGCTGCATCGATGGGGAGACGTGCACGCACCGGGAAGCGCGTGGGACGTGCATCAATCATCGGTATGTACGCGCAGATGGCCGTAGTTCGGGCGGCAGGTCAGCCATTCGACGATCGTTGCGGTCTGAGCGGCTTCGCACTGACACGCTACGCGTCGGCCAACTCCCGCTCGCTCGGCCGCTCCACCGCAGGATGCAAGCGCTCGATTACCGAGAGCAGCTTGGTTGCCGACAGCGGTTTGACGAGATACTCCATCACCCCGGAAGCGAATGACGACTCCGCCGAGTTCTTTGTCACGTCCGCCGTGAGAACCACGATCGGAGGGATATATGCAGTGGGCCTTGCTGCGGCGAGGCCACGCAACACGTCGAGGCCTGACAGTCCTGGCATGTGAAGGTCGAGAAAGACGAGGTCGGCCCTTGCGGCGGTTATCTTCTCCAATGCGTCAATGCCGCGATCATGGAACGTAACGGAGTGTCCTGCGAGTTCGAGGATGCGGCCGATGATGAGTTGGTTTGACGGCGTGTCCTCGAATACCACGCAGCGGAGCGCCGGGAACAATTGGCGGTGGACCGCGAGTGAATCGAGGACGGAGACACCGGTGTGCCCTTGTTCGAGCGAAACCGGAAGACGAAGGCACCATGTGAATACCGTTCCGCCGCCGGGATTATCGGAGACTCGCACTTCGCCGCCCATAAGGTCGGATATCTTGCGCACAATATAGAGCCCAAGGCCGACGCCTCCATGTCCTCTGCCTGGTCCTTGGTCGAGTTGCCGGAATGGTTCGAAGACGCGTTCCTTCTGGTCAGCCGGAATTCCGACGCCGTTGTCGGCAACGACAAACCTCAATTCCACCATGTCGAATTCAGAGATAGTCGTACCGGAAACCGTGAGTGATACGTCTCCTCCCGGCGAGAACTTGATTGCATTCGATACAAGATTGGTAAGTGCCTGCTCCATGCGACCAGCATCGCCGATCACCGCGACGCCGGCGCCCTCAGCGACTTCCACTACCAAGCGAACCTTCGTCTCGCTCGCTTGTGCATTACAGATAGCATGGACGGCACGAACGAGTTCACCGACGTGCACCGATTCTGGCTGCAGGCGAAGCTGACCGCCGTCGATGGCAGCCATATCGAGTACGTCGTTCACTCGATGCAGCAAGGCATTTGCGTTGTACGTCAGGGCCTGAAGCAAGGTCCTATCCTGAGGTCTCAGCGATTCGGGATCGATCAGGACGGCGCAGTTCGTCAGACTATTCAGCGGTGTGCGCAGCTCGTGGCTCACAGTGCCGATGAAGCGCGTTTGCGCTTCCCGCGCGCGGATCGACTGCAGCGTCGCGTACCGAAGCGCATTGAGAATTCTCGCAATGAGCATCGGCAGCGCGACTGTCAGAGCTACCGCGTAGATCGCGTATGCAGGCCTGCCAATCCAGTAGCCCGGAGGGCCGGCGGTGAACAGAATCACCAAAGTCACTGCCAGACACATATAAAACATGCGATTGCCAAATCGAACCGCGACGGCGATCGAACTAAATGGCAACAGTGCGTTAGCTGATATCAGGAGGTAGAAAGCCTTTTGCGCAAAGATCGTGATGAAGATGAGATTCGCCGCGAGTCCCACGCCATCGACCCAAGGGCCCGACGGAATCAACTTGGCTCGCATGGCGAGAAGCCACAACACGCTGACGGCTAGGATTCCGATAGCCCACGGTAGCACTGACCATGCGTCGGCCACCAAGATCGGTTGCGGGCCGTAGCACCATGCCAGGACCCAGATTAGAACGAAGGTCAGAACCCCGACGCGCGCAACGGCAGTGTTTTCTTCTCCGAATGATCGGAAGAGCCGAGCGACACGTTGATCGCCCAGACGCTCTACGGTGGCGATCAAGTCGGACAGCGAATCGGAATTTTTCCAGAGGCCAATTCCCTTTAGCATGAGAAGGCCTATCGTCGCTTGACCGAGCGCAGATGTTGGCAAAGGCGCTTCGTTACATCGAGGACGACAACCCGGTCCTGCTCAGACAGATCGTTGAGCCAAGCTGACAAGATGAGTGCCTGATCGTCAGCATGAGCCGAACTCTCGGTCAGCAGTTCCGCGAGCGACGCACGAACGGTATGAGCCAGGCGGTCGAGTGTGAGAAGCGAAGGCAGGGCCGCTCCGCGTTCGAAACGCGAAATCGTTTCGGTGTCCACGCCGACACGTTCTGCCAGATCAGCCTGCGTCCAGTTTCTAGACTTTCGCTTCGCGGCCAGACTGGTTCCCAGACGGCGGGCGAGCGCGGGTCGCGCTATGCGTCGAACAGCCATAACTGTTGTCCTCGGGATCAACAGCTATGGTTGTCATTGCTTACGTTGCGTTACAGGACATAATTCGTTGTCTGTCAACGTATTGCGTTGTTATGTCATTCGGGCCCACTAGCCCGGATTCTTCCCCACCCCGAACACGTCATCGATCACCGATACGCTTTCGAGATACTGCTCGATCAGCGGGTCTGCCAGGCCCGCGCCGCGCAATGCGTTGCGGAAGATCTCGTCGTCAAAGCGGATGCACACCTTCGCGGCATCGATGGCAGCGCGCTCAACGATTGCCAGGTGCTCGGGCGCCGCGTCTGCATACAAATAATACTTGCCGCTGCCGTAGCGCTTGAGCTGCACACGCGTAGGCTGCTTTCCAGACGCTTCCGATGACGTCATGTCGGATCACCCTTGCGTGATGGATAAAAGAAACGTGCGTGACGCTGCATGAACAGGATGGTATCCGGGTAGTCTGCCTCGTCCACCTCGACGCATCTGCCCATGCGATCGCGAAACGTGAAACGGGTTCCATCGAACCCGACGCTCAGGCCGCCGAACTCGATCGCTGCGCGGTGGTAGTCGACCGGCGCGCCGCAGAGCGGACAATGCGTCAGTTCGAGATGGTGGCGCGACTGCTGCCAATCACATCGCGAGCAGGCCTGACGCAGTTCGCCAATGGCATGATCTGGTTGGTCAGAGTGAGCGACAAAGTTCGCGCGGGAAACGGTGCCGGTGCTATACTATGCGAATGATAACGATTCGCATCTGCGGCACTGGATTCTCCCGGCTACTGTGGCTCCTCTTGTGCTCGCAGTTGCCATCTGCGGCCGCAGCCCAGGTAGCAATCACCACCGTGCCACAGACGTGGCAAATACTCGACTACCTGGCGACCGACTACGCGGGCGCTGTCAAGGACGGTGCGGTTCTCAGCACTTCGGAATACGCCGAGATGCGCGAATTCGCAGCCACGGCACGATCGCGAGTGCAATCCTTGGCGCCGACGACCGCCACACCCACGTTACTGCAGCAGGCCGATGCGTTGGCGGCAGCCATTGAGGCCAAGGCAGAGCCGGTTAAAGTGGCGTCTTTGGCACACGCACTCGCCGATGCGCTGTTGATGGCATACCCCATCCCGACAGCGCCCGAGAAATCGCCGGACTTGGCACGGGGCGCTACGCTCTTTCAAAGCCAGTGCGCCGCTTGTCATGGTGCGACCGGCCACGGCGACGGACCGGTTGGCGTGCAACTGACACCGCGTCCGGTGGATTTCACCGATCAGGCGCGTGCCGATCAACGCAGCGTGCTCTCCTTGTACGAAGTCATCAGCCAGGGTGTGGAAGGAACACCGATGCTGAGCTTTGGACAATTGCCCGCAACCGATCGTTGGGCACTCGCGTATTACACCGGCGCGTTGGCCTATCAGAGCGAAGCCGCACGAGGGTCCGCGCAATGGCAAACCGATGCCACCGTGCGTGCTGCGGTCTCCGGATTGAATGAGCTGTCGCGTGCCCGTGTATCGCAACTCGCGCCGACTCTCGGTGTCGAACAGGCCCGCGCGATCCTGGGTTACCTGCGAGCGCATCCGGATGCGGCAGAAGAAACCCTTGACGGGATTGCGCTGGCCCGTAGCCGGCTGGCCGCGAGTCTCACGGCCTACCGTGCCGGGGCGAAGACGGAAGCGACGCAACTGGCGTTATCCGCGTACCTGGACGGCGTCGAGCCGATCGAACCGAAACTCAATGCACGTGACGGCGCTCTGCGCGCCGCGCTCGAAATCGCGATGGGTGCCTATCGCACCGCATTGTCTAACGGCGTCGCTGCAGACATGGTCGCGACAAAGGCCGCCGACATCGACGCGTTGCTTGCACGTACGCAGACCATCACAGCCGAGTCCAAAGACGACGCGACCGCGACGTTCCTCGGCGCGTTCACGATCCTGGTACGCGAAGGCCTTGAAGCGCTGCTGATCGTCGTCGGCCTGCTGGCCTTCTTGCGCAAAGCTGAGCGTCATGAGGCTGCGCGCTACGTGCATGCGGGCTGGACGCTGGCGTTGCTGGCCGGCGCCATCACCTGGTTAGTCGCGAGCTATGCGATCTCAATCAGTGGCGCGAACCGCGAGGTGACGGAAGGCGTTTCTTCTCTGTTTGCCGCGGCTGTGTTGCTCAGCGTCGGCCTGTGGATGCATCAAAAGAGTGTCGGTGGTCGCTGGCAAAACTACCTGAAGGAAAAAATGACGGCAGCGCTCAACCAGCGCTCGGCGTGGTTCCTGTTCGGGCTCGCATTTATCTCAGTCTACCGGGAGGTGTTTGAGACGATCCTATTCTATGCCGCCCTGTGGAATGAGGGACAAAACTTGTGGCTGCTGAGCGGCATCGTCGCCGGTGCGGCGCTCCTGGGTTTGATCGCTTGGGTGCTGCTGAGGACCAGCCGACGTCTGCCAATCAGCACGTTCTTCTCCGCTAGTTCCGTGCTAATCGCGGTATTGACGGTCGTGCTCACCGGCAAGGGCGTGGCCGCGTTGCAGGAAGCGGGCTGGATCGCCGTGAGCATGGCGCCGGTGCCACGTATCGAGTTGCTCGGTATCTACCCGACCTGGCAGCCTCTACTGGTGCAGCTGGGCGTCCTCGTGTTGTTGATCGCAGGATTCGGGGTCAATATTCGCGGCAGTCGAATATCAGCCAGCACACCACCGTCGTCCACCAACGCGGTGCGCGACACACGTTGAGGAAATACCGATGAGCGATTGCGGATGCCACGCCACCGCGGCAAACGAGGCGGAGCGAAGAACTCTCCGGATCGCCCTCTCATTGAACGCCGCGATGTTCGTCGTCGGTGCGATCGCAGGCCTAGTTGCCCAGTCGATGGGCCTGCTCGCCGATTCATTGGACATGCTCGCCGACACCTGTGCGTACGTAATCGGCCTGGTCGCGTGGAGAGGCAGTGCACACGTCAAGGCATCGGCGGCGCAGTTCAGCGGCACGTTGCTCTTGCTGCTGGGCTTAGGCACCCTGCTTGGAGTCGGGTGGCGTGTGGCGACGGGCAGCGAACCCGAAGGCTATTGGATGATCGGTATCGCGTTCATCGCGCTGATCGTCAATTCCACAGTACTTCGATTGCTGGGTCGTTTTCGCCAAGGCGAAGTGCATCTGCGTGCAGCATGGTTGTTCACGCGCGTCGACGTACTGGCGAACCTGGCCGTAATCGTTTCGGGTGTGCTGGTACTGCTTTTGCGCAGCCCAGTGCCCGATTGGATCATCGGCGCGGCCATTGCAGGCTACGTCATCAAGGAAGCGTTGGAGATTCTGCGCGAAGCACGAAACGCAAAAGCGGCAGCCAACGCACTGCGCTCGAAGCCAGATGCAATTCACATCGATCAAATATAATTGAGACCCGGCCAATCCTCATCACGCATCCAACATACTCACGTATGGGATACATCGAAA
>Ga0209023_10002503_pt1 | contig 22879 bp, 25 predicted proteins | sample LakOneMetagenome_FD_187468 | JGI IMG/M metagenome (GOLD analysis project Ga0209023, IMG submission 187468) | Freshwater and sediment microbial communities from Lake Erie, Canada (SPAdes) (version 2) | ecosystem: Environmental > Aquatic > Freshwater > Lentic | place: Lake Erie, Canada...
CCTGGATTGTCCAGGTAGGCTTCATACAACTCTTCTACGTACGGCGCGTTACCGCCGAACAAATAGGAGTTGGCGGTGTATTGTTGCATCATCTTGCTCACCTTTCTTCGCGCTTCGCGAGTTTGGCGGGTTAATCTAACCTTCCGCGACACGGCCTGACCGGTTAGCGGATTGCACATCAAGTTGTGGGGAAGGACTGGTACTACCTACTATGTTCTGACATGGAGCGGGAAAATAGCACGCGCCATTGTATCCCAACTTTCCACGTGGTGAAAAAAGACTCGATCAAAAAATTTGCCCAATAGATACAAATTGTAACGGGGCGGCTTGCGAAAGTTATTGAAATATACACGTCGTCCTCGCGCAGGCGGGGACCCATAGCGCGTCAACGCAGAGAAACAGGATTTCTCTGCGCCGGCGTGCCATGGGTCCCCGCCTGCGCGAGGACGACCGGTCAGCGCTTAGAACGCCACGTTCGCACTGAGCTGGGCCGAACGCTCCTGCCCCAGGCTGTAGCGCGAGCCCCCATTGTTGAGCGCGCTGATATAGAACTTGTCGAACAGGTTGTACACATTGAGCTGCAGCGTGACCTTGTTCGTGACCTTATAGGCCAGCATCGCATCGGCCACCGTATAGGCGGGAATCGCCCCCACATTGTTGAGCGCCGGGTTCGCCGCCGGGTCGATCAGCCGCTTTTGCTCGGACGTGTAGCGCAGCCCTCCCCCCACAGTCAGCTTGTCGTCGACCTGGTAGCTCGACCACAGCGTGGCCGTCAGATCGGGCGACCAGCGCGTGGCGGCGCCGGCGGCGTTGTTCCCCGTCGTGCCTTCGACAATGGTCGCCTTCATGGTGGCCAGGCCCGCACTGACCTGCCAGTGTTTGGTGAACTGCCCCACCATGCCCAGTTCGATCCCCTGTACGCGCCGCTTGCCCAGCTGCGCATACGTATTGGTCACCGCATCGAGCTGGGTGATCTCGTTGCGGTTCTCCGTGCGGTAGGCGGCGGCCGTCAGCGCCAGCTGCTTGGCCAGTACATCCCACTTGGTGCCCACTTCGACGTTGCGCGTCTCCTGCGGGTCCATGTTCGGTCCTGCGATGGCGCCCGGCGTGGCGCTCAGGGCGAAGTTGGCGCTGCCCGGCGGGGTCTTGGAGGTGGCGAAGGCGGCATAGATGCTGCCGTTCGGCGCCGGCTTGAACAGGGCGCCCGCCTTCCAGCTGACCAGCGTGTCCGATTTTTCCAGGTAGGGCTGGGTGACCAGCGCGCCGCGGGTACCGGTGACGGCATTGGTGTCGGTGCTGTAATGCTCGACGCGCACGCCGCCATTGAGCTGCACCTGCTCGCTCAGCTTGAGGGTATCGAAGGCATACAGCGCCGCCGTGGTGGTCGCGCCGCGCGTGTAGGCGCCGTTGGCGACTGGCGCCAGGCCGGTGACCGGGTCGCTCGGGTTGGGCTGGTACAGATTGCCTTGCTGGGTGGGCGTGAGCTGGGCGTTGATGACGCCCAGGCCGTCGCGCCCGATCGAATTCTGCTTTTCGTTCATGAATTCCAGGCCGGCCGAGAGAGTGTGATCGATTGCGCCGGTCTTCCATTGGGTGACCAGGTTGGTCTGGTTGGCGAGAATCTCGTTTTCCTGCAGCACGGACTGGCGCGTGCGCAGAATGGTCCACTGCGCCGGGTCGCTGCTGCCGTTGCCACGGATGGCGTTGATGCCGGTGAGGACACGGTCGTTCTTCGACTTGCCATAGCGCGAGATGTTGCTGAGCTTGGCCCCACCCGGCAGATCGTGTTCGACCTTGACCGTCGCCATGTCGGCGTCAATCTTTTCGTAATCGCTGTGCAGGCCGTAGAAGTTGCTGGAGTCGACGCGCGCTCCGCCATTGACGCTGGTGTCGGCACTGTTATAGAAGCCGGCCAGGCCGATGCTGGGAATGCCGCCGTCAGGCGTATTGTCGTTGCGCATGTGCTGCGACTGGACCGTGATGCGGGTCGGGGTCCCAAGTCCGAACACCAGCGAAGGCGCGATCCCGACGCTGCGGTTGTCGACCACGTCGCGGCCGACCACGCCGCCATCCTGGGCCAGCACGTTCAGGCGCAGGCCTGTGGTCGGACTGAGGGCCCGATTGAGGTCGGCGCTCACGCGCTTGCTGTTGCCGCTGTTGATAGAGAGCGTGCCCAGATTGAAGTTGTCGGCCTGCGCGCTCTTGCTGACCAGGTTGATGTAGCCGGAAGCCGCGCCGCGGCCGATATCGGCGCCGGCCGGTCCCTTGGCCACTTCGATCTGCTCGATATTGAAGGCGTCGCGCGTGACGGCGCCCAGGTCGCGAATGCCATCGATAAAAATCGAGGACTGGGTCGCAAAGCCGCGCATCTGGATGGTGTCGCCCGCGCTGGTGTTGCCGTTTTCGCCCAGCTGCAGGGTGATGCCCGGGGTGTTGCGCAGCGCCTCGACCAGCGATGCGCCGCCCTGCTCGGCAAGCAGCTCCTTCTTGATCACGGCAATGGTCTGGGTAGTGTCGACCAGCGGCTGCGTCAGTTTTGGCGAGGAGACCTTGTCAGCCTTGTAGGGTGCGTCGGGCGCGGCCGTGACGTGCAGCTCCTGCAGCGTCGCTTCGGGCGGCACGCTGCTCTGGGCTTGCGCGGCCAGCGGCGCACCGAGGGTGGCCAGGGCGATCAGCGAGTGGGTCAGAAGGGGTTGGCGGGCGGCTGCGTGTTTGCGGTTGCGAATGTAAGACAAAAGGTTCTCCCAGCGGATTGAAGGTCGTGGTTGGCTTGCTGCGAATCCCGCGTCAGCTGGCTGGCCCTTGATTTGGAATGCGAATGATAATAGTTCTCATTTAACTTTACAAGGGTGTTACTTAACTTTACTTTTCTTATTCGCAATATCGTTGACGGAGTAAATGATAATCGTTATCATTTGGCCTCCTTCACCTTCCGAGAGCGCCGATGTCTTCGCAGCCCCCGCACATTCCCAGCGCCAGCCGTGCCGTGTGGCTCAAGAATCTGCACCGCTGGCACTGGATCAGCGCCGCACTCAGCCTGACGGGCATGCTGCTGTTTGCCGCCACCGGCATTACGCTCAACCACGCCAGCCAGATCGAGGCCAAGCCGACCGTCGTCAAGCGCAGCGCCACGCTGCCCGCTGCGCTGCAGGGCGTACTGCGCGCCGAAGCGGGCAAGCATGCGGGCAAGCGCGCGCCCCTGCCGGCAGCCCTGGCCGGCTGGGCCAAGGCCAGCTTCGACATCAGCGTGGACGGGCTCGACGCGGAGTGGGAAGAAGACGAAGCCTACGTGCCGATGCCGCGCCCGGGCGGCGACGCCTGGCTGCGCATCGCCGCCGATGGCGCGGCCGAATTCGAAAAGACCGACCGCGGCATGGTGTCGTGGCTCAACGACCTGCACAAGGGCCGCAATACCGGCGGCGTCTGGAGCTGGTTCATCGACATCTTCGCCGGTGCCTGCATGGTGTTTGCCATCACCGGTTTCCTGATCATGAAACTTCACGCGGCCAACCGGCCGTCCACCTGGCCCGTGATCGGTTTCGGCATGCTCGTGCCGATCCTGCTCGCACTCCTCTTTACCCACTAATCAGATCCCCATGAAACTACATCACACCCTAGCCCTGTCGCTGCCGATGCTCAGCAGCTGGGCGGTCGGCGCCGAGATGGCCGTCAAGTTCGAGATCCCGCAACTGAATGTGGCCGAGTACCACCGCCCTTACGTAGCCATGTGGCTCGAGCGCGGCGACAATGCCTTCGTGTCCAATCTGGCCGTGCTGTACGACGTCAAGAAGAAGGACAATGCCGGCACCAAGTGGGTCAAGGACTTGCGCACTTGGTGGCGCAAGAGCGGGCGCGATATCAGCCTGCCGATGGATGGCGTGAGCGGTGCGACCCGCACCGCCGGTGAACAGAAGCTAAGCTTCGGCCCGGCCCGCACGGGCTTGGACAAGCTGCCGGCCGGCGACTACCAGCTGGTGGTGGAAGCGGCGCGCGAAGCGGGCGGGCGCGAACTGGTGCGCGTGCCCTTCACGCTGCCGCTCAAGGCGGCGCAAACGGCCAGCGCCAGCGGCAAGGAAGAACTCGGCGCCGTTTCAATCCACATCACTCCATGAGGCTCAGCATGAAACCCTTGATCAAGACCGTGCTGGCGCTCGCGCTGGCCACCGCGTCCCTGCACGCCCAGGCCCACCGCGGCTGGCTGCTGCCGCAATCCACCAATGTCGAAGCCAAGGACGCCTGGGTCACCATCGACGGCGCCATCTCGGAAGGCTTGTTCGACGTCGACCACGTCGCCCTCAAGCTTGACGACGCCACCGTCACCGGACCGGACGGGGCGAGCGCGCGCGTACCCACGCCAGTCATGGGCAAGCAGCGCAGCAGCTTCGATCTGAACATGACCAAGGATGGCACCTACAAGATCGCCCTGGTCACCCAGGCCGTCATGGGCAGCTACAAGGACAAGGCCAGCGGCGAAGCCAAACGCTTCCGCACCACCGAAGAGGCGTTCGCCAAGGACGTGCCGGCCGACGCCCAGGAACTGCGCACCGTGCGCACGCACAGCCGTCTCGAAACCTTCGTCACCGCCAACAAGCAGACGACTGGCGCGCTCAAGCCGTCCGGCGTTGGCCTGGAGATGGTGCCGGTCACCCACCCGACCGACCTGCGCGCCGGCGAAACGGCCAAGTGGCGCTTCCAGCTGGACGGCAAGCCGCTCGCCAAATTTACCTTCAGCCTGACGCCGGGCGGCGTGCGCTATCGCGGCGTGCTGGGCGAACAGCGCCTGAGCACGGACGCCAACGGCGAAGTGACGCTCAAGCTGCCCGCTGCAGGCATGTACTGGCTCAACGCAGGCTATCCGGCCAACGCCGAAAAAGGCATGCCGCCGGCCGATGGTCCGGCCAGCGTGCGTCGCTACAGCTACGCCGCCACCCTCGAAATCCTGCCGGAATAAGCGATGCGGCGTGTGCTCGTTCCCCTGTCCGTGTCGTCGGGCCTGCCGCCGCCCGGTAGCAGGGAGCACTGCGCCGCCGGCAGCACCATGGGGACGACCTGGTCGGTGCGCTACCTGCTGCAGGATAGCGCACCCGACGCCGCGCTGGCGGCATTGATGCAGGCGCAGCTCGACGAAGTGGTGGCGCAGATGAGCCACTGGGAGCCTGGCTCCGACCTGAGCCGCTTCAACAGCGCGCCGGCGGGAAGCTGGCATCACCTGCCCGAAGCGTTCTTCAACGTGCTCACCTACGGCCTGGAAGTGGCGTACAAGACGGGCGGCGCCTACGATCCCTGTGCCGGGGCGCTGGTCAACATCTGGGGCTTTGGCGCACGCCAGCGCTTCGATGAAGCGCATTTCCAGGCCCCTGAAGCCGCGCAGATCGCCGCCATCATCGGGCGCCGCGACCGCGAGCGCGTGGCGCTCGACATCACGGCCTGCCGCGCTTTCCAGCCTGGCCAGGTCCAGCTGGACCTGTCGTCCATCGCCAAGGGCTACGCGGTCGACCGCGTAGCGCAGCTACTTGGTGCACGCGGGATCGATCACTACCTGGTGGAAGTGGGCGGCGAGCTGCGCGGCGCCGGACTCAAACCCGACGGCCAGCCGTGGTGGGTGGCGCTGGAAGGCGTGCCCGGGAGCGGCGACGGCGACGGCACGGTTGTCGCGCTGCACGGCCTGTCGGTGGCGACCTCCGGCGACTACCGCCGCTACTTCGAGCACCACGGCCGGCGCGCCTCGCACACGCTCGATCCGCGTACCGGCCTGCCGATCCAGAATGCCGTCGCATCGGTCACGGTACTGCACCGCGACTGCATGGCGGCGGACGCCCTGTCGACCGCGCTGACCGTGCTGGGCCCGCAGGCCGGCATGCGTTTCGCCGAACAGGAAGGTCTGGCCGCGCGCCTTCTGGTGCGGCGCGAGGGCACGCTGGAAGAACGCTGCTCCACGGCCTTTAACGAATTGCTGCAATGATGAACCAGGATCCCTTCCGCTGGGCCACCGCGCTCGGCCTGCTGCTGACATACGGCATGGTGTGCCTGGCGGCGCTGCGCGGGCGCGGCCCGGCACCACGGTCTTCCCGGCCTGCCGACTGGCTGGTGGTCTACGCCAGCCAGACCGGCACCTGCGAATACCTGGCCGCGCAGACTGCCGCCACGCTGCAAACGGGCGGCCTGGCAGCGCGCAGCGTGAGCATGGACGACCTGGGCGAAGCCGATCTGCGCGGCGCGGCGCGTGTGCTCTTTGTCGTCAGCACCTACGGCGAAGGCGATCCGCCCGACAGCGGCGCGCGCTTTGCCCGCATGCTCGAGCGTCTGCAAACGCCATTGGCACAGCTGCACTATGGCGTGCTCGCGCTGGGCGACAGCACCTACGCGAACTATTGCGGCTTCGGACGCTATCTGGATACGCGCCTGCAGGCGTGCGGCGCCCAGCCCCTGTTTGCCCGCATTGAAGCGGACCGCAGCGCACCGGCGGCGATCCAGGCGTGGCAGCACCATCTGAGCCACTTGGCCGGCACCAGCGACTCCCCCGACTGGAGCGCGCCCGCCTATGCCGAGTGGCGCATTGCCGAGCGCGTGCTGCTCAATCCGGGCAGCGCCGGCGCGCCCGTTTACCGGATTGCGCTCACGCCTGCACGGGAGGCGCTGCCCGACTGGCAGGCCGGCGACCTGGTGCAGGTGAGCGCACCGGCCGATCCGGACTATCCGCGCGAATACTCGATCGCCTCGCTGCCGTCCGACGGCCGCATCGAGCTGCTGGTGCGCTTGCATGTGCGCGACGATGGCAGCAGCGGCGTGGCGTCCGGCTGGCTGTGCCGGCAGGCGGGCGAGCACGATGCCGTCATGCTGCGGGTGCGCCAGCACCGTCGCTTCCAGGCGGGCGAGAATGGCGCGCGCCCCATGATCCTGATCGGAAACGGCACCGGCATCGCAGGCTTGCGCGCGCATCTGAAGAACCGGATCGCCCAGGGCCAGTTCGCCAACTGGCTGGTGTTCGGCGAACGCAATGCCGCGCACGACCATTTTTGCGGCGCCGAGATCGCGGCATGGCAGAGCGCCGGCGCGATCGAATCCGTCACGCTGGCGTTTTCGCGCGATGGCGCCGGGCCGCGCTACGTGCAGCACGCGCTCGCCGCGCACACGACGGCGTTGCGCGAATGGGTGGCGCAAGGCGCTGCCATCTATGTGTGCGGCAGCCTGCAGGGCATGGCGTCCGGCGTGCATGACGCGCTCATCGCCGCCCTTGGCCAGCAAACCCTCGATCAACTCGACGCCGACGGCCGCTATCGCCGCGACGTCTACTAACCGGACCGCGCCGATGATGCTCCACATTCCTGCAGTTCTGACCCCGGCCCAGGTTGCCGCAATGCGCGCCGCGCTCGACAGCGCCAGCTGGACCGACGGCCGCGCGACGGTCGGCCCCCAGGGTGCGCAGGTCAAGCGTAACCGGCAGCTGCCGGAGACAGCGCCGCTGTCCGCCGAGCTGGGCGCGATCATTGTGGCGGCACTGGCGGCCAATCCCCTGTATGTGTCGGCCGCGCTGCCGCTGCGTACCGTGCCGCCCCTGTTCAACAGCTATGCCGGCGGCGAGCATTACGGCTCCCATGTCGACGGTGCCGTGCGCTGCGTGCCGGGCGGACAGCCGCCGCTGCGCACGGACCTGTCCTGCACGCTGTTTCTGGCCGATCCCGACGACTATGATGGCGGTGAGCTGGTGGTGGCCGATACCTATGGCACGCATGAGGTCAAGCTGCCGGCTGGCGACATGATTTTGTATCCGTCGTCGAGCGTGCATCGGGTCGAGCCGGTGACGCGGGGAACGCGGGTGTGTTCATTCTTTTGGGTGCAGAGCATGGTGCGCGACGATGCGAAACGGGCCATGCTGCTGCAGCTGGACCAGGCGATCCAGAGCCTGCGCGCGCGCCAGGGCGACTGCGAGGAAATCGTCACGCTCACCAGCCATTATCACAACCTTCTGCGCATGTGGGCAGAGCTGTAACGGCGCGCGCCCTGCATGACCTTGTCCCCACGCTTTCTCCACAATTGCCAGGTACGCTGGTGAGCAGCTACACTCTGTCCACCCACCCTGCCCGGACCCGACATTGCGAATTTCCATAGGCTTGCGTCTGTTTGCCTCCGTTCTGCTGGCGATTCTCGCCGTGGCGGCGACTGCGCTCGTGCTCATGCGCCAGAATGTGCTGAGCAGCTTTGCCGACTACGCCGTCAACATCGAGCTTGACCGGCTCGACGAACTCTCCAACGCCATCGGCGCCCGCTTTCGCGTCCGCGGCAACTGGGACTTTCTCCCCGCCTCCGCCAGCGAGCGTACCGATTGGATCGCCGACGAACTGGCGCATCTGCAGCGCCAGCGGCGGGAAGGCATCGCGCCACCGGCCCCGCCCGCGCTGGCCTTGCCGCCTGCGCCCCCTGCGCCGCCAGCCATGCCGGCACCACCGGCGCCGGTGCACGCGCCACGGGCAGGCGGCGTGGCGCCCGAGCCCCCCGCCCTCCCTTTGCCGCCTCCGTTCATCGAAGCAGCACCATCGGCACCGTCGGCACCGCAAGCACCGCAGGCACCCGAGCCGCCCCAGGCGCCAGGCGAACCGGCCCCGCTGGCAGTCCAGGACCTCGGCCTGCAAGAGCGCATTACCCTCACCGATGCCAGCGGAGGCTATCTGGCCGGCCGCCGCACCCGCGGCGAAGCCAGCGCCAGGCGCGCCATTCTGAGCCAGGGCAAACCGGTCGCCTACCTGGTGGTTGCCAAGGCCACGCGCCCCAGCGATGCCATGGCGCTGGCGTTTGTGGGCCAGATGAAGAGCAGCCTGCCCATCATTGTCGGCGTCAGCCTGGCGCTCAGCGGCCTGGCCGCCATGCTGCTGGCGGCGCACTTTCGCAAGCCGATCCGGCGCCTGGCCGAAGGGGCGCGCGAGCTGGCCGACGGGCGCTACGACACGCGCCTGCCGCAAGGCCGCAGCGACGAACTGGGCGACCTGGCGCTCAACTTCAACCAGCTGGCCGACAAGCTCGGCAAGGCAGAAGCGTCGCGTCGCCAATGGGTGGCCGACACGTCCCACGAATTGCGTACCCCCTTGTCCGTCCTGCGCGCCCAGCTCGAGGCGATACAGGACGGCGTGCGCCCCGCCAGTGCCGAGGGCACGGCGGCCATGCTGCGCCAGGTCCTCTCGCTTAACAAACTGATCGACGAGCTGTACGCCCTGGCCCGCGCCGACGTCGGTGAACTGGCTTTGCAGCGCCAGCGCGTCGACTTCTGGCTGCTGGCGGTCGAACAGGCCGCCGGTTTTGCAGACAAATTCGCCGCCGCCGGCATTGCCTTCGTGCCGGGCAAGGCGCTGACGAATGCCAGCGTCATGGCCGATCCCGAGCGCCTGCGCCAGGTATGGGCAAATCTGTTCGAAAACTGTATCCGCTACGGTGGGGCGGGAACGCGCGTCACGCTCAATGCCGCCACTGACGGCGCCAGCGTCACCATGCGCATCGACGACAGCGGTCCGGGCGTGCCCGACGCCGCACTGGCACGGCTGGCCGAGCGCTTTTACCGGGTCGAAGGTTCGCGCAGCCGCGAGCATGGCGGCGCAGGACTCGGGCTGGCACTTTGCCAGCGAATCATGCAGGCGCATGGCGGCATGCTCGCCTTTGCCCGCTCGCCGCTGGGCGGCCTGCAGGTGCAGCTCACGCTGCCATTGGCGGCGCCATGAGCGCGCGCGTCTTCATCGTCGAGGACGAGCCGGAGCTGGCCGCGCTGGTGGCCGACTATGCGCGCGCCAGCGGCTACGTGCCAACGGTCTTCGGCCACGGCGGCGAAGCCCTGGCGGCGCTGCGCAGCGACCTGCCGGACATGCTGGTGCTGGACCTGATGCTGCCTGGCGTCGACGGCCTCGCGCTGTGCCGCGCCGTGCGCGCGTTTTCGGATGTGCCGATCATCATGGTGACGGCCCGCGTCGAAGAGATCGACCGCCTGCTGGGCCTTGACAGCGGCGCCGACGATTACCTGTGCAAGCCATTCAGTCCGCGCGAGCTGATGGCGCGCATCCGCGTGATTCTGCGCCGAAGCCACAAGGGTGGCCCCGCCAGCCCCTGCGCGATCGACGAGGCGGCGCGGCGCATCACCATCAACGGCCAGGCGCTCGAGCTCACACCGAGCGAATACCAGATCCTGTCCGGCATGGCGCGCCGGCGCGGCCAGGTATTTTCGCGCGCGCAGCTGCTCGATCTGGCCAGCCAGGACAGCCTGGACGTGACCGACCGCGCCGTCGACAGCCATATCAAGAACCTGCGCCGCAAGATCGGCGCCATCCTGCCCGAGGTGGACGCGATCGGTTCCGTGTACGGGCTGGGCTACCGCTTCGATCTGTAGGCGCCCACGGTTTCTCCACAATTGGCGGCCAGACTGGATCTGCCCGTCAACCACAAGGAGAACACCATGAAACTGCTTCCATCGCTGATCGTTGCCACCCTGTGCGCCATGTCCGTCGCGCTGCCTGCGTCGGCCCATGAACGCCACTGCAAGTGCGGCGACGCCATGGCGGCGCCACCGGCGCCGCCAGCACCGCCGAACGCGCCGCAACCGCCCAACGCGCCCAATCCGCCGTCCCTGCCAGGCATGCCTGATATGCCTGCACTGCCCGCCCCCCCGGCCCCGCCCGCGCCGCCCCCGGCACCGGTCGCTCCGGCCCAGGCCCACGCCGCGTGTGCCAGCAAGGCGCCCGGCACCAAGCTGACGTTTTCCTCCAAGCGCGGCACCACCATGAGCGGCACCTGCGAGCGCGACAACCGGGGCATGTATTTCGAGGTGTACTCGGTGCGCACTATCGAGTGAGCGGGCCGGGGCGGTAGACTGGACTTTCGCCCGCCCCTGCCTTATGGTGGCGGCATGTCCGCCGCCCGCGCCCCCGATGATCCCATGCCGGTCGAACCGGTCCAGCCAACGCTGGAAGACTGTTGCCGCAGCGGTTGCACGCCCTGCGTGTTCGATCTGTACGACGACGCCATGGACCGCTACCGCGCCGCGCTGGCCCGTTGGCAGGCGCGGCAGGACAGCGCCCCGCCCGGTTGAATCGAACGGGGCCTTCCGCCCATCCTTATTTACAATCGTTGGCGACAGCAACTTTTGCAATGGGGGTGATGTATGTTCGAGCTCAGCTTGCCGTGGTGGGAATTCATCGTCCGCGGCGCCTTCGTCTACTGCGCCCTGCTGGTGATGGTGCGCGTTTCCGGCCGCCGCACGGTGGGCCAGTTCACCCCGTTCGACTTGCTGGTGGTCATGCTCTTGAGCGAGGCGGTGTCGAATTCCCTCAGCGGCGGCGACCAGTCCCTGATCGGCGGCCTGATCATTGCCAGCACGCTGGTTGCCTTGAACGTGTGTGCCTCGTACCTGAGCTCGCACAGCCGCAAGATGTCGGACTTGCTGGACGGCTCACCCGTCCTGCTGGGGCGCGACGGCAAGATGTTCGACAAGGTGCTCAAGCAATGCAGGCTGTCGGAGACCGAAGTGACCGAAGCCCTGCACGAAGCCGATTGCACGCTGAGCGACATGGCCTATGCCTTCCTTGAAGCGGACGGCAACATTACCATTCAGCAAAAAAAGAAAAGCGACTAGCGCACGCCGGCCAATGCGGCCCAGGCCGGCACTGCGCGGTCCCAGAACCCGTCCATCGATGCCGGTTCACCCATCGGCAGGCCGAGGAAACGGGCGGCATCGCACAGGGTGCGCAAGGATGCTGCAGCGTCGCCGGCGACGATGGCGCCGGCTCCGGTCTGCTTCGACAGCTTCTCGCCCAGCGCATTGCGGATCACGGGCACATGCAGGTAGCGCGGGGTGGGTAAATCCAGCAGACGCTGCAGGTAGATCTGGCGGGCGGTTGAATCGATCAGATCGGCGCCGCGCACCACGTCGGTGACGCCCTGTGCGCCATCGTCGACGACCACCGCCAGCTGGTAGGCAAAAAAGCCATCGGCACGCTTGAGTACGAAGTCGCCCGATTCGGTATCCAGATGCTGGGTGACGCGCCCGGCCAGGCGGTCCTCGAACATCATCGTTGCGGCATCGCCGTCGGGCACGCGCACGCGGATGCTGCGCCCTTCCCGCCCCGGCGCCAAGCCCGCGCGGCAGGTGCCGGGGTAGATGGCGCTGCCATCTGGCGCCACTCCCAGCCGCGAATCGGCAATTTCGCGCCGGTTGCAGCCGCAGGGGTAGGCTGCGCCGCCCAGGCGCTCGCACGCGGCCTGGTACAACGGCGTGCGCCGGCTTTGCCAGACGACCTCGCCATCGGAACGCATGCCCAGGCTGTCCAGCAAGGCCAGCATGCCTTCGGCCGCACCCGGCACGGCACGGCCGACGTCGACATCTTCGATGCGGATCAGCCAGCGTCCGCGATGGGCGCGGGCGTCGAGATAGCTGGCCAGCGCTGCCACCATGGACCCGGCGTGAAGGGGCCCGCTCGGCGATGGCGCAAAGCGCCCGACATACGCGCTGCCCACGTTAGTTGGCGACGGCCGGCTTGGCTTCGTGTTCCTTGACGATGCGGGTGACCTTGTCGGCCACCGCATTGGGCACCGCAATCGACAGCTGGTAATGCTCGATCTCGAAGCTCTTGTCGGTGTGGCGGATCACGCCGCTGGCCTGGCAGACGCCCATCTGCGTATCGAGCAGTTCATCGAACCAGATGAATTTTTTGTCGGCCGAGAGGTAGACATTCCGTTTGGTCGACTTGAACGACCACGCCGATTTGCGGTCGAAGAAGCGTCTGGCCCAGGCCTTGAACTGTTCGCGGTTCCACAGCTCGGTCTTGTCGGTGCCGATATAAATGCCGTTCGGCGCGATCTTCTCAAAGTACGCCGGCCGTGCGTTGGCCGCATCGTCATGCCATTCATCGATGAAGGCATTGACCTGCTTGCGCAAGGCCAGATCCGATTCGCCAGACTGGGCAAATGCGCCCGCGCCGCACAGGCACAGGAAGACTGCGATAAGAAGCTTTTTCATGGGTATGCGTTTCGGGTAAAGGCTTGAATCAATTGTACACGCAGGCAAACGGTAGCAATTTAAAAAGGTAGAACAAAAATTATGATTTAGAGTACATTGCTGCAATGAGAAGTTCAACCTGAACGAGGCGTTACGATGTCCATGCAACTTGCCGCTGGCGTCCTGGCCAGCAGTCTTGCCGTCACGCCGGCGGAGCCAGTCCAGGCCCCGGCCGCGGTGGTACCTGAGAACTGGACCGCCGCGCCCGTCAGCGCGGAAGTGATTCGGCGCGCAGTCTACGAAACGATACAGGAAGAAAAGGCGCGCGCCGTCGCCGCATCGAAGGCGGCTGCCATTCCCGAGCCGCTGCACTACGGCTACGCCCCGCAGCTGAGCTCGGCTGAACGCCTGTCGCTTGCCTTTGATGACGCCAAGGTCCCGGGCTGTCTGACGCCAAGCGGGCTCAAGCGTCAGAACACGCTGATCTTTGGCGGCGTGCTGGCGTTACCGTTCATTCCCATTGCTTACCTGCGCGGCAAGTGCAATTGATTCACTGCGCCGCCGACGGGGACGGGCATAAAAAAAGCGAGCCCGAAAGCTCGCTTCTTGACGGAAACAGACCCGATTAACGCTTGTCGATGGCAGGCACGTCGCGCGTGGTCGAACCGACGAACAGCTGGCGTGGACGGCCGATCTTCTGTTCCGGATCCGAGATCATTTCGTTCCACTGGGCGATCCAGCCGATGGTGCGGGCCATCGCGAAGATACCGGTAAACAGCGACACAGGAATGCCCAGCGCCGATTGCACGATGCCCGAGTAGAAGTCGACGTTCGGGTACAGCTTGCGCGACACGAAATATTCGTCTTCCAGCGCAATCTTTTCCAACGCCATGGCCAGCTTGAACAATGGGTCGTCGTGCAGGCCCAGTTCGTTCAGCACTTCGTGGCAGGTTTCGCGCATCAGCTTGGCGCGCGGGTCGAAGTTCTTGTACACGCGGTGACCGAAGCCCATCAGCTTGACGCCGGAATTCTTGTCTTTCACCTTGGCGATGAACTCAGGAATCTTGTCGACGGTGCCGATTTCCTTGAGCATGTTCAGTGCCGCTTCGTTGGCGCCGCCGTGGGCAGGGCCCCACAGGCAGGCGATACCGGCAGCGATACAGGCGAACGGGTTGGCGCCCGACGAACCGGCCAGACGGACGGTCGAGGTCGATGCATTCTGTTCGTGGTCCGCGTGCAGGATCAGGATGCGGTCCAGGGCGCGCACCAGCACTTCGTTGACGACGTATTCTTCGCATGGATTGCCGAACATCATGCGCATGAAGTTGGCGCTGTACGACAGGTCGTTGCGTGGGTACACGAACGGCTGGCCGATCGAGTACTTGTACGACATGGCAACCAGGGTCGGCATCTTGGCGATCAGGCGGATGGCCGATACTTCGCGGTGATGCGGATCGTTGATGTCGAGCGAGTCGTGGTAGAACGACGCCAGCGCGCCGACGGTACCGACCAGCACCGACATCGGGTGCGCGTCGCGGCGGAAGCCGCGGAAGAAGAATTGCATCTGCTCGTGCACCATCGTGTGCTTGGTGACGGTGTCGCTGAATTTCTTGTTTTGCGCCGCGTCAGGCAGTTCGCCGTTCAGCAGCAGGTAGCAGGTTTCCAGGAAGTCGCAATTGACGGCCAGCTGCTCGATCGGATAGCCGCGGTACAGCAGTTCGCCCTTGTCGCCATCGATGTAGGTAATGCTGGAGTTGCACGCCGCGGTGGACATGAAGCCCGGGTCGTAGGTGAACTTGCCGGTCTGGGCGTACAGCTTGCGGATGTCGATGACGTCCGGGCCGACCGTGCCCTTGTAGATCGGCATGTCAACGGCTGGGCTGCCATCGGAGAATGACAGTGTGGCTTTGGTTTCAGAGATGTTCATGGCACTTCCTTCTTGGGAGGCGAGGTCTTCATTTAAAAAATTGCGAATCTTGTTAAGCCTGGCGCAGGCGAACCAGAAAGGCCCGCACATGCGGCAGGTCGACTTCACCTTCGGGTTCGGCGCGGGCCAGGATCAAGTCCATCAGCGGGTTGTCCGCCAGATCCAGCAAGCGCGTGAACGCGTCGACTTCTTCATCGGTCAGGCTTTCCTCATGCGCGTCCAGAAAGCGCGTGAGGATGAGGTCGTTTTCGAGCAAGCCCCTGCGGCTGCGCCAGCGCAGCCGCGCGCGGTTTGCCGGATCGGATTGATGCGTAGTCACACAAGAGCCTGTCGTTCGGTCAACACTATACACCCGTCGCCGTTTCAAGGCAGTACGGTACTTTTACTGTACGAACGCCTTAAATTGCGCGGCGAACCATCAGTTCCTTGATCTTGCCGATGGCCTTGTTCGGATTCAATCCTTTCGGGCAGACATCGACGCAATTCATGATCGAATGGCAACGGAACAGGCGATACGGGTCTTCCAGGTTGTCCAGGCGCGCGCCGGTGGCTTCGTCGCGGCTGTCGGCGATGAAGCGGTAGGCTTGCAGCAGGCCGGCCGGGCCGACGAACTTGTCCGGATTCCACCAGAACGACGGGCACGACGTCGAGCAGCACGCGCACAGGATGCATTCGTACAGGCCGTCGAGCTCTTCGCGTTCGGCCGGCGTTTGCAGGCGTTCTTTTTCAGGCGGAATCGAATCGTTGATCAGGTAAGGCTTGATCGAATCGTACTGCTTGAAGAACTGGGTCATGTCGACGATCAGGTCGCGGATGACCGGCAGGCCGGCCAGCGGACGCAGCACGATCGGCTGGGTCAGCTCGTTCAGGTTGGTGGTGCAGGCCAGGCCGTTCTTGCCGTTGATGTTCATCGCGTCCGAACCGCACACGCCTTCGCGGCACGAGCGGCGCAGGGCGATCGAATCGTCCACGTCGGCCTTGATGCGCTGCAGCGCGTCCAGCAGCATCTTGTCGGTGTCTTTCAGCTCGACGGTCACGTCTTGCATGTACGGCTTGGCATCCTTGTCCGGATCGTAGCGGTAGATTTTGAGTTGTACGGTACGTGTCATGTTCTATCCCTGCTTAGAAGGTGCGTTTTTTCGGCTGGAAGGTTTCAACCGTCAGCGGCTTGGTGATCACAGGCTTGTAATCGAGGCGGTTGTTTTCCGAGAACCACAGCGTGTGCTTCATCCACTCGGCGTCCAGGCGGTCCGGGTAATCGTTGTGCGCATGCGCGCCACGCGATTCCTTGCGGGCCTGGGCCGAGACGATGGTGGCCTTGGCCGTTTCGATCAGGTTGTCCAGCTCCAGCGCTTCCACGCGGGCGGTGTTGAACACCATCGACTTGTCCTTGAACGCGACGTGCTTGCGGCGCTCGTCAAGCTTCATGATTTCGTCGACGCCCTCGGTCAGCATGGCTTCGGTACGGAACACGCCGCAATGCTTTTGCATCGTTGCGCGGATGTCGTTGGCCACGTCCTGCACGCGTTCGCTGCCGGTCGAGGTTTCCAGACGATTCATGCGATCGAGCGCGAAGTCGGCTGCATCCTTCGGCAAAGGCTTGTTTTCCTTTTGCTTGAGGTTGGACGCGACCACGTGGTTGCCCGCAGCGCGGCCGAACACGATCAGGTCCAGCAGCGAGTTGGTACCCAGGCGGTTGGCGCCGTGCACCGAGACGCAGGCGCACTCGCCGATCGCGTACAGGCCATTGACCACCGCCACCGGGTTGCCGTCTTTCGGTGCGACGACCTGGCCGTGGATATTGGTCGGGATGCCGCCCATCTGGTAGTGAATGGTCGGCACGACAGGAATCGGTTCCTTGGTCGCGTCGACGTTGGCGAACTTGTGGCCGATTTCCAGGATCGAAGGCAGACGCTTGGCGATGGTATCGGCGCCAATGTGGCGCAGGTCCAGCAGCACGTGGTCCTTGTTCGGTCCGCAGCCGCGGCCTTCCTTGATTTCCTGGTCCATCGAGCGCGACACAAAGTCGCGCGGCGCCAGATCTTTCAGCGTCGGCGCATAGCGCTCCATGAAGCGTTCGCCATTGCTGTTGATCAGGATGCCGCCTTCGCCGCGCACGCCTTCGGTAATCAGCACGCCCGCGCCGGCCACGCCGGTCGGGTGGAACTGCCAGAATTCCATGTCCTGCAGCGGCAGGCCGGCGCGCGCGGCCATGCCCATGCCGTCGCCGGTGTTAATGAAGGCATTGGTCGAGGCGGCGAAAATACGGCCTGCACCACCGGTGGCGAAAACGGTCGTCTTCGCTTCCAGGATCATGCATTCGCCGGTTTCCATTTCCAGCGCCACCACGCCGACCACGTCGCCTTCGGCGTCGCGGATCAGGTCGATTGCCATCCATTCCACATAGAAGTGGGTACGGGCGCGCACGTTGCGCTGGTACAGCGTGTGCAGCAGGGCGTGCCCGGTACGGTCAGCGGCCGCGCAGGCGCGCTGGACCGGCTTTTCGCCGAAATTGGCGGTGTGGCCGCCGAACGGACGCTGGTAGATGGTGCCGTCAGGATTGCGGTCGAACGGCATGCCGAAGTGTTCCAGCTCGTACACGACCTTTGGTGCTTCGCGGCACATGAATTCGATCGCATCCTGGTCGCCCAGATAGTCGCCACCCTTGACGGTGTCGAACATGTGCCAGTACCAGTCGTCCTCGGACATATTGCCGAGCGAAGCGCCGATGCCGCCCTGCGCTGCCACCGTGTGCGAGCGGGTCGGGAACACTTTCGACAGCACGGCCACGTTCAGGCCCGCTTCGGCCAGTTGCAGCGACGCGCGCATGCCGGAACCGCCGGCGCCGATGATGACCGCGTCGAAGCGGCGGGAAGGTAAAGCTTTCTTGATTGCGGCCACGATTACTGCCCCCAGAGAATTTGCACGGTGTAGAAGAAGCAGACGACCAGCCACAGGATGGTCACGGTCTGCAGGGCCAGGCGGATGCCGACCGGCTTGACGTAATCCATCCAGATGTCGCGCATGCCGACCCAGGCGTGGTAGTACAGTGCCGTGAAGGTGACCAGGCTGAACAGCTTGAACCACTGTTTCGCGAACAGGGCGGCCCAGCCTTCATAGGTGAAATTGCTGCCCGTCAGGAACGACACCAGCAGAACCAGGGTGTAGACCACCATCAGGACGGCGGTGAGGCGCTGCGCCAGCCAGTCTTTCAGGCCATAGTGGGCGCCGACGACAAGGCGGTGTTGGCCGATGTTATTTTTAGCCATTAGAACACTCCGAACAGTTTGAGACCGGCCAGTGCCGTCAGGGACAGGCTCACCGCCAGCACCGTGACCGCGCTCTGACGCGACGAATCTTTTTCGATTGCCATGTGCATGTCCATGAACAGGTGACGCACACCGGCACAGAAGTGCTGCATGTACGCCCAGATCAGGCCAAGCAGAATCAGTTTGACCAGCGGATGCCCGACGATGCCCTTGAAGTAGGCGAAGGTCATTTCGGACTTGATGCTGTTATCGAACAGGAACAGCAGGAAGGGCAGCAGCAGGAACAGACCGGCGCCGCTGACGCGGTGCAGGATCGATACCCATCCAGCTGGTGGCAAACGGTAGTTTGGCAGTTCCGTGATGTGGATATTGCGGAACTCGGGCCGTTCTTTTTTTGGAACTTCTTTCACGGCTTCGGACATAAAGACCTCCCCTTGACTGACTTTAGAATGTATAACCCGCAATTATCGCCAATTTTTGTGTGCTGCACCAATAGCTAAATTGGTATTGGGGAAAATTAACGGGTCAACGTACAACTTTTTGCGCAATTTCTTGGTACCAACCATTTTAATCGGTATGCATGAATTTTGCTGCGGCGTGCCATCCTGGCGCCGGCTGCCGCACTTAACTCAGATCATTCTGATAATGATGATGTGCCGTCAAGTAAATCCCCCGCCGCAGCTCCACTGCCTTGTCGCCGTACGTGAATGACACCCGCTCCGCACACAGCAGCGGCGTGCCCTCGGCCACGCCGAGAAACTGCGCCGCCCCCGCATCGGCACTGACGGCGCGGATCTTTTCGCTGGCGCGGATCATGCGCGTGCCGAACTCGGACTCGAACAAGCCATACATCGGGCCCTTGTATTCGACCAGCCGTTCGGCCGTTAATCCCTTGAACAGCAGGCCGGGCAGCCATAATTCTTCGAGGATCGTGGGCGCGCCGTCAAACGACATGACGCGCTTGATGTACACCACCGCGTCGCCCGACTTCAGGTCGAGCAGGCGCGCCACTTCGGCGGGCGCGCGCATGCGCTTGACTTCGATGATCTTGTTGTCGGGCTGGTGCGGCACGCCCTCGTCGGGCATCAGGCGCAGGAAGCGGAAGTGGGCGCGCGCTTCATGGTGGGTCGAAACGAAGGTCCCCTTGCCCTGGCGCCGCATGACCAGATTTTCGGCGGCCAGTTCGTCGATCGCCTTGCGCACCGTGCCCTGGCTGACCTTGAAGCGCCCCGCCAGTTCGACCTCGCTGGGGATCAGCTCGCCGGGCTTCCACTCGCCCGACTGCAGGCTTTGCGTGATCAGCGCCTTGATTTGCTGATACAACGGGCTGAAGGTGGGCGACGGGCCCGCCGCGCTGCCGGACGTACCGGCACCCGCAGGTGGAGTACCATGGCTGACCGGATTGGACGAGGCAGGATTCATAGCCCAAGATTTCACCACAAAAGCCCTGGACAGTCTAGTAATAATCATTCTAGGTTATGTGTCTTATATAAGACATATGATATGAATTGACATCGGCACCACTCAAGCCTACACTCGCGGTCGTTCCGGCATACGCGCGCAGGCCCGAGTGAGAAATGAAGCCGAGACCCGCGGGGTCCGGTTTTGGTATCATTATGGTTTTCCGAACAAGCGTATTCCCAGCTTCGACCGTTTTCTTTCCCACTTTGGAGATTCATCATGGCTAAAACCCCACTGCGCGTTGCCGTCACCGGCGCGGCCGGCCAAATCGGCTATTCCCTGCTGTTCCGCATCGCCAACGGCGACATGCTGGGCAAAGACCAGCCAGTCATCCTGCAACTGCTGGAAATCGCCGACGAAAAAGCACAGAAAGCGCTCAAGGGCGTGATGATGGAAATCGACGACTGCGCCTTCCCGCTGCTGGCCGGCATGACCGCCCACGCCGACCCAATGACCGCCTTCAAGGATGCCGACTACGCCCTGCTGGTTGGCGCCCGTCCACGCGGTCCAGGCATGGAACGCAAAGACCTGCTCGAAGCGAACGCCCAGATCTTCACGGTGCAAGGCAAGGCGCTCGACGCCGTCGCTTCGCGCAACGTCAAAGTGCTGGTGGTCGGCAACCCGGCCAACACCAACGCTTACATCGCCATGAAATCGGCACCGTCGCTGCCAGCGAAAAACTTCACCGCCATGCTGCGCCTGGACCACAACCGCGCCCTGTCGCAAGTGGCTGCCAAGACCGGCAAACCTGTCGCATCGATCGAAAAAATGGCCGTCTGGGGCAACCACTCGCCAACCATGTACGCCGACTACCGCTTCGCCACCGTGGACGGCAAATCGGTCAAGGACATGATCAACGACGACGTCTGGAACCGCGACACCTTCCTGCCAACCGTGGGCAAGCGCGGCGCCGCCATCATCGAAGCGCGCGGCCTGTCGTCGGCTGCGTCGGCCGCCAACGCCGCCATCGACCACATGCACGACTGGCACGTCGGCACCAACGGCAAATGGACCACCATGGGCATCCCTTCGGACGGTTCGTACGGCATCCCTGAAGGCACCATGTTCGGTTTCCCGGTCACGGTCGCCAATGGCGAATACACCATCGTGCAAGGCTTGCCAATCGACGCCTTCTCGCAAGAACGCATCAACCTGACGCTCAAGGAACTGACCGAAGAGCGTGAGGGCGTTGCCCACCTGCTGGCCTAATCATCGCCGCGGCAGAGATGGAGGCCGACAAGCCACCAGTTCGCCGCAAGCCCCGCGCCGCCCCGAGCGGCGCGGGTGCTGCTGTACCTGAAAAAGCACACATGCATCCTTCCGAGGTTTTATTCCAGGGAAAACGACAACCCCTGCTTCTGCCGGCCTGCGATCACTACGCCGGTTCCGAGAAGCTGATGGTCAAATCGATGGCCCTGCAACAAGAGCTTGGTCCCTTGTTCGACATTACTTTCGACTGCGAAGACGGCGCTGCCGCCGGAGCAGAGCCGGAGCACGCGCAACTGGTCGCGCGCCTGCTGAACGACGACGCCAACCGCTTCAACCGCATTGGCGTGCGCGTGCACGAATACACCAGTCCCTACTTCGCCGGTGATATCACTGTCATTGTTGGCGCCGCGGCTAATCGTCTTGCCTACATTGTGTTGCCAAAACCCGACAGCGTCGACGATGTAGCCCGAGCAATTGAGTTGATCAACAAGCACGCAAGCAAGGCCGGCCGCGTCACGCCGCTGCCGGTGCACGTCTTGATCGAAACGCACGGCGCTTTGCGCGATGCGTACGCGATTGCAGCGCTGGCGCAGGTCGAATGCCTGTCGTTCGGGATCATGGATTTTGTGTCGGCGCACTACGGCGCGATCCCCGCCAATGCGATGCGCACGCCGGGCCAGTTTACCCATCCGCTCATAGTGCGGGCCAAGCTGGAAATGGTGGCCGCATGTCACGCGCACGGCAAAATTCCGTCACACAATGTGACAACCGAACTCAAAGACACGGCCGTGGTGGCCAACGATGCGCAGCGCGCGGCGGCCGAATTCGGCTTCACGCGGATGTGGAGCATCCACCCCGATCAGATCAAACCGATTATTAAAGCTTTTACACCACGCTTGTCAGAAGTGAACGAAGCGACCCACATCCTGACCGATGCCATGGCGGCAGCATGGGGGCCTATCGCGCAAAACGGACGCTTGCACGACCGCGCCAGCTATCGCTATTATTGGACGGTTTTACAACGCGCGAAACTCGCGGGCCTCGCTTTACCCGAGGCTGCAGTCGCAATCGTCAACATCGTCACATGAACGGAATACTCCCCATGGCAAACGCACTCAACAAGACCCTGCTCGTCCTGAGCCTCTCGCTGTTCGCAGGCTCCCTGATGGCAGCACCGGCCCAAGCCGCCGACGCACCGAAGTCCGCCGCCAAGGCCAAACCAAAAGCGAAAGCCAAAAAAGCCAAGGCCGAGACCCCTGCCGGCGTCACGCCAGAAGATGAACCGGTCGTCAAGGACGACAACGTCACCGATTACAACTGCGAACTGGGTAACAAAGTCACGGTCTACACCAATGACCGCGATGAAGAACACATCGCCGTGCGCTGGAAATCGCGCCTGCATCGCCTGACCCGGGTGGGCACGACCACCGGCGCCAAACGCTTCGAAAACAAGAATTACGGTCTGATCTGGATCGGCATCCCTTCCAAGGGCATGCTGCTGGACTCGCGCCAGAATCGCCAGTTGGCGAACGAATGTAAGACCGCCGAGCAGGCGATGGCATCGAATTCCGCTGCCACCGGACCTGTGTCGGTCAAAACGACACTGCATTAAAAACACCCACTGAAGGAGAGGTCATGTCCCGCAACACACTGAACACACTCAAGGATTTCAAACTGTCGGCCGGCCAGAAAGGCAAGTTCTACTCGCTGCCCGCACTCGAGAAATCCCTGGGCGTGAACGTCTCGCGCCTGCCGGTGTCGATCCGTATTGTTCTCGAATCCGTGCTGCGCAATTGCGATGGCAAGAAGGTGACCGAAGAGCACGTCAAGCAATTGGCGAACTGGAGCCCGAACGCCGACCGTACCGACGAAATTCCTTTCGTCGTGGCGCGCGTCGTGTTGCAGGACTTTACCGGCGTACCACTGCTGGCCGACCTCGCGGCGATGCGTAACGTCGCCAACAAGATGGGTTTGAATCCAAAGAACATCGAGCCGCTCGTGCCCGTCGATCTCGTGGTCGACCACTCCGTCACCATCGATCAC
>Ga0209023_10002505_pt1 | contig 22866 bp, 23 predicted proteins | sample LakOneMetagenome_FD_187468 | JGI IMG/M metagenome (GOLD analysis project Ga0209023, IMG submission 187468) | Freshwater and sediment microbial communities from Lake Erie, Canada (SPAdes) (version 2) | ecosystem: Environmental > Aquatic > Freshwater > Lentic | place: Lake Erie, Canada...
TGGTCAGCGATTCGACCACGTTCCAGCCGGTGCGGTCGGCCAGGGCGCGTTCGCGCAACGCCGGCACCTGGGCGAGCGCCGATGTCGGAATGGTCGTCGTCGCGGTTTGCGCGTGGGCGGGCAGGGACGCGGCGAGCGCGAGCGCGAGCAGCAACGGGGCAGGGCGCATGGGCGGTTCCCGAAGACGACGAAGCCGCGAGCCTAGCAGCCCGCGGCTTCGCCGCGATGTGACGGAAGTTGGTTACGGCGTCGCCGATGACTTCTTCAGCGCATCGCGGATCTCGCGCAGCAGCAGCACCTCTTCCGGCGGCGGCGCGTCCGCAGCCGGCGTGCGCATGCGGTTGTAGGCCTTGATCACCAGGAAGATCACGAACGCGATGATGAGGAAGTTGACGATTTGCTGCAGGAAATCGCCGTAGCGGATCGCGACTTCGGCCGCGGTCTCCTTGCCGGCGGCATCGAGCTGCGCCGGGCTGAGCACGTATTTCCAGTCGCTGACGTCGACGCCGCCGGTGAGCACGCCGACCAGCGGCATGATGATCCCGTCGACCAGCGACGAAACGATCTTGCCGAACGCCGCGCCGATGACCACGCCGACCGCGAGGTCGAGCACGTTGCCCTTGGCAATGAATTCCCTGAACTCGCTGGCCATGCCCATCGGTGCACTCCCATGTTGGAGGATGGAACGGAGCGGCGTCCCCTGCGCGCCGCGGCCCAGCTTACGCCGCCGCGGGATGCGCGACGACCTCGCCCTCGAGCGTGGCGACGGCGCCGAGCCGGGCGCGGAAGCGGTCGCCGGGACGCAGCGGCGCGACGCCCGCGGGCGTGCCCATGAACACCAGGTCGCCGGCGCGCAGCGCATAGAGTTTCGACAGCTCGTGCAGTATCTCGGGCACGTTCCAGACCAGGTCGGCCAGCGCGCCGTGCTGGCGCGCTTCGCCGTTCACCTCGAGCGCGAGGTCGAGCGCGTCGAGGTCGCCGGCGTCGGCCAGCGGCAGCAAGGCCGAGACCGGGGCGGAATGGTCGAAGCCCTTGCCGGTGTCCCAGGGCAGGCCCTTGGCCTTCGCCGCCGATTGCAGGTCGCGGCGGGTGAGGTCGAGGCCGACGCCGACGCCGAACACGAGCGCCATCGCATCACCCGCGGCGAGCGTGCCGGGTGGCGCGTCGCGGCCGAGCGCCACCACCAGCTCGACTTCGTGCTGCAGGTCGTTCGTGCCCGGGGGATACGGCACCACGCCATCGACGACGATGGCATCGGCGGGCTTGAGGAAGAACACCGGCGTGCCGCGTTCGGCCTTCGAGGCCGGCGCGACCGCGCCCATCTCCCGCGCATGCTCGGCGAAGTTGCGGCCGACGCAGTAGATCCGGTGCACCGGGAACGCGCGGCCGTCGCGCACGGGCACGCGCGGCGGCGGCGACGCGGGAACGACGTCGGCGTTCAACGCGCGGGCAGGGCCGGTTTCGCCACCACGCGGAATTCGCCCGGCAACGCGGCATCCTTCGGCGCGGTCGCCTTGCGCCGCAGCGTCCACAGCCGCAGCAACGCACCGGCGCCGAGCATGGCCGCGCCGACGAACACGCCGAACGCCACGAGCACCACCAGCAGGGCCAGGCCCAGCACGCCGAACAGCACGCGCAGCAGCCGATGCCTGGGCTTGCGCGGGGCGGCGACACGGAAGAACGCATGGCGGAATCGCATCGGTGGCGTGGCACTATCGTGGCGTGGGGAAGACGAGTATCCCGATTGGCCTCGCCGCGTTTGCAAGGAATTCGTTAAGCGATGAACCCGGACCCGCCTCGCACCGCGCTGATCGCCTTCGATGCCCTGGAGGACGGCGGCCTCGCCGAGGTCGAGGCCACGATCGAGGGCGATGCCGAATCGCTGATCCTGCATCGCGACGGCGGATCGGTCCGCGGCTGGTTCAATGTCTGCCCGCATGCCGGGCGCCGCCTCGACTGGGCGCCGGGCAGGTTCCTGAGGTCGAAGGAAGGCCTGCTGGTCTGCGCCGCGCACGGCGCGAGTTTCGAACTCGTCGGCGGCGCGTGCGTCGCCGGCCCCTGCCGCGGCCAGTCCCTGCGCGCGGTCGCGCTGGACGTGCGCGACGGCAGCGTCTGCCTCGCGAACCCGTAGGAGCGCCCGTTCGGGCGCGACAGGCTTTCGCAGGCGCGACGGACGTCGCGACCGGCGCGCGCCGGTTCGCGCCGTCGCGATCAAACGAGCAGGTTGACCGCCAGCACGCTCAGCGCGATGTAGGCCAGCACCAGCGGCAGGCCCACGCGCAGCAGTTTCGATGCGGTGTAACCCGCCGGTCCGGCGATCATCGCGATTACCGGGTTGGACTGGGTCACGATGTTGTTCGAACCGGAAATCGCCGCGACCAGCGCGAATGCGGTCGGGTTGCCGCCGCTGGCGATCGCGAGGTTGATCGCGAGCGGCACCATCACGATGGTGGAGCCGACGTTGCCGATCATCGCCGCGAATACGGTGGTGATCACCGCGATCGCCGCTTCCAGCACCCACGGCGGCATGCCGTCGGGCAAGGTGTCGAGCAGGTGCCCGGCGACCCAGGCCGCGGCGCCCGTGTTGTCCACCGCCCAGCCGAGCGGGATCAGGCAGGCCATCAGGAACACCGTGCGCCAGCTGATCGCGGCATAGGCCTCGTCGATCTTCAGCACGCCGCTGACCAGCATGCCGGCGACGCCGGTCATCAGCGCGACCGAGATCGGGATGCGCGAACTGAGCGCGACCAGCATCGTGATCGCGAAGATGACCATCGCGACCCGGAACTTGTGCGGGCGCTGCTCGGCCTTGGGATAGTCGGTGACCACGACGAAATCGCGGCTGCGCGCGGCCTGGGCGAGGTCGGTCCAGATGCTGTGCAGCACCAGCATGTCGCCCGCGTGCAGCTTCACGTTGCGCACGTCCTCGCTCAGCACGTCCTTGTCGCGGTTGATCGCGAGCAGGCTCAGGCGCTGCTGGCGGCGCAACTGCAGTTCGCCCGCGGTTTTGCCGACGTAGCGCGAATTGGGCGGCACCACGGCTTCGGAGATGCCGGCGCGGCTGGGGTTGAACAGGTCGCCGAACTCGCGCAGGCGCGCGCTCATGCGCAGGAAGTTGTTCTGGGCGAAATCGGCGACTTCCTGCTTCGGCCCCATCGCGCCGATCACGCTGCCGACCCAGATGCGCGCGTCCGCGGGCGGCGCCAGCCGCGAATCCTCGCTGCCGGTCTTCAGCGCCAGCAGCAGCGGCGCGCCGTGCATCGCCTCGGCCTCGCCCAGCGACATGCCCACGAGCGGGCTGTCGGCGCCGACGATGAGTTCGTACACGTCGCCCTCGATCCCGTAGCTCTTGGCGAAATAGCTCTGCGTGCGCGCCGGCGTCACCGCGGATTTCTCCTCGCCGTCGCCGAGCAGGCGATCGCCGAACACATGGAAATACGCCAGGCACAGCAGCAGCAGCGCCAGGCCGACCGGCAGCGGCGCGAACATCTTCAGCGGATGCAGCACCGCGGTGCCCGAGGGCAGGTTGCTGTTCGACGACACCAGCAGGTCGTTGAGCAGGATGAGCGGCGAACTGCCGACCATGGTCAGGCTGCTGCCCATGATGATCGCGGCCGCGAGCGGCAGCAGGAAGCGCGACAGCGGCAGCCCGGTGCGCGAGGACAGGCGCGAGGCGACCGGCAGGTACAGCGCCATCACCGCCGGGCTCTGCATCAGCGGCGAATTCAGCCCGGCGATCGCGGTGGTGAGCAGCAGCAGGCGTCTTTCCATGCCGCGCGCGCGCCGCAGCAGCCAGCCGGCGAGGCGGTTGAGCGCGCCGGTGCGGTCCAGGCCTGCGCCGAGGATCATGGTCGCGATGACGCAGATCACCGCGTTCGAGGAGAAGCCGTTGAACAGGTCCTCGGGCGCGACCAGCCCGCTCAGCCCGAGCAGGACCAGCACCACCAGCGCGACCAGGTCCGCGCGCAGGCGTTCGAACATGAAAAGCACGACCGTGAGCAGCACCAGGCCGAGCACGAGCTTCATGTCGGTGGTGAGCGTGAGGGTGCTGTCCATCAGCGGCGGGATTCGGGAGTCGCGATACGGGATTCGAAGGAGCCGATGGCCGCGTGCCGGCACGCCCGGTCGCGCGCTCCGGGCCGGATCGCGGCGACGGCTGCGGACGAACGCGCGCGCATGCGCTTACCGATCCCCGTTCCCGGTGCCCGGAGCCCGGTCGTACACCAGGTCCCAGACGCCGTGGCCGAGCCGTTGCCCGCGCGATTCGAAGTGCGTCTGCGGTCGCCAGTCGGGACGCGGCACGTGGCCGCGCGAGCCGGCGCGATTGGCGAGTCCGGGCGTGGCATCGAGCACGTCCCACATCTGTTCCGCATAGTCCTGCCAGTCGGTGGCCAGGTGCAGGCGCCCGCACGGCGCCAGCTTGCGCGCGAGCAAGGCCGCGAATTCCGTGTTCAGCAGCCGGCGCTTGTTGTGGCGCTTCTTGTGCCAGGGGTCGGGGAAATAGATCCGCGCTTCGTCCAGCGATGCGTCGGCGATCTCGCGTTCCAGCACTTCCACCGCGTCATGGTGGTAAAGGCGCACGTTGCGCGCGTCGTCCGTCGCCAGCGCGTTGAGCAGGCGCCCGACACCGGGGGCATGCACCTCGATGCCGATGTGGTCGCGGTCCGGATCACGCTGCGCGGAGTAGCGCAGCGCTTCGCCGTTGCCGAAGCCGATTTCGAGGATGCGCTTCGCCTTGCGCCCGAACACTGCGTCGAAGTCGCGCGGTGTGCCGGTGTAATCGAGCCCGAAGCGCGGCCACAGTTCGTCGAACGCGCGCTGCTGGGCGTCGGTGAAGCGGCCCTGGCGCAGGACGAAGCTGCGCACCTTGCGCCGGCCTTCGATGGCGGTGAAGGGCTTGGGCGGGGCTTTCGCGCCGGGGCTGGAGAAGGGATCGGTCACGTCAGCCGATCAGGCCGTCCACCGGCGACGACGCGCTCGCGTAACGCTTGCGCGGAATGCGACCGGCGCGGAAGGCCTCGCGACCGGCTTCGACGGCCTTGCGCATCGCGCTGGCCATCAGCACCGGGTCCGTCGCGCCGGCGATCGCGGTGTTCATCAGCACGCCGTCGCAGCCCAGTTCCATCGCGATCGCCGCATCGCTCGCGGTGCCGACGCCGGCATCGACGATGATCGGCACCGCCGCGTTCTCGACGATCTCGAGCAGGTTGTAGCGGTTCTGGACGCCCAGCCCGGAGCCGATCGGCGCGGCCAGCGGCATCACCGCGACGCAGCCGATCCCTTCCAGCCGCTTGCACAGGATCGGGTCGTCGCTGGTGTAGACCATCACCTCGAAGCCGTCCTTCACCAGGGTTTCCGCGGCGGCAAGCGTGGCGACGACATCGGGATACAGGGTCTTCCGGTCGCCGAGCACTTCCAGCTTCACGAGGCGGTGGCCGTCGAGCAGTTCGCGCGCCAGGCGGCAGGTACGCACCGCCTCCTCGGCGGTGTAGCAGCCGGCGGTGTTGGGCAGGATCGTGAATCGGTCCGGCGGCAGCACATCGAGCAGGTTGGGTTCGCCCGGGGCCTGGCCGATGTTCGTCCGGCGGATCGCGACGGTGACGATCTGCGCGCCGGCCGCCTCGGTGGCGCGGCGGGTCTCCTCGAGGTCCCTGAACTTGCCGGTGCCGGTGAGCAGGCGGGAAGCGTAGGCTTTCCCGGCGATGACGAGCGGGTCTGGGGCGGCTTCGGTCATCGCGGCATGTTACCAGCCGGTCCGCGCCCGGCCGGTGCCTGTCCGGTTCGCGCGAGCGCCCGCGTTGGGCCGAAGGAGTGGGCCTGCTGCGCGCGGTGAACCCCCGAACGCCGCCGCCAGGGCCCGCTTGCGCGCGTTGCGATTCGCGCGCCAGCCAAAAACGCACACCCGGCGCAAGCCGGGGCCGCAAAGCCACGGATCCCGGCCAGCCCGTGTGGCCGGCGATCGCCGGGTTGCCTGTTGCGCGAATCGCACCGTGCGTTCCGGGGTAGCGGGCCGCGCATGCCGGTCGCGGGAAGGCTTCGCCTCAGCCGCCACCCAGCGCGTGCACGATCTCGACCCGGTCGCCCGCGCACAGGACGTGGGCCGCATGCCGTCCGCGCGGCACGATGTCGCCGTTGACCTCGACCGCGACCCTGCGTTCGGCCAATCCCCGTTCGCGCAGGAGTTCGTCCAGGGTGGTGCCGTCGCGGGTCGGGCAGGCTTGCCCGTTCAGCAGGATTTCCATGCGGGCAGTGTCGCGCGGCCAGCTCGGGGTGCACAGGCCCTGCGCGACTTGTGGGCGCCCCTGCTTCGTGAAAACATCGCGGCCCATGCGGGGGCGTATCGCTCCCGGAAGCATCCCTGGGAGGGGAAATGAGCAAGCGATTCCGTCCCGTGCGTGGCCTGCTGGCCGCCGCGCTCGCGCTGTCCGCGGCACCGGCCTTCGCCGGCGACCACGTCTTCACCAATACGGTGTTCTTCGGCGACAGCCTGACCGATTCGGGTTTCTACGAACCGTTCCTGGTGTCGGTGTATGGCCCGAACGCGGCCCTCGCCGACAAATTCACCACCAACCCGGGCCTGGTGTGGTCGCAGTTCGTCGCCAATTATTTCGGCGGCGATGGTTCGCCGGCGTGGCAGCTGGCGATCGTCAACGGCGTGCCGACCCTGGTTCCCGCAGGCGGCGACAACTATGCCGCCGGTGGCGCCACCGTCGTGCCCGGGCCGGGATACCCGCCGACGCCCCCCACCCAGTTCGCCCCGTCCCTGACCGACCAGCTCAACGCGTACCTCGCCGCCAATGGCGGCGCGGCCGATCCGAATGCGCTCTATGCGATGTGGGGCGGCGCGAACGACCTGTTCTACAACCTGGGCGGCGCGACCACCCAGGCGCAATTCCTCGGCGCGGCCACCGCGCAGGCGCAGCTGGTGGGAACGCTCGAGGCGGCCGGCGCGCGCTACGTGATGGTGCCGACCATGCCCGATGTCGGCGTGACGCCGTTCGGGTTGTCGCAGGGTGCTGCGGGTTCGGCCGGCATCACCCAGCTGGTGCAGGGCTACAACACCACTCTGTTCGGCAGCCTGCAGTCGGCGGGCCTGCGGGTCATCCCGCTGGACACCTTCGACTTCCTGCATGAAATCATCGCCAACCCGTCCGCCTACGGCCTCGTCAACGTCACCATGCCGGCGTGCGGCGCGGCGGCATCGCTGGGTTGCGTACCCACGGATCCGTCCACCGCCCTGACCTGGGCATTCGCCGACGGTGTGCACCCGACCACGGGTGCGCACCAGATGCTCGCCAACTACGCGATCTCGATGATCGAGGGCCCGCGCCAGGTGGCGGTGCTGCCGGTCTCGGCCGACGCGGTCGGCCGCGCGCGCGCGGAAACCGTGTTCAACCATGCGACGTCCGTGCAGGGCGACGGCATGCACTGGTGGGGCAACGCACGCGGCGACTTCCAGCATTCCAGCGGCGAGCAGAACGCGTTCGGCGGCGGCGGTCCCGCGGTCACCGGCGGCGTCGACTGGCGCCAAGGCGCGCTGGCCTACGGCGTGTTCGGCGGCATCGGCCGGCAGAGCATTGACTGGGGCCGCGGCGCCGGCGACTTCGACCAGACCGACGCGACCCTCGGCGGCTTCTTCGGCTGGAACGGCGCGAACGGCTGGGTCGCCGGCCAGCTGAGCTACACCGACCTCAACCTCGATACCCATCGCGACATCGTCATCGGCACCGCTACCCGCACCCACGACGGTTCGACCGGCGGCAGCAACATCACCGCGGGCGTGCAGGCCGGCTGGACCTTCGGCGACGGCGCGTTCCGCAACGGCCCGGTGCTCGGGTTGCTGTCGCAGACGATCCGCGTCGACGGGTTCGACGAAAGCGATCCGACCCTGTCGACCTCGCTGTCCTATCCCGACCAGAAGTTCGATTCGCTGATCGGCAGCGTCGGCTGGCAGGCGAGCTATGCGATCAACGACCGCGTGCAGCCGTACGCGCGCGCGACCTGGAACCGCCAGTTCGAGGACGCGCCGGCGGAGGCGTTCGCGCAGTCGCAGACGCTGGGCGTGGCCGGCGAATACGCGGTGCCCGGGCTGGCGCAGGACAAGGACTACGCGACCTTGCTGGTCGGGATGCGCACGCACGTCGCCGGCTTCGATGCCGATTTCGGCGTGAGCGGCACCGTCGGGCAGGACAGCGCCGACGACGCCAGCGCGTTCGTCACGATCGGCCGCGGTTTCTGAACCAGGCGCGGCGCGGGCGATCCGCGCCGCGTTGCCAGCGTCGCGCGGCGGTCATAGACTGCCGCCCCGCGCGGGTGTAGCTCAATGGTAGAGCTGTAGCTTCCCAAGCTACTGACGAGGGTTCGATTCCCTTCACCCGCTCCATCGCGCACGCGCCTGCACGACGCCCGTGTCCGATGCCCGAGCGTTTACCGAACCGGTACCGCTTTTTGCCGCAGGAGCAGGACCGGGATGCGCGCCGCGGGATCGTCGTTGAATCCGAGCATGGCGATCATCGTGTCCTGGTTGTTGATGCCCTGCACCAAGAGCGGCGTGCCGGCGGCGACCAGCGGGTACAGCGGGTCCTGCGGGTCGATCAGGTCGACGATGCTGCGCATGCCGGTGGCGGCGGTCCACACGAAACCCTGGTAGCCGCCCGCAGCCCACGTGTAGGAGCCCGTCACCACCCCCAGGTCGTTGATGTGCTCGGCGTGATACGAGGCGTTTTCGTATCCCGGAATGCCGCCGAGGTCGCGCACCGTGTCGTCTCGGTTCCACAGCAGGGCTCGCCATGTCGACGACAACAGGCATTCGCCGACGATCTGCCCGGCGTTGTTCACGTCCCACGCATCGTAGGAAGTGGGGCCGTAGTGCGGGAACTCCGCAAGCCGCGCGAGCGGTTGGCCCGGCGATCGGCGGAACGCATGCGAATTCCATCCCGCCGACGCGAAACCGACGACCACGCCGGAATCGTTGATGCCGCGGACGACGATCTGGTCATAGGCTCCGTGCACGAAGTCGTAGTGGATTTCCCGCGGAGAAGACGGCGTGGACCAGATCGTGTCCCAGGTCCCGGCGAACGGGTGGGCGGTGTTGCCGTAGACGACGCCTCCGGCGTCGATGTGGCGTGCGTCGCTGTGGCTGGTTTCCGGCGTGCGCAGCAGGATGACCTCGTCCCCGCGCCACAGCACGGCGCGCGGGCTGTTCAGGAACTGGCCGACGATATCGCCGGCGTCGTTGATGTCGGCCGCCGTGGCCCCGGTGGCGTTCTCCATGGGCAACAATCGCGGCGCATACCCGCCGGCGGCCGTCCAGGCGACTGCGCGCGAGGCGTGATCGAGCGTGAGCGAGCCCACGGCATCCCCCGCGTTGTTGATGCCGGCCACCATCGGGGAGGTCACCGCGCCCGGCGGCAAGGTCAGCGGGAAAATTCGATACAGGGCGCCTGCCGCGGCGCTGCCGGTGGCCGTGGCCGCTGCTAGTAGGAACGGCAGGAAGAAGCGAAGCGCAGGTCGGACGCACCCTGCGGCGCGGTGCGAGTTGCCCATCGATCCCCCGATTCGATGCAGTGGCGCAGCCTACGGCGCAGCTCGGTGCGGGGTCAAACCGCGCCGGCCGTGCAAGCGGTCTGGCGCGCGACCGCGATAAGATCGCGCCCCGCGCCGCGACAACGGGAACGGGCAAGGAAGATCGATGGACATACTCCTGGGCTGGCGCGAATGGGCGGTGTTGCCGGATCTCGGGCTGCCGCGGATGCGCGCCAAGATCGACACCGGCGCCCGCACTTCGGCATTGCACGTCGACGCGCACTGGCGCTTCGCCGAGGGCGGCGCGCCGTGGGTGGGCTTCCGACTCCGCTACGGCAGGCGTCGGGTGCGCGTGCTGGAGGCCGCCGCGCCGCTGGCCGACGAGCGCGAGGTGATCGATTCGGGCGGGCATCGCAGCCTGCGTCCGTTCCTGCATACCAGCCTGTGGCTGGCCGGCCGGGAACGAGCGGTTGAAATCAACCTGACCGATCGCGGCGGCATGCTGTTTCCGTTGCTGGTGGGCCGCAGCGCGTTGGCCGGCGCGTTCACGGTCGATCCGGCACGATCCTTCCTCCATCCCAGGCCGTCTCGCGCATGAAACTCGCCGTCCTCTCGCGCAACGCCAAGCTGTATTCGACCCGGCGCCTGGTCGAGGCCGCGCGCGGGCTGGGCCACAGCGTCCGCGTGCTCGATCCGTTGCGCTGCTACATGCGCATCAGCAGCGACGGCTTCGACATGCACTACAAGGGCCGCGCGATCGACGGCTACGGCGCCGTGATCCCGCGCATCGGCGCGTCGATCACGCGCTACGGCACCGCGGTGCTGCGCCAGTTCGAACTGATGGGCAGCTACACCCCGAATCCTTCCGACGCGATCGCGCGCGCGCGCGACAAGCTGCGTTGCCACCAGTTGCTCGCGGCGCAGGGCATCGGCCTCCCGGTGACCGTGTTCGGCGACAACCCCGACGACACCGACGACCTGCTCTCGATGCTCGGGCCGCCGCCGCACGTGGTCAAGCTCAACGAGGGCACGCAGGGCACCGGCGTGATGCTGACCGAGAAGCTCTCGTCGTCGCGCAGCGTGGTCGAGACCCTGCGCGGGCTGTACGCGAACTTCCTCGTGCAGGAATTCATCGAGGAAGCCAAGGGCGCGGACCTGCGCTGCTTCGTGGTGGGCGGCAAGGTGGTCGCGTCCATGCGACGACAGGCGCCGAAGGGCGATTTCCGCTCCAACCTGCATCGCGGCGGCACCGCCAGGGCCGTGGTCGCTTCGCGCCTCGAGCAGGAGGTCGCGGTGCGCGCGGCCGGCGTGGTCGGGCTGGGCGTCGCCGGCGTGGACCTGATCCGCTCCTGCCGTGGGCCGCTGGTGCTCGAGATCAACTCCTCGCCCGGGCTCGAAGGCATCGAGGCCGCGACCGGCGTCGACATCGCGCGCGCGATCATCGAACACGCCGCCGCGTCCCCGACGCGCCCCGCGGCGCGCAAACGCGGGCGCCGCGCGGCCTGAGAGGGGGCGTCGCGGCGGCGCATGCGCGCGCTGTGCCAGAATCGGCCGGCCCAGCGCGGAACCGCAGCGGCTGGCCGCGGTCGAACCCCGGATTGCACGGAGCCACTGAATGCGCATCCTCGTCATCGAAGACAATCAGGACATCGCCGCCAACCTCGGCGACTACCTCGAGGAACGCGGGCATACCGTGGACTTCGCCGCCGACGGCGTGACCGGCCTGCACCTGGCGGTGGTGAACGACTTCGACGCGATCGTGCTGGACCTGAACCTGCCGGGCATGGACGGCCTCGAGGTCTGCCGCAAGCTGCGCAACGACGCGCGCAAGCAGACGCCGGTGCTGATGCTGACCGCGCGCGACACGCTGGAGAACAAGCTCGCCGGTTTCGATTCCGGTGCCGACGACTACCTGATCAAGCCGTTCGCGCTGCAGGAAGTCGAGGTGCGGCTGAACGCGTTGTCGCGCCGCGGCAAGGGCCCGCTGACCCGCGTGCTCGACGTCGCCGACCTCGAATACAACCTCGACACCCTCGAGGTCCGGCGGCAGGGGAAGCTGCTGCAGCTGAACCCGACCGCGCTCAAGATCCTGCAGGCCCTGATGGAAGCGTCGCCGGCGGTGGTGACGAGGCAGGACCTGGAGACACGCGTCTGGGGCGAGGAATTGCCGGATTCGGATTCGCTGCGCGTGCACATCCACGGCCTGCGCGCGGTGGTGGACAAGCCGTTCGAAGTGCCGCTGATCCAGACCCGGCACGGCATCGGCTACCGGATCGCCGCGCCAGATGCCAGCGCCTGACAACCCCGCGCGACGCAAACAGCGTTACCGCCGGCGGCTCCGCACCCGCATCATCCTGTCGTTCCTGCTGCTTGGCGTGTTTCTTTCCGCCTTCATCGCGGCATCTGCGTTCATCATCCAGAACAATGTCGAAAGCCGGGTCATCTCCGATGCCCTGACCCGCAACAACAATCTGTTCGCCGACGGCTTCTACAGCAACCCGAACGCCATCGGCATCCCCTTCGAAAAGATCCAGGGACGGATGTTCAGCACGGAAAAGCTGGACCGCGTGCCGCAGGAATGGCGCGGGCTTTCCAATGGCGTGCACGAACTGTCGACGCCGGCGCCGGATGGAAGCCTGCGCGTGTACAAGCTCGCGGTCCGGAAGGATCCGAAGTACTGGTTCTTCCTGGCTTACGACATCGCCGAGGAAAGGGAAAGCCAGACGCGGCTGAAATACGCGTTGATCTTCCTCGTCGGCATCCTCTCGGCGGTGTCCCTCTTCATCGGCTGGTGGTCGGCTTCCAGGGTGATGAGCCCGGTATCGGAGCTGGCCCAGCGCCTGCGCGATTCGGGCCGCAGCGCGCGTTCGGAGGCACTCGCCACGCATTTCGCCGACGACGAGGTGGGCCAGCTCGCCAGCGCGCTCGATGATTACGCCACGCGCCTCACCGACGTGGTCAAGCGCGACCGCGAGTTCAACGCCGACGTCAGCCACGAATTGCGCACGCCGCTGGCGGTGATCAAGGGCGCGGTGGAGCTGTCGCTTTCGCGCCCGGGACTCGACGAAAAGACCCGCAGCCGCTTGCAGCGCATCCAGCGCGCCGAGGCGCAATGCACCGACCTGATCAGCGCGCTGCTGCTGCTCTCGCGCAACGAGCGCGGCGCGGGCAGCACCGACGTGGGCAAGGTCGCCGAACAGTTGCTGGACGCGCATCGCGCGCAACTCGGCGGCAAGCCGCTGGATCTGCGCCTGGAAGGCGGAATCGAACAACGCGTGGACGCACCCGAATCCGCGATCAACGTCGCGCTGGGCAACCTCGTCGGCAACGCGGTGAAGTACACGCCCTCCGGCGAGGTGGTGGTGCGGCTGCTGCCGGGCGCGGTGGAAGTCGTCGACAGCGGCCCCGGGCTCAGCGCGGAGGATGCGGCGCGCCTGTTCGAGCGCGGCTACCGCGGCACCCACGCCGAGCATTCGCAGGGCGGCGGCATCGGCCTGTCGATCGTGCGCCGGCTTTGCGAACTCTACGGCTGGAGCGTGCAGGTGCGACCCGGCGCCGTGCGCGGCGTCGTGGCCACGTTGCGGTTCTCGCCATCGCCGCAGGAGCGGGGCGCGTAGGCCGGGCGGCGACATCGCCCGCCACCCTTCGGCGGCATAATAGAAGGCTGATTCCACGGAGCAGCACCGCATGAACACTCCGACCGCGGCCCCGCTGGCCTATCGCATCACGCCATCGCGCAACCCCCGCAGCGCGGAGACGCGCGCAGGCATCCTTTCCGGCGACCTCGGCTTCGGCAATGTGTTCAGCGACCACATGGTGTCGATCCAGTGGGAGCAGGCGCGAGGCTGGCACGATGCGCAAGTGCACGCCTACGGCCCGCTGGCGCTGGACCCGGCTGCGGCGGTGCTGCATTACGGCCAGGAGATCTTCGAAGGCATCAAGGCCTATCGCCACGCCGACGGTTCGATCTGGACGTTCCGCCCGCGGGCGAATGGCGAGCGCATGCAGCATTCGGCCGCGCGCCTGACGCTGCCGCTGTTGCCGGTGGACGAATTCGTCGAGTCGCTGCGCCAGCTGGTCGCCATCGACCACGAGTGGGTGCCGTCGAAGCCCGAAACCAGCCTGTATTTCCGCCCGTTCATGATCGCCACCGAGGCCTTCCTCGGCGTGCGTACGTCGCACTCCGCGGCGTACCACGTCATCGCCAGCCCGGCCGGGGCGTATTTTTCCAAGGGCGTGGCCCCGGTGTCGATCTGGCTGTCGCGCGAGTACGCGCGCGCGGCCAGGGGCGGGACCGGCGCGGCCAAGTGCGGCGGCAACTACGCCGCCTCGTTGTTGCCGCAGCTCGAGGCCCGCGAGCACGGCTGTTCGCAGGTGTTGTTCCTCGATCCGGTCGAGGGCAGATACCTGGAGGAACTCGGCGGCATGAACGTGTTCCTGGTCTACGCCGACGGCCGCATCGTCACCCCGGAACTGTCGGGGAGCATCCTCGAGGGCGTGACCCGCTCCAGCATCCTGCAACTCGCGCGCGATCGCGGCATGCGGGTGGAGGAGCGCAAGGTGTCGATCGACGAATGGAAGGACGGCGTCGCCTCGGGCGGCATCACCGAAGCCTTCGCCTGCGGCACCGCGGCGGTGGTGACGCCGATCGGCGAGCTGAAGGGCACGGACTTCTCGTTCGGCGACATCGCTGCGCCCGCCGGCGAGGTCACGATGTCGATCCGCAACGAGCTGACCGACATCCAGTACGGCCGCATTCCAGACCGCCACGGCTGGCTGGTGAAGTTGCGCTGAGCCCTGGCCGCGCCGCTACAACCGCACCCACCAGCAGTCCATGTACTTGCGCAAGCCGAGGAACGTCCGCGAAGGCGTTGCGGAATTGCCGAGCGTCTGCTCGAGGCGCAGCCCCACCGGGGGGCGCCGCACCGCGACCTGCGGGTAGTACTCGCCGTCGACCAGCGTGCCGTCCTCCTCCGCGACGCGCGGCGCGACCGGCACCACGTCGACCAGCGGCCGCTGCGCGATCGCATCGAGCTTGCCCATGATTCCGTACGCGGTCTGGGTCGACATCCCGTTCCAGTCGTAGACCCCGGCAAGGCGGTTGACGTCGCGGCTGTCGATCGCCGCGGTCAACTCGTAAACCAGGTCCTGCAGCGTGCGCGAGCAACTGCTGCGATAGAGGCGCGAGGCGCCGGCGGGGCCGGCAGAAGCGCGCGGCAGGCGGTCCATCGCGCCGATGTCCTCGCAGCGCTTGTCGGTGTACACGCTTTCGCCGCCGGGCGCGGTGCAGCGGCGCACCTCGGCGCCGACGTTCGCCGCGGGGACGGACAAGAGCAGGGCGGCCGCAAATACGGTCGGCAACAGGCCGGTGGGGAATGCATGGCGGGAAGGACGCATCACCTCGCCAGCCTAGCCCGCCAGGGCATGCGGCGGAAGACGCGCTTCAGAACTTCACGAAATAGCAGCCGGCGTAACGCTCGACGGTGAAGTCGACCACGGAGACGCCCCTGCCGCGGCCGAGCTGCAGCTGCAGCATTCCGGCGGGCCCGGCGCCCCGGTCGGCGGACGCGATCTCGACGGCTTCGGGATCCAGCGGTGAGGCGATCACGGCGTCGAAGTAGTGCGCGTCCGCGATCGGTTGCCCGGCGATGCGCTGCAGGCGATCGAGTACGCGTTCGCCCTCCCGCGTCGACAGACCCACCCAGTGGTAGCTTTCGGCCACCCGGTTGACGTCGCCGAGGCCGAGCGAGGCGCGCAGGTCCATCTGCAATTGCGTCGGGGTGCGCGCGCATCCCGACGCCACCGAACGGCGCCCGGATACCGGGATCGCACCGGATTCCACGACATCGCCTTCATCCCCCGAACGCGCTTCCTCGCGCGCGATGCGCGTCAGCAGGTCTCCCGGCATCGGCAGGGCGCGCGAGCCTGGCTGGCACGCGTGGTCCGAATAGGTTGTCGACCCATCGGGGGAGGAGCACTTCATGATGCCCGTCGTTGCGAGCGCTTCGCGGGAAGCCGGTGCGGCGAGCAGCGCGGCGGCGATGACGGAGACCGGGAGCAGTTTGTTCATGGCGGCAACGGCGCGCTGGGGTTGCGCGCATGCTCCATGCACGCGCGTGGACGGCGCGTGGTTTTTCGCCGGCGAAACTTAACTAGGCCGCAACCGTGCCTAAACGTCGAAGGATGTTCAGTGTAGGTTTGGAAAGATTGAGCGTGTAGAAATGCAGGCCCGGCGCGCCGCCGTCGACGAGGCGCTCGCACATCCGTGCGATGAAATCCGAAGCGAATTCGCGGATCGCATCGGCATCGTCGCCGTAGCCGCGCATGCGCTGTCCGATCCAGCGCGGGATCTCCGCGCCGCAGGCCTCGGAGAAGCGCCTGAGCTGGCTGAAGTTCGAGATCGGCATGATCCCCGGCACGATCGGCACTTCGATGCCGAGCGCGCGCGCGTCGTCGACGAAGCGGAAGTACGCATCGGTGTTGTAGAAGTACTGGGTGATCGCGCCGTCGGCGCCGGCATCGACCTTGGTCTTGAAATTGCGCAGGTCGCGCTGCGCATCGTCCGCCTGCGGGTGGGTTTCCGGGTATGCGGCCACTTCGATGTGGAAGTGGCTGCCGTGTTCGGCGCGGATCATCTCCACCAGTTCGCTGGCGTAGCGCAGGTCGCCGCTGCGGACCATGCCCGAGGGCGTGTCGCCGCGCAGTGCGACCACGCGGTCGCAGCCCAGCGCGCGATACAGCTTGAGCAACGCGCGGATTTCCTCACGGTTGCCGCCGACGCAGGTGATGTGCGGCACGCCGGCGACGCGGTGCTCGCTGCGCAGGCGCTGCACCGTCTCGGGCGTGTGGCTCAGGGTCGAGCCGCCGGCGCCGAAGGTGACCGACATGAACTGCGGCGAATGCGGCTTCAGCTTGTCGACCGTGCGGTCGAGCTGCTCGCGCTGTTCGTCGGTCTTGGGCGGATAGAACTCGAAGGAAATCGGGACGCGGACGGGCATGCGGGACTCCGTTTCGGTGCCGCGACGCGGGCGGCGATCCGCCGCCCGCGCGCACGCCTGCTCAGTAGCGGTAATGGTCCGGCTTGTACGGGCCTTCGACCGCCACGCCGAGGTAGTCGGCCTGTTCCTGCGTCAGCGTGGTCAGTTTCACGCCGATCTTCTCAAGGTGCAGGCGCGCGACTTCCTCGTCCAGCTTCTTCGGCAGGATGTAGACCTTCGGCTCGTACGCATCCTTGTTGGCCCACAGGTCGATCTGCGCCAGGGTCTGGTTCGAGAAGGAATTCGACATCACGAAGCTCGGGTGGCCGGTGGCGCAGCCGAGGTTGACCAGGCGGCCTTCGGCGAGCAGGAAGATCGCGTTGCCGTTCGCGAACGTGTACTTGTCCACCTGCGGCTTGATGTTGAGCCGGGTCGCGCCCGAGGTGTTCAGCGCATCGACCTGGATCTCGTTGTCGAAGTGGCCGATGTTGCAGACGATCGCCTGGTCCTTCATCGCCTGCATGTGCGCGAGCGTGAGCACGTCCTTGTTGCCGGTGGTGGTGACGTAGATGTCGCCGCGGCCCAGGGTCGATTCGACGGTGTTGACCTCGAAACCCTCCATCGCGGCCTGCAGGGCGTTGATCGGGTCGATCTCGGTAACCACGACGCGGGCGCCATAGGCGCGCAGCGAGTGCGCCGAACCCTTGCCGACGTCGCCGTAGCCGCAGACGACCGCGACCTTGCCCGCGAGCATGACGTCCATCGCGCGCTTGAGGCCGTCGGCCAGCGATTCGCGGCAACCATAGAGGTTGTCGAACTTCGACTTCGTCACCGAATCGTTGACGTTGATCGCGGGCACCAGCAGCTTGCCGCTTTCGGCGAGCTGGTACAGGCGGTGCACGCCGGTGGTCGTCTCTTCGGACACGCCCTTCCAGTCGGCGACGACCTGCGTCCAGTAGCCGGGCCGCTCCCTGGCGACGCGCTTGAGCAGGTTCTTGATGACCTGTTCCTCGTGGCTGCCGGACGCGCTGTTGACCCAGCTGTCGTCGCCCTTTTCGAGTTCGTAGCCCTTGTGGATCAGCAGGGTCACGTCGCCGCCGTCGTCGACGACGAGTTGCGGACCCTTGCCGCCCGGGAAGGACAAGGCCTCGAGCGTGCAGTCCCAGTACTCCTCGAGCGTCTCGCCCTTCCACGCGAACACCGGCGTGCCCGCCGCGGCGATCGCTGCGGCGGCGTGGTCCTGGGTCGAGAAGATGTTGCACGAGGCCCAGCGCACGTCGGCGCCGAGATCCCTGAGCGTCTCGATCAGCACCGCGGTCTGGATGGTCATGTGCAGCGAGCCGGTGACGCGCACGCCGGCGAGCGGCCTGGCGGCGGCGTACTTCTTGCGGATGGACATCAGCCCGGGCATTTCCTGCTCGGCGATGTCGATTTCCTTGCGGCCCCAGTCGGCCAGCGAGAGGTCGGCGACCTTGTAGTCGCCGTCCTGGGAGAAGGTCTTCACTTGTGCATTCATGGTGGTGCTCCGTCGGATGGATTCAACGGGCGCCGTTGTCGCTCCGTCCCGCCGAGCCTGGCCGTCCTGTTCGACGGTCGCAGCGCCCCTCGGCGGGACGACGTGTCGCGGCTTGCGCCGCTCCCACAATGAGGTTTATTTCAACTTCGCGGCCTTGCGCAGCTCGTCGGCCTTGTCGGTCTGCTCCCACGAGAACGAGGTCGCCTTCTGCTTCCTGCCGGCGCCGTCGACATACTCGATCGACTGCGGCTTGCGGCCGAAGTGGCCGTAGGACGCGGTCTGCTGGTACATCGGGTGGATCAGGTCGAGCATCTTGATGATGCCGTACGGGCGCAGGTCGAAGTGCGCGCGGACCAGCTTCTCGATGGTCGCGTCCGGGACCTTGCCGGTACCGAACGTCGTCACCGAGATCGACGTGGGTTCGGCGACGCCGATCGCGTAGCTCACCTGAACTTCGCAGCGATCGGCGAGGCCGGCTGCGACCACGTTCTTGGCGACGTAGCGCGCGGCATAGGCCGCGGAACGGTCGACCTTCGAAGGGTCCTTGCCCGAGAACGCACCGCCGCCGTGGCGGGCCCAGCCGCCGTAGGTGTCGACGATGATCTTGCGCCCGGTCAGGCCGCAGTCGCCCACCGGGCCGCCGATCACGAACTTGCCAGTCGGGTTGATGTGGAACTTGGTGCCCTTGTGCAGCCACTTCGCGGGCAGCACCGGCTTGAGGATGTGCTCGCGCACGGCCTCGACCAGGTCCTTCTGCTTCACGTCCGGGTCGTGCTGGGTCGACAGCACCACGGCGTCGATCGCGGTCGCCTTGCCGTCCTCGTAGCGCAAGGTGACCTGCGACTTCGCGTCAGGGCGCAGCCACGGCAGCTTCGAATTCTTCGCCTTGCGCACCTTGGCCTGCTGCTCGACCAGGCGGTGCGACAGGTGGATCGCGGCCGGCATGTAGCTGTCGGTCTCGTTGGTGGCGTAGCCGAACATCAGGCCCTGGTCGCCGGCGCCCTGTTCCTCGGGCTTCTTGCGGTCCACGCCCTGGTTGATGTCGGGCGACTGCTTGCCGATGAGGTTGAGCACCCCGCAGGTGGCGCCGTCGAAGCCGACCTCGCTGGAGTCGTAGCCGATGTCGAGGATGACCTTGCGGGTCAGCGCCTCCAGGTCGATCCAGGCCGACGTCGTGATCTCGCCGGCGACGATCGCGACGCCGGTCTTGACCATGGTTTCGCAGGCCACGCGGGCGCGCTTGTCCTGCGCCAGGATCGCGTCGAGCACCGCGTCGGAGATCTGGTCGGCGACCTTGTCCGGATGGCCTTCGGAGACCGATTCGGAGGTGAACAGGTAGCTGGAACTGGTCATTCGCGGCAAGCCTCTGTCAGGGGATTCATCCCTTGATGCGGATGAAAGGATGGCCGGGCATGATACAGGCCCGGACCCGGCCATGCACGGGGCCGGGGGCGGACATTGTGCGCCGGTTGGGTTTGCCGGGCGAGGCGCCGCGGCGCTTGCGGCTAGCATCGGCGCATGGATTCCATCACCCACCTGTTCTTCGGCGGCGCGATCGCCGCGGCCATCGCGCCGAAGCAGCATCGCCGCGCCGCCCTGCTGGCCGGGATGGCGCTGAACACGCTGCCCGACCTCGACGTGTTCCCGCTGATGCTCAGCGACAATCCGGTCGTGCGCATGACCTGCCATCGGGCGGCCACGCATTCCTGGCTGGTGCTGCCGCTGGTGGCGTGGGCGATCTGGTGGTGGTTCCGGCGTCGCGGCGGGCGGGTCGCGCAATCGCCCGTGCGCTGGTGGTGGGCGATCTTCGCCTGCCTGATGGCGCATCCGCTGCTGGACAGCTTCACCGTCTACGGAACGCAGCTGTTCTGGCCGCTGCCGATGCGCCCGATGATGTGGAGTTCGTTGTTCATCGTCGATCCGTTGTTCACCCTGCCGTGGTTCGTCGCCTGGGTGTTGGCGATGATCGCGGGTTCGAAACGCTGGGGCGGACGCGCGCTCGTGGCCGGGATCGCGCTCGGCGTCGGGTATGTCGGCTGGTCGCTCGTCGCGAAATCGCTGGTCGACCGCGAGGCGGAGCGCGCGCTGGCCGCGCTCGGCCTGGGCGACGCGCCGCGGTTCTCGGTCCCGCAGCCGTTCAACACGCTGCTGTGGCGGGTGGTGGCGATGACCCCGGGGGGTTTCGTCGAAGGCGAACGCTCGCTGGTCGCGGACCGCGGTCCGATGCGGTTTTCCGGGCATCCGTCCAATGTCCAGGCCTTGCGCGAAGCCGCGGACGTCCCGGCGGTGCGCCGGCTGGAATGGTTCAACCACGGATTCATGCAGGCCCGCGTGGTCGGCGGCGAATTGACCCTTGCCGACCTGCGCATGGGCCAGGAACCGGACTACAGCTTCAATTTCGCGGTCGCGCGCGAGGAAAACGGCCGCTGGATCGCGCTGGATCCGCCGCGACAGCCGAAGTTCGTATGGAAGATGCGTCGGGGCTGGCGCAACCTGTGGAACCGTATCTGGCGGCAACCGCCGGCGGACCTCTGATCAGAACGCGATCGCGCGCGCCTGCACGAATGCGTAGAAGAACACCGCGTTCGGGTCGTTGCGCACCTGCTGCATCTCGCGGCGCATGCCGTCCACGACCTCGCGCGTGACCTTGCCCGCATCGATCAGCTGGTCGGCGGCCGAGAGCAGCAGTTCCTCCCAGTATTCGACGATCGCCTTGCGCCTGGCCGGTTCGCGGTTGTCGAAATGGAAGGTCTTGACCTGGGTCGCCACGTCGCGGAAACCGCCGGCCAGCAGCAGGTTGCCGAGCTTGGCGCCGACGAAGGGATCGCCGCCGCTTTCGAGCTGGAAGTCGTTGAACGCCATCCAGTAACGCCAGGTGTTCGGCGAGTACGGGTCGAGCAGGAACGAGGAATTCATCACTTCGGTGATGTAGACCGGCGAGCCGGGCGCGAGCACGCGGCGCACCTCGTTGAGCACGCGCGACGGCGACGGCACGTGTTCCAGGATCCAGCACAGGAACGCGGCGTCGAAGGCGCGCGCCTCGAACGGCAAATCGGTGGCGTCGGCCTGGCGCAGTTCGTAACGGCCGTCCAGCCACGCGCGCTGGCCGAGGTTTTCGCGTGCGGCGTCCAGCTGTGCGTGGTTGAAGTCGACGCAGGTGGCATGCAGGTCGGGGAAACGCCGCAGCAGGATCTCGGTCTGGGCCCCGACGCCGCTGCCCACTTCGAGCAGGCGCCTGGCGCCGGACAGATCGATGTCGTGGAACACGGTGGATTCGGCCATGCGCGCCTGGCGCACGAGGCGTTCCTGTTCGGTGCGCGAGAAGCCGTGGAGATAGGGCTGCGAGGACATGGCGGCGCATCCGGTCGGGGGAGCGCATTCTCCCGCGGGAACGCGACCGTTGGAACCTCAGGCCGCGGCGGGCAATCGCGGCGAGACGCCGGCGGCCAGGGCGTCGAAGTAATCCCGGGTCAGCCGCAGCTGCTCCTGCGCGGTCTGCGCGCGGTTGGCGACGGCGCGGAAAGCGGCGTTCTCGGGGCGGTCCTTCGCGTACCAGCCCAGGTGCTTGCGCGCGATGCGCACGCCGGCGTGTTCCCCGTAGAACGCGTGCAGGTGCCCGAGGTGGGCGAGCAGGATGTCGCGCACCTCGGACAGCGACGGCTCCGGCAACATCTCGCCTGTGGCGAGGAAATGCGCGATCTCGCGGAAGATCCACGGCCGGCCCTGCGCGGCCCGCCCGACCATCACCGCATCGCATCCGGTCGCGTCGAGCACGGACTTCGCCTTGCGCGGCGAATCGATGTCGCCGTTGGCGATCACCGGGATCGTGAGCATGGCCTTGATCGCGGCGATGGTGTCGTATTCGGCGACGCCGGCGTACTGCTGGTCGCGGGTGCGGCCATGCACGGCGAGCGCGGCGACGCCGCACTCCTCGGCGATGCGCGCGATCTGCGGCGCATTCCGGTTCGCCGCGTCCCAACCGGTGCGGATCTTCAGCGTCACCGGCACCGCGACCGCGCCCACCACCGCCTCGAGGATGCGCGCGACCAGTGGCGGGTCGCGCATCAGTGCCGAACCGGCCCAGGCGTTGCAGACCTTCTTCGCCGGGCAGCCGAGGTTGATGTCGATCAGCTGCGCGCCATGGTCGACGTTGTGGCGCGCGGCCTCGGTCATGACCTCGGGAACGGTGCCGGCGATCTGCACGCTGACCGGATCCGGTTCGCCGACGTGGTCCATGCGGTGCAGGGACTTCGCGGTGTTCCAGAAGCGCGGGTCGCTGGTGGTCATCTCCGAGACCGCCAGCCCCGCGCCCAGGCGCTTGCACAGCAGCCGGAACGGCTTGTCCGTCACCCCAGCCATCGGCGCGAGGATGACGTTCGGGGCGATGGTGTAGGGGCCGATCTGCATGCGCGCATTGTAATCGGCGCGTGCGGCGTGGCTTTCGTGGGAGTGGCTTCAGCCGCGATGCCCTTGGCGAGGAGCAATCGCGGCTGAAGCCGCTCCTACAAGAGCTCAGCGTCCACCGCCAGCCGCGGCATCTTCGACGCCGCGCCCGCATGTTCGGTGGACAGCCCCGCGTAACGCGTGGCGAAACGCAGGTGCCGGGCGAACGCGACCTGGCGCAATGCGAGCGAAGCGGCGAGCGCGCCGTTGAAGGCATCGCCTGCGCCGGTGGTGTCGACCACGCGCACCGGTTCGGCGGCGATCCGGTAGCACGCGGTTTCGTCCCCGCGCAGGTTCGTGTCCGGATGCGAGACGAAACATCCGCTCGCCCCGAGCGTGACCACCACGCTGGCGTCGTCGCCGAGTTCGCGGCACAGCGCATGGAAGCGCGCCTGGTCGAGGCCG
>Ga0209023_10002507_pt1 | contig 22858 bp, 16 predicted proteins | sample LakOneMetagenome_FD_187468 | JGI IMG/M metagenome (GOLD analysis project Ga0209023, IMG submission 187468) | Freshwater and sediment microbial communities from Lake Erie, Canada (SPAdes) (version 2) | ecosystem: Environmental > Aquatic > Freshwater > Lentic | place: Lake Erie, Canada...
TACAAGGCCGACTTCCCCTTCCTCGAACGCCGCCCGGCCAGCATCACGGGCTGGACCCGCCGCTTCTGGCAAGGCTCGCACGACCACCGCGGCACGGAAGCCGCGCCGGGACGCGTGGTCACGCTGGTGCCCGACGCCGATGCCATCTGCCACGGCATGGCCTACCTCGTCACGCCCGAGGAATTCGCTCACCTCGACCACCGCGAAAAGAACGGCTACCTGCGCCTGGCCACCGAGATCCGCTTCGAAGACGGCAGCAGCGTCGAAGGACTGGTCTACATCGCCACCCACGAGAACGCCGCCTTCCTCGGCCCGGCCAGCGAACAGGCGATTGCGCGCCAAATCGCCGCGTCGCGCGGACCGAGCGGGCCGAACAGCGAATACCTGCTGGAACTGGCCAAGGCGCTGCGCGAACTGGGCAAGGACGATCCGCATGTGTTCGAGATCGAGCGCCACCTGATCGAACTGGCCGCGACTTGAGGAAGGCGCGCGGCGGTTCCTGCGATGGCCCGCCCGGTGGCCCCTGCTGCTGTTCCTTCCTGTTGCCCGTAAAGTTGCCTGTCCGCTTATTCGTTCTGCCGCTGCGCATCCAGGGCCTTGACCGCCTTTTCGAGCGCGCGCACTTTTTCGCGCATGGTCGATAGATTGCGCACCAGCACAGCATTGCGTTCCCACTCGGCGTTCCGGGCAACCGGGAAGTAGCCGGTATAGCGCCCCGGCTCGGTGAGCGAATTCGGCACCATGGTGGCGGCGGTCACGTGCACGTTGTCGACGATCTCGATGTGACCGTTGATCATGGCCGCGCCGCCAAAGGTACAGTGCTTGCCGATATGCGCGCTGCCGGCCACGCCCACGCAGCCGGCCATGGCCGTGTGCGCGCCGATGCGGCAGTTGTGGCCGATCTGGATGAGGTTGTCGAGCTTGACGCCGTCTTCGATCACGGTGTCGTCCAGCGCGCCGCGGTCGATTGTGGTATTCGAGCCGATGTCGACGTCGTCGCCGATCAGCACGCGCCCGGTTTGCGGAATCTTGATGTAGCTGCCCCCGTCCACCGCGAAGCCGAAGCCGTCGCCGCCGATCACGGCGCCGGAGTGGACGATGCCGCGTGCGCCGATGACGCAGCGGGCATGGAAGGTGACATTCGCAAAGAAATGCGTGTCTGCGCCGACCGTCGCTTCGCGCCCGATGTAGCAGCCGGCATCGATGACCGCGCCGGCCTCCACGCGCGCGCCGGCTTCGATTGTGACGTGGGCGCCGATATGGGCGGTGGCGTCGACCCGGGCGCTGTGGTGCACGGCCGCCGTCGGATGCACCCCGGGTTCCGGCGCCGGCGTGCGCTGCGCCACGAAAAATTGCGCGGCGCGCGCGAACCAGGCATAGGGATTGGGGGTGACGATGCGTGCGCCCGTGTAGGTGGCCGCCACCTCGGGTTCGTCGGCCGGCGCGAGGACCAGTGCGGCTGCCTGGCTTTGCGCCGCCAGGGCGCGCAGCTTGCTGTTGCTCAGGAAGCTGATCTCGGACGCGCCGGCACGGTCGAGCGGCGCGATGGCCGTGACCTCGATGCCGGGGTCGCCTGTCAGCTGGCCACCGAAGCGCTCCAGCAGTTCGCCTAGACGGGTCACCATGCTGCCTGCCTCATGTTGTCTCCTCGTAGAATAAGAGCACCGATAAGAGCACTGACAACACCCGCCAACGCTCCGCGTTACCCAGGTATGCACGATGGTTGGACAGGAAGCCCAACCCGGCAGTTCCGCAACCGGCAGGCTACATCGGCCTGCAACAGCCTGTATCAATATAGGCCGTCGATCAGAACAAGTCCAGCTGTCCAGCTCCCTTTGCCTTGCCCTTGCCTGCCGCCGCCGGCACCACCAGCGGCCGCCGGAACTGCGCCGTATCGAGCCGCTCGAAGCGCCCGCGCAGCGCGCCTAGGCCCATGCGCTCGACGGTCTTGTTGAAGCGCTGGCGGATCAGGTCGGACCAGATGCCCTCGCCGTGCATGCGCTGGGAAAAATCGGCATCGTAATCCTTGCCGCCGCGCATCTCGCGGATGCGGTTCATCACGCGCCCGGCGCGTTCCGGGAAGTGCGTCTCCAACCATTGCTGGAACAGCGGATTGACTTCCCAGGGCAGGCGCAGCACCGTGTAGTGGGCGCTGACGGCGCCGGCGTCGCGCGCCGCTTCCAGGATGCGTTCGATTTCCGGTTCGGTCACGAAAGGAATGATCGGCGCCACGCTCACGCTGACCGGGATCCCGGCATCGGTGAGCGTGCGGATGGCGCGCAGGCGCCGCGCCGGGGCGGCCGCGCGCGGTTCCAGGGTGCGCGAGATGTCGGAGTCGAGCGTGGTCAGGGTGATGGCGGCGCAGGCCAGCGAATGCTCGGCCATCGGCGCCAGCAAATCGATGTCGCGTTCGATCAATGCGGATTTGGTGACCAGCCCGACCGGATGCCGGCATTCGTGCAACACCTCCAGCACCTCGCGCGTGAGCCGCCGCTCGCGTTCGCAGGGCTGGTAGGCGTCGGTATTCACGCCGATGGCGATGTGCTCGGGCTTGTACCCGGGACGCGCGAGTTCGCGCCGCAGCAGCTCGGCCGCGTTCACCTTGGCAAAGATGCGGGTTTCGAAATCCAGCCCCGGCGACAGGCCGAGGTAGCTGTGCGTCGGCCGGGCGAAGCAATAGATACAGCCATGCTCGCAGCCGCGGTAGGGATTCAGCGAGACATTGAAAGGGATGTCGGGCGAGGTATTGCGCGACAGGATGGATTTCGCGATCTCGTCGGTGACCACGGTCTTGGGCGGCGCCGCCGCGCCGTCTTCCACGGCCCAGCCATCGTCGAAACGCTCGCGGCCGTTCAGTTCGTAACGACCCTGAAGGTTCGACACCGCGCCGCGTCCCTTTGTCGCGACAAGCGGACGCGGCGGCAGGACGATTTCTTCGGCACTGTGTTCGCGGTCGACGGTTCTTTCGACGTAAGCCATTCGGCAGCTCCTACTGTATATTTATACAGTATGGTACGCCGCTCTTTCCGCCAATTCAAGCATGGCCGCGCGCGTGCTCAGGCTGGCCGGGCAAGATGTGGCAAATATGCAGCCTGTTGCCCGACAAATCCGTCGAAAGCGGCAAACAAGGGAGCATAGCGCGCCGCATCGCCCTCGACTTGGCCAAGCGCATGCGCGCCCGCCTCCAGCGTGGACAGCTGGTCGGGCGCGTGCGCCTTGCGGATGCGGTAGTGCGAGGCCGGCATGTCGCTCAGCGCCAGGCGCGGCAATTGCTGCAGCAACGGATTCAGGTAGAGCATCTTGCGGCTCTTGCGCCAGGTGGCGTCGAGCACGACCAGGCGCAGCCGCTCGGGCGGCGGCAGCGGCGCTGCAACGGGGGCACCCGGCGTAGGGGCGTCCGGCGTGGCGACGCGCGGCGTGTCGGGATACAGCAACACCGGGGTGCGCCCGCCGGCATGCAGCAGCGTATCGAGCGCAGCCGCGTCGAAGGCCTCGCCCACGGCCAGCACGCTGCCCGCCACGCTCAGGTGCAGCAGGCGGGCGCTGTTCTTGGCGTTCGCCACCTCCAGCGGATGCTGCAGGATCAACAACGCGACGGGCGAGACGAGCGGCCGCACCCAGCCGCAGATGCAGGCCGACTGCGCGCGCAGGCAGTCGGCGCACGTGGCGCGGCGGGGAAGCAAAGGCTGGTTCATCGGCGGCTCGGCAGGCAAAAGGCGCCGATTGTAGCAGCCGCGCGATCGCCCTCAGTCGGACGCGCCGCGCAGCCCCGCCAGCGCCCCGCTCCAGGCCTCCACCTGATCCAGCATCGCCGCCACCGATTTGTCGTGGTGGGCCGCCGGCTTGAAGGTGGCCATGTTTTCGAAATCGGTGAACAGCGACAGCATCACCTGGGCGCGCACGTCGGCCACCATCAGTTCGCCCATCACCAGGCGCAGGTTCTCGATGGCGCGGGCGCCGCCGGCGCTGCCGTAGCCGACGAAGCCGGCCGCCTTGTTGTTCCATTCCTTGTACAGGAAGTCGATGGCGTTCTTCAGCGCGCCGGACGTCGCGTGGTTGTATTCGGGCGTGACGAAGACGAAGCCGTCGAATTGCGCGATCTTCGCGGCCCAGGCCAGCGTGTGCGGCTTCGAATACTGGCCCATCGAGGGCGGCACCGGCTCGTCGAGCAGGGGCAGCCCGAAATCCTGGATATCGACCAGCTCGTAGCTGGCGCCGCTGCGTCCCTGCGCCCTGTCCATCACCCAGCGCGCCACGTCCAGCGCCTTGCGCCCCGGCCGGGTACTGCCGACGATCACCGCAATCTTGACCATGTCCGCTCTCCTGTCGTGAGTCCGAGATAAGCCCGGACCCATTCTAGTCAGCGGTAAGGGAAAGGCGCGCCGCCTTGCAACGCGACAAACAATCCGGTGTCCTCAGCGCCGTCCACTGAGGCGCCCTAGCAAGCCAATCAATTGCTCGACGTCGTAGGGCTTGGCCAGGATTTTTACGCCGGGAATCGAGACGCGCCGGTCGGTATAGCCCGTGGCCAGCACGACCGGCAAGGTGGGCCAGCGTTCGCTGACGGCGCCGGCCAGGTCGATGCCGCTGACGCTGCCCGGCATGACGATGTCGGAAAAGACGATGTCGATGGCGTGGTCGCGCTCCAGTTCGGCGAGCGCCGCTTCGCCGTTCTCGGCAACGCGCACCGCGAAGCCGGCCGCGGCCAGTGCCTCGACCACGGCTTCGCGCACCAGCACGTCGTCTTCGACGAACAGGACCGTGACGCCGGCGGCAGGCGACTGGACCGGCGCCGGCGCGACGACGTCCGGCGCGATGCCCTGGACGGAAGGAACCGTTTCCGCGGCGGCAGCGGGCGCCGCCAGCTCGTCCTCCTGCGCGCGCGGCAGGTAGATTTGCACCCGCGTGCCCTTGCCCGGCGTGCTGTGCAGGGTCAGCAGCCCCTGCGCCTGGGTGGCAAAGGCATAGGCCTGGGGCAGGCCCAGCCCGGTCCCCTGCCCCGGCGACTTGGTGGTAAAGAAAGGATCGAGGGCGCGCGCCAGCACCTCCGGCGTCATGCCGGCGCCTTCGTCCTGCACCGTCAGGAGCAGGTAGTCGCCTGAGGGCAAGCCTTCCGGCGGATGGTCGAGCGTGGCGTTGCGCGCTGCAATCGCCAGCCTGCCGCTGCCGCCCATGGCGTCGCGCGCATTGATGGCCAGGTTCAGCAGCGCCAGGTCGAACTGCAGGGGCTCGACCCGCACCGGCCACAGGGCGGGCGCGAAACCGGTCTCGATCTCGACACTGTCGGCCACCGCGCCGCGGATCAGTTGCAGTGCGCTGCCCAGCTGCGCGGCGGTGTCGACCGTCACCAGCCGCCCTTCCTGCACCCGTCCGAAGGAGCCGAGCTGGCCGGTGAGCGTGGTGGCGCGGGTGACGGTGCGCTTGCAGGTGTCGATCAGGCGCTGCAGGTTCGGCTCTTTCGCTTGCATCGCGGCCAGCTGCAGGGCCGTGGTGAGCGTTTGCAGCAGGTTGTTGAATTCGTGCGCGATGCCGGCTGTCAGGCGCCCGAGGGATTCGAGTTTCTGCCCGCGCAGCAGCGCGCCTTGCGCCTGTTCGGTGGCGAGGATGGCTTCGTTGACGCGGTGCTCGAGGTCGCGCTTCGAGCGGCGGATCTGCTTGCTGGCCTCGACCATGCGCCAGGCGACGGTGTCGATTTCTTCCAGCCCGTGTGGGCGGTAGGGAATTTCCTCGCCATCGGCCAGGCGGTCGGCGCAGCGGCCCAGGTATTCGATCGGCGCCACGGCGCGGCTGGCGAACCAGCGGCCGGCGGCGATCGCCAGCACCAGCAGCACCGCCATCATCCCCGCCAGCAGCGCGGCGGCTTCCAGCGGCACGCGGCGGATCTCGGCGCTCGGGATGGCGATCAGCACCTTCCAGCCGGAATTCGGCACCGTGGTGATCTGGGCCCGCACCGGCACGCCGGTCAGGGTATGGCTGGGGAAGACCAGGTCGCGGTCGGTGGTGGCCGCCAGCTTGCGCGTCTTTTCGCGCAGCAGGGTGCCGACATAGTGCCTGGGGTCGCTGGAGCGGGCGGCGATGCGGCCGTTGCGGTCGAACACGGTGGCGATCCAGGCCTTGGGGAAATCCTGGCGCTCGAGCAGCTGTTGCAGGATGCCGACATGCAGGCCCAGCACCAGGTGGTAGCGCGGCTCGCCGTCGACCAGCACCGGCACCTGCATCATGAAATCGTAGCGTTGCACCGGCGGCGCGTAGAACACGTCCGATACCAGGGTGCGCGCCGCGCCGAAGCGCTCCATCAGCGCCGGCAGGTTGGATGGGTCGCGCCCGGTGAGCGCCACGCCGAGCGGGCGGCGCGTATTCAGGATCGGCTTGCCGTCGAGGTCGTACAGCACCGCCACCGCATCCACGGCCCCGGCCGCGCGCCGCGCGTGCTGGTAGAACTCGCCGAAGTCGCCGGCCGCCAGCGCCGGCGAAGCTGCCAGGGTGCGCAGGATGCCTTCCTGGTGGCGCATTTCGTTGTCGATCAGTAGCGCGAATGCCCGTCCTGTCTCGGCAATGCTGCGCTCCTGGTCCTTTTGTTGCTCCACATAAACGTAGGCAACCGCCAGCGCCGCGCCGATGAACGAGGGCACGAGGATGGCAACGACAAGGATCAATAGCCGGTTCCGGAAACGCATCGGTGCTGGGGTCCTCCTGACCGGCGGATGGGTTGCAAAAGTGCCGTGGCAAAACCGGCTCACCCGATTATACAAGAGGCAAGCTTGCCCACCTGCTCATGCTTTTCGCTGCGTTTTGCCCACATGTTGAACGTTCGCTATTGATATACGTAAGCATCTTTACCACACACAAAAATTTACCTCTGGAATTGCGTAAACGGATATTGCTCTCAGTGTTTTCGGTGCCTAGAATCAATTTATTCCTTCCAGCAATTCTGTCGCACCGGCAGACACTATCCAGAGTCGCCCATGTTCCGAGTTCGCACCGCCGCAGTCCGCAAGACCGTTACCGCTTTCCTCGCTGCCCTCGCCATCCTGCCGGGCGTGGCAATCGAACAAGAGCTCCAGCTCGACTACCGCATGAACGAGCGCGTCGTGCAGGTGCCTGCCGGCCGCGACAACCGCGCCATGCTGGAAACCACCGTCTTCCAGCCGAACGGCCAGGGCCCCTTCCCGCTGTTGATCATCAATCATGGCAAGGACCCGGGCAGCCCGAGCGCCCAGCCGCGCGACCGCTTTTACTACATGGCCGCGGCCTTCGTGAAGCGCGGCTACGCCGTGATGGTGCCGATGCGCCAGGGCTTCGCCAACTCGACCGGCCGCTACCGCGACCGCGGCTGCGACATGACCACGAATGGCTACCTGCAGGCCGAAGACATCCGCTCGGCCGTCGAATACGCCCGCACCCAGCCCTGGATCGACGGCGGCCACATCGTGGTGGCTGGCCAGTCCTACGGCGGCCTGGCCACGATGGCGCTCGGCACCGAGCAGTTGCAGGGCGTGCGCGGCCTGATCAACTTCGCCGGCGGCCTGCGCGACGACAGCGCCGGCTGCGGCTGGCGCTCGTCGCTGGTCTCGGCCATGGCCGAGTACGGCGCCAACAACAAGATCCCGAGTTTGTGGATGTATGGCGAGAACGATTCGCTGTTCGGCCCGGACCTGGCGAACCGCATGCACGAAGCCTTCCTGGAAGCCGGCGGCAAGGGCCGCCTGGTCGAGTTCGCCTCGTTCAAGCGCGACGCCCACGGCATGCTGGCCAGCCGCGATGGCGAAAAGATCTGGCTGAAGGACACCATGGCCTTCCTGAAAGGCGTCGGCATGCCGACCGAGGTGATCTACAACGTGCCGCCGCCTCCTACCGCGGCGCGCACCGACTACGCCAGGGTCGACGACGTCGAGGCCGTGCCCTTCCTGTCGGAAAACGGCCGCCGCGCCTATGCCGACTACCTGACCAAGATGACGCCGCGCGCCTTTGCCGTGTCGCCGAGCGGCGCCTGGACCTGGGCCGAGGAAGGCGAGGCGCCGGAAGCGCGCGCCCTGGCCACCTGCTCGGCCAAGAGCAACCAGCCCTGCAAGCTGTATTCGGTGGACGACTACGTGGTCTGGAATGGCGAACGCATCGATGCCGCCGAGCGCGCCACCATGATGGCATCGGTGACGCCGCCGGCCGATCCGAACGCGCCGGGGGCGGTGGGCAGCACGGTGCCGGCGGCGCCGGCCCAGCCACAGCCGGACGCGTCTGCCAATGCATCGGCCAACCCGTCGGTTGCTGAAGCGCACTGATTCACTCCAGCATTGTTCGTCAAGCCATCTGCGCACGCTCCTGTTGCGCGGATGGCCGGTATCTCATCCGCACACGACCTGGCGCAAACCGGCGCCGCCATCCCGCTCCGACAATGTGGCAAGCGACCTCCCGGACCTTGCCATGTTGCGCTCCATCCAGATCCTGTTATGCGTGCTGATGCTGGCCCTGCTGCCGGCGGGCGCCGCACGCGCCGTCAACAACGACCCGGTGGTGCTGGTGCATGGCTTCCTCGGCTTCGGTCCCGAGCAGTTTCCCGGCACCGGCTACCTGTACTGGGGCGGCTACCACGATATCGCCTCCCATTTGCGGGTGTACAAGGGGCCGCGCATGGTGGCCACCGCCACCGTCGGCGCCATCAGCCCGAACTGGGACCGCGCCGCCGAGCTGTACGCGCAAATCAAGGGCGGCTGCGTCGACTACGGTTTCACGCATGCGCGCACGCCGCCCGTGCAGGAGCAAAAGCCGCCCGGTAAATGCTGGGCGGCCGACCACGCCCATAATCCCGAAGGCTATCCGCTGGCGCTGTATCCGGCCTGGGACGCCAACCATCCCATCCACATGATCGGCCACAGCCAGGGCGGCACCACCATCCGCGCCCTGGTCGAGCTGCTCGAACACGGCGCGCCCGGCGAAGGCGACGGCGAGCTGTACGCGGGCGGCAAGATCGGCTGGGTGCGCAGCGTGACCACCCTCTCGTCGCCGCACAACGGCACCACCCTGCGCGACGCCGTCTTCGACATCCTGCCCCAGCTGCGCTCGCCGCTGCGCGACTGGTTCCAGGCCGGCCTGTGGAGCTGGGAACTGGCGCCCGACGGCGCGCGCAGCTTCAACCTGTGGGCGCGCACCTCGCCCTACGTCTACTACTTTTCGATCGGCACCCAGGCCACCGAAGCCGGCGCCTGGTGCTGCAACGGCACCGACCGCGCCATCGCCCCGATCCAGTCCTCGAACTACCAGTACCCGCGCGTCGACATGTTCCCGTATTACAAAACCTATAGCGGCGAATGGATCGTGCCCTCGCTGCGCCAGCATGGCATGGGCGGCTACACGCAAAGCGCACCGGGGCGGGTGCGCATCGACAGCGAGTGGTTCGCCAACGATGGCGTGGTGAACACGGTGAGCATGCGCGCACCAAGCGGCCATCCGGTGCGCGACTACGACGGCACGGCGGTGCGCGGCAGCTGGAATTATCTTGGTACCTATCGCGGGTACGACCACTTCGATATCCTGAACTGGCCGAACAAGGGAGAGTCGGCGGATCCGATCTACGAGCGGGTCAGCGATATCATTTTTGGGTTGTGATCGGGCGTTCGGGCGCTGCGCGGTTTGCAGTTTGGCAAATCAAGCGCCGTACCGGTGGGTTCGAGAACCCACCCTACACAGCTGTGTCCACGCGGTACAACATCAAAACGTCGAAACGCTACCGTAGGGTGGGTTCTCGAACCCACCACTACGTGCGCTCGCCCACCACTACGCACGCCCTCCCTCCGATTACGCCGCCGACCGCAACGCCCGCGCCAGGTCCGACAAGCGATACGGCTTGTTCACGAACGCAGACTCGCTCAGGTTGTTGTGCTCGACCTTGAGCGCCGGCAGCGGGTAGCCCGACGCCAGGATGATCTTCACATCCGGATAATGTTCGCGCGTGTAGGCCGCCAGTTCGACCCCGTTCATCCCGTTCGGCATGATCACGTCGGTGAACAGGATGTCGATGCGGCGGCTGGCCAGCAGCGCCAGCGCCTCTTGCGCACTGGACGCGGTCAGCACCTCGTAGCCCATACTGATGTACAGCGCCGAGGCGACGTCCATCAGGTCCGGCTCGTCCTCGACGATCAGCACCATCTCGGTGGTGTCCTGCTGGGCCGGCGCATCCTGACCCGGCGCCGCCGGCAGGTAAATCGCAATCGCCGTGCCCTCGCCCGGCGCGGTGCGGATCTTGACCTCGCCGCCGGACTGCTTGATGAAGCCGTACACCTGCGACAGCCCGAGCCCGGTGCCCTTGCCCACCTCCTTGGTGGTGTAGAAGGGCTCGAAGGCGCGCTGCGCGGTTTCCGGGCTCATGCCGGTGCCGGTGTCCGCCACCGTCACCTTGACATAGCTGCCCGCCGCCAGGCCGTTCACGTCGCGCTCTTTCAATTCGACGTTCGCCGTTTCGATGCAGATGCGTCCGCCGTCCGGCATGGCGTCGCGCGCATTCACTACCAGGTTCAGCAGGGCCGACTCGAAGCGGGCGCTGTCGATCACGGTGGCGCGGATTTCCGGTTCCAGGTGCACCTCGAAGTCGATGGACGCATTCACCGCGCGCCGCAGCACCGATTCAAAGCCCGATACCAGGCGATTCACGCTGTGGGTTTCCGGCTGCAACGGCTGCTGGCGCGCAAAGGCCAGCAGTTGCTGGGTCAGCGTGGCGCCGCGGTCGATGGCGCGGCGCATGCTGTCCAGGGTCTTCACATCGCCGACCGCGCCGCCGCGCAGTGTCAGCACTTCCAGGCCGCTGGCCAGCACCGACAGCAGGTTGTTGAAGTCGTGGGCGATGCCGCCGGTCAGCTGGCCGATCGATTCCATCTTTTGCGCCTGGAACAGGGCCGCATTCGCCTCGGCCAGGGCGTCGGCCGCCGCCTTCTTTTCGGTCAGGTCGCGCGTGATCTTGGCAAAACCGATCAGTTCGCCCGCCTCGTCGTGGATGGCGTCGATGATCACGTGGGCCCAGAAGCAGGTGCCGTCCTTGCGCTGGCGCCAGCCCTCGGCCTCGTAGCGGCCTTCGCGCGCCGCGGTGCCGAGCGCACGCGCCGGCAGGCCGCTTTCGCGGTCGCCGTCGGTATAGAAGCGCGAGAAATGCTGGCCGACGATTTCCTGCTCAGAATAACCCTTGATGCGCTGGGCGCCCATGTTCCAGTTGCTGACCACGCCCTCGGGCGAGAGCATGTAGATCGCGTAGTCCGACACGCCCTGCACCAGCAGGCGGAAGCGTTCCTCGCTGGCGCGCAGCGCGTCCGCGGCTTTCTTCTTCTCGGTGATGTCGCGCGTGATCTTGGCGTAGCCGAGCAAGGCGCCATGCTCGTCGTAGATCGGGTCGATGATCACGCTGGCCCAGAAGCGGGTGCCGTCCTGGCGCATGCGCCAGCCTTCGGCCTCGTACTTGCCTTCGTTCAGCGCGGTGGCCAGGGCGCGCGCCGGCAGGCCGATCGCCTGGTCCTCGGGCGTATAGAAGCGCGAGAAATGCTGGCCCAGGATCTCGGGCGCCTCGTAGCCCTTGAAACGCCGCGCGCCGGTGTTCCAGCTGCTGACGTGGCCCTCGGTGTCGAGCATGTAGATCGCGTAGTCGCGGATGCCGGAAATCAGGTACTGGAAACGCTGTTCTTCGGTCAGGTCTTGCCTGACGTGGATTCTGTTGTTCATGGGCGGTTGCTAGGGTACGGACGCGGGCGGCGGTGTCGGAAAACATCTTATGATAACCCCAACGCCGTGCCATCTGCCACGCGAACGCCCCGCTCCGGCCCGACATCGCTTCCGCTCGTCAATCACGCTTCGTCCCGGATAGTTTGCCGATCGTTCCACGCCGGAAAAATCCGATGCTTCTTCCTTGAAAGCATCGCCTTCTTTCGCCTTCATGCCCGCCTTTCAAGCTAAAATGACGTTTCCGCAACCCAGCCGTACCCAGCTCGCGCATATGATTCCAGGCCAACCCGTACCGCTCGACCTGTCCCGCTGCGACCAGGAACCGATCCGCACGCCCGGCAGCATCCAGCCGCACGGCTTCCTGCTGACCTTGTCTCCGCAACTGACCGTGCTGCAAGCCAGCGCCAACCTCGCGCGCTGGACCGGAATCGATGCCGAAGCCGTGACCGGCGCCCCGCTCGCAGACGTCATCGGCGAGACCGCCGCCACCCGCCTCGCGCCTGCCCTGCGGGACGAGAAGCTGGCCAACCGCCCCTTCTATCTCGGCACCTTCACGACCAGCAACGGCCAGCACTTCGATGTCCTGGCCCATGCCTGGGACAGCGTGGTCATCGCCGAATTCGAAGCCGTGGAGCGCGACGCGCCGGCGGGTTTCCGCGAACTGTATCCGCTGCTCGGCGACTTCCTGCTGAACGTCAACGAAGCGGCCTCGCTCGAATCGCTCGCCACCCTGGCGGCCCACCACGTGCGCACCGTCACCGGCTACGGCCGCGTGGTGGTCTACCAGTTCGATCCCGACGGCCACGGCCACGTGATGGCCGAGTCGAAGGAAGACGACTACGTGTCGTACATGGGCCAACGTTTTCCGGCCTCCGACATCCCGGCCCAGGCGCGCGAGCTGTACACGCTGCAGCGCATCCGCCTGATCCAGGACGCCAACTACACCCCGGCGCCGCTGCTGCCGGCGCGCAACCCGGTCACCGGCGCCGCCAACGACCTGTCGTTCGCGGCCCTGCGCAGCGTCTCGCCGGTGCACCTGCAATACATGCGCAACATGGGCACGCTGGCCTCGATGTCGGTCTCGCTGATCGTCAAGGGCAAGCTCTGGGGCCTGATCTCCTGCCACAACACCGGCCCGGCGCCGATGGAATTCGAAAAGCGCACCGCCTGCGAGCAGCTGGGCCAGGTACTGTCGCTGTGCATCGAGTCGCGCGAGGACGCCAGGGAGCTGACCTTCCGCCTCGACGTGCGGCGCATGATGGTGGAAATGCTGGGCAACCTGACCAAGGGCGCCGACATCATCGACAACATGCGCGTCGTCTTCCCCGAGCTGCTGCGCTTCGCGCGCGCCGGCGGGGTGGCGATCGTCGCCAACGAACGCGTGCTGACCTATGGCGACACCCCGGACGACGAAGCCATCGACGGCATCGTCGCCTGGCTCGAACAGCAGGGCCATGGCGCCGAGGTGTTCCAGACCGATGCCCTGGGCAGCATCTGCCCGCTGGCGGCCGGACTCGAACGCAACGCCAGCGGCTTGCTGGCGATGCCGATCTCGCGCGTGCACAAGCACTACCTGCTGTGGTTCCGTCCCGAGGCGGTGCACACCATCGAATGGGCCGGCAACCCGCACGGCAAGCAGGAGGCGCCCGCACCGGATGCGCCGACCCAGCTCAGCCCGCGCACCAGCTTCGACGCCTGGCGCGAGGAAATCCATGGCGTCAGCCTGCCCTGGCACGTGGCGGAAATCGAGCTCACCAACGAATTTCGCAGCGCCCTGCTCGGCATCGCGCTCGAGCGCGCCGAGCAGATGGCGGAACTGGCCGAGGAACTCGGCCGCGCCAACAAGGAACTCGAAGCGTTTTCGTATTCGGTCTCGCACGACCTGCGCGCGCCGCTGCGTCACATCGTCGGCTTCTCCGACCTGGTGCTCGAAGCCAGCGGCAGCGAAGACGGGATCATGCGCCAGCGCTTCCTCACCAACATCAAGGAGTCGGCGCGGCTGGCCGGCAAGCTGGTCGACGATCTGCTGAGCTTTTCGCAAATGGGCCGCGCCGCCCTGCGCCCGGTCGAAGTCGACATGCGCCACCTGGTCACCTCCTGCATCGACAAGCTCGGGCTCGATGTGCAGGGCCGGAACATCGACTGGCAAATCCAGCCGCTGCCGCGCATCGTGGCCGACCCGACCTTCCTGCACCTGGCGATGGTGAACCTGCTGTCGAACGCGGTGAAATTCACCGGCGGGCGCGACCCGGCCGTGATCCGCGTCTGGGCCGAGCAGGACGCCGTCGAGACCGTCTTCCACGTGGCCGACAACGGCGCCGGTTTCAACATGGACTACGTGCACAAGCTGTTCGGCGTGTTCCAGCGCCTGCACCGCATGGAAGACTTCCAGGGCACCGGCATCGGCCTGGCCAACGTGCGCCGCATCGTCGAGCGCCACGGCGGACGCGCCTGGGCCGAGTCGACCCTGGGCCAGGGCGCCACCTTCTCGTTCAGTATCCCGCGCAAACTCGCATTACCTTGAAGACAAACCTACCATGCTAAAACCCATCCTCCTGGTCGAAGACAATCCGCACGACCTCGAACTGACCCTGGTGGCGCTTGCGAAAAGCCAGCTCGCCAACGAGGTCGTGGTCGTGCGCGATGGCGCCGAGGCGCTCGATTACCTGATGCGCCGCGGCGAATTCGCCGAGCGTGCCGAAGGCAATCCGGCCGTCACCCTGCTCGACCTGAAACTGCCGAAGATCGACGGCCTGGAAGTACTGGCCGAGATCCGCAAGACCGCCACGCTGAAAAGCATGCCGGTGGTGATGCTCACCTCGTCGAAGGAAGAACAGGACCTGGTGCGCAGCTACGAACTGGGTGTGAACGCCTACGTGGTGAAGCCGGTCGACTTCAAGGAATTCGTGCGTGCGATCGCCGACCTGGGGATTTTCTGGGCGGTCCTGAACGAACCGCCGCCGGGTTCGCAGCGCTACGTGCGCCCGAACTGACCGCAGCGGATCAGGAGGCGGAAGCGGCGGACGTTCCCGCTGCCGGCTTGCCGGCTGCGGGCGCGGCAGGCCTCTTCCTCCGCAGCAAGTGACGGATGCGCGCACTGAGCGCGTCCGGATGGTAAGGTTTCTGCAGCAGGTGCACCGAAGCGTTCAGCTTCCCTTCATGCGCCAACACCCCTTCCGCATAACCCGAGGTATACAGGATCTGCGCGTCCGGCAGATGGCGGCGCAGCACCTCGCCCAGCTGCAGGCTGCTCACCGGCCCCGGCATGATCACGTCGGAAAACACCAGGTCGATATGGCGTCCGCTCTCGATCAGCGCCACCGCGCCCGAGGCGTCGTTCGCTTCCAGCACCTCGTAGCCGAGCGCCGACAGGATGGCGCAGGTCGAATCGCGCACGTCGGCCTCGTCTTCCACCACCAGGATGGTTTCCAGGCCGCCGCACAAGGGCTGGTGCTCGGCCGGCGCCGCCGCCACCGCCTCGGTCTTGCTGCGCGGCAGATAGATGCGCACGCTGGTGCCTTTCCCGACTGCGCTGTGCATCAGGATGTCGCCGCCGGACTGCTTCACGAAGCCGTAGGCCATCGACAGGCCCAGGCCCGTGCCCTGCCCCACCGGCTTCGTCGTGAAGAAGGGTTCGAAGGCGCGCTGCAGCACTTCGGGCGGCATGCCCTTGCCGGTGTCGGCGATCTCGATCATCACGTAGTCGCCGGCCGGCACCTCGGGCGGCGCGGCGCCGTCCTGGCCGACATTCGCGGCGCGGATGGTCAGCGTGCCGTTGCCGTCCATCGCGTCGCGCGCATTGATGGCCAGGTTCAGCAGCACATTGTTCAGCTGGTTCGGGTCGGCCAGGGTGCTGCCCAGCGACGGGTCGATGTCGGTGACGATGCGCGCGCCGGGCCCGATCACGCGGCGCATCATGTCGTCCATCTCGCGCAGCAGGTGGCCGGGATTGAGCACCACCGCCTGCAGCGGCTGGCGCCGCGCAAAGGCCAGCAGGTGCGAGGACAGCTTGGCGCCGCGTTCGACGCCGGACAGCGCCATTTCCACGCGGGTGCGGCCGGCATCGTTCAGGCCGCCCACCAGTTTCAGCAGCTGCAAATTGCCGCCGATGATCTGCAGGACGTTGTTGAAGTCGTGGGCGACGCCGCCGGTGAGCTGGCCGATGGCTTCCATCTTTTGCGCCTGGTTCAGGGCCAGCTGGCTGGCGGCCAGTTCTTCCTGGCTGCGCCGCAGCGACACGAAGGCCTGGTCGCGCTCGCGGCGGGCGACACAGGCGGCGCTGTGGTACTGCACGCGCGCCACCAGCTCGCGCGGGTCGGGCCACTTGACCATGTAGTCGTTGGCGCCGGCGGCAAAGGCACGCGCCTTGATTTCGGGATCGTCCTCGGACGAGAGCAGGATGACGGGGACGTGCTCGGTCTCCGGGTTGGCGCGCATCAGGCGCGTGAACTCGAAGCCGTCGATCTCGGGCATGCGCAGGTCGACCAGCACCACGGTGCAGCCGATCTCGGCCGCCAGGCCGACAGCACGGCGCGCATCCGATTCGTAGCGCAGCACATGCTTCACGCAGGTGCGCAGCCCATGCTCGATGATCTGCTGAGCGAAGGGCTCGTCGTCGATCAGGAGGATGGAGCAATTGCTTGATTCGTCTTCGATCATCCGTGCGGCCTAGTCTGCTTTCAGGGACCCCATGTTGTTATTGCTATTTGGGAAGGGTTAATTTTACACCAAGGGGCAGGAGCCGGCTCATCAAAATCGACAATTGTGCGCCGCACCCTTGTGTGCGTCTATTTCGCCATCACATTGTATTTACTAGGTTTTTTGCATCGACGGAGAGCGCATGACAGAGCCGGTATGCCCGCTGTGCGGCCGCGAACTGGGCACGGTCAACATCGACCGGCACCACCTCGTGCCGAAGAGCCTGAAGGGCAAGGAACAGTTCCCGATCCACAAGATCTGCCATCGTAAAATCCATTCCGCCCTCACCGAGCGCGAGTTGCTGCGCAGCTACCATACCTGGGATGCCTTGCGCGGCCATGACGAGATCCGCGCCTTCATCGACTGGGTGGCGCGCAAGCCGCCTGCGTTCTATACCCGCACCTTTACATCGAATACCAGGAAGCGCAAGTAAGAAATTTCTTTCTGTACTCAAAGTAGCAAGAATTTGATGAATTTATTGCATAATGGATAGAACCCTTAAGGAACTGTCCATGGATTTCGCCGAATATCTGCAGTGCGATGCCAGCGCCCTGGCACAGCATGTCGCCCGTGGCGACGTCACCCCCGCCGAACTCCTGCGCCTGGCGCTGGACCGCAACGCCGCCGTGCATGGCCGCATCAATGCCGTGTGCCGCCTGCTGGAACCGCAGGCAGGGGCGCAGCTGGCGGGTCCGCTTGCCGGACCGCTGGCCGGCGTGCCCTTCCTGATCAAGGATGGCGTGCAGGACTACGCCGGCGTGCCGACCAGCTTCGGCAGCCGCTCGATGCGCAACTATGTGCCGACCGAGCACGCGGCCGTGGTGCGGCGCTATCTCGACGCCGGCCTGGTCGTGATCGGCAAGACCAACCTGCCGGAATTCGCGCTGAAGGGTGTCACCGATTCCCGGCTGTACGGCCGCAGCAGCAATCCCTGGGACCTGGCGCGCACGCCGGGCGGCTCGAGCGGCGGCGCGGCCGCGGCCGTGGCGGCCGGCATCGTGCCCATGGCAGCCGGCAACGACGGCGGCGGCTCGATCCGCATCCCGGCCGCCTGCTGCGGCCTGTTCGGGCTGCGCCCTTCGCGCGGGCGGGTGTCAAGCGGGCCGGCGATTGGCGAAGTCTGGTTCGGGGCGTCGAGCGAAGGCGTGCTCTCGCGCAGCGTGCGCGACTCGGCGCTGGCGCTCGACATCCTGCAGGGTGCGGAGGCCGGCGATCCCTTCGTGATTGCACCGCCGGCCGCTTCCTACGTCGAGCTGATGCGGCGCGATCCGGGCAAGCTGCGGATCGGCTTCAGCACCGCGTCGCCGATCGGCACCCCGGTGCACCCGGAAGCGGTGGCGGCCGTGCGCCGCGCGGTCGGGTTGCTGCGCGGGCTGGGGCACGAGGTCGAGGAAGCGGCGCCCGACATCGACGGCCAGGCGCTTGCGCAAAGCTTCCTGCACATTTATCTCGGCCAGGTGCCGGCGATGGCCGCGCGCGGACGGGCGCTGGGCGCCAAGGCGGGCGACGTCGAGCTGATGAGCCGCTTGCTGCTGACGCTGGGCAGCGCCGTCTCGGGCGCGCGCCTGACGGCGCAGTTGGCGAAGTGGAACGACTTCGGACGCGGCCTGGCGCGCTTTCATGCGCGCTACGACATGCTGCTCACGCCCACGCTCGCCGGTCCGCCCCTGAAGCATGGCGAAGGCGATCCGCCGCAGGGGGAACAGTTCGTGCTCGACCTGCTGCAGCGCAGCGGCGTGCTGGGCCTGCTGGCGCGGCTGGGATTGCTGGAGGGGACAGTGAACCGGATCGCGCGCGACAGCCTGCGCTTCGTGCCGTTCACGCAGCTGGCCAATCTGACAGGGACGCCGGCGATGTCGGTGCCCCTGTACTGGACCACCGACGGGCTGCCGCTGGGGGTGCAGTTCGTGGGGCGGTTCGGGGCGGAGGATCAGTTGCTGCAGCTGGCGCACCAGCTGGAAGGGGTGGCGCCGTGGTTCGATAAACTGGCGCCCATGGCGCGCGAAGGAAGCACGAAATCCGCAGTTGCCACCGCGTGAAATGGCGCAAGCCGTAGGGTGGGCTCTCGAGCCCACCGGTCTCATCGCATGATGGCATGCGGCGTGTGAGCGTGGACGCACACCGCGCCATTCCCCGTCATGATTCGACATTCAACCGTGCCATACCGCGTGGACTCAAGAGCCCACCCTACAACATCACGCTACCAATGCGGCAATCGCGTCACCGACTTCCACGGTCGTCGCAGCCCCACCGAGATCCCCCGTCCGCGGCCCGGCACGCAACACCTGCTCGATCGCCCTGAGAATCGCATCATGCGCCTCGCGCAAGCCGGAAGGCGCATCTGGCCCATCCGCCAGGAAGCCCAGCATCATCGCGCCCGACCAGATCATCGCGATCGGATTCGCAATCCCCTTCCCCGCGATATCCGGCGCCGAGCCGTGCACCGGTTCGAACAGCGACGGAAAGGTGCGCTCCGGATTCAGGTTGCCCGACGGCGCCAGCCCGATCGTGCCGGTGCAGGCCGGCCCCAGGTCCGACAGGATATCGCCGAACAGATTCGACGCCACCACCACGTCGAAACGCTGCGGCTGCAGCACGAAGCGCGCGGTCAGGATATCGATGTGCTGCTTGTCGACCGTGACGTCCGGGTAGGCCGCGCCCACCGCGTCGGCACGCCCGTCCCACCACGGCATGCTGATCGCGATGCCGTTCGACTTGGTCGCCACCGTCAGGTGCTTGCGTGCGCGCGACTGCGCCAGTTCATAAGCGTATTTCAGTACGCGGTCGGCGCCATGGCGGCTGAACACCGATTCCTGGATCACCACTTCGCGCTCGGTGCCCGGGAACATGATGCCGCCCAAATTGGTGTACTCGCCTTCGGTATTCTCGCGCACCACAAAGAAATCGATGTCGCCCGGCTTGCGGTTGGCCAGGGGGCAAGGCACGCCCTCGAACAGGCGCACCGGACGCAGATTGATGTACTGGTCGAACTCGCGCCGGAACTTGAGCAGCGAACCCCAGAGCGAGATGTGATCGGGCACCGTGGCCGGCCAGCCGACGGCGCCGAAATAGATCGCGTCCATGCTTGAGAGCTGCTCTTTCCAGTCGGGCGGCATCATGTCGCCGGTCTTCAGGTAATAGTCGCAGCTGGCCCATTCGAACTGCGTGAATTCGAGCGCGATGCCGAAGCGCTTCGCGGCTGCTTCCAGGACTTTCAGGCCTTCCGGCAGGACTTCCTTGCCGATACCGTCGCCGGCGATGGCGGCGATCTTGAAACTGCGTGTCATGTGCTCTCGCCCAAAATTTTTATCGTAACAGCGATCGGAACGGCTTGCAGGAAGCGCCACCATCGGCCATCGTCATGAAGCGCCTGCGCCGCAACGGCTGCGATACCAGACCTGCCCCCTGCTGCCTTCCGTGCCGGGTGCATGGCGGATGTCGAACTCGCCGGATCGCCGCAGCACCTGGCGCCAAGTCTTGCAGCCGTAGCGGCTCGGCGCCTGATCGCGGCTTTCCTGCGCCATGAAGCGGATTGCAGCGTCGAGCAAGGTCCAGCCCTCGCCGTGGCAGGCCGCCTCCGCTTCGCGCAAACTGGCGACAATTGCACTGCCCGGCCAGTCTACCGTGCCGTCGGGATGGATGCCGTGTCGTCGGGATGGATACCGTGAACGAATGCATCCTCGAACTGCTGCGACTGGATGAACGATGCCGCGCGCGCCTGACACCGGGCCACGGCGGTAGCCCAGGCGTGGAGACGCCGGTAGTGGACGTCGATGCGCGCATCGCAGCTTTCCAGATGATGCATTGCCGCGGCGCGGCCGGTGTCGCTGGACAGATCGAAGCGTTCGCCAAGATGATGTACCAGGTTGTTGCGCAGCTCGACCAGTTCGGCCAGCCCGGCCTCGACCTGCAGCGCCTGCTCGGGAGACATCGAGATGGTGACGTGCATGCTGGCGTAGGGCACATCCGGAGCCGGGCTGTCGGCCCCGGTGAGTTCGCCCTCGGCGGCTGCCGAGGCCAGGTGGCGCTTGACGAACTCCTTGACCAGCGTTCCCAGGGTGCGGCCGTGCATGGCGCTTGCCCGCTCGTCGCGCAAGGCCTCGAGCTGTTCCATCGGCCCTTCGACTGCCATGTGGGACATCATCGTCTTCAGCAGCCGCTCGTACTGCTGCAAGCGGAGCATGCACCGCCCTAATCGACGTTCGATTTCATGCTGCAAGTCTTCCATGCCCGGTCTCCACAAAGGTGATTTCGACTAGGCAATTCTGCCATACGGGCTGGAATGCATGTCCCGGTCCCTGGGTACACGAGAAGACTTCATGCGGCATGTCGTTTGCAAGCAGGCCGGCAAGCGGCCGTAAACGACAAAGGCCTTCCGAAGAAGGCCTTTGCTTTGACTACCGAATTCTGGCTCCCCGACCTGGACTCGAACCAGGGACCTGCGGATTAACAGTCCGTCGCTCTACCGACTGAGCTATCAGGGAATTGAGGCAATATTATAGCCGGCCATTTCCAAATTAGCCAGTCCTCTACGAAAAATCGGATTTTGCACCCGGCGCCCGGCGCTTTGCTATAGTCGCTGCACCTTTGTACCTTCACACCTCACCATGACTATTCCCCGCATTCTCGGCACTCCCCTTTCTCCTTCCGCCACGCGCGTGATGCTCCTCGGCTCGGGCGAACTCGGCAAGGAAGTGATCATCGCGCTGCAGCGCCTCGGCGTCGAAGTCATCGCCGTCGACCGCTACCCGAACGCGCCCGGCCACCAGGTGGCGCACCGCTTTCATGTGATCGACATGACCGACGGCGACGCCCTTGCCGCGCTGATCGAACAGGAAAAGCCGGACCTCGTGATTCCGGAAATCGAGGCGATCGCCACCGACAAGCTGGCCGAACTCGAAGCGGCCGGCGCCATCACCTGCATCCCGACGGCGCGCGCCGCCCAGCTGACCATGAACCGCGAAGGCATCCGTCGCCTTGCCGCCGAAGAGCTGGGCCTGGCCACCTCGCCCTACCGCTTCGCCAGCAGCCTAGCTGAACTGGAAACGGCCTGCGCCGCGGTCGGCTTCCCGTGCGTGGTGAAGCCGGTGATGTCGTCGTCCGGCAAGGGCCAGTCCAAGCTCGACAGCGCAGCCGACGTGCGCGCCGCCTGGGATTACGCCGCCACCGGTGGCCGCGTCGACAGCGGCCGCGTGATCGCCGAAGGCTTCATCGACTTCGACTACGAGATCACCCTGCTGACAGTGCGCTCGCTCGGCGCCGACGGCCAGGTCGAGACCGGCTTTTGCGAGCCGATCGGCCACAAGCAGGTGCAGGGCGATTACGTCGAATCCTGGCAGCCGCATCCGATGAGCACGCTGGCATTGGAACGCTCGCGCGAGATCGCGGCCAAGGTCACGGGCAACCTGGGCGGCCTGGGCGTGTTCGGCGTCGAGCTGTTCGTGAAAGGCGACATGGTGTGGTTCTCGGAAGTAAGCCCGCGCCCGCACGATACCGGCATGGTGACCATGGCGACCCAGGTGCAGAGCGAGTTCGAGCTGCATGCCAAGGCGGTGCTGGGGCTGCCGGTCGATACGACCTTGCGCGCGCCGGGGGCCTCGGCCGTCATCTACGGCCAGCTCGACGAAAAGGGCATCGCCTTCGAGGGCGTGGCCGAGGCGCTGCGCGTGCCGGGTGCGGACGTGCGCCTGTTCGGCAAGCCGGAATCGTTTGCGCGGCGGCGCATGGGTGTGGCGCTGGCGACCGCCGGGGAGATCGAGACCGCACGTGCACGCGCATTGGAAGCGGCGTCGCGCGTGAAGCCGGTGTCGGGCAAGTAAGCGGAAGGGCGGGCGCCCTGCCCGCTTGCACGAACCGTTCGGAAAACGAAAAAGGCCGCATCGTTCGACGCGGCCTTTTGTATTCTGGCTCCCCGACCTGGACTCGAACCAGGGACCTGCGGATTAACAGTCCGTCGCTCTACCGACTGAGCTATCAGGGAATTGATGGATCGAATTATAACTGCTCAGCAGCATTCCGCAAAGGGCAGCATAGCGAATCGTGTGCGGCGACGGAATAGCGACTTCCTTACGCCTGGCCTGCAGCTCCGACCGTACGGTGGGCACCCCGTGCCCACGCGGAACTTCGAGCAGAGTTAGCGCACGAAAAATCGAAACCGACGCGCTACCGGAACGCCTCCGAGGCGCAGTCGAAACGCCTCATGCGCAGTCCAAATACAGCCAACGTCATGCCAGCTTCCGCGTGGGCACGGGGTGCCCACCGTACGGTCGATGTTCCGGGCCACAATCAGAATGCTCAGCCACAAACAAAAAAGGAGTGCCGATCACTCGACACTCCTTTTCATATTCTGGCTCCCCGACCTGGACTCGAACCAGGGACCTGCGGATTAACAGTCCGTCGCTCTACCGACTGAGCTATCAGGGAATTGCACTGCTCTTCAACTCAAACCAAGCTGCTTTCA